>JACXTT010003960.1_pt1 | contig 22292 bp, 22 predicted proteins | sample 9270951 | NCBI WGS metagenome assembly JACXTT01 (sample SAMN15532306, study PRJNA645909) | rock metagenome | isolation source: weathered quartz diorite | place: Puerto Rico | collected 2017-06-21
GCCGAGGTCACGTTCGAGTTCATCAACGCCAACGACCTGCAGCCCCGCATCACCGCCGCGATCCAGTCGGGCTCGGGCGCCGACATCATCCAGATGCTGTGGAACTGGCCGCACCTCTACGCGAACGGTCTCGTCGACGTCTCCGACGTCGCCGAGCCGCTCGGCAAAGCGCAGGGCGGATTCTACGAAGTGTTCGACGCGGCATGCCGGGTGGCCGGCAAATGGCTAGCAGTACCCCACGCCGTCATCGGCAACGCGGTCGCGTATCGGCGCTCGTGGTTCAACGAGATCGGCGCCAAGGAGTTCCCGAAGACCTGGGACGAATACCGCGAGATCGGCAAGAAGCTCAAGGCCAAGGGCAAGCCGATCGGGCAGGCCCTGGGTCACAGCTTCGGCGATCCGCCCACGTTCTGCTACCCGTTCTTGTGGGACTTCGGCGGCGCCGAGGTCGACGCGAGCGGCAAGAAGGTCGCGATCAACTCGAAGGGAACGCTCGAGTCGGTGAAGTTCCTGCAGGCCTTCTGGAAGGACGCGTGCGACGAGGGCGGCCTGGCGTGGGACGACACCAACAACAACCGCGCCTTCCATGCCGGCGAGATCTCGGCGACCCTCAACGGCGCCTCGATCTACATCGTCGCCAAGCGCCAGAAGGACAAGATCAAGGACGAGAAGGGCGAGCCGCTGTTCCAGGACATCGAGCACGCCGCGCTGATGCCGAAGGGCCCCGCCGGCCAGTTCGCGCTCTACGGCGGCCAGCAGCACTCGATCATGAAGTACTCGAAGAACCAGAAGCTGGCCAAGGACTTCCTGAAGTGGCTTCACCAGGACGCGAACTACGGCAAGTGGTTCGAGGTCAACGAAGGCTACAGCGTCGGCGCGACGAAGAAGTGGGAAGAGCACCCGATGTGGTCCAAGGTCGACAAGCCGCTCCAGGTATTCCGGCAGGCCGCGCGTCTGACCCGCGCCTTCGGTCACCCCGGCCCCGCGACGGCCAAGGCCACCGAGGCGTACACCAAGTACGTCATCGTCGACATGTACGCCAAGGCGGCACAGGGCATGAAGGCCGAGGACGCTGTCAAGTGGGCCGAGGTTGAGCTCAAGAAGATCTACGAAGGCTAACGTTCCCAGGGGGGATAGGATGCAGCGACGCACGTTTCTGAAAGCCACGGGCATTGCGGGTATCTTGGCGGCGGGCCGCGCGCCCGCGTTCGCGCAGGGCACCAAGCTGCACATCGTGCGCTGGGTCGACTTCATTCCCGAGGCCGACGTCGAGCTGCGCCGCCAGGCGCCCGAGGCCTCCAAGGCGCTGGGCGCCGAGGTCACCTTCGAGTTCATCAACGCCAACGACCTGCAGCCGCGCATCACCGCCGCGATCCAGTCGGGCTCCGGCGCCGACGTCATCCAGATGCTGTGGAACTGGGCGCACCTCTACGCCAACGCGCTGGTCGACGTCTCGGATATCGCCGAGCCGATCGGCAAGTCGCAGGGCGGCTACTACGACGTCTTCAACGCGAGCGCGCGGGTGAACGGAAAATGGCTCGCGGTGCCCCACGGCTGCGGCGGCAACGCGGTCGCGTATCGGCGGTCGCTATTCAACGAGATCGGCGCCAAGGAGTTTCCGAAGACGTGGGACGAGTACCGCGAGGTCGGCAAGAAGCTCAAGGCCAAGGGCAAGCCGGTCGGGCAAGCGCTCGGCCACAGCTTCGGCGATCCGCCGGTCTTCGCCTACGCGTTCCTCTGGGATTTCGGGGGCGCCGAGGTCGACGCGAGCGGCAAGAAGGTCGCGATCAACTCCAAGGGCACGCTCGAGTCGGTGAAGTTCCTGCAGGCCTTCTGGAAGGACTGCTGCGACGAGGGCGGGCTGGCGTGGGACGACACCAACAACAACCGCGCCTTCCATGCCGGCGAGATCGGCGCCACGCTCAACGGCGCCTCGATCTATATCGTGGCCAAGCGCCAGAAGGACAAGATCAAGGACGAGAAGGGCGAGCCGCTCTACCAGGACATCGAGCACGCCGCGCTGATGCCGAAAGGTCCGGCCGGCCAGTTCGCCCTCTACCTGCCCTTCCAGCACTCGATCATGAAGTACTCGAAGAACCAGAAGCTCGCGAAGGACTTCTTGAAATGGCTCCATCAGGATGCCAACTATGGGAAGTGGTTCGAGGTCAACGAGGGCTACAGCGTCGGCGCCACGAAGAAGTGGGAAGAGCATCCGATGTGGGGCAAGGTCGACAAGCCGCTCCAGGTCTTCCGCCAGGCCGCGCGGCTGACGCGCGCGTTCGGCCACCCCGGCCCCGCGACGGCCAAGGCCACCGAGGCGTACACCAAGTACGTCATCGTCGACATGTACGCCAAGGCCGTGCAGGGCACGAAGGCCGAGGACGCCGTAAGCTGGGCCGAGGGCGAGCTCAAGAAGATCTACGAAGCGTGAGCCGCGGATAGTGGCGTGAAGAAGCCGATCGCCGGAGGTGCCGGGAGCGCCGCGCCCGTCGAGGTGGCGCTGGCGCATTCCCGTGCCTCCCGGCGCCGCTCGCGCGCGGGGCTTCTGGAAAACGAGCGCTTCCTGGCGCTCGTGCTGCTCACGCCGACGGTGCTGCTGCTCGGGCTGTTCATCGCCTATCCGTTCGTGATGGGCGTCTGGTTCTCGCTGTCCAACATCAGCGTCGGCAATCCGGGCCATTTCGTCGGGCTGCACAATTTCCTCAAGGCCTGGAACGACTCGATCTTTCGGATTGCGTTCTGGAACACGAGCTTCTATACGTTCTGGGCGACCATCTTCAAGCTCGTGCTCGGCATGTGGCTGGCGCTCCTGCTCAACCGCCACTTCCGGGGCAAGCGCATCGTGCGCGCCTCGATGCTGCTGCCGTTCATCGTGCCCACCGTGCTCTCAACCTTCGCGTGGCGCTGGATGTTCGATCCCACCTTCAGCGTGCTGAACTGGACGCTCTACAAGACCGGCTTCATCGTCGCCAAGCTACCGTTCCTGTCCAACGGCGACTGGGCGCTCTGGTGCGCGATCGCCGTCAACACCTGGCGCGGCATGCCGTTCTTCGCGATCACCCTGCTGGCCGGGCTGCAGACGATCAACACCGATCTGCACGAGGCCGCGTCGCTCGACGGCGCCAACGGCTGGAAGCGGTTCTGGCACGTGACGTGGCCGCTCCTGAAGCCGGTCACGGTGGTGGTGGTGGTGTTCTCGATCATCCAGACGTTCTCGGATTTTCAGCTCATCTATGTCCTGACCGGCGGCGGGCCCGCGAACTCGACGCACCTGCTGGCGACCTACGCCTACCAGATCGGCGTCGCCACCGGGCTTCTCGGCGAGGGTGCGGCGATCTCGCTCTGCATGCTGCCGGTCCTGTTCATCGTGGTCTGGATCCAGCTAAGATATTTGCGCAAACTCGAGGGCGCATGACGCCGACCGACGAACGAAGGGGCGCGCGCACGATGGCGGCGGTCGGAAGGGTTGTCCGCCGACCGGAGCCACAAGTATCTACAGCAGGCCACCCGCGATTGGATCCGGTCTCGAGCACCCGATACAGAAACCCGGCCTGGAGCACTCGATAAATGGTCATCGAGCGGCGATGGAAGAAGTGGGTGTTCTTCTACATCCCGCTGACCATCTTCGTGATCGGCACGCTGTTCCCGTTCTACTGGATGCTCGTCACCGCGATCCGGCCCGACGCCGAGCTCTATCGCTCGTGGCGGGCGGCCAACAACGCGCCGTTCTGGACGCTCCAGCCCACGCTCGAGCATTTCCGCGATCTGATGGCCAAGACGACGTTCCCGCGCTGGCTCTGGAACACGTTCTTCATCGCGGTGATCTCCACCACGATCTCGCTGGCGTGCGGGCTCCTGGCGGGCTACGCGCTGGCGCGGCTCAAGTTCCCGATGGCGGGCACCTTGGGCACGTCGATCTTCGTGACGTATCTGGTGCCGCCGACCTTGCTGTTCATTCCGCTGGCCGACATCATTCGCGACTTCCAGCTCGGCAACACACCGTGGGCGTTGATCCTGACGTATCCGACGTTCCTGATCCCGTTCTGTACGTGGCTCCTGATGGGCTACTTCAAGACGATCCCGAAGGAGCTCGAGGAGTGCGCGCGCATCGATGGCGCCACGCGCTTCGGCGCGATGGCGCGGATCATCTTCCCGATCGCGGTGCCCGGCATTCTCTCGGCGGGCATCTTCGCGTTCACGTTGTCGTGGAACGAGTTCATCTACGCGTTGATCTTCTTGTCGTCGCCCGAGCGCAAGACCGTCCCGGTCGGCGTCGTGTCCGAGTTGATCCGCGGCGACATCTACTTCTGGGGCCAGCTGATGGCGGGCGCGCTGCTCGGCTCGATCCCGGTGGCCCTCGTGTATTCGTTCTTTGTCGAGTACTATGTCACCGGCCTGACCGGCTCGGTGAAAGGCTAAAAGGAGACGTCCATGGCCCAGGTGATGATGAAGGATCTGAACAAAAAGTACGATGAGGTCCATGCCGTCAAAGACGTGAACCTGCACATCCGGGACAAGGAATTCGTCGTGCTGGTCGGCCCCTCCGGATGCGGCAAGTCGACGACGCTCCGCATGGTCGCTGGGCTCGAGGAGATCACCGCTGGCGAGATCACCATCGGCGACCGCGTCGTCAACGACCTGCCCCCGAAGGACCGAGACATCGCGATGGTCTTCCAGAATTACGCCTTGTACCCGCACATGACCGTCTACGACAACATGGCGTTCGGACTCAAAATGCGGAAGTTTCCGAAAACCGAGATCGCCAAGCGGGTCGGCGAGGCGGCCGAGATCCTGGGCATCCAGGAATTGCTCAAGCGCAAGCCGCGCCAGCTCTCCGGTGGTCAGCGCCAGCGCGTCGCGGTCGGCCGCGCGATCGTCCGACATCCCCAGGTGTTCCTCTTCGACGAGCCGCTCTCGAACCTGGACGCCAAGCTCCGCGTGCAGATGCGCGTCGAGCTCAAGCGCCTGCACGACCGGCTCGAGACCACCGCGATCTACGTCACCCACGACCAGGTGGAGGCCATGACCCTGGGCGATCGGGTCGTCGTGATGAAGGACGGCTGGATCCAGCAAGTCGGCGAGCCGCTCGAGCTCTACTCCCGCCCGGCCAACCGGTTCGTGGCGGGCTTCATCGGCTCGCCGTCGATGAACTTCGCCGAGGTGACCATCGCCGAGTCCAACGGCGGTCTCTGGGCCGACACGCCCGGCCTGCGGGTCAAGGTGCCACCGGCGAGTGCCGGGCGGCTCGGTCCCTACAAGGGGCAGAAGGTGACCCTCGGCATCCGCCCGGAAGACCTGCGCGTCGCCGGCGGGGCCGACGCGGCCGACTACAGCTTCGACACGGTCGTCGACGTGGTCGAGCCGCTCGGCTCGGAGATCCTGCTCGACCTCAAGGCCGGCTCCAACGTGATCGTCGCGCGCGTCGATCCGACCGTGCGCGCCAAGATTCACGACAAGATGCGGCTGGCGCTGCATCCCGAGCGCGTGCACTTCTTCGACAACAAGACCGAGCTGGCGATCTGACCGTCTGACGGGGAGTTCGTGGGTCGCGCCCGGGACGTCCGGCTCGCGTATCTGCTGCTGGCACCGGCGCTCCTCCTGCTCCTGACGGCGCTCGCGTACCCGATCGGCTGGGAGGTCTGGACTAGCTTCACCGACCTCTCGCCGCTCAACGACGGCTCGACCGCGTACGTCGGGCTCGCGAACTACCGTCGCCTCCTGGCCGGCGCCGACTTCTGGCAGGCCGCGTTCGTCACGGTCGGGTACGCCGTGTTCACGAGCGTGGCGAAGCTGGCTCTCGGGCTCGGCTTCGCTTTGCTGCTCGCGCGGCCGTTCCCCGGACGGGTCTTCGTCTTCCTGGCCATTTTCCTTCCCTGGGCCTACCCCGCGGGTGTGAGCGTGATCGGCTGGTTCTGGACCCTGAACCCTCCGACCACGACCGCCTATGCTCCGTTCATGGGACACCTGAAGTACGTGGTCGACGGTGCCTTCGGCAGCGGGGCCTGGGCGTTCTTCAGCGTCATCCTGTTCAACATCTGGCGTGGCAGCTCGTTCATCGGCGTGCTCCTCCTCGCCGGCATCAACGCGATCCCGCCCGAGCTGTTCGAGTGCGCGATCCTGGAATCGAAGAGTCCGTGGCGCCGCTTTTGGCTAGTGACGGTCCCGCTCCTCAAACCGTTCCTCGCGCTCGCGGTGTTTCTGTCGCTCACCAGCGCCTTCGCCGATCTGGCCAACGTCTGGATGCTCACCGCGGGCCGGATCGTTTTCCCGATCATCGGCACTCACGCGTATTTCCTCGCCGTCAAGGCGGGCCAGTTCGGACCCGCCTCGGCGCTGTCGCTGACCCTGGGGCCTATCTTGCTCGGGGTCCTCCTCGTGCTGTTCCGCCTCTTCGATCGCCCCCGGCAGGAACCGGCATGAGCCCGAGACCGTGGTGGGCGAAGCTCGGCCACGGAAGCTTGATGCTCCTGGCCGTCGTCTACTGCCTGTTCCCGATCTATTTCATGCTAGTGCAGTCGCTCAAGACCCCGGAGGAGGACGTCTTCGGCAATCCGTTCATAGTCACGAATCCGACCTTGGAGAACTTCGAGGAACTGTTCGAGCGCAAGAGCGACGTCCGGGGCTTCGTGGGGGACGCGCTGCGTCGCTCCTATCCGTTCCTGGACTGGATCGCGAACACCCTCTTCGTTTTTGCCGGATCAGTGATGGCGACGCTCGTGGCCAGTGTCGCCGCCGGCTACGCCCTCGGCCGGTTGCGTCCGCCGGGCTTCCGCTGGTGGCGGCGCGTCATGTTCGCCACGTACGTCGTTCCGCAGACCATCTTGTTCATCCCGCTCTTTCAGGTCGTGCACGTGCTCGCGCTCGACGACAGCATGCTGGCCCTGCTCCTCGTCTACCCGAGCATGGCTCTGCCCTTCTGCGTGTGGATGCTCTCGGGCTACTTCCAGCACCTCCCGCGCGAGATCGAAGAGGCGGCCCTGATCGAGGGCGCGAGCCGCGCCACCGCCTTCTTTCGCATCATCCTGCCCATGAGCCGCCCCGTGCTCGTCGCCGCGGGCATCTTCACCCTCGGGACCATCGCCAGCGATTTCATGATCGCCTCCGTGTTGCTCCTCTCCCCCCAGAACCAGACGATCACGGCTGGGCTCGGGACTTTCGACGTGGCGCTGGACGAACTGGCCGCGGTGGCGGGTGTCAACCTGTTGGCTATTCCCGTGGTGACAATCTCCGCCGTCTTCGCCCGGGGCTTCGTGCGCGGCCTCACCGCCTCGATGGTCGAAGGTGCTTGATCAGGGGTCGGGCGAGATACGAATGATCCGGTGGACCGCCGCCTCGGGCACGTAGAGGGCTCCCCTGGCGTCGAGCACGATACCGCCGGGATCCCCGAGATCGCTGGCTACGACGCTGACTCCGCCGGCCGGTGAGATCCGGAAGATCTGCCGAATCTGATACCCGGCGCAAACGAAGATGCTCCCGTCAGGGCTGGTCGTGAGATTGGTGCGATGGTAGTGACCGGCGGGGAGTCGGACGAAGAGACGGAGCTCGCCATCGGGTCCGAGGCGCAGCACCTCGCCGACGGAGCTCAGGAACACGAGGTCGTCGCCTGGCGTTGCGGTCACGCCTATGAGCCGCCACAGTGGCTCGCGGTCGGGGCGAGCGACTTCCTTTCGCGGGAAGATCGGCACGAGCAGATCGGCCCGCCGCGGAAGCGGACGATCCTCGGCGGGATCGATGCGGAACACCAGGGGGCCCCGGTATCCTTCGTCGACGAGGAAGCTGAGCGACGGCGGGAGAGGCGTCTCCGAGCGAAGGTGCGCTTCGGAGCCTGAGTAGTCGACGAAGACGAGGTGCCCGCGACGATCGAGCGTCAGCGCGGTGCCACCGAGGAGGTGGTTCAGCCCGATGGCGACCGGCTGCAGGCGCGGCTCGTCGCCCAGGCGATAGATGCGATTGCCGTTCTCCTCACCGAGGAAGAGGCTCCCGTTCCGAGGATCGACCGCGAGGCTGCCGAGAACGGCCTTTCGAATCTGGTCGGCGAACGGGATGACGACTCGCGGCACACGCGAGGCGTCGATCGGCAGGGGCGCGCGGAGGTCGAGGCGATAGATCTCACCAGCCGCGTCGCCGGACGCCCCGGAACTCAACACGACGAGCCGGCCGCGAGGATCGAGGGCGAGCTGGATCGGCCGGGGAACTCCGGTGGCCACCACGTCGACCCGAAACCCCGGCGCCACTTCGGCGCTCACCGCCGGCCGAGGATGCGAGAAGAATCCTATCAGCGCGAGCCATACTGCCAACCAGACTCCGGAAAGCCATGTCAGCCTTGACATCGTCGAACCGCCTCTGCTAGCCTCCCCGTGGCCCGGTGCAGTCGCGTGCGTGGACAGAGCGACGCTGAGGATCCGGGCGTCGACTCGAATCGACAGCAGGCAATTACATCTTCTCCTGGAGAGCACACCGATGATCATCAAGGCAATGATCGCTGCGCTAGCGAGCTTGCTCGTTGTCGGTCACGCGAGCCTTCCGGCGGACGCCCAGGACCAAAAGGTCCCGGAGCCCAAGGGGGTCAAGGCCAGAGGGCTCGTCACCTCACTCGGCGGATTCTCCGCGACGGTGAACGCGCCGCTCTTCGTCACGGGATCAACCGTAGAGCTGGAGCCTGGTGGGCAAACGGGCCGGGAGCAGTTTCGCGTGCCGACCTTCGTGTACGTGATCGAGGGCACCCTCACGACCGATTATCACGACGGCCCGGTCGGCATCAAGGGCGCTCAGTACCACGCGGCGGGACAATCCTTCATGGACAACGGCGGATGGTGGCACAACCACGCCAACAACACGCAGAAGCCCGTCAAGTATCTGATCCTGCACCTCGGCTACCCCGGTCGTCCCGATCCGGTTCAGAAAGCGGACAAGGACGACTGATCTACTTTCCGACCCCACCCGTGATGCCCTGGATGAATCGGTCCAGGAAGAAGTTGTAGAGAATCGCCACCGGCAGCCCGACCATCAGGGCTGCCGCCATCAACGAGCCCCAGTAGTACACGTCGCCGCGGATCAGCTCCGTGGGCACGCCGACCGTGACCGGCTTCTGGTCGCCCGGCGCGACGAAGGCCAGTCCGTAGAGGAAATCCTGCATCGAGAGCGTGAAGGCGAAGATCACCGCGGTCAGGATTCCGGGGACGCTCACCGGGAGCACCACGCGCAGCAGCGCGCCGAGGTAGCCGCATCCATCGACGCGAGCCGCCTCCTCCATCTCCATGGGCACGGTCTTGAAAAAGCCCATGAGCAGCCAGGTACAGAACGGAATGGTGATCGTCGGATACACCAGCACCAGCGCCCACCAGCTGTCCTGAAGCCCGAGCATCGAGACTACCCGCGCCAGCGGAATGAAGAGAATGATGCCCGGGACCAGATAGGTCATGAACACCGCGATCCCGAGGTTCTCGGACCCGGGGATCCTCAGGCGCGCCAGCGCGTAGCCCGCGGGCACAGCGATCAGCAACGTGATGACGGCGACCCAGGCCGCGATTGTCATCGTGTTGACGATCCACGCGCCGTAGTTCGTGCTGTAGAAGAGGTACGAGAAGTTCTTCCACGTGGGCGGCAGGTGGAACCAGAGCGGGAACTGATCCATCCGATAGAGATCGGGGTCCTGCTTCAACGCCGTGAGGGCCATCCAGTAGATTGGAAAGATGGCGAGGACGACGTAGGGCGTGATCGCGGCGTAGATCCAGACGTGGCGTCGGATCTCCTTCTGGCGTTGCGTACGCGCGGCGGCCGCCACCGGTCAGTACTCCCGGCGCTTGAGGTTTCTGAGCATCAGGATCATCAGGGGCAGCAGCAGGGGGAAGAGGAACAGGGCGATCGCCGCGCCCCGTCCGAGCGCTCCGGCCTGGATCCCGACCTGATAGGCGAGCACCGGCAGGATCTTCGTAGCGTTCGCCGGACCGCCCTGGGTCAGCAGATACACGACGCCGAGATCGGACAGCGTGAACACAGTATCGAACAGGAAGCCGATCAACAGGATCGGCGCGATCATCGGAACGACCACGTGACGGAAGCGCTGAAAGAAGCTCGTCCCGTCCACCCGGGCGGCGTCCAGGATCTCGTTGGGCACCGACGTGAATCCCGCGAGGAGCACGATGGCCGAGAACGGAAAGTTGCGCCACACGTTCACCATGATGCACGCCGCCAGCGCCAGGTGGGGCTGGCCCAGCCACACCGGCCAGTCCGCGGAGCCGTAGGTACCGATCACGCCGATCGTGCTCAGGAACCAGTTGATGACGCTGAACTGCGAGTCGTACATCCACTTCCACCCGAGCACGCTGATGCTGATCGGAAGCGTGAACGGGATCACGATCAGGCCACGGATGAACTTCTTGCCCCAGAACGGCTGAAGCAGAAGAAACGCGAGACTGGTCCCGAGCATACCCTTGAAGACGGCGGCCACCAGCGTGAAGCCGATGCTGTTGCGGAGCGCGATGAAGAAGACGTCGCTCTCGAAGGCGGCCCGGAAGTTCTCCAGCCCGACGAAGCTCGCCGTGGTGTCGGCTACCGAGGCATCGCTCAACGCCATGAAGAGCGAGAACACGAACGGCGCGCCGACCAGGAGCAAGACATAGAGGACCGCGGGCGCGAGCAAGAGGTAGCCGAAGGCGAGTCGTCTGGACGTCTGACTCGCGAGCCACCTCCGAGGACGAGCCCGAACGGCGACTGAAACGCCAGCGGCCCGGGCGCTTGCTGCGTCCGGGCCGCTGCTCGACGAGCTTGGCGTCATGCCTGCTTGTGCTTGGCGTAGATCCGGCGGTACTCCCCGGCTCCCCACTTGATCGCGTCTTCCAACGCCATGCCGCGACAGAATTTGGTGATCATGTCGGGGAAGACGAACGTGTTCACGATCTCCTGGATCGGCGTGGTCGACGGGCCTGGGTTGCCGTAGAACGCGACGATCTTCGGGAAGTCCTGGAGAATCTGCAGCTTGGGATCGCTTCCGATCACCGGCATGGGCTTCTTATATCGATCGTTGAGGTACGGCATGTTGTAGCCTCGGCTCTGCACCATGCCCTCGAGGTCGTTGTCGATCAGGTAGGCCAGCCACTCCTTCGCCGCTTGCTGATTCTTGGAGAACTTCCACACCATCCAGACGTTCGGCGCCGCGACGCTCACCCGCTTGCCCGACGGCCCCTGGGGCTCGAGCCCGAGGACCGTGCTCTGGAACACCGGGGGATTGGTGTCCTCGGTCGTACGGTACGCCGAGATCGCGTCGTGAACCCAGCATGCGATTCCCGAGGCCAGGTAGCGATTGTCGGACGCGTCGTCCCACGAGAAGACTTCGGGCGTCATGCCTTCGTCGAAGAGCGCCTTCGCGAACTTGAGGAACTCGCGGAGCTCCTTGGAATCGATCGTGGGCTGGTCACCGGAGGCAGTCGCCTCGGTGCCTCCGAAGCTGAAGAACATCGAGCGCCACATGAGGTTCGCGTCAGCGCACTGCGACAGCGCGATTCCCGTCGGATGTCCCTTGGCCTTCAGTGTACGCGCGGCCACACGCGCCAGCTCCCAGGTGTCCGGATACTTCAGATTGTTGGCGTCGAAGAGATCCTTCCGATAGAGCATCGGCGCCAGGATGTAGAAGATCGGCAGGCCGTACCAGCGTCCTTCCACCTCGACGAGCGAGCGCGCCGCGGGAATCCAGCCGCCGTACTTCTTCGCCGCGGCATCGGCGACGTCGGTGAGATCGACGAGGTTCTTGTAATAGAGCCGGGTCAGGATCGACGAGCCGTTGTAGATGATGTCGTGGCCGGCGCCCGCCGCGAACTCGGCGGCCATGCGCGCGGGAATGTCGAGATGGGGAATGTGGTCGACGCGCACCTTCACGCCGTTCTTCTCGCCCCATTCCTTGGCGAACTTGTCGTACCAGGCATCGTATGCGGGGATGAAGTGACTCCACTGCAGGATGCGAAGGGTCGTGCCCTTGATCTGCGCGGGAGCCTTCCGCGCGTCGAGCATCGTCAGGAGCGATCCACCCGCGACGCCAGCGCCGGCGCTCGCGAGGAACTTTCTCCGGTTGAGGGTCGACGGCGAGGACTTGGCCGGCTGCGGGTCCGTCATCTGAAGCCTCCTTGGGGATCCTGGCGACTATAGTGGGTTGGCAGGTGGCAACCCACGTAAAGAATTAGCTTCTTTATGCTGCCTGACGGCCAGTTGTCAAGGGGTCTCGCTGCGCCGGTGCTATCCTCGCCGGCATGCGCCGGCCCCTCCTGGCCCTGCTGGTTGTTCTCGTCGCGATCGGTGGCTTCGCGGGCGGGCTGGCGTGGGTGCTGGACACCCCAAAGCCCCAGCCGGGGGCGGCGAAGGGGCAGCGACTCTATCTCGGGTTGTGCGCCACCTGTCATGGCGTGGACGGTCGGGGTTCGTGGCGCGCCGCGCTATTCCTGGTGAGGCCCGGCAACCTGGCGAACGGCGTGGCGCTCGACCGGCGCTCCGATACGTATCTCTTCGATCTCATCAAGCACGGGGGGGCGCCGATTGGAAGGCCCGGAATGCCGGCCTTCGGGTCGACGATCAACGACGAGGAGATTGCCGAGGTGGTGCGCTACGTGCGCGGGCTGCCACGGGGAGCCTGATTCAGGGCAGCTTCTCGATCCGGATCAGGACGAGCTGATCGTTCTGCTGGCGTACCGCGAGCTTCACGCGATCGCCGGGCTTGGGCGCGACGGGGTCGAGCAGCGCCGGGCTCGAAGAGACCGCCATCAGATCCATCGCGTTCATGCCGAGCGCCGAGATCGGGTCGTGGCGAACGAGAATCAGATCCGGGGCCGGGCGCCCGACGATCGTCCCGCGAACCTCGTACGCCGCGGGACGGATGACGGTACCCCAGATGCCCGCGGCGAACGCCGCCAGCAGTACGACGAACAGGAGGACGGCGAGCGCACGATGCGAAACGGAACTAGTACTTGGAGTCCCGCTCCCAGTCGAACGCCCTGACGTCCGCGTCGGGTCGCAGGTCGTCACCGGTCAGGATCCACTTGCCGCCGCAACCCTCGCGCGCGAAGTACGCCGCCGGCTTGGGCGCCGAGCCGATGCTCACGATCATGATGAAGATCCCCACCATCCCGCCGAGGCCGCAGAGGAGTCCCTTGCCCGGTATGTAGAACACGTTGGCGATGCCGGCGCCAACATTGTAGGCGGCCGACTCGGCCATGTGCGACTCCTGCTCCGGAATGTCCTGCGGCTGCTGCGCGACCGGCTGAGGCGGCGGCTGCGGCGGCATCGCGGGCGGAGGAGGCGTGGGCTGCTGCGCGGACGCGAGCGGGGCGAGCGGACCCGTGGTCAGCAGCGCGAGCGCGACCACGACGGCGAGGATGCGAATACCGGTCTTCATCGAAGGATCCTCCTCCCTCCACCACTTCAGGGAGTCATTGTCCGCCCCCAAGGGGCACGCCACCGCATCAATTACCGCAGAGTTCGATCATAGCAAACGGGGCAGCGGCGCGGAAACTCGACAAACGCTATAATCGGCGGCACATTTTCTCCCAGGAGGCACGTCACCCATGAAGCTCGTGCGCTTTTCCACCAATGGCCAGCCCCCGCGGCTCGGCGTCCTCCAGGGCGACCGCATCGCCGATCTGCAGGCGAGCCTCGCCGCCGCTCTGACGCAGCGCGGCGTAAGCCGTGCCGCGGAGATCGCCGCTGCCCTCGTCCCCAATAGCACCCGCGCATTCCTCGAAGGCGGGCCGCTGGCCGAGGAAGCGGTCGCGGGAATCAAGGAGTGGGTGACGGTCCCGGCCTCGTCGGCGCGGCTGCACGCGCCGATCGCGGATCCCGGCAAGTTCATCTGCATCGGGCTCAACTACCGCGACCACGCCGAGGAAGCCAACCAGCCGATCCCGAAGGAGCCGCCGATCTTCGCGAAGTGGTCGAACGCGATCCTGGATCCGAGCGAGCCGATCCTGAGACCGCGCGGCTCGAATCAGCTCGACTGGGAAGTCGAGCTCGGTGTCGTGATCGGCAAGACCGCGCGCTTCGTCAGCAAGGAGAAGGCGCTCGACTACGTCTGGGGCTATACGATCATCAACGACGTGAGCGCGCGCGACTTCCAGTTCATCGGCAGCCAGTGGATGGCCGGCAAGATCCCGGAGACGTTCGCGCCGGTCGGGCCCTACATCGCCGACCGCGCCGAGATTCCCGACCCGCACGTGCTCGAGCTGAGGCTCTGGGTCAACGGCAAGCAGATGCAGGGCGGGAACACGAAGACGTTCATCTTCGACGTGCGCTACATCGTGAGCTACCTTTCGGGGCTGATGACGCTCTCCCCCGGCGACCTCATCGCCACCGGCACGCCGCCCGGCGTCGGCTTCGCGCGCAAGCCGCCCGTGTTCCTGCAGCCCGGTGACACGTGCCGGCTCGAGATCACCGGTCTGGGGCAGATCGAGAACCCCGTGAAGGAGGCGTGAGGAGACCAGACGATGCTCGACGTCATCGCGCCGCTCGTCGTCCCGAACACGACGAAGATCGTCCTGGTCTCGCTCGACGGCCTCGGCGGGCTCCCGCGCCCCGAGACGGGACGCTCGGAGCTCGAGACTGCTCGGCTCCCGAATCTCTCGCAGCTCGCCACCGAGGCTGCCTGCGGCCTCATCCGCCACGTGGCGCCGGGCATCACGCCGGGCAGTGGGCCCGGTCACCTCGGGCTCTTCGGCTACGATCCCCTGCATTATCAGGTCGGGCGCGGCGTCCTCGAGGCGCTCGGCATCGAGTTCGACCTGCGCGCCGGTGACGTTGCCGCGCGCGGCAACTTCTGTACGGTCGATGGCGCCGGTCGGATCACCGACCGGCGCGCCGGCCGCCTGGCGACCGAGATCAACCTGAAGCTCACCGAGCGCCTGCGTCGGATCAAGCTGCCGGGTGTCGAGGTGTTCGTCGAGTCCGTGAAGGAGCATCGCTTCGTGCTCGTGCTGCGCGCGCGCGCCCGCGGCGGCGCCCGCCTGGCGGCCGGCCTGTCCGAAACCGACCCCCAGGCGGTCGGTCAGCCCCCGCTTCCGGTGAAGGCGCTGAATCCTCGCGCGAAGGCAACGGCGGCGCTCGTCAACAAGTTCGTCGCCGAGGCCAAGCGGCTCCTCGCCGACGCGGTGCCGGCGAACATGGTCCTGCTGCGCGGCTTCGATCAGCTCCCGAAGCTTCCGCGGTTCCCCGAGGTGTTCGGCCTGCGGAGCGCCGCGATCGCCGCCTATCCGATGTACCGCGGTCTCGCGAAGCTGGTCGGCATGGAAGTCCTCAAGACGGGCACCTCGTTCGACGACGAGCTGGCGACCCTGCGCGAGCACTGGGACACGCACGACTTCTTCTTCGTGCATTACAAGGACACCGACAAGGCGGGCGAGGACGGGGACTTCGACGCGAAGGTCGGGGCGCTCGAGCGCCTCGACCGCGCGATCCCGAAGATCCGCGCGCTCAAGCCCGACGTGCTGATCGTGTCCGGCGACCACGCCACCCCATCGGTGCTGGCCGCCCACGGCTGGCAGCCGGTGCCGGTGCTCGTGTGGAGCCGCTACTGCGGCGCCGACGGCGTGACCGCGTTCACCGAGCGCGCGTGCAGCGCCGGAAGTCTCGGCGTGATGCCGTCCCAGCACCTCATGCCCGTCGTGATGGCGAACGCGCTCCGGCTCACCAAGTTCGGAGCCTGACCGAGCCGGCGCGCGTCGCGCCCCGCTCGCGCGGGGCAAAATTCCCTTGCCCGGGGTCGGCGGAGCGTCATACTCCGTAGAGGGGCGACGCACGCGGTCGCGGTGTCTTCGCCGGCTGCCTCGCGCGCTCATCAGCCATGGAAGAGCTCGAGCGGCTCCGGGAATCGATCAAGCAGTTGCTCGTCGAAGGTCGCGACGAGCGGCTCTCCGACCTCGTCGAGGACGCTCACCCTGCCGACCTGTCGCGCGTGATCCGCGAGCTGCCGCGCGACGATCAGGTGCGCCTGTTCCGCCTCCTGAGCCCGCAGCACGCCGGCGAGGTGCTGGCCGAGCTCGACGATCCCACCTTGCGCGAGCTGGTCGGCTCGCTCCCGGAGGTCGAGGTCTCGCGGGTTCTCGATCGCATGCCGCCCGAGCAGGTCGTCGACGTCGTCGAGGAGCTGCCGAAGGAGCGCGCCGACGAAATCCTCGAGCTCATGGAGGAGGAGAAGTCCGAGGAGGTCCAGGAGCTCCTCGAGTACACCGAGGGCACCGCCGGGCGCCTCATGTCCCCCGAGTTCGTCGCGGTCCGCGAGGACGCAACGGTCGCCGAGGCGATCGAGCACATCCGCAAGGCCGCCTCGGGCGAGGGCGCCTTCTATTTGTACGTCGTGGACGATCACGACCACCTGGTCGGCGTCGTCCCCCTTCACCGGCTCCTGGCCGCCGACGCCGCGACCCCGATCCGCACCCTCCGCACCGATGAGGTCGAGAGCGTGCGGGTCGATACCGACCAGGAAGAGGTCGCGCGCCTCGTCCAGCACTACAACCTGATCCAGATCCCCGTGGTGGACGTGAACCGGCGCCTGCTCGGCACGATCGGCGCCGACGTCGTGATCGACGTCATCCGCGAGGAGGCGACCGAGGACATCCAGCGCCTCGGCGGCGTCGCCGGCGACGAGACGGTCCTCGACCCGCCCCAGGTGGTCTTCCGCAAGCGCAACCTCTGGCGGCTCATCAACCTGGGCACGGCGGTGCTGGCGGCGTCGGTCATCGGGCTCTTTGAGTCCTCGATCCAGACCCTGGCGACCCTGGCGGTCTTCATGCCGATCGTGGCCTCCATGGGTGGCATCGCGACCACCCAGACCGCCACGGTCGTGGTCCGGGGCATCGCGCTCGGCGACATGACCGGGAGCGTGCTGCGGCGCGTGCTGTGGAAAGAGCTCTGGCTCGGGGTGACGACCGGGGCGGCCAACGGCCTGGTGATCGCAGTGATCGCCTACGTCTGGAAGGGGCAGCTGCTCCTGTCGCTGATCCTGGCCGTCGCGCTGCTGTTCAATATGCTGATCGCCGCCGTCGTCGGAACTTTAATACCGATCGCGCTGAAAACCTCGCGTGTCGACCCGGCGATCGCGTCGAGCGTGATCATTACGACGTTCACGGATGTATTCGGTTTCTTTTCGTTTCTTGGGCTAGCGACCCTGTTGATCAGGTTTCTTCTTTAGCCTGGTCTCAGGCGAAAAGTCACTTGGCAATGCCGCCCGGGCGTGAGTAGAATACGCCCGGCTCTCGGCTTCGACCGTCTCACCCCCAATCGACACCGCCGGAGGGCTTTGAGTGGACGTAGCGTTAGAGAAACGGCAGGTCCAGCGCGCCTACGAGCTTCTGGCTCCAGTCTACGACTTCATCTTCGACTGGATCTTCGCGCCGGGACGCTCCGCCGCCATCGGCGGCCTGACCCTGCAGCGTAGCGATTCCGTGCTCGAGGTCGGAATCGGCACCGGCCTGAACCTGCCGCTCTACCCGTGGTCCTGCCATCTCACGGGCATCGATCTCTCTGGAGAAATGCTCGACAAAGCGGTCGAGCGCGTCCAGAGCCTGGCCATGCCCAACGTGGTCCTGAAGGTGATGGACGCCACGTCGATGGACTTCGGCGAGAACGAGTTCGACAAGGCCGTGGCCACCTACACCATCTCGGCCGTGCCCGATCCGGTGGCGGTCCTGCGCGAGATGCGCCGGGTCGTGAAGCCGGACGGGATCATCGTCATCCTGAATCACTTCAGGAGCCAGCGGCGCATCACCGGCTGGGCCGAGGACCTGATGGCGCCGGTGTGCACCCGGCTGGGCTGGAAGTCGAATCTCGTGATGGCGCCTCTGCTCGAGCAGGTCGGGCTGGTTCCCGAGTCGATCACCCACGTCAACATGTTCAAAGGGTGGCGCCTCGTGAAGTGTATCAACCGAAAGTAGTCCGGCTCACCGCGCTCCTCCTCGCTCTCGTCGTCGCCACGCCGGTTTTCCATGCCGGATGGTCGGCGCTACTCGCCGGTGCGTTCCTCATCGAGTATCTAGCCCACGGACGCCCTGCCGTCCTCTCGGCCTTGACGGCGACGCCCGTACGGCAGCCGATTCCGCTGCCCGGGACCGAGGCGGACCTGTACGTACGGGCCGGGCTCCAGGTCGGCCGCCCGCTCGTGCTCGTCCACGGACTGGCGCCCGACGGGAAAGAGGACCCGAGACTTCGGGATGCCGCCGGGCTCCTGGCCCGGGCTGGTTTCGACGTGGTCGTCCCGACGATTCCGGGGCTCACCCGGGAGCGGCTCGGACCGGAGGACGTCGAGCCCGTGATCGGCGCGCTCGCGGCGCGGCCCGCGAAATCCGTCGTCGTGGGGGTGAGCGTCGGGGCGGGTCCGGCGCTCCTCGCCGCCGCCGATCCGCGCGTTCGCGAGCGCGTCGCCGCGGTGCTGAGCCTCGGCGGTTACGCCTCCGCACGCGAGGTGCTGCGCTTCTGGCTCACCGGGGTCTATGCCTACCAGGGCATCCATGGCCGCGTCGCGCACGATCCGGAGGTCGTGCAGGCGTTCGTGCGCGCAAGCGTCGATCGGCTCGAGCCGGCCTCGCGGGCGATCTTCGAACGCGGCGAGCCCGGGGAGCTCGGGCGATTGCTCGACGCCCCGCCCGCCGACTTGCAGCGATACCTCGACGCCGTCTCGCCCCTTCGCGTCGCCCCGGCGATCACCGCCCGCCTCTTCCTCGTGCACGGTCGCGCCGATCGCGCGGTGCCCTACACCGAGAGCCTGAGGCTCGCCGCCGCGCGACCCGCGCGAACGACCCTGGTGCTGGTCGGCGTCGTGGAGCACGTCGAGGGCACGGCGGCCCGCGGCTGGCAGGAAGCCCGAGACTTCCTCGCGCTCTGGCGCGTCATGTACGCGCTCCTCGTCGCCAATCGCGTCTAGCGCGCGTCAAATTTCTTGGTTCCGCCGGGAGCCGCCTGCTAGGCTGCGCGCATGAAAACAAAAATCTTCGCCAGCGTCGTGATCATGCTCTTCGCCACCGGATGCGCGACGACGGCGGCTCGCCGCCAGTTCGACGACATCACCGTGCCCTCGGGGATGGCGTACCAGCCGGGCGATTCGGTGGTGATCGAGTCGCCCACCCTGAAGGCGGGGCACCTCGTCTACCGCGGACGGCTCGAGCCTGTGACGCTCGGCGACGCGATGCGCACGCGACTCGAGGCCAACGGGTGGCGGCACATCTCGCGCACCAGCACGTCCAAGGGAGGCATGCGCCAGGTCTTCGAGAAGGACGGCAATGCGATCGAGGTCCACGTCTACGAGGGACTGTGGTTCACGTACCTGGCGATCAACGCCTCCGAGGTGCTCCAGGCGGCGCCGGTTCAGACGGGCAGCGACACGCCACCGGCCTCGCTGGCAACGGGCATCGACCAGCCCAAGTCGATGGGTCAGGCAAAGGCGGTGCTCGACTCCGACACGACCGCGGCCCCGCAGACCGCGCCGCCGGCCGAGCGCCCCGCGAAGGAGCCGACGTTCACTCAGCGGGTGAAGGACTTCTTCACCAACCTCTTCACCTGGTAGCACCCGATCGGGGCGCCGGCCCCGATCGCTACCGGACGATCACCCCGCTCAGGCGAGGAACTCGCGCGCGAGCGCTTCCCACATCATCGCGGACAGCTTCAGGCTCTCGGTGTCCACGCGCTCGTTGTGGCCATGGAACATCACCGGGTACTCCGTGTACGGAATGCGCAGCGAGTGAAGTCCGAAGCCGTAGGCGGGGATGCCCTTCCAGCGGAAGAACTTCGCGTCGGTGCCGCCGGTGGTGATCGCGGGCACCACGGTGCTGTCCGGCATCATGCGCTTGCTCACGCGGCGGATCGCGGCAATCAGCGGCGTGTCGGTCGGCGACACGGTGCCACCGCGCCGGCGATCGGCCGGCGTCTCGATCGTCACGCGCGCGGCGAGCGGGCCGAGCGCTTCCTTGATCATCGCCTCGACTTCGCGCTGCTCGACGCCGGGCAGGGAGCGGATGTCGACGTCGATCTCGACGCGATCGGGAATCACGTTCACCTTGGTCCCGCCGTGGGCGATATTGGGCGAGAACGTCGTGTGCGTGCACGCGTGGGCTTCGCGGGCCAGTGTGAGGTTCTCGAGATCGCAGATGGCGTCGTAGACGCGATCCGGGTCGGTGAGCGCGTCGGTGAGCCCGGGCTCGAGGTACAGCGACTGCACGTAGCCGCGCCAGGCGTCGAGGATGCGCGCCTTCGGCCGATACGCGGAGAGCCGCTGCACGACGCCGGCCGCCGTCACCAGAGCGTTGTCGGTCTTGAACGGCCGCGAGCCGTGGCCCGGCGTCCCGTGCACGATCAGCTTGCGCCAGTTGCCGCCCTTCTCGCCGACGGTGACCTTCAAGGTGTGGCCGGCCTTGGTCGGGATCGGCACGCCGCCGCTCTCGGTGATCACGTAATCGCACTTCACCGCGTCGGCATGATGCTCGACCAGGTGCCCGGCGCCCAGAAAGCCGCCCGCCTCCTCGTCGGCCACTGCCAGGTAGATCAGCGTGCCGCGAGGGCGCCAGCCGCTGGTGGCGAGCCGGCGCATCGCGACCGCCATCGTCGAGGTCAGGTTCAGCATGTCGACCGCGCCGCGGCCCCAGACGATGCCATCGATCAGCTCGGCCGCGAACGGATCGCGCTGCCAGCCCGACAGGGTCACCGGCACGACGTCGGTGTGGCCCATCAGCAGCAAGGTGGGCGCCTTGGGGTCGGTGCCCTCGATCCGGGTGATGAGGCTCATCCGCCCGGGCTCCGAAGTGTAGCGCTCGCAAGAGAGGCCGGAGCCGGCGAAGAAGTCCTCGAGCGCGGCGACGCTGCGCTCCTCGTGCCCGGACGCGGCGTCACCGGTGTTGACGCAGGCGTTCCTGATCAGGGTGCGGAGCAGCTCGGTGGCCTGAGTCTCGATCGCGGTTTCTTCGGGCATCGTGACGCCTCCGGGGAGCTTCCTGTTTCTCGCCGTGCTGCTCCGTCTCGTCCGGCTCTCCGCCGTCGTCGACGGCATTCCACACGTTGACGATGAACTCGGTATACGGATCGAACGCGATCTCGCGGAGCAACCGTTCGAACACGACCTCGTCGATCTTCAACGCCGCCGCGACGCGCTCGAGCGTCGCCCGCGCGGTCTCCTTATCTCTCTCCTCGCCGTCGGCGAGCTCGACGATCAGGGTGTTGATCTCCTGTGCGCCCCGGAGCGACAGCCGCCGCATCGTCGCGAGGTCTTTTTCGAGGTAAATCCAGGCCAGCGCCTGGCTCACGCAGTCGATCACGTAGTTGAACGCGAAGCTCGTCCTGATGGTGAGGTCGACCGGATCCGCGTACGCCAGCTGCAGGATCGTCGAGATCCCTTCGTCCCGGAATCGCTCGGCCAGCCCCTGCGAGATGCCCTCGATCTGCTCGAGCTCGGCCTGTGCCTCTTCGCCGCCCTCGGCGAGCCCGAGCCTCCGGGTCCCGATGCGGCGCGCGATGGTCAGCAGGGTATTGGTCGGGAACGCGCCGAGTAGAAACGCGATGCCGACCGCGGCCTCGTCCTTGAGGACCCCCGCGAACGCGAAGCCGAGCGGGATAGAGACCACGAAGCGCAGTCCTGCCCAGTACAGGTCGATCGGCGCCAGCTGCCGCTGTCGGCAGCGGAGCAGGATGTCGGCGACCACCCACATATACGCGCCGGCGATGGCCCCGACCGCCAGCGACGGCAGGTCGTACGAGCCGGTCGTGCCGAGCAGCCAGTGGAGCAGCGTATGCGTCGTCAGCGCGAGCAGGAAGACCGCGATGGTCGCGAGCAGCAGCAGCGGCAACACGTAGTGCCGCCGGCCGTACCGCCTGAGATAGTGCTTGTCCAGAGCGCGGAGCACGTCGCCGTGGGACGTGAGCGCCGGGTAGAACTGGCGGAAGTAGAGGCTCGCGGCCTCCTCGGACATCGCGCCCACGATCTCCGAGCGTCGGGCCGACCATCCGGTGAACAGATGGATGAGGACCGGCACGATCAGCAGCGCCATCAGGATGGCCATCGCCGCCGGCTCGGCGTACATGAAGAGCGCGTCGTAGCTCATGGGAACATGCGGGTCATTCGGATCCCGTCGACCCTACCGTTATAGTACTTCGCCAAACGTCGAATCCTCCGGAAGCTCAAACCCGAAAAGAAGCGCTGCGCGGCGTGATTAGGCAGCGCCACCTCGAGAGCCCCGCCACGATATCCCAGTCGCCGGCCGTGCGCGAGAAATGTCCTGGCCAGGCCGCTGCCGAAATGCCGGGCGCCCCACCTTGGGTTGCCCGCCAGTCCCTACAAG
>JACXTT010003961.1_pt1 | contig 22290 bp, 21 predicted proteins | sample 9270951 | NCBI WGS metagenome assembly JACXTT01 (sample SAMN15532306, study PRJNA645909) | rock metagenome | isolation source: weathered quartz diorite | place: Puerto Rico | collected 2017-06-21
GCAGTACTGCGAGGAGCACGTCGTCTGGACGTACAACGGCGTCGAGAAAGACAAGCAGACGCCGACGTACGGGGGCTACTCGTCCCGCATCGTCGTGGACGAACGGTACACGCTCAAAATCTCTCCGAAGCTGCCGCCGGCGAACGTCGCACCCCTGCTCTGCGCCGGGATCACCACGTACTCGCCGCTCCGGCACTTCGAGGTCGGCCGGGGCCAGCGGGTCGGCGTGGTCGGGCTCGGCGGCCTGGGCCACATGGGGATCAAGCTGGCCGCCGCCATGGGCGCCGAAGTCACGGTCTTCAGCACCTCCCCCTCGAAGGAACGGGACGCGCGCCGGCTGGGCGCGCGCCACTTTGTCCTGTCGAAAGACCCGAAAAACCTCGAGGCGCTCGCCGGCCGCTTGGACTTCATCCTCGACACTGTCTCCGCGCCCCACGACCTCAACGCGTATCTCAACCTCCTGCGCCGGGACGGCGCGATGGCGCTGGTGGGTGCCTCGCCCGAACCGCTGGCGGTCGGGCCCTTCTCGCTCATCCACAAAAGAAGGAAACTCGCAGGCTCGCTCATCGGCGGCATCCGCGAGACCCAGGAGATGCTCGATTACTGCGCGAAAAAGAACGTCACCTCGGACATCGAGGTGATCCCCATGCAGCAAGTAGATGCGGCGTACGAGCGGACGGTCAAAGGCGACGTGCGCTACCGCTTCGTCATCGACATGAAGACCCTGTAGAATTCTCCCCGCCCGTTGTGAAGGAGTGAGGCGGCCTTTTGGACAAGACGGGGCTTGAGCGTGCATATGAGCATCTCATCACCCTCTGGACATCCGGGGTGCGGGATTACCATTCCCTGCTCTCTGATTACCTAACCGCTAACTCCATCTTTGTCGCGGCCATCGGCTTTTTGCTTGCGCGGGAGCCCGCCAACCCGCTCTTCGTTCTTCTGGTCATCATTCTGTGCTCGTTCGGGATCCTCATGGCATTGCAAATGGCGATTGTACTGGGGCGGTTTTCCGCCCAGAATGCGCTCTGGGAGTGGCGGCTGCGGGGCATTGAGCGAAAAGCGGGCTGGAACTCGCTCACACTGTTTCTCGATCTTCACCAATTGCGGAACCAACACCATTCGCTTGATGACAAGGACAACGATCCGCCGGCCTTTCGCCCCAATTGGGCCACCCGCCAGCACCGCCAATGGTGGGCCCGCCGCGAAATCAGTTTTCCGCTGCTTTTCGGGGTCGCGTATGTTCTTTTTCTTGTATGGGCTGTCACAGAGTTGTTTAAATCCTAAACCGCGCGATCCGTCCCGCCCGCCCCTTAGACCGGCTTATCTTCTCCGTTCCCGATGCCCCGCCACGCGGCGCACTGTGTCCAATCAGATACAGCCTTGCACAATTTTTATTGACATTCCTTACTAGCAAGGACAGACTGCGCTTGCCGGAAAGGGGTAGCTACCGCCATTGCAGTTCCAGAGGAGACCCTATGCGGCAACGGATACGGACTGCAACACTCGTTGAAGCAGGACTCGTTCTTTTCGCGGTCCTACTGAGCGCCTGGCTCTGGTTCTTGCTCTTACCTTAAGGCCGTATCCCGTCCCCTTCTTCGGCGCAAGCATGAACCCCGCTCCCGGATTACGCACTCTCCCCGCTTTTCTTCTGCTGCTGCTGATTGGCTGGGGGATGAACGGCTGTGCGGGTCGTCCGCAGAAAAATACGGCGTATCCTGCCGGCTATCCCGTCGGGTATGTCGAACGGGGCTATGCCTCCTGGTACGGTCCCGGGTTTCACGGAAACAAGACCGCCAACGGCGAAGTGTACGACAGCCACCAGCTGACGGCAGCCCACCGGACTCTCCCATTCGGCTCCGTCGTGCAGGTGCGATCGCTCACGAATGGACATCGGGTCACGGTGCGCATTAACGACCGTGGTCCCTTTGCCAAGGGTCGCATCATTGATCTCTCGTTGACGGCGGCGCAAGCCCTGGCGATGACCGGGCCCGGCACCGATCAGGTCGAACTGCGGGTCATTGAGTACCAAGGGCGCTCCAGCGCGTTGGGTTACCTCAGGGTCCAGGTCGCCTCGTTTGTCGAGCAGGACAATGCCCAGGCGCTGGCGCGGAAGCTCACAAGCAAGTACTCCGATGTGCGAATCGTGACGGTTGAGCTTGCGTCTGGAAGGCGCTACAGGGTGCAAGTCGGGCAATTCACCTCGGAACAACAGGCCGAGGAGCTTGCCGGGCGGTTGGCGTCACAGTTCGACGTGGAACCGCTCGTGGTCCGGGACGACTGAGACCCCCGCGCCCGCGCCGGGCGCCCCTCCCCGCCGGCCGACCGCAATTTTCGTTGACACTTCACAATGCAAAAGACAGACTACTGAGAAAAATTGTTTCAGCCACCGCGGAGAAAGGAGAGTCTATGGACGAACACCTTTCCCAGATAAACCGACGAAAATTCCTAGCACGGAGCGCGTCATGGATGGCCTTGGGAGCGGCCGCGCTGGTCCTTCCCCCGGTGCACGCGGATGAGCCCAAAGTACCGGACGACCCGATGCGGGTGCCCGGCGCCTTACCGCGCCCCTACGGGGACCGCTCGCCGTTCATCAAGTCGGCGCGGGTGGGGGGCGCCGGGCCGGGGGCGCCGCACGGCTGGGGCGCCAACGCGCCGAACAACTTCAACTCCTGGACGCCGCTTCAGGATTTGCACGGGATCGTGACTCCCTCCGCGCTGCACTTCGAGCGGCACCACAACGGCGTTCCCCTGATCGATCCGTCCCGCCATCGGTTGCTCATTCACGGGCTCGTCAAGCAGCCGATGCTCTTCACCCTGGACGACCTCGAGCGCCTGCCAGCCGTCTCGCGGCTTGCCTTTCTCGAATGCTCGGGAAACAGCCACGACCTGTGGCTTCCGGCGAATCCGGACTTCACGGTGCAGGACACGCACGGCCTCACCAGCACCAGCGAGTGGACGGGTGTCAAGCTGTCGACGCTGCTGGAGGCCGTCGGCGTGCAACGCGGCGCGAGCTGGATGCTGGCGGAGGGCAGCGATTCCGCGGGCATGGACCGGAGCGTGCCGCTGACCGATGAAGTCCTGAACGAGGCCATGATCTGTTACGGCCAGAACGGCGAGGCGCTGCGGCCGGAACAGGGCTACCCACTGCGCCTGCTTCTCCCCGGCTATGAAGGCAATATCAACGTGAAGTGGCTCCGGCGGCTGAAGCTCGGCACCGCGCCGTTCATGACGCGGGAGGAGACGTCCAAATACACCGACCTCATGCCGGACGGCAAGGCGTATCAGTTCAGTCTGGTGATGGAGGCGAAGTCGGTGATCACGTCACCCTCGGGGCAACAGCAGATCCACCCCGGCTTTCAGGAGATCCGCGGGCTGGCCTGGAGCGGACGCGGGCGTGTGGCGAAGGCCGAGGTCAGCGTGGACGGCGGACGCACCTGGCAGGCGGCGCGCCTGCAGGAGCCGATCCTGCCGAAATGCCATACGCGCTTCCTATTGCCCTGGCGATGGAACGGGCAAGAGGCAATTTTGCAAAGCCGCTGCACCGATGAAACGGGCTATGTCCAGCCGACGCGCCAGGAGCTCGTGAAGGTGCGCGGCTCCAATTCAATCTTTCACTACAACGCCATTCAAAGCTGGAGGGTGGAACGCGATGGACGGGTACGGAACATCTACGCGTAAGTTTCTGCTGATCGGCCTCGGCGCGCTGGCCCTGGCCCTCGCCTGCGCCTGGACGCCTGTCTCCGCTGAAGAGAGCGGCGGGTATGGAATCGGCCGGGCGGCCACCGACGAGGAGATCCGGGCTTGGAACATCGACGTGTCGCCGACCGGGGAAGGCCTGCCTCCGGGGCAGGGCACGGTGAAGCAGGGCGCGCTCCTGTTTGCGGCCAAGTGCGCCATGTGCCATGGACCGACGGGGAAGGAAGGCCCGAAGGACAAGCTGGTCGGCGGTCAGGGCACCCTAACGGCGGCCAAGCCGGTCAAGACGATTGGCAGCTACTGGCCCTACGCGACGACGCTGTACGATTTCATCAACCGGGCGATGCCGTTCAACGCGCCGGGCTCGCTCAAGCCAGACGAAATCTACTCGGTGATCGCTTGGCTGCTGTTCCAGAACGGGATCGTCAAGGAAGAGGCGGTGATCGACGCCCCGACGCTGCCGCAGGTGCAGATGCCGAACCGGAACGGCTTCATCCCGGATCCCAGGCCGGACGTGTCCGGCAAGTAGCGATACCGAAATGGGGCAGGCGCCTGCGAGGCCTGCCCCTCTGCACCGCGCCCCTCCCCGCCACCCAACCGCAATTTTCGTTGACACTTCGTACTGCAAACGGCAGACTACTTGGGGAATTCGTCTACCCCCTCAATACTACCGATGAACGATACGAGAGCGGCGCTACACAGGATCGTAAAGACCGTCGCGAGCCCGCTTCGGTTTTTCGCGGTGGCCGCCGTTTTACTTACTGCCTTGATAATTGGGCTGGCTTGGAAATCATCTTTGCCTCCCGACGTTACGTCCACGCTCATAGTGATCGCGTTCGCGACCCTGATTCTTCTAATTGCCATCGTGACCTTTCTAGTCATTCTATATCCCAAGAAACTTGTATTCGACCAAGAAGCTCACTTGACGGTCCTACGTGAACACCTTGGCGATAGTGAACTGCGCGTTCTTTATTTCCCTGGCCAGCTTCCAAGCATTGAACCTTCAGACCAACTCACGGAAGGCCACCCGAAAAGATAACAATGGTTCTCTTAATCACATACGATCTTCACCGCCCTGGACAGCAGTACGCCTCTTTGCACGAGGAGATAAAAAAGGCTGGAACCTGGTGGCACCATCTGGAATCTACGTGGATCATCGAGACCGATCTCAACCCCAAACAATGGTATGCGAGGCTAGTCACGCACATCGACCCTAATGATAATCTCATCGTTTTCGAGATTTCGCGTAATTACTGGGGGTGGGCGCCACAGCAAGCTTGGGACTGGTTGGCCCAGCGACGGTTTCGTGACTAGCTTCGCCCTAAGAAAGCAGTAAAAATAGTCCCGCACCTTTTTGAGTTTTGACAAGTAGCTAGTTTCTTTCCTCACTGTTCCTCACCCTCCGGTTTGCTTTGTAACTCCTTGTGTTTTATACTGGTGCCATGGATTTCGTTGATCAGGTAAAAATCTACGTGAAGGCCGGGGACGGCGGGAATGGCGTGCGGAGCTTCCGCAGGGAGAAACACGTCCCCCTCGGCGGGCCCGATGGCGGCGACGGCGGGAACGGCGGCGACGTCGTCCTGGGGGCGACCGAGCGCATGTCCACCCTGCTCGACCTGCAGTTCCAGCAGCACCACATCGCGAAGAACGGCGGCCACGGCGAAGGCTCCAACCGCCACGGCCGCTCCGCGCCCCCGCACGTGATCCGCGTGCCCGTCGGCACCCTCGCCAAGGAATTGGACAGCGACGACATCCTCGCCGACCTGACGGAGGACGGCCAGCGCGCCATCATCGCGCACGCCGGCCGCGGCGGCCGCGGCAACGCCCGCTTCGCCACCTCCACCAACCGCGTGCCGACCAAGTGCGAGCCCGGCACCCGCGGCGAGGAATACTGGATTCAATTGGAATTGAAACTTCTGGCGGATGTTGGCCTCGTAGGCTATCCGAACGCGGGCAAGTCCACCCTGATCGGCGCCATCTCGGCCGCCCGCCCCAAGATCGCCGACTATCCCTTCACGACGCTGACACCCAACCTCGGCGTCGTGGCCGTAAACGAGGACCAGAGCTTCGTCGTGGCGGACGTGCCCGGCCTAATCGAGGGCGCGCACGAAGGCAAAGGCCTCGGCTTCCAGTTCCTACGCCACATCGAGCGCACGTCCTATCTGCTACACCTCGTGGACGTCAGCCAGGGCGTGACCCTGGACCCCGTCGAAAGCCTGCAGGCCCTGCGGTCTGAGCTGAAGCTCTACAACCCCGACCTCGCGAAGAAGCCGTTCGCCGTGGCGGCGACGAAGCTCGACGTCGCGGGCGACTGCAAGAACCTGAAGAAACTGGAAGCCCATTGCCGGCGGCGCCGCCTGCGCCTCTTTCCGATTTCGGCCGTCACCGGCGCCGGCCTGAAACCGTTGGTGCGATTCCTCGGCTCGCAGGTCGCCAAACTCCGCACTCCGTTGAAGGCGAGCGTCTGATGCGCGACCAGCTCGTCAAAGACGCCAAACGCGTCGTCATAAAGGTGGGCAGCCGCCTCGTCGCCGCCAAGGGGACCGGCCTCAATGCCGGGCGCATCGACCAGCTTGCCTCCGAGCTGGCCGGCTTGAAGGCCCAGGGCAAGGAGATCGTGATGGTGTCCTCCGGCGCCATCGTGTGCGGCATCGAGAAGCTCGGATTGAAGGAGTACCCCAAGAGCCTCCCGCTCAAGCAGGCCGCCGCCGCCGTCGGACAGTCGCGCCTCATGTGGGCCTACGAGAAGGCCTTCGAGAAGACCGGCCAGAAGGTCGCGCAGGTGCTCCTCACGCGGGAAGACCTGACGAACCGCGCGCGGTTCCTCAATGCGCGCCACACCCTGACGGCCCTGCTCGAATACGGCGTCGTGCCGATCATCAACGAGAACGACACCGTCGCCGTGGACGAGATCCGCTTCGGCGATAACGACAGCCTGGCCGGTATGGTCGCGCACCTCGTGGACGCGGACCTCCTCGTAATCCTCTCCGACGTCGAAGGGCTCTACACCGAAGACCCCCGCCACAATCCCAAGGCCACGCTGATTCCGGTGGTGACGGATGTGACGGCCGAGATCGAGCGGCGCGCCGGAGGGACGACCAGCTTCGAGGGCACCGGCGGCATGCGCTCCAAGGTCCTGGCGGCCAAGCAGGCGTCAACGTACGGCGTGGCCACGGCCATTGTGAGCGGGGAACGTCAGGGCCCGTTGTCTGCGCTGTTCCAGGGCCAGCCGGTCGGCACCTTCTTCCTGCCGAAGGGCGAGCGGCTCACGAGCCGCAAGCACTGGATCGGCTACACGGTGAAGGCCAAGGGTCTCCTCACGCTGGACGACGGCGCCATCGAGGCCCTCACGCGCAAAGGCAAGAGCCTGCTGCCCGCCGGCATCACGGCGGTGAGCGGCGACTTCGAGGCCGGCGACGCCGTCGCCTGCGCAGACCGGTCCGGGCGCGAGTTCGCGAAGGGGCTCGTGAACTACGGGTCGGAGGCCATCGCGAAGATCAAGGGCCTCAAGAGCGGCGAGATCCAGAAGATTCTGGGCTACAAGGACTACGATGAGGTCATCCACCGGGACAATCTGGTGATCCTATGAGCCTCGCCGATTACGTCGTCCGGAAAGCGTCGCAGGCCAAGGCCGCGGCGCGCAAGTTGGCGACTATCTCCACCGCCGTGAAGAACAAGGCGCTCAACGCCATGGCCGACGCGCTCGAAGCCCGCGAGAAGGAACTGCTGGCGGCCAACAAGAAGGACCTCGCCGCGGCGCGCGGCCTGTCCGGCGCGGCGATCGACCGGCTCACGCTGAATGCGAAGCGCGTCAAGGAGATGGCGGCGGGCCTGCGCGAAGTCGCCGCGCTCCCCGACCCCGTCGGCGAGACGACGAAAGTGTGGCAACGGCCGAACGGCATGACGGTCAGCCGGGTGCGCGTGCCGATCGGCGTGATCGGCATCATCTACGAATCGCGCCCCAACGTGACGGCCGACGCCGCCTCGCTCTGCCTCAAATCCGGCAACGCGGTCGTGCTCCGCGGCGGCTCGGAGGCGATCCAGTCCAACGCCGCCATCGTGAAGGTGCTGAGCGAGGCCGGCGAGAAGGCGGGCATCCCCGCCGGCGCCATCACCTTCATCGACAACCCCGACCGCCAGGTCTCCACAATCTTATTGAAGCAGGACAAGCTCATCGACCTGATCATCCCGCGCGGCGGCGAGAGCCTGATGCAGTTCGTCGTGAAGGAGTCCACGATCCCGGTCATCAAGCACGACAAGGGCGTGTGCCACACCTACGTGGACGACAAGGCCGACCTCAAGATGGCCGCGGCCATCTGCTTCAACGCGAAGGTCCAGCGGCCCGGCACCTGCAACGCCATGGAGACGCTCCTCGTGCACCAGGCCGTCGCGTCGGCGTTCCTGCCGCCGCTCATCGAGCGCTATCAGGAGGCCGGCGTGGAGGTCCGCGGCTGCCCGAAGACCGCCAAGCTCGCGCCGGGCGTCAAGCCCGCCGCCGACTCGGACTGGGGCACCGAGTTTCTCGATCTCATCCTGGCCGTCCGCGTCGTGGATAATGTGGAGCAGGCCATGGAGCACATCGCCCGCTACGGCTCCCAGCACTCCGAGGCGATCGTGACCCAGGACCAGGGACGGGCCCAGCGGTTCCTGAACGAAGTGGATGCCGCCGCCGTGTTCCACAACGCCTCGACACGGCTCCACGACGGCTACCAGTTCGGTCTTGGCGCCGAGATCGGCATCAGCACGACGCGCATCCACGCGCGCGGCGCGATGGGGCTGGAGGAACTCACCAGCACCAAGTTCGTCGTGCTCGGCACCGGCCAGCTCCGGGAATGACGCTCGGGCTCTACGGCGGCGCCTTCAATCCCGTCCACCGGTGCCACCTGCTGGTGGCCGAAACCGCGCGCAGCCGGCTCGGTCTCGAGACTGTCCTCTTCATCCCGACCGGCGATCCGCCCCACAAACCGCCGTCGGAGTTCATTCCGTCCGCACACCGCCTGGAGATGGTGCGCCTCGCCATCGCGTCCCACCCGCACTTCCAGCTGTCGGACATCGAGACCCGACGGCCGGCGAAATCCTATACGATCGATACCGTCCGCGAGCTGAAAAAAACCTCTCCCCCCGACACCCGATTCGTCTTCGTCATCGGGCTGGACGCCTTCAAGGAACTGCCGAGCTGGAGGGAGCCGGACCGCCTGCTGGAGCTCTGCGAGTTCGCCGTGGTGTCCAGGCCCGGACATCGGTTCAAGTCTTTGGAAAAAATGACGATCCTGGGGATCCAGGATGCCGCTCACCTGGAACGGCTGGACGCGGGACAGGCCGAGGTCCTGGCGGTCCGCCTCGCAAGCGGAAAGTCTCTCTGGGGCCTCCCGATCCCTCCCTGCAACGTGTCCGCGCAGGACATCAGAAAGCGCATAAAACATCGGGAGAGCGTAGAAAACCTCTTGCCAGCCACGGTTTCGTCTTATATACTGAAGCATAATCTTTTTTCGGGAGGGTCACCGCAATAGTCCGAGAAGCGCGGGCCAAAGCTCGTCTGGTCGCCCTGGCGGCCGAAGAGAAAAAAGCCTCTGAGATCGTCATCTTAGATGTCGCCCTCGCTTCGGGGGTGACGGATTATTTCGTGATCTGCTCCGCCGAATCCGAACGCCAGGTCCTCGCCGTAAAAGAACACATCGACAAGGTCCTGTCCGAGAAGGGGTACCGGCTCATGGGCCTCGAGGGCATCGAGGCGGGCGTATGGGTGCTCATGGACTTTGACGACGTCATCGTCCATATCTTCAAGCGCGGCGTGCGCGAGCATTACGGGCTGGACCGGCTGTGGGCCGACACGAAGCGCGTGCCGCTTCCGAAAACCCGCGCCGACGAGCCGGTGAGCGTTCCCAAACGACGGCCGGCAAAGGAGAGCGCCGTCAGGCAACGAGGATAACCGATGCGGTTCTTCATCTGGGTCCTCACGCTGATCGCTGCCATCGTGACGGCCGTGCACTTCAGCGACCTGAACCCCGACCCGATCACCCTCCATTTGCCGTTCGTCAAGCAATCCTCGGTCGAAGTCACTCCGATCTATCTCGTGCTGTCCTGCATCGCGGCGGGTGCGCTGGCGGTCGTGATGCTCGTGGGCGTGCGCGAGATGCGCGCGATGATTCTGAACTGGCGGTCCACCCAGCGGCTCAAGCGCGAGGAAAAGCTCCAGAACTACTACACCAACGGCGTGCTGGCGTCGCTCTCCCGCCGGCCCAACGAAGCCATCTCCCAACTGCAAAAGGTCCTGGCGCTGGACCCCAACCATACCCGCGCGCTGCTCTCCCTGGGCAACATCTTCCGCAAGGAGAAGCATTACAACGAAGCCATCCGGCTGCACCGGAAAGCCCGGTTGCTCGAGGAAGGCAACATGGAGATCCTCCTGGCGCTGGCCCGCGACCTGGAGGACGCCAAACGCTATGAGGAGGCCATCCAGGCGCTGGAGGACGTGCTCAAGCTCGACGGCACCAATCCGACCGCCCTCCATCGCATCCGCGACATCCACGTCCGGACCGGCAAATGGAAGGACGCCCACGCCGTCCAGGAGCGCCTCCTGAAGGCGGGCCTGTCCGAAGCCGAAGTCCGCGCTGAAACCCCGGTCCTTGCCGGCCTGAAATACGAGCTGGGACGGTATTTCCTGGAACGCGGCGACCGCGATCAGGCCCGGCGTTGCTTCAAGGACGCCATCAAGCTGGACAAAAACTTCCTGCCCGCGAGGATCGGCTTCGGCGAGACCCTGATCCGGGAGGGCAAGTTCCGGCAGGCGGCGGAGTCCTGGGAAAAGTCCTACGTCAAGACCGGCAACCCGATCTTTCTGCAACATCTGGAAGACCTCTACCTGGAAATGGGCGAACCCGGCGAAATGCTCCGCATCTACCAGCAGGCCCTCGCCAGGCGGAACAACGATCCGTCGCTGAAGCTGGCCCTCGGGAAACTGTACTACCGGCTGGAGATGATCGACGACGCGCTCGACCTGCTCTCGACCATGGAAGAAGTCCAGGACCCGACCGGCGACCTCCCGCAGATCATGGCCAGCCTGTACATCAGGAAGGGGGAGACGGAGACCGCGCTGCTGGAAATGCAGGAAGTGATCAACCGGTCGCGGGCGGGCATGACCCCCCTGACCTGCAACGCCTGCCACTATGAGACCAGGGAATGGAGCGGGCGCTGCCAGGCCTGCGGTCGTTGGAACACGCTGGTCGTCACGACTCCCACGGTCGGCCCGGGAAACCTGTCGCGGGAAGGCGCCCGCGAGTCCGCGCAGCCCCGGCCCTACCCGGCCGTCACGTCTCCGTTCGAGATCGTCTAGCCGACTCGCAAAAACCGGCGGCACCCCTTCGACAAGCTCACGGTGATCGGGTATAGTTGCGTGATATCATGCCGACCACGACCATCAAGCCCGTTGCCCTGATCATTCTGGACGGTTGGGGCGTCAACCCGCGCCAGGACGCCAACGCCGTCGCGCTCGCCAAGCTGCCGTTCTACAACTCGTTGCTCCGGGACCACTCGCACACCCTGCTGTCGGCCTCCGGCGAGGACACGGGCCTCCCCGACAACCAGATGGGCAATTCCGAAGTCGGCCACATGAACATGGGCGCGGGCCGCATCGTGTACCAGGACTTCACCCGCATCAACCGGGCGATCCGCGACGGCTCCTTCGCGAACAACGCGGTGCTCAAGGATGTCCTCCACAAGACCCGCTCGACCGGCGGCCGCCTGCACCTCCTGGGGCTCCTGTCGGACGGCGGCGTGCACAGCCACATCGCGCATCTGGAGGCCATCTTGCGGATGGTGAAGGCGGAAGGCCGCCCGCCGGTCTTCGTGCATTCGTTCCTGGACGGGGGCGACACCCCTCCGCAGCGCGGGCGCGGCTACGTCAAGCAGGCCGAGGAGATCATGCGCAAGGTCGGCGTCGGCACGATCGCCACCGTGATGGGCCGCTATTACGCCATGGACCGCGACCAGCGATGGGACCGCATCGCCAAGGCCTACGCCGCCCTCGTGGACGGCATCGGCACGCACCGCACGTCGGCGGAGGAGGCCGTAACGGCGAGCTACGACGCGAAGATCACCGACGAGTTCGTGGTCCCGGCCGCCATCGTGGACCGGCACGGCAATCCGGTCGGCTGCATCGATGACGACGACGGCGTCTTCTTCTATAACTTCCGCGCGGACCGGGCCCGCGAGATGACACGCGCGCTGACCGACCCGAGCTTCGAGGCGTTTCCCCGGAAAACCGTCCGGAAGCTGGCGGCCTTCGCCACGATGACGTCCTACGACGAGACCTTCGCGCATCCGGCGGCGTTCCCGCCGTTCCGCCTGACGCGGATCCTGCCGGAGCTCATCAGCGAGCAGGGGCTCAAGCAGCTCCGCATCGCCGAGACCGAGAAGTACGCCCATGTCACCTACTTCTTCAACGGCGGCGACGAGAAGACCTATCCGGGAGAGGACCGCGTGCTGATCCCCTCGCCGCGCGACGTCGCGACGTACGATCAGAAGCCCCAGATGTCCGCGCGGGAAGTCGCCGCCGAGGCGGTGCGTCGCATCGAGTCCGGCCAGTACCGGCTGATCGTGTTGAACTTCGCGAACCCGGACATGGTGGGCCATACGGGCATCCTGTCGGCGGCCGTCCGGGCGGCCGAGGTGATCGACGAATGCCTGCACAAAGTCGTCACCGCCGTCCGTAAGATCGGCGGGGCCGTCGTGCTGACCGCGGACCATGGGAACCTCGAGCAGATGGTGGACTACGAGACCGGCCAGCCGCACACGGCGCATACTCTGAACCCGGTGCCCTGCATCATCGTGGACGACAAGCCGCACGCCATGCGGGCCTCCGGCGTCCTGGCGGACATCGCGCCCACGATTCTGAATCTGATGCGAATTCCTCAACCGCCGGAAATGACCGGCGTATCCTTGATCAAGGAGTAACGCGATGGACTACCGCAGACTGTCGGACAAAGCGATCGCCGGCGAGGCGCTGGCGCGGGAAGAAGCCAGGGCCGTCCTGCAGACCCCGGACGACCGCGTGCTGGAATTGCTCGAGGCCGCGTTTACCGTGCGTCGCAAATTCTTCGGGCGCAAGGTCCGCCTCCAGATGCTCCAGAACGCCAAGAGCGGCGCCTGCCAGGAGGATTGCGGCTACTGCTCGCAGTCGGCGGTCTCGACCGCGGACATCAAGAAATACGGCCTGCTCAAAAAATCCCAGATGGTCGAAGCGGCCAAGCGGGCGGCCGCGTCCAAGGCCATCCGGTACTGCATCGTCATCAGCGGGCGCGGCCCTCTGGACCGCGAGATCGCCGAGATCAGCGAGGCCGTGCGCGAGATCAAGGGCTCGATCCCGGTACAGGTCTGCTGCTCGCTGGGCCTGCTCACGGCAAACGACGCGCGCCGGTTGAAAGAGGCCGGCGTGGACCGGATCAACCACAACCTGAACGCCTCGGAGCGGTTCCATCCGCAGATGGTCACGACACACACCTATCAGGACCGGCTCGCGACGATCGGCAACGCGAGAGCCGCCGGCCTGGAGATCTGTTCGGGGGGAATCGCAGGGATGGGCGAGACGGACGAGGACTTGATCGACCTGGCCTTCGCGCTGCGGGAGGTGCGGCCAGACTCAATCCCGATGAATTTCCTGCATCCGGTGGAGGGCACGCCGATGCAGGGCCGGAAGAACCTGACGCCGCAGCGCTGCTTGAAAATTCTCTGTCTGTTCCGCTTCCTGCACCCGCGCACGGAGCTGCGCGTCGCAGGGGGCCGCGAGTTCAACCTGCGCTCGCTGCAGGCGCTGGCGCTCTATCCGGCGGACTCGCTCTTCGTCGGCGGCTACCTCACCACGCCGGGCATGCCCGCGGCCGAGGCCTGGAAGATGATCGAGGATCTCGGCTTCGAAGTGGACACCGTCGGCGCGCCGGTCGCCACCACATAAAGATTGAGCGGGGGCAGGACCCGCAATTATTTCTGTTGCAGCGACGGCGCGTTCTTGAAGAGGAGCTCGAGCGCGGTCGCGAGCTGCTGGTCCTTGGCCTCGACCACGTAATCCGGTTCGACGCCGACGTTGTCGATCTTCTGGCCCTTGGGCGTGGCGTAGTAGGCGGTCGTGAGCCGGAGCGCGTAATCGCCCGGCAGCGGGTAGATCGACTGGACGGAGCCCTTGCCGTGCGACTTCGTCCCCACCAGGATGGCGCGCCCCCAGTCCCGCAGCGCGGCCGCCACGATCTCGGCGCTGCTCGCCGTCCGCTGATTGATCAGCACGACCAGCGGGGCCGTGAAGGGCGGCGCGCTCGCCTGCGACCGGTGCTCGTCGCGTCGCTCGCCGCGCCCGTTGACGACCACGATCAGCCCGTCCCGCTTGATGAAATGCTCGGCCACTCCGATCGCCGAACTCAGCAGGCCCCCCGCGTTGTCCCGAAGGTCCAGAACCATCACCTTCATCTTCAGCGCCTGCAGCCGCTCGAAGGCGGTCTTCAAATCCTGGGTCGTCTGCCCGTGGAACAGCACGACGCGGACATACCCCACGGAGCCGTTCATAAGTTTGAACTTGACGCTTTGAAAACGGTGCGCCTGCCTGGCCAGAGTCAGGGTCAGCGGCGCGCTCGAACCGTCCCGCTCGACGGCCAGAACGACGTTCGTCCCGATGGGCCCGCGCAGCAGCTCCTCCGCGCGCGCCACGGACAGTCCGGCGGCGGGCGCGTCGCCGACCCGCACAAGACGGTCGCCGAGCCTGATCCCCGCGCCGTCGGCCGGCATCCCCAGCTTCACATCCGAGACGACCAGCGCGCCGCTCCGCTCTTCCAGCTCGAGGCCGACCTCGCCGGTCACGGCCTCTTGCGACTCGGTCTTGATGTCCTCGTACTTGCTCGGCTCGATCAGATAGCTCTGCGAGTCGAGCACCGAGGCCACGCCTTTGATGGCCTGATAGACCAGATCAGACGGAACCGATGCGCCGTCCGCGCAGATTTTCCCGAGCGCCATGGCCTCCTGCAGCGCCGCGTACACTGCATCGACCGATGTGATCGAGTCTTTCACGAAGGCCTTCTTGGCGGGACGCTTCGCGCACTGGAGGGTCCACTCCTCCGGCGTATCCTCCAACCCCACTTTCGATCGCCCGATAGTGTTTGCGATCCGCAACAGGCCCTGTCCGGCCATCCCGCGATACTGCGGGCTCTGCGGCTTCACGACATATTTCTCGTCAATCAACAGGAGCGCTTCCAATAAAGGGTCCTCCATCGCAGTGGAAGGGGGCCCCGCCAAGGGCGCCCCTCCCGCGCCCGCTGGCGGCACCGTCACAACCGCGGCAATCAGCGCGTAACCGGTCAGCGCGAGCCACCTACTCATACTGCAGGCCCTCAGCCACCGGCAGGCGCGCCGCCCGCCGGGCCGGCCAGTATCCCGCGAGCAGCGTGGTGAACAGCGCCAGCCCTGCCGCCTCCAACCATATCCATGGAGCTGGATGGAACACGATGGTCCAGCCGAAGGATTGCTTGTTGATGACTTCGACGAGGAGAACGGACAGCACCAGGCCCGCCCCCAATCCGAGGACCGTCCCGGCGAGCCCCAGTAAGCCCGACTCCCACAGGATCAGGCGGCCGACCTGCGCCGGCGTCCCGCCGATGGCGCGCAGCACCGCCAGTTCGCGCTGCCTCTCCAGGATGCCGGATAGGAGCGTGTTGGCGATCCCCAGCAGCGCGACGGCCACCGCGATGATCTCCAGCGCGTAGGTGATCGCGAAGGTCTGGTCGAAGATGCGGAGCACCTCCCGTTTCAGCTCGCCGTTCGTCAGGACCATGGTCGGCGGATCGCCACGCAGCCGCTCCTGCACCGCGCGGTGGATCGCCTCCGGACCGGTGCCCGGCGCCAGGTACAACGGGAACACCGTCGCGCTCCGATCGCTCCAGCGCCGCACGTAGAGGGAGCGATCCAGCACGACCTTGCCGCCGTCGGTCGAGTAGTCATAAAACACGCCTGCGATGTGAAGCTCCACCGGCCCCTGCGGGCCCGGCAGCGTCATGCGGTCGCCTCGTCCCAGCTTGAACTGCCTGGCGAAGGTTTCCGAGACGATGATCCGATCGTTCCGCACCGTGTCGGCCAGGACCGCCGGAGAGTCTCCTTCCATGAAAAGGTACCGACTGTGCTTCGCGTGCACCATGAGATCGCGCGCGACCACCACGACCGGCATGTCGCGGAACTCCATGCGGACGGCGCGGTAGCTGTCCACCGCGATGATGCCGGGGATCGCTGCCAGCCTCCCCCGCATGGACTCAGGAAGAGTTCCCTCGGGCCCCGAGCCCAGCCAGGTCGGCGGCGCGACGATCAGGTCCGCCTTGACGGTCTGCTCCAGCCAGAGGTCCACCGTCAGACGAAAGCTGTGAATCATCGCGCTGACGCCGATCATCAGGGCCAGCCCAACCATCAGCGCCGAGACGGCGACGGCGTTCCGAACGGGCGCGCGGTCGAGTTCATCGGCCGCCAGGCGCGCGAGGCATCCGGCCCGAAGGGGCAGCAACATGCGCAGACAGGGCCCGACGAGACGAATCAGCACAGGGCTCAACCAGGCGAAGCCCAGCACAACGAGAAAGACCGACAGATATCCAAAGAGCGGCACGCCCTGCACCGGCTCGGGCACGGCCGCCAGGCCGGCCAGTACGAACAGCGCCGCCGCGCCGGCCAGCGTGGGCGCGACGCGGACGGTGTCGGCCGTCTCATAGCCCTTCGGAGCGAGCGCCCGGGTCGGCTCGACCGAGACAGCCTCGCGGATCGGGCCCAGCGACCCCAGCACCGCCACGCCGATGCCGATCAGCAGACCCTGAAGGAGGACGACGGGGTGCGCCCACGTCACGCGCGGGAGCGCCGGAACCTCGCCGTAGAGACTGCTCACCGTCCGCGCGAGGGTCTGCAGCACGCCGTTCGACAGCGCCAGCCCGAACCCGATGCCCACGGCGGCGCCGACCACGCCGATCAGGACGACCTCAGTGAGAAAGAGACGCGCAATGCCTCCGGGGGAGAGGCCGAGCGCGCGCAGGATGCCGACTTCCCTCCGCCTTCTGAGCACCGCGAAGGACACGGTGTTGTAGACAAGAAAGAGCCCCACCAGCAGCGCCACCACGCTGAGCAGACTTACGTTCAGCCGGAACGCGCGGGTCATCCGCTCGATCTGGGCGTTCCGCTGGTCGGGCCGCCTGACGGCCAGCTCCGGCGGGAGGAGTGCCTGGACCGCACGGCTCACCTCGTCCACGGCACGGACGGGGTCGGTGACCAGATCGATCCGGTCGAGACGGCCCAGGCGCTCGAACGTCAGTTGCGCTGCCGCGATGTCCATGACGGCGAGTTCTTCTAGCGTGGTCTTGCCCGGCCCATGACCTTCCAGAAAACCGCGGACGACCAGCCGGCGCGAAAGTCCTTCCACGCTCACGTCAAGCGGCATGCCGACGGAGAGGCCGTAGCGCGCGGCCAGCTGGCGGCCCAGGAAAATCGCGTCGGGATCGAGATAGCGCTGCCAGTCGGTTTCGTTTGCGCCCTCGTCCATCACACGGTAGTCGCGTATTGACGACTCGGCGAGCAGATCCACGCCCAGGATCGGAATTACAGCCGGCCCGCTTCTCCCTCCCGTTATAATGGTCGCGGGAATTTCCAGTATCGGCGCGGCGAGCAGGACGCCATCGGCATGGGAGACCGGCTCGATGATCGTTTCGTCGAACCCGCTGGCGATGCTCGCCCCGCCAGAGACTTGCAGCGTCGTGCGGCCGGCCACCCCGAGAATGGCCTCCTCGAACGAACGCAGTATCTCGACGTTCGCCGTCGCGACCGCCACGTAGACGGCGACGCCCAACGCCACGCCTCCGACCGTGAGGGCTGTGCGGGGAAGTTCCCCGATCACATGCCGCCACACCAGGAGACGAAAGACGGTCACAGCTCTTTGAGGTGACCTACGACGGAGGTTGCGGAAGGATAGCCTTTCTTTCTCAGCACGTCGCGAAGCTCGGCGGCCAGCCGCTCGAAGACGCCTGGGCCCTCTTCCACGAGGGCCGTGCCGACCTGAACGGCCGAGGCGCCGGCCAGCAGATGCTCGAACACGTCCGTGCCCGATGTAACGCCGCCCACGCCGATGATCGGGATACGGCCGTCGAAGGCCTTCCAGAACGCGCGGACGTTGGCGAGCGCGACCGCCTTGATCACCGACCCACCCAGGCCGCCGAACCCGCCCTTGGGCTTGATCACGACCGCCTCGCGCTCGGGATCGATCACCAAGGCGTTGCCCACCGAATTGATGAGGGAGAGAAATTCCACCGGCGCCCGCTTCAGGACCTCGGCCATCGCGGCATGGTGCGCCGGATCGAAATACGGCGGCAGCTTGACGCCCATCGGCCGGTCCACGACGGCCCGGACTTTGCGGATGAGCCGCTCGGAGGCTTCACAGTCGTAGCCGATCTGGGGCTTGCCGGGGATGTTGGGACAGGAAAGATTGACCTCGATGAGATCAGGACCGGCCTTGCTGATGGTCCGGGCGATCTCCGGAAAATCGTCTTCGCACAGACCCGCCACGCTCGCGATCACCGGTTTCTTGAACGCCTTCAGCGCGGGAATCAGCTCGGCATAGGCCTGATAGCCGAGGTTCGGCAACCCCATCGAGTTGATGGAGCCGCTGCCGAAGGGGTAATACCGCGGTTCCGGGTTGCCTTTCCGGAACTCGAGGGTCATGGACTTGGTGACGATGGCCCCCGCTCCGGAGCGCCCCAACGTTTCCAGTTCCTCGCGCGTCACGCACAAGGCGCCCGAGGCGTTCATGAGGCAGAGGGAAAACCGCGCGCCGGCGATGGTGCAGGAGAGGTCGGGCTCCGTCATGAATAATGCTCAGGGTTCAATCGGCTGCATCTTCCGGCATGTAACCCGGAGCGTCGACGTGCCGCGGCCTTCGACGCACCGGTCTATCGACTTCATGTAGTCCAGCTTCCCGTCCAGGCTCACGGTGAACTCGAACGAGAAGATCGTCGTCATGAACATGTATCGGCCGGGCCTCAATTTCAGGGTCGCGACTTTATCCGTCACCATCCGGCCATGCACCGATTGAAGCGGCTCCGTGACTCCCGGAACGCTCCACGCAATGGGGGGGAGAATCTCCTTCGCGTCAACCACAATCGGATGCTCCTGCGCCAGCGGGTGCTTGGGCGGAGCCTGATCCGCCGAGGCCGGCGCCGCGAAGGCCAGTCCGGCCGATAGCATCACAATGCCGCATGCGGCGCCGACAGACTGTCTCATGACGGTAATCCCTCCCTCTCCATGGATCCGTCGCGCATGACCAGCACCCGGTCCGCTTCCGCCGCCGCGTCCCGGCTGTGCGTGGCCAGCACCACGGTCTGCCCGCCCTGCCGGGCCAGCGTCTTGATCAGCTGCACGATCCCGCGCCCCACTATTGAATCCAGATTCCCGGTCGGCTCATCTGCCAGCAGGAGCGCGGGCCGATGCGCCAGCGCCCGCGCCACCGCCACGCGCTGTTGCTCGCCTCCCGACAGTTCCGACGGGCGATGCTCCCCGCCATGCGCCAATCCCACGGCCGCGAGACATTCCTCCACGCGCTGCCCCGGATCGGAATCGCCCCGCAGCAACAGCGGCAGCGCGACGTTCTCGCGCGCGGTCAGTCCGGGCAGCAGGTTGAAGAACTGGAAGACGACGCCGATCCGCTCGCGCCGCAGCTCCGTCCACTCGGCCTCGGAAAGCCCCCGTGTCGAGCGTCCCTCAATGACGACGTCGCCTTCCGTCGGCCGGTCTAGTCCCCCGATCAGGTTGAGCAGTGTGCTCTTGCCGCTGCCGCTCGGCCCCGTGACGGCGAGAAACTCCCCCTTGGCGACCTCCAGCGAAACCCCCTGCACGGCCCGGATGAGCGAGGCGCCTCGCTGATAGACCTTGGAGACTCCCTCCAGCCGGACCACACTCCTCCCAAATCAGACTTGACCACCTATAACACAAAGCCGTGATGCCCGACAATTAGACGGGGGAGGGGGAGGTGACCACCCAGCATTCGGCGGTGTCCAACATGAAGGATAAGGACGCGCCATGCCGGGTATCCTGGACACTGTTCTGCATTGGGTTTTTCCGGTGAACTGCGCCACCTGCGGGCGGCCGGCCGCGGACCGGCGCCTGCCGTTTTTTTGCCGGGCCTGCTGGGAGTCGATCACGCCCATCGAAGGGCCGATTTGTCCACGGTGCGGGCAGCCGTTCGACTCGCCGCTCGCGCTGGCCCACAGTCCGGGTCATACATGCCGTGCCTGCCGGGAGAAGCCGCCTCGGTTCGATCGCGCGCTCTCGCCCTACCGCTACGACGGGGTGCTGGAGCAGGCGATCCGCCTCTTCAAATATCGGCGGCGGGACGCCCTGACGGCCCCTTTGGCGGACCTGATGCTCGTCTGGGCGGACCGGCTTCCCCCCACTGATCTCGTCATGCCTGTTCCCCTCCACCCCGCCCGACTGAGGGCCCGCGAGTTCAACCAATCGTTGCTCCTGGCCGATCGGATCGCCCGGCGCCTCGGCCTCCCCCTGTCATTCGACCGTCTGGAGAGGGTCCGGCAAACCAGGCCTCAGACGGAGCTCGACCGTAAAGACCGCGCCCAAAACGTGCGGCGCGCCTTCACCGTCCGGCAGCCGGACGGTCTGGAGGACCGCCGCGTCCTGCTCGTGGACGACGTCTTGACCACAGGCGCGACCGTCAACGACTGCGCCCGCGCCCTGCGTCGGGCGGGCGCCATCTCCGTGGTGGTCCTGACGCTGGCGCGCCGGCTGTAACGGACGGCCTACGGCTATCAGTGGCAATGAGTGGCAATGTTTGGCATGAATAAATACTTGACAAATCCGCCCCTTCCGACTAGGATACCGTTTCATCTCATACGGAATGCTCGATGGCCAAAGCGGTGCGCGACGAAGTCCTCACGACCGCCGAGACGTGCCGCTATCTGAAAGTGGCCCCTCGGACGCTCTATCGCTACATCCAGGAGAAGCGCGTCCCGGCCTTCAAGCTCGGCAAGGACTGGCGGTTCGTGAAATCCGAGCTGGACATGTGGCTTCGCAAGAAAAGCCGGGAGCACACGCGGCGGAGCCGTTGAGGCCGTCCACGACCTGACGAGGAGACATCCTGATGTTTGCCGGGGAGAACTTCTGCAAGCTGGACGAGAAGGGCCGCTTCCTTCTCCCGCCCTACATCCGCGACCTCCTCTGCCCGGAAGGACAGGTGGTGGAGCAAGGGGCCGTCTTCCTCAAGCGAAGTGAGCCGACCTGCCTCCGGATCTACACCATGACCGAGTGGACCGGCGTCCTCACCAAAACCAGAGCCCGGCTGGACGAGGATCAGAGCCGCCTCCTCATGCATCACGTGGTATCGGAGACCGCCACGTCGGAAATCGACAAGGCCGGCCGCATCCTCATCCCCGGCAAGTTCCGCAAGCACCTCAACCTGGCCGACGACCAGGAGATCGTGCTGGTCGGCATGTTCGAGTTTCTGGAGATCTGGAACCCCGTGGACTGGCGGCGGCGTCTCGCCCAGGCGGAAGACCGCCACGAAGCATCCATGAGCAAGATCATGGACATTCTCGACCGACGGTGAAGCGTCACCCTGCGCACTCACGCCCTGCCGTCATCCGCCTGTCGTCCTATCGTATTTCCGAGACGCCGTCCAACGGCGGGCCGGACCTCCGCTCACTCATCCCTCGAAAGACCCGTTTCCGTCAGGCCGATCTTCTTCTTCAGAGAGGGGCGTCTCGCGAGGCGCTCCTGCAGAAGGAACAACCCGACGACCTCCTGCGTCTCGTGCTCCCGATTCCCCCGAGCATCAACCACCATTACGCGACGGTGAACGGACGGCGCGTGCTCTCGGCGGCCGGCCGCCGGTTCAAGATCCTCGTGGGGCAGGAAGTGATCTGCGCGCTCGCGAAGAGGTCCGGGCGCCGATTCCGCGCGGTCCAAAACGGCAACCCGCTGGCGCTCGACTTGCGCTTCTATTTCGCTTCGGAACTCCGGCGTGACATCGACGGCGGATTGAAGATTACGCAGGATGCCGTCTGCGAAGCCCTCGGGATCAACGACAACCGGATCGTCGAGGTGACGCTTCGGAAAGAGCGCGATGCCGTCACGCCCCGTATGGAGCTGGCGCTTCGCTCCTGCCCTCACGCAGCCCCGTAGGTTTCTCGAACCATGGAAGGAACGGCCCGATGGGAACACTTCTCCCACGGGGCCGACGTCGGCGTGCGCGGGATCGGGACGTCGCGGGAAGAGGCGTTCGAGCAGGCCGCTCTGGCGATGATCGCGGTGATCACCGACCCGCGGAACGTGCGCCCTGACAAGGCGGTCGAGATCGCCTGCGAAGCTCCCGACGATGAACTTTTGCTGGTCGAATGGCTGAACGCGGTGATCTACGAGATCGCCACGCGCCGCATGCTCTGGAGCCGCTTCACGGTGCGCCTCGAGGCGCACCGGCTGCGCGCGACCGCGTGGGGGGAACAAACGGAGCCGGCGCGGCACCGGCCCGCCGTCGAAGTCAAAGGCGCGACCTACACGAATCTGTCAGTGAAACAAGATCCCAGCGGCGCC
>JACXTT010003962.1_pt1 | contig 22289 bp, 21 predicted proteins | sample 9270951 | NCBI WGS metagenome assembly JACXTT01 (sample SAMN15532306, study PRJNA645909) | rock metagenome | isolation source: weathered quartz diorite | place: Puerto Rico | collected 2017-06-21
AGGGCTTCTTGAAACAGGTCGAACACTGGGCGACCACCGACTATGCGCTCGCCCTTCAGGCCGGGTCCGAGCTCGACCCCGCCAAGAAGCGCCAGGTCGCCGAGCAGTACGCCGCCTACACCGGCCTGCCGGTCGACTACGTGCTGAAGGCCGACCTGCGCGTCACCGGCGGCATGTTCGAGAAGACCCTGCAGTCGGCCCGTGGCCTGACCACCGGGCGCATCGACACCCGCTTCTTCGGCCCGGACATGGACTCGTTGTCCAAGGAAGCCGACTACGATCCGCAGGCCGCGGCCCTGTCGTCAGCCTATGTCAGCGCGTTCAACGACTACGCCCGCCGCACCCTGGGCTACGGCGCCGGCAAGGTGTTCAAGCCGTCCGCCCAGGTGTTCCGCTTCTGGGACAACAACCACAATCCGCCGGGCGCCCGCTTCCCGCCGCGCGCCATGCTCAACGTGATGCCCGACCTGGCCACGGCGATGAAGTACAACCCGAACCTGAAGGTGGAGCTGCTGGGCGGCTACTACGACCTGGCGACGCCCTACTTCCAGGGCTGGTACGAGATGCACCACCTGCAGATCCCCGACAGCCTGCAGGCCAACATCGAGTACCACTACTACGCGTCAGGCCACATGGTGTACGCCCAGGACGCCTCGGCGAAGGGCCTGCACGACGACGTGGCCGGCTTCATCGTCAAGAACAGCAAGCGCTAATCCTTGCGGCGCCGCTGTTCCCGGCGGCTGCGCACGAACTGCACGAGCTGGTAGACGCGTGACTCCTCGACCCGAAACGGCGCGGGTTTCTCCAGCGGCGGGTGCTCGGTCGGGGCGCCCGCCGCGACCGCGGCTTTCTTCGTCTTGCGCTTGTGCCGCCGGTGCGAGAACTCGCCGAGCTGGTTGATCAGCAGCGCCGCCTCCACCACCAAGCTGAACAGGGTCCCGATCAGGCCCTTGCCGTGGGTGAGCGTGCTGGGCAGCGTCTGGATCTTGTTGACCATCTCCAGCACCAGCCCGATCGACAGGACCGTGTTGTAGGGCCGGCCCAGGTTGATCTCGAGCCACTGGTCGAGCCACGCCGCCCAGTCCGTAAGCGCTCTGAACATGCCGCGGCTCCCCCACATCGGATTCGTGCGCGCCAGCCTATCGAAGCGGCGCGACGCTTTCGAATCCGCTGTTTGCGAAACTCGCGCGCCCGCCTATCTTATCACTGTCAACATAGAGGGATGGGCGATGAGCGGCGAAACGGTGCTGGTGACCGGCGGGTCGGGCTATATCGGCGGCTGGTGCGTGGCCAGCCTGCTGCAGCGCGGCTACGTGGTGCGCACGACGGTCCGCAGCCTGGACCGCGAGCCCGAGGTCCGCGCCTCGGTGGGCAAGATCGTCGATCCCGGCAATCGCCTGGCCCTCTACGCCGCCAACCTGACCAGCGACGACGGCTGGGACGCCGCGGTCGACGGCTGCGACTACGTCCTGCACGTGGCCTCGCCGCTCGGCATCGCCGAGCCCAAGGACCCCAACGAGCTGATCGTCCCGGCCCGCGAAGGCGCCAAGCGCGCGCTGGGCGCGGCCATCAAGGCCGGCGTCAAGCGCGTGGTGCTGACCTCCTCCGTGGCCGCCACCAGCAAGGGCGCGCTGGCCGGCGACTGGGTCAGCGACGAGACCCAGTGGACCGACGTCAAGGCCAAGGGCGTCAGCGCCTATTCGCAGTCCAAGACCCTCGCCGAACAGGCGGCCTGGGAGCTGGTGAAGACCGCGAACGGCAAGACCACGCTGGCCACCGTCAACCCGGCGCTGGTGCTGGGGCCGGTGATGAACGCCGACGCCGCCGGCTCGGTGCAGGTGATCGAGCGCCTGCTCGCCGGCCGCGTGCCCGGCCTGCCGCGCCTGGGCTTCAACGTCGTCGACGTGCGCGACGTGGCCGACCTGCACATCCGCGCCATGACCGACCCCAAGGCGGCGGGCGAACGCTTCGTCGCCGCCGCCAACTACGCCTGGATGGCCGACATGGCCCAGATCCTGCGCGCCGAGCTCGGCCCGCAGGCCGCCAAGGTGCCGACCCGCAAGGTGCCGGACCTGCTGCTGCGCATCGTCGGCCTGTTCGACAAGGAGCTGGCCTCGGTCACGCCCAGCCTCGGCCACAAGCACGACAACTCGTCCGCCAAGGCCCAGTCGGTGCTCGGCTGGAAGCCCCGTCCGCTGGTCGAGACCGTGGTCGACACCGCCAGGACCCTGATCGCCGAGGGCGTGGTCTAGCGCTCTCGCGCCGATCCGCCATAGTCCTCCGCTTCAGGCGGAGGGCGGGCGATGCGGATACTCGGGGCGTTGATGGCGGTGGCGGTTCTGGCCTCGGGCGGAAGCGCCTCGGCGCAGTCGCGCACGCCGCAGGAAGCCCACGGCTACACGCGCTACGAGCTGCTCGCGCCCGGCTCGGGCAAGTTCAAGATCATCTACGACATCACCGCGGTCCGCCCCGGCGCCACCGCCTTCTTCAACCCGATCCGCAAGGGCTCGACCGCCTCGGACGAGAGCGTCGTCGACCTGGCCACCGGCCTGCCGCTGAAGTTCGTCCAGGTGAGCGGCGAACAGGCCAAGACCACCGGCCTGCCGGACGCCGACCCCACCAACGACTACATTCGCGTCGAACTGGCCCATCCGGTCCCCGCCGACGGCGGCGAGGCGCGCATGCGCATCGTCAAGACCTACGAGGACGCCCGCAGCTATCACGTGGACGCCGGCGTCATCACCTTCGACCGCGGCCTGGGGATCAAGAAGAACGCCGTGGTCCTGCCGCCCGGCTACGTCCTGCGCGACTGCAACTATCCGAGCCAGGTGACCCAGGAGGCCGACGGCCGCATCCGGGTCAGCTTCTTCAACGTCACGCCCGGCGAGGCGCCGCTGAAGCTGCACGCCGCGCCCGGCAGGCTCGCCTCAGGCGCCTCCAGCGAAGCCAGGAAGTTCGCCGAGCGCGCGCGGCAGACCCGCGACATCGTCTACTTCCTGCGCGAGCCGGAAACCCACGCCTTCGACCTCTACCACGACTACACCGAAGAGAAGGCCGGCACGGCCCGCTACGTGAACGTGGTGCGCCCCGGCTCCACGGCGACCAATCCCTCGGCCCGCAACCTCGACACCGGCGCCGCCATCCCCGCCGTCCACCTGAAAGGCGCCGAGATCACCAAGGCCGGCATCGACGATCCGGAGCTCGGCAAGGTCACGCCGGAGAGCGAGATCGTGGTCTTCAACTACGCGGCGCTGAAGCCCGGCCAGTCGATCCGCCTGCGCATGAGCGAGACCTACACCGATCCGGGCCGCTACAAGGTGGTCGGCGACGAGCTGGTGTTCGACCGCACCTTCGGACGTGCGGAAAACGCCGTGGTCCTGCCCAAGGGCTGGGAGCTGACCAACTCCAGCTATCCCGTCACCGTCAGCCGCACCGACGACGGCCGCGTCCGCCTGGATTTCAACTCAGGCCGTCCCGACGAACTGGAAGCCCTGTTCACCGCGCGGCGCGTGAGCGGAGGCTAGTCCACCCAGAGATGCCGGCTCTTGTGCCAGTTCTCCAGCGACTGCTCGGGATAGAGATCGAAGGTCTTGTCGTGCGGCCCCAGGTTCAGCTCCACCCACTCAGGCTTGAACTGCAGCATCAGGTGCACGCGGCTCGGCGGGACCGGCAGCTCGCTGTCGATCGCTGACGCGAACGGGTGCACCAGCTCCGGCCACGTGGGATCGAACAGCCACAGCGCCGTGGCGCAGAGTGAGCAGAAGTTGCGCTCGCCCGTGGAGATCTCGCAGGCCCCGTCCTCGTCGCGGATCTCGGCGCGGTAGACGCGGATCGCGCCCTGCGGATCGTCGACCCTCAGCGTGGCGTTGTCGGCGCCCAGGTTGATGGCGTAGCCGCCCCCGCCGGCGGTCTTGCGGCAGATCGAGCAGTAGCAGCGCTGATAGGGAACCGGCGTGTGGCTGGCGCAGGTGAAGCGCACCGCGCCGCAGCGGCACGAGCCTTCGAGGTTCAGGGGCATGGTCTGAGGTCCGCGAGCATCCGAAGCCGGAGGACTATGGCTCCGGATGCTCAACGGCGAAACGCGACGTTCGGCGCCAAGGCTTGCGCGAACTTGGAGCCTCAGGCCGCCGCGCGTTCCGCATGGACGCCCGGCGCGGCGGGCTGGGCCGGGGACCGGACGAGGCTTGCGGCGGGATCGCGGCCGCTCAGCTGGCGGTGCGCGATGGTGGCGATCGCCCCGGCCAGCAGGCCCAGCGTCACCGACAACAGCGCCTCGGCGTAGCCGGGCGCCAGGATGCTGAGCGTGGGGACCGGGCGGACATTGGCGACGCCGATGAAGCTGTCCATCAGGCCGTAGGCCGCGCCGAACAGGCCGATCAGCGGGCCTGCGCCGGCCAGCGCATGAAGAAAGGTCCGGCCGCCCCGGGATGCGGGACGACCGGCAAGTTCACCGATCCAGACCGCGCTCGCGATGACAGTCGAAACCGCGAGTCCAGCCAGGACCAGCATCACCACCGGCTTCGCATGGGTCACAAGGCCGATGAAGGTCAGGCGCTCGGCGACCACCGCGAGGGTGGCGTCGGGTGGGGCGATGAACATGGGCGTCTCTCCAGATGACATTTGTAATCTGACTACGAAATTACACCCGTAGTCTTCACTGTCAATCACCTGTCAACCACGCCTGCGCCCGGCCCTGGTTTTGCAGCGCAGCAGGCGACCCGGGCCGCCATGGCTCGATCTGGGACGGAGCGACTTGATGAGCCTGCGACTGAAGCTGGCGGCGGCGACCGCGGCGATCATGACCCTCACGGCGGCGGGCGCTCACGCGGCCGTCCTCTACCAGGGCCCGTCGTCCATGCCGGAGCGCGCGGTCGACAACGGCTTCGACGTCACCTTCGACGCCGGCGCCGGCGGCGCGGCCCAGCTGAGCTTCGTGCTCGACGGCTACGCCAGCCTCGACGGCCAGAACTGGTACGAGGACGACTTCAGCCTCAGCCTGAACGGGACCCAGCTCATGCTGGCCACCTTCAACCTGGGCGGCGGCGGCCCCGACGTCGTCTATTCCGCCCCGCTCGGCGCGACCTTCGACAACACCTCCGGCAACGGCACGGACATCACCTGGGCCGGCGGTCACGTGAACATCACCTCGCCGCTGACGCTCGCGGCCGGCTCCAACACGCTCAGCTTCAACTACCATGCGCTGACCAGCGACCACGCCGGCTGGCAGGACATGGGCGACGAGGGCTGGGGCGCACACGACATCGTCGTCTCCAACCGCGTCTCGCAGGACACCCGCGGCGCCGTGCCGGAACCGTCCATGTGGCTGCTGTCCATCACGGGCTTCGGCCTGATGGGCTCGATGCTCCGGCGGCAACGCGCGATGCGTCCGGTCCGCGTCCGCGCCTAGCTGAGCCGATTTTTTGGGGGACCCATCGCGGCGGCTCCCGGGTTAGGCTGAGGACAGCCAACCTGAGGGCCCCGCGATGGACGCCAAAACCACCACCCTGACGCCGGCCAAGGAGATGGCCGCGCGCAACCCCGTCCGCATCAAGAACGAGAGCGCCGAATACCGGAAGGCGCGCCAGGAGCTCCTCGCCGAGGAGATCGAGCTTCGCCGCCACATCGAGCGCGTGGCCGAACAGCGCCGTCACCTGCCGCCCGGCGGCCCGGTCGAGGGCGACTACCAGTTCGAGGGCGAGCACGGGAAGACCGACTTCGCCGGCCTGTTCGGCGATAAGCAGAACCTGATCGTCTACAGCTTCATGTTCGGACCGCAGCGCGAGCGGCCGTGCCCCATGTGCACCAACCTGCTGGGTCCGCTGGCCGCCAACGCCGCCGACATCGAGCAGAAGGCCGCGCTCGCGGTCGTCGCCCGCTCGCCGATCGCGCGCCTGATCGCCTTCAAGAAGGAGCGCGGCTGGCAGTCGGCGCTACCACTCTACACCGACCTCAACGACAACTACTCCCGCGACTACCACGGCCTGCTGCCGGACGGCTCGGAGGTCCCCGAGATCAACGTCTTCACGCGGCGCGACGGGACCATCCGCCACTTCTGGTCGGGCGAGATGACCGAGGGCGATCCCGGCCAGGATCCGCGCGGCGCGCCCGAACTGGCGCCGCTCTGGAACGTGCTCGACATGACCCCGGACCCGCGCGCGCCCGACTGGTACCCGAGCCTCGACTACAAGAGCTAACCCTGCGGCGGAAACGCCGGTACGGCCTCGGCGGCCGGACGCCCCGTGCGCGGCCCGTCGCCTGAGCGCTTCGACGTCGCGACCTTCAGCATGCTGATGTAGCCCGGCGCCGTCAGCATGCTCGGCAACACGCCCTTCTGCTTCAGCAGCCGATGCGCGCGGGGCAGGTTGTAGCAGGGCACATGCATGAACATGTGGTGCTCGCAGTGATAGTTCACGAAGTAGGGCGCGATGATCGCGCGCTCGATGAAGTTGGCGCTCGTCGTGCGCGCGTGGCGCAGCGGGTCGGGCTCGTCCTTCGCCACGCAGGCGTGCTCGGCGATGTTGCGCAGGCGCGTGATCATCGGCAGCCACGTGGCCTGCGGGACCAGCCACAGCAGCGGCCACACCCACCACAGGCCGAACGGCGCGGTCACCGCCACGGTCACCACCATGCCGGTCAGGAACCGGCGGCGGCCATAGATCGCGGCCTTGATCAGCGGCCACAGCGGCTCGTCCGGCTTGCGCTGCGCGATCCGTTTGAAGAGCCCTGACCAGCGCTGCTTCCAGTAGGTCTGGCCGGTCAGGTCGCGGATCAGCTTGCGGCGCAGCGAGGTGCGCGTGATCGGGAACGGCGCCGACAGCACCAGGTCCGGATCCTCGGCCTGCTGAGCGAACTTGTGATGCGCCAGGTGATAGTTCCGGTAGTCGATCAGCCCGCCGGTGGTCAGGTGGTTGCCCACCCAGTCGTTGATCTTCAGGTCCGGATGCAACGCGGCGTGGGCCGCATCGTGCATGAGGATCGAGACGCCGAGCTGCCGGCCGCCGATGATCACGATCGCCAGCGGTATGGTCAGCGGCTTCAGCCACCAGGGCGAGATGACCACCATCGCCATGGCCAGCCCGATGACGATCCAGGCGTGGGCCAGCAGCGCCAGGCCCTTCCAGCGGGAGCGGCGCGACAACGGCGCCCACTCGTCGGGCGCGAAATAGCTCTTGGGATCGACACGGGCGGCAACGGCCATGCGGGCATTGTAACGCCTGAACGCTTACGAAAACAGGATGACGGTGCGGAAGCTCCGAACCACCAATGGTGGCCTCCTCCCCCTGCGGGAGGAGGTGGCCTGCGCATGCAGGTCGGAGGTGGGGTCTCTCAGAACCCTCAGCTTTCAAACTGAGCTTCGTATCGCGCGGATGGCGGAGCAAAACCCCACCTCCGTCAGCCATCCGGCCGACACCTCCTCCCACAAGGGGAGGAGGGCGCTCAACCGTTGCGCCCCGCCTCAGAACGGGTTCACCGGCCAGCGCGTGCCCACGAAGATGGCCAGGAACAGGATCACCCCCGCCCAGGCGTTGGACCGGAACAGGCGCAGGGCGCGCGGGCCATCGTCCATCCGCACCTTGCGCGCCTGCGAGCAGAGCTGGACCCCGTAGGCGATCAGACCCAGGTAGAACACCGGCCCCAGGTTGGCCGTCCAGCCCATGGTCATCAGCAGCGCCAGGCTCGCCAGATAGAAGGCCAGGATCGCCAGCGGCGCCTGCTCCCCGAACCGCCGCGCCGTGGATTTCACCCCGGCCAGAGCGTCGTCCTCGATGTCCTGGATCGCGTAGATCGTGTCGTAGCCGAGCGTCCAGAATATCCCCGAGGCATAGAGCAGCAGCGCCGGAAGCTGTAGCGCGCTGTCCTCGATCGCCCGGATCAGGAACCGGCTGTCGCCGCTGGTCAGCACATAGGGCGCCATGCCGCGCCAGAAGCTGGGCCCCGCTCCGGTCGCCGCCGCGAAGCCCAGCAGCGCGCCCCAGTTGAAGGTCAGCCCCAGCCAGGCCTGCGGCCACCAGGTGATCCGCTTCATGAACGGATAGGCCGCCACCAGGGCCAAGGACGCCACGCCCAGCGCCACGGCGGTCGGCGGCAGGCTGATCAGGATGACCAGCGCGGCCAGGCAGCAGGCGATCACGAAGCCCCAGGCCTGCTTCACGCTGATCTGGCCGGCCGGGATCGGCCGCATCGCGGTGCGGGCGACCTTGGCGTCGATGTCCCGGTCGACGATGTCGTTGTAGGCGCAGCCCGCCGCGCGCATCAGCGCCGCGCCCACGAACACCTCCACGAGCAGGCTCACCTGCGGCGCGCGCTGCTCCAGCGCATTGGCCAGCGCGATCCCCTGCCAGCCCGGCAGCATCAACAGCCAGATGCCCGCCGGCCGGTCGAACCGCCCGAGCTTCAGCCACGGCCGCAGGCCCACCGGCGCGAACCGGTCGACCCAGTTGCTGGGTTGCGCGTCGGGAAGGGGGACTGTGGTGGTCATTGGCGAGAGGGCCTGTTTAGGTCCAGAACTAGGGCCGCGAACAGGGGGAATCGGGATGGGCGTGACACGGCGTGAACTGGCGCGAGGGGCTCTGGCGGGCGGGGCGGCTCTGGCCGTGGCGCGGGCGGCGCCCGCGGCGACCGCCTCGACCATGGCGAGCGGCAAGCCCAAGTTCGGCGCCTTCGGGCTGGACCTCACGGCCATGGATCACAGCGTGGCCCCCGGCGACGACTTCCACCGCTACGCCAGCGGGACCTGGATGAAGTCCGCGGTGATCCCCGCGGACCGTGCGGCCTGGGGCATCTATTCGCCCACCGGCGAGGTCATCGAGGCCCGCTCGCGCGACATCATGCTGACCGCCGCCCAGACCAACAGCCCCGACGGCCGGCGCATCGTCGACTACTACGCCGCCCTGGCCGACGAGGCGGGCCTGGAGCGCGCCGGAACCGCGCCGCTGAAGGCCGAGCTGGCCCGCGTCGCCGCCATCCAGTCCAAGGGCGACCTGGCCCACGCGCTGGCCCGCCTGTCGTGGGCGCAGATGCCCAACCCCAACGGCTCGCCGCCGCCCAACGCCTCGCCGATCACCGCCGGCGTCTCGCCCGATCCGAAGCAGCCGACCCGCTATGCGGCCAACCTCAGCCAGGGCGGCAACGGCCTGCCGGAGCGCGACTACTACTTCAAGGACACGCCGGCGAACCTGGCCGTGCGCGCCGCCTACAAGGCTCACCTGGTGAAGATGTTCACGCTGGCCGGCTTCGACGACGCCGACGCCCGCGCGGCCCGGGTCTACGCGCTAGAGGAGCGGATCGCGCGCGGCCATCGCACCGCCGCCGACAACCGCGAGGCCGAGAAGCGCTACAACCCCTTCACCCGCGCCGACTTCGCCGCCAAGGCGCCCGGCCTCGACTGGGACGCCTACTTCGCCGGCGCCGGCTTCGAGCGCGAGGCGGTGGTGATCGTGGGCCAGCCCGAAGCCGTCGCCGCCGCGGCCGCCGCGGCCGGCGAGGTCCCGCTGGCCGACTGGCGCGACTACCTGGCCTTCCGCGCTATCCGCAACTTCGCGCCCATGGGCCCCAAGGCGTTCCGCGAGGCGCACTTCGACTACAACAGCCGCGCGCTGAGCGGCATTCCGCAGATGCCCGCCGCCTGGCGCGCCGCGGTGGGCTACACCGACCAGGCGCTCGGTCAGGCCGTGGGCGTCATCTACCTGCAGCGCCACTTCCCCGCGCCCGCCCGCGCCAAGGTCACCGAGATGACCGGCAACCTGAAGGTCGCCATGGGCGAGCGGATCAAGGGGCTCACCTGGATGAGCCCGGCGACCAAGTCGCGCGCGCTCGCCAAGCTGGCGCGGCTGAAGGTCGAGGTGGGCGGCCCCGAGCCGTCGCGCGACTATTCCAGCCTGACGATCAAGCCCGGCGAGGCCTTCGCCAACCTGCTGGCCGCCGAGGACTTCAACCGCCGCAGCGCGGTCGGCCGGCTGGGCAAGCCCGTCGACCGCTCCGTGTGGTCGATGAACCCCCAGACGATCAACGCCCAGTCCAACCCGCCGCTCGGCAAGGTGATGTTCCCGGCCGGGTTCCTGGAGCCGCCGCACTTTGACATCAACGCCGACGCGGCCGTGAACTACGGCGCCATCGGCTACGTCATCGGCCACGAGATCAGCCACCAGTTCGACGACCAGGGCTCCAAGTACGACGAGACCGGCGCGCTGAACGACTGGTGGAGCCCCGATGACCTCAAGCGCTTCCAGGCCGCCACCAGCGCGCTCGCCGCCCAGTACGACGCCTACGAACCTCTGCCTGGCCTGCACATCAACGGCCGCCTGACCTTGGGCGAAAACATCGGCGACCTGGCCGGCCTGGCGATCTCCCGCGACGCCTATCTGAAATCGCTCGGCGGCGCGGCGCCGCCGGTGATCGGCGGCCTCACCGGCGACCAGCGCTTCTTCCTGGCCTTCGCCCAGATGGAGCGCTCGATCTCGCGCGAGAACGCCATCCGCCGTCAGGTGCTCACCGACCCCCACTCGCCCAACGAATGGCGCACGGCGGAGTCACGCAACGTCGACGCCTGGTACGCCGCCTTCGACGTGAAGCCGGGCCAGAAGATGTACCTGGCGCCGGAGGCCCGCGTCCGGGTGTGGTGAACGGAGTCGATCACACCGCGCGAGCTTCGCCCGAGCGGCCTCAGACGCTGGGCGTGGTCGACAGCCACCAGTCTTCGCCCGCCAGCCAGCAGGTCGCGTCAGGTCGCCCGCCCAGGTGAAGCGAAGCGACCTGCGGCAGCGTCCAGGCCGCGTCGGGCGTGGCCGGACGGAGCGCCGCGGCGAGCCGCGCGCCGGCTGCATCTGTCCGGCCGCCCTTGTCGTCGTAGATCATCGTGCCGCTGACGAAGGCCGCGTCGAAGGCGTGACCTCGGCGGCGGATCACCAGCATGGCCCCGGCTCCGATGCCGGGTAGCGCGGAAGCCGCGGTCAAGGGGAGCATCAGCCGCCCGCCGTCATTCAGCAGGCGCACCCACCTGACCGGAATGGCGTCGAAACCGCAGCTGGCGACGATCGCATCGGCGGCGCCGGCCACCAAGGCGTGGGCGTCGCCGGAGAGCATCTCCACGTTGGGCCGGTCCGACAGGTTCGTCATCGCGGCGGCGGCAAGGTCCGGCTCGAACTCGATGCCGGTAACCCGGCCTTGCGGCCCAACGAGCTCGGCCAGGATGGCGGTGTAGTAGCCGCCGCCCGCGCCAACGTGGATGACGCGCTCGCCCGCCGCCGGCCGCAAGTGATCGAAGAGCATGGCCCAGAACGACGGCTGGCCGTTGTTGAGACCCTTCGCCTCGTCGAGCGCGATCAACACGTTGCGATAGAGGCGGCGGGGATCGGCGTCGGCCGTGATCTCGCGCTGCAGGCCCTCGCCGAAGATCGTCCAGGGACCTGAGCCCGCGAACCGCTCGCGGGGCACGGCGGCGAAGGCTGCGGTCAGCGCCGGCCAATCCACATCGGCCAGGCCCACAATCTCCTCCGCGAAGCGTCGGCGGACATCGTCGATCGGTGCGTCGGTCACGCTCCCTCCCCGGGCGGCGGCGCTGGCGCGACTCGGCGGCAGCGCCTATAATTTATTAGGCAGTTAATTTATTAGTTAAATAGGATTCGCCTCTTGAACAAGGTCTTCGCCGCCCTGGCCTCGGACGCCCGGCGCCAGATCCTGGCCTATCTGGCGGACGACGAGCTGACCGCCGGCGAGATCGCCGCGCGGTTTGACATGAGCAAGCCGGCGATCTCCAAGCACCTGCAATTGCTGGAAGCGGCCGGGTTGGTGGTGAGCGAGAAGCGCGGGCAGTTCGTCTGGTACACGATCGCGCGACGGCCTCTGGAGGCCGCGATCGCCAAGTTCATGCAGACTGTAGGACCGCAGGCCGCTGTGACCGCAGAGCCACGGCCGCGGGGAACATCGCATCCCACCGAGCGCCGTTCGCCCAGCCGCATTGACCCACCCAGCCGCCGCGCCTAGGTTCCCCGGCCTCAGCCACGGGAAGAGGAGGGTGCGTAGAGATGCAAGTTTTCGCCACCGCTCCGCGACCGTGCGCCGGGCCGCCGCCGCGCTTCTAACTCAACCGGACTGCTTCGCCCCGGGGCTGTGAAGCCCCAACCTGCGAAGCCCTTCCGCGCGCCCGGGGCCCACCGGGGTTCACTCGAACCCCCGCCTCACCCCAAGTCTCTATCCAAGAGTCCTTTTCCCATCGCGCCCGACGCGCCGCCGCCTGTTCAGGCACATTCGCGGTCCGTCTCCGGCGCCGAAGTTCGAGCCGTTCAGATGACCGACCACTACGAGGATACCGACGAGACCCAGAAGCGCGTGTTGAAGAACAGCGCCGTGCTGGGCTTCATCGCGCGCTTCTGGCTGCGCCGACCCTGGCTGCTCACCGGCACGGTGGTGCTGGTGGTGGCCGCCATCGCCTTCGACCTCGCCACGCCGTGGGCGGCAGGCCGGCTGGTGGATGCCGTGGCCGCCGGCCCGGCGCACACCCACCCCGCCTGGGTCGCCTGGGCGGTGTTCGTGGGCGTCTATTTCGCCTTCTCGATGATCCGCAACCTCTCCATGCGGTTCTGGATTCCGCTGGCCAGCTTCAACATGAAGGAGATGACCGACGAGGGCTTCAGGAAGGTCCAGTCGTTCAGCGCCGACTGGCACGCCGACATGTTCGCCGGCGCCACCGTGCGCCGCCTCAGCCGCGCCATGTGGGGCTACGACGCCGTCTCCGACGCGGCCCTGGTGTTCCTGGGCCCCGCCATCCTGGTGCTGGTCGGCCTCTGCGCGATCATGACCGTGCGCTGGCCGATGGTCGGCCTCTTCGCGACCGTGATGGTGGCGCTCTACATCGGCTCCAACATCGTGCTGACCAACCTCTACGCGCGGCCGATGAACCTGCGCTCGGTGGCGCTGGACTCGCGGATCGGCGGGGCGCTGTCGGACTCGATCTCGTCCAACCCCACGGTGAAGAGCTTCGGCGCCGAGGCGCGCGAGGAGGCCCGCATCGCCGACGTCACCGACATGTGGCGTCGCGCGGCCAACCGCACCTGGAACCGCTTCACCGACATCTGGCTGTTCCACAACGTGATCCTGGTGGCGTTGCAGGCCGGGCTCACGGGCCTGTTGCTGCGGCTGTGGGCGCGCGGCGAGGCGACGGCGGGCGACGTGGCCTTCGCCATCACCTCGTTCATGCTGATGACCGGCTACCTGCGCAACATCGGCGACAACATCCGCATGACCCAGAAGGGTCTCGACGACGCCGAGGACGTGGCCCGCTATTCGACCATGGCGCCGCAGGTGGTGGACGCGCCCGACGCCAAGGCCTTCCGCAGCGACCTTGGCGAGATCGTCTTCGACCGCGTGGTGTTCCGCTACAAGTCCGCCGAGACGCCGCTCTACGACAACTTCACCCTGCGCATCGCGCCGGGCGAACGCGTGGCGCTGGTGGGCCCGACGGGGGCGGGAAAATCCACCTTCGTGAAACTGATCCAGCGGCTCTACGACGTGGATAGCGGCCAGATCCTGGTGGACGGGCAGGACATCGCCCGCGTCACGCAAGGCAGTCTGCGCCGCGCCATCGCCGTGGTGCCGCAGGACCCGGCGCTGTTCCACCGCCAGCTCGGCGAGAACATCGCCTACGCCCGGCCGGACGCCACGCAGGACGAGATCGTGCTCGCCGCCAAGCGGGCGCGCGCCCACGACTTCATCTCCAAGCTGCCTCAGGGCTATCGCACCCTGGTGGGCGAGCGCGGCGTGAAGCTGTCGGGCGGCGAACGCCAGCGCGTGGCGATCGCCCGCGCCTTCCTGGCCGACGCCCCGATCCTGGTGCTGGACGAGGCCACCTCGTCGCTGGACGTGGAGACCGAACGGCAGGTGCAGGCGGCCATGGAGGAGCTGATGGTTGGCCGCACGACGATCGTCATCGCCCACCGCCTGTCGACCATCCGCGGCGCCGACCGCATCCTGGTCTTCGAGGACGGCCGCATCGTCGAGGAAGGCAAGCACGCCGACCTGGTCAGGAAGGGCGGCGCCTACGCGCGCCTGCACGCGGTGACGGAGGGCTGGGTCTAGACGCCAACCGGCAGTTGCTTCGGGCGCGGATTGCCCTTCTCCTGGCGCCGGGTGACCACGCGCTGTCACCGGGGGGAAGTCATGTCACCGATCGTCAACCGACTGCGAAACGTCAAAGAGCAGAGCTACAACGTCCTGACCCTGGTGATCGGGATCGCGCTGTGGCCGCTGCTGGTGCTGGCCGCTCTGGGCGGCCTGGCCAACCCAACGACCGCCGCGGTCGTTGGCGTCTACGTCTTCTACGGCCTGATGATCTGGCTGTTCTACTTCCTGGCCGGCCTGTTCTATCGCGCCAACGCCTACGGCAACATGATCCTGCTGGGGCCGAACCAGTTCCCGCAGCTCTACGAGATGGTCGAGGCGGGCTCGAAGGAGCTGGGCTTCCGGCAAACGCCGAAGGCGTTCCTCTACAATTCCAACGGCCTCTTCAACGCCTTCGCGCGCCGCATCCTGGGCGGCAACTTCGTGTTCCTGACCTCCGCCCTGGTGGAGGCCAACAGCGACGAGCAGGTGAAGTTCGTGATCGGCCACGAACTCGGCCACCACGCCGCCGGCCACCTCAACCCGTGGCTCAATGTCCTGCGGGCGCCGTCCCAGGCCGTGCCCTTCCTGGGGGCCGCCTATTCGCGCTCGCGGGAATACACCTGCGACAGCATCGGGGCCTATCTGTCCAAGGACCTGACGGCGTCGCGCAGCTCGCTGCAGATGCTGGGCTGCGGCTGCCGACGCCTCAACACCGCGATGAGCTGCGAGGCCTTCCTCGCCCAGGAGAAGATGGTGCCGCCGGTGTTCGGCTTCCTGAACGAGATCATGCGCGGCCACCCGCGCCTCACCCGCCGTGTCGCGGCGATCAGCGAACGCACCTTGTCCGGGTCCTGACGTCCTCGCATCGTTCCACCAATGCTCGTCATCCTCCGGTCGCGCAAAGACGCGATCCGGGGGACCCAAGCGGCCTAGCCTTTTTCCGCATTCAGCTTGGGTCCCCCGGATCAGCCTGGCGGCTGACCGGAGGATGACGAGCTATTTGACCGCATCCCCCAACGCCCCCGCCAAATCGCCCCTCCGCTCCACCCGCACGCTGTCCAACCCCAGCCACCCGGCCATCAGCTTCAGCTCCTGCGCCAGCCGCGCCGGCGTTGCGTCGCTGGCCCAGGGTTCGGCGTGGCTCGCCTGGACGATCAGCACGCCGGCCTTGCGGTCGGACTTCAGGTCCACGCGCGCGGTCAGCGCGTCGCCCTCCAGGAACGGCAGGACGTAGTAGCCGTGTGTGCGCTTGTCCGCCGGCACATAGATCTCGATCCGGTAGCGCACGCCGAACATCCGCTCGGTGCGTTCGCGGAACCAGATCAGGTTGTCGAACGGCGACAGCAGCGCCTGGGCGTCGACCTTGCGCGGCCACTTGGCGGCGGGATCGAGATAGGCCGGCTCGCGCCAGCCCTTCACGCTCACCGGGATCATCTCGCCGGACTCGACCAGCTCGGCCATCCGCGCCTTGGCGCCCTCCACCGGCATGCGGAAATAGTCGCGCAGGTCCTTCGACGTGGCGATCCCCATGGCCCGGATCGCCTGGCGATAGAGCGCCCGCTGCGCGTCCTCGCGGCTGGGCGTCGGCGCGTTGAGCACCGCGGCCGGCAGCACCTTCTCCGGCAGGCCGTAGACCCGCTCGAACGTCCCGCGCCGCGTCGCCGTGGTCAGCTCGCCGGTCCAGAACAGGCACTCGACCGCGCGCTTGCTGTCGCTCCAGCCCCACCAACCGCCCTGGCCCTTCTGGCCCATCTCCAGCTCACCCGCCGACATCGGCCCGCGCCGGCAGATCTCGTCCAGCACCTTGTCCACGAACTCGCGCCGCTCGCGCAGGAACTTGGCCACGCCCTTCCAGGTCCCGACGCCGTCGTGGGCGTCCTGCATCCGCCAGCGGAACAGGGGCTGGCTGGCCAGCGGCAGCAGCGAGGCCTCGTGCGCCCAGTATTCGAACAGCGGCCGCTTCTTCGCCCACGCCACCTCCTCCAGCAGCGCCCGCGGATAGGCGCCCAGCCGCGAGAACGCCGGCAGGTAGTGGGTGCGGCTGACCACATTGACGCTGTCGATCTGCACCACGCCCAGCCGGTCGATCAGCTTGACCAGATGGCGCTTGGCAAGGGGGCCGGTGGGCCGTGGCGTCGTGAACCCCTGCGCGCCCAGGGCGATGCGGCGGGCCTCGCCGGCGGTCAGCGTCGTCTTCGGCATTCAGGCCGCCCTCAATTCGAGTCGAGACCGCAGCCTAGCGACCGAACAAACAAAGAACAACGATCCGTTATCAAATGGTTAACGCCGACGTCCCGCCGCCTTGGTGAACAGAACATTAACGGAACTTACCCACCGTCAGGCGTGGTCCAGCACCGGCTTGGGCTGATAGGGCTTTTCCAGGCGCTTGGCCTCGTCGTCGGAGAGCTCCACGCCCAGCGCCGAGACCGCGTCGTCGATGTGCCCCAGCTTCGACGCCCCGATGATCGGCGCGGTGATCGCCTTGTTCCTGAGCACCCAGGCCAGCGCCACCTGCATGTTGGACAGGCCGCGTTCCTTGGCGATCGCCGAGACCTCGTCGACCACCGCATGGTCGGCGTCGCGGAAGTAGAGGCGGGGTGAGAAGTCGTCGGTCCGCGCGCGCTCGGTGTTGCCCTGCTTGGGCTCGGCCCGGCCGCCGGCCAGGAAGCCGCGGGCCAGCGGCGACCAGGGGATGACGCCGATCCCTTCCGCCTTGCAGAGCGGCAGCATCTCGCGCTCCTCCTCGCGGTAGACCAGGTTGTACTGCGGCTGCATCGAGACGAACCGCACCCAGCCGTTCTGCTCGCTGGCCGCCAGCATCCGCGCGAACTGCCACGCGTACATCGAGCTCGCGCCGATGTAGCGGGCCTTGCCCGCCTTCACGACGTCGTTGAGCGCCTCCAGCGTCTCCTCGATCGGGACCTCATAGTCGAAGCGGTGGATCTGGTAGAGGTCCACATAGTCCATGCCGAGCCGGGTCAGGCTGGCGTCGATCTGCGCCATGATCGACTTGCGGCTGAGCCCCTTCTCGTTCGGTCCCGGCCCCATGGGTCCGTTGACCTTGGTGGCGACCACGATCTCCTCGCGCCGGGCGAACTCGCGCAGCCAGTGGCCGGTGACCTCCTCGCTGGCCCCGATCGAATAGACGTTCGCTGTGTCGAAGAAGGTGATGCCCTTCTCGATCGCCGACTTGAAGAACGGCTTCGACGCCGCCTGGTCCAGCACCCACGAGCGCCATTCCGGCGAGCCATAGGTCATGCAGCCCAGGCACAGCCGCGAGACCTTCAGACCGGTGTTTCCAAGGCGGATCTGGTCCATGGGGCTCTCCCTAAAGGCTGAAATGCTCGGCGATCTGTCGGGCGGACTCTTCCGCCGAGGCGAGGCTGGTGTCGAGCGTCAGTTCGGCGGGCAGGGCGGGAAAGTCCTGCGACCCGCCGGCCCGCAGCTCGCGCAGGAAGGCCAGCGAATTGACCTTGCCGAAGCGGGCGCGCGAGGCGTCCTCCACCCGGGCCTCCTGGACCTCGACCGGCGCGGTCAGCGACACGAACCGCACGCGCCCGCCGTTCGCCTCGACCACCGCCACGGCCTCGTCCGGGAACCGCGCCCGCACGGTGCCCTCCGGCGCGAAGGTGAACACCAGCGAGCGGCCCGCCCGGGCGGCCTCCTCGAACACTGACAGCCACATCGCCTCGCGCAGCCGCACGAACGGCGGGCTGCCGAATTCGAACACCGCATGCACGGCGTCGACCACCAGGTGGTTGTGGAACAGGGCCATGCCCGTGCGCGCGCTAAGCGCCTTAGCCACGGTGAGCTTGCCGACCGCGGCCGGCCCATGGAGGAAGATCAGCTGCATTTGGTCCGTACCCAACACCGCTCATCCCGGCGAATGCCGGGACCCAGATGGAATGACTCAGATAGGGGTTCTAAGGGCGCGGAGCCCTTCCCGTCAGCCTTCCAGCTAAGAGATCTGGGTCCCGGCATTCGCCGGGGTGAGCGGAAACAGAGCCTGGGCTCTACCGCGCCAGCCGCCCGTCGTTGAGCGCGGCGGCTTCGAATTCAAAGACGATCTCCGGGTCGGGCTTCTCGATCTTCTTGGCGATCGCCTTGGGCGCCAGCACGTTCAGCAGGTGGCGGATCACGTTCAGCCGCGCGGTCTTCTTGTGGTCGGCGCGCACAATCACCCAGGGCGCCTCCGCCGTGTGGGTCCGCCGCAGCATCTGGTCGCGCGCGTCGGTGTAGTCGTCCCATTTCTTCTGCGCCGCGCCGTCCAGCGGGCTGACCTTCAGCGCCTTCAGCGGATCGGTCTCCCGCGCCTTCAGCCGCTGCGCTTGCTCCTCGCGGGAGATGTCGAGCCACAGCTTCACCAGCCGCGTCCCTGAATCGAGCAGCATGTGCTCGAAGCCCGGCGCGTCGCGCAGGAAGGTCTCGTGCTCCTCGGGCGTGCAGAAGCCCATCACCGGCTCCACGCCGCCGCGGTTGTACCAGGAGCGGTTGAAGATCACGAGTTCGGCCGCCGAGGGCAGGTGGCGCACATAGCGCTGGAAATACCACTGGGTGCGCTCGTGCTCAGTGGGCTTGGGCAGGGCCACGACGCGGGTGTTGCGCACCGACAGGTGCTCGGTGATCCGCTTGATGGTGCCGTCCTTGCCGGCCGTGTCGCGGCCCTCCAGCAGCACCACGCCCTTCTCGCCGGACTCGATGGCCGCCTGCTGGAAGCGCACCAGCGCGATCTGCAGCTTGCGAAGCTCGTCGTCGTAGTCGTCGTCGCGCTTGGACATGGCTCACCCTATGCCGGATGAACCCGGCGAGGCTACAACGGCGCGGATGATCCGTCTGTTCATTCCCCACGACCTGGCCGCCGGCGCCGAGATGGCCCTCGACAAGGGCCAGAGCCATTACCTGGCGTCCGTCATGCGCCAGGCCGTCGGCGACGAAGTCCTGCTGTTCAACGGCCGCGACGGCGAGTGGCGCGCCGCGATCACCGTGGTCGGCAAGCGCGCCGTGGGCGTCCGCGCCGAGGCCCGGATGCGGCCCCAGGCCCAAGGCCCCGACCTCGACCTGATCATCGCGCTCGTCAAACGCGCCCGCCTGGAGACCATCGTCGAGAAGGCCGCCGAGCTGGGCGCCCGCCGCGTCCGGCCGGTCATCACCGAACGCACCAACGCCGAACGCACCCGCGTCGAGCGCCTGACCGCCATCGCCACGGAGGCCGCCGAACAGACCGGCCGCCTGGACGTCCCCGCCATCGCCGAGCCCCAGAAGCTGGACGCCCTGATCAAGGCCTGGGACCCGGGCCGCCGGCTGCTGTTCTGCGACGAGGCCGGCGATGCGAAACCCGTGCCCGACGCCCTGGCGGGCGCGAAACCGGGCGAGCCCTGGGCGATCCTGATCGGCCCGGAGGGCGGGTTTTCGCCCAAAGAACGCGAAATCCTGCGGGCGCTTCCTTTCGCCACACCCGCCGCGCTCGGCCCTCGCATCCTGCGCGCCGACACCGCGGCGATCAGCGCCATGACCCTCTGGCAGGCCGCGCTCGGCGACTGGCGGGAACAAGCGGTACCCTAACGGCCCCTTGAGCTTATCTGAATTGCCCCCACCTAGGCTGACAACGTAAAGAACACGACCGCGCGAAGAGATTGCGGTCCCGGTTGGGGTGGGAGTTCGTAAGACCATGGCCGAGACCGCGACAGACGACCGTCCATTGACCTTCGAGGACCTGGTCGCCTGGTTCGACAAGGGCTCCAAGCCCAAGTCCGAGTGGCGATGTGGCGCCGAACACGAGAAATTCGTCTTCCGCCTGGGCTCCCACGAGCCCGTTCCCTACGAACCGAACGGTATCAAGGCCCTGCTCGACGGCCTCACCCGCTACGGCTGGGAGCCGGTGCTGGAAGGCGAGAACGTCATCGCCCTGGAGCGCGGCAAGGCCAACGTCTCCCTCGAGCCCGGCGGCCAGTTCGAGCTCTCCGGCGCGCCCTTGGAGACCATCCACGACATCTGCGAGGAGACCGGCCAGCACCTGCAGGAGGTCAAGACCGTCGCCGACGAGCTCGGCATCGGCTTCTTAGGGTTGGGCTTCTCCCCCGTCTGGCGGCGCGACCAGGTCCCGGTCATGCCCAAGGGCCGCTACAAGATCATGCGCGAGTACATGCCCAAGGTCGGCAATCTCGGCCTCGACATGATGTTCCGCACCTGCACCGTGCAGGCCAACCTCGACTTCGGCTCCGAGGCCGACATGGTGGCGAAGTTTCGCACCAGCCTCGCGCTCCAGCCGATCTGTACCGCCTTGTTCGCCAACTCGCCGTTCATCGAGGGCAAGCCCTCGGGCTTCGTCTCGGCGCGGGCGAACGTCTGGACCGACACCGATCCCGACCGCACCGGCATGCTGGACTTCGTGTTTCGCGACGGCTTCGGGTTCGAGACCTACGCCAAGTATGCGCTGGCCGTGCCGATGTATTTCGCCAAGCGCGACGGCCGCTACATCGATCTCGCCGGCCGCTCCTTCAAGGACTTCATGGACGGCAAGCTGGCCGAACTGCCCGGCGAACGCCCCACCCTGAAGGACTGGGCCGACCACACCACCACCATCTTCCCGGAAGTGCGCCTGAAGCAGTACCTGGAGATGCGCGGCGCCGACTCCGGCCCCTGGAGCGCGCTCTGTGCGCTGCCCGCCCTGTGGATGGGCATCTTCTACGACTCAGCCGCCCTCGCTCAGGCCTGGGACCTCTGCAAGGACTGGAAGATCGAGGACCACGAGCGCCTGCGCGCCGACGTCGCCCGCCTCGGCCTGAAAGCCCAGATCGCCGGGCGCAGCGTGCAGGACGTGGCCAAGGACATGCTGGCCATCGCCCGCGGCGGCCTGAAGCGCCGCAACCAGCTCTCCGCCGGCATGGTCGACGAGACCAACTACCTCAGCCAGCTCGACGAGATCGCCGACAGCGGCGTGACGCAAGCCGAACGCCTGCTCGAGCTCTACCACGGCCCCTGGGCCGGCGACGTCAGCAAGGTCTTCGAGAGCTTCGCCTACTAGCTCCGCCTGCGCCTCTCGCGCGCGAAGCGGCGGGAGAGGGCGGCGCAGCCGTCAGCGCTTCCACCTCATTGGACCAAGGACCCGCGATCCGACCCCATCCGCCGTGGCGGCTTGGCTTCACCCTGGCTTGAGCTAGGCTCCCGCCGGGCAGGGGGAAGGTCGATGAAGGGTCTGATCGCGGGCGTGGCCGCGCTGATGCTGGTGAGCGCCGGCGCGTCACACGCCAAGGACGCCGATTACCGCGACCTGCTGGCGAAGGCGAAAGCCGGCGAAGCGGTCGACTGGCAAGCGCTTCGCTTTGCCTACGCCGCCACCGCCGACGCCGATGGCCCGCCCGACGAAATCCAACGCAAGATGTTTGCGGCCCTCAACGCCGGTGAGTTCGACGAAGCCCTCACTCAGGCCAAGGCGATCCTCGACAAGGATTACGTCGACGGGGAAGCCCATCTCGTCGCCAGCATCGCCTATCGCCACGCGAAGAAGGACGCCGAGGCCGACGCTGAGCGCGCGCTCGCCGCGGCGATCTTCAAGTCGATCCAGACTGGCGACGGCCTGACCGCCGCAAGCGCCTTCACCGTGATCTCGGTGGGCGAGGAATATGAGTTGATGCGGGTGTTGGGGCGCCGCGTGACGCAACAGGCCCTGCAGAGGGCCGGGCGCCATTCCTACGATGTCCTGACCACCACGACCGAAGGCGGCGATCAGAAGGACTTCTACTTCCAGATCGACCGGGTGCTGGAGGCCGAGCAGAAGCTGTTCGGCGGCAAGAAGTAGATCGGATAGGTCAGCGGCCGGCGGGCGCGACCTCGCCTAGGCGCCGAAGATCCACCCCGGCGTCAGCGTGCTCAGCTGCACGCCGACCAGGATCATCTGGTTGCCGCCGCCCATGTCGATAACCGTGTCCGCGCCGACCTGGCTCAGCGTGTAGGTCGTGCCGGGGTCGAGAAACACCCGATCGCCTTCCGCCAGGTGGAAGTCCAGAACGCGGTCGATGCCGGCGTCCTGGGAGCCGTGGAACAGGTCGGCCCCCGCGCCGCCCGAGATGGTGTCGTTGCCGCGGTCGCCCGAGACGAAGTCGTCGCCGGCCCCGCCGCTGACGCTGTCGTCCCCCTGGCCGCCGCGGACTTGGTCATTGCCGTCGCCGCCGTCGCAGGTGTCGTTGCCGAGG
>JACXTT010003963.1_pt1 | contig 22288 bp, 14 predicted proteins | sample 9270951 | NCBI WGS metagenome assembly JACXTT01 (sample SAMN15532306, study PRJNA645909) | rock metagenome | isolation source: weathered quartz diorite | place: Puerto Rico | collected 2017-06-21
TAATCAAGACCAACATCACGTCGATCAAGGGTGTCATGTTCATTTCCATCATTGGTTCCGGATCAGCATTTTTGCTGCCGGAGCCTGAACCGACGTTCATACTCATGGTGTGTCCTTTAGAAATGTCGGGGTCCCGTGCCGCCCTGAACTGCGAGGCGGCGCGGGAGGGGGTTAGCCCTTGTCAGGCGGTTCGGTGATGAAGCCGACCTTCTGGACCCCAGCACGTTGTGCCGTGTAAATCACCTTGCCGATGAACTCGTACTTGGTTTCCTGGTCACCACGTACATGCACTTCTGGTTGCGGCAGCTTGACGGATTCCTTTTTCAGGAACTCGAACAATTCATCCGTGTTCGCCAGTTTCTTTTGGTTCCAGTACATATCGCCGTCTTTGTTGACCACGATATTGACGTCTTCCGGCTTGGTCTTGGCAGCCTGGTTGGTCTCGATTGGCAGCTGAATCTTCTGCAACTTCAACACGACCGGGCTGGTAATCAAGAAGATGATCAGCAGAACCAACATGATGTCGACTAGCGGCGTCGTGTTGATCTCTGACATGACTGCATCTTCGTCTCCGCTATCGGAGCCGACGCTCATCGACATAATTTATCCAATCTTTTTGGCCGGGTTCGCACCTGCCAGACGGCCAGCTTCGCTGGTCGACATTGCGCCCGAAATCAGCACCGAGTGTACGTCAGCCGAGAACGAACGGACGTCTTCCATGGCGCTCTTGTTACGACGCACCAGCCAGTTGTAACCCAGAACGGCTGGAACGGCGACGAACAGACCGAAGGCGGTCATGATCAGTGCTTCACCAACTGGACCTGCAACTTTATCGATCGATGCGTTACCGGTCATACCGATGTTGGTCAGCGCGCCGTAAATACCCCACACGGTACCGAACAGACCGATGAACGGTGCGGTCGAACCGACGGTTGCCAGGAACGACAGGCCATCTTGCAGACGCGATTGAACTTTTTCAACAGCGCGCTGGATCGACATGGTCACCCAGGTCGACAGGTCGATCTGCTCGAGCAGGGCGCCGTCGTGGTGCTGGGTGGCTTTGGTGCCGGTTTCAGCGATGAAGCGGAATGGCGAACCTTCTTTCAGGGTTGCCGAGCCAGCAGCGATCGACGAAGCTTTCCAGAACTTGGCCTGGGTTTCTTTCGATTGCTTCATGATTTTCATCTGGTCGAGCAGCTTGGTGATGATGATGTACCACGAACCCATCGACATCAGCGACAGGATGATCAGGGTGGCGCGTGGAACGAAACCACCGGCCCAGACAGCCTGGATACCGAACGGGTTTTCGACTTCTTCTTTGGCGCCGGCTGGAGCGGCTGCAGCAGGAGCGGCTGCGTCGGCGGCAGGAGCGGCAGCTGGAGCAGCGGCAGCGTCGGCGGCAGGAGCGGCAGCTGGCGCTGCGGCAGCGTCAGCGGCTTTAGGCGCGTCGGCAAATGCAGGTGCGGACACCAGAGCGCTCGCTGCGGTCAGCGAGAACAGTACAGCCGCCAGGACTGCGGACAAACGGGTATTCTTAAACATGCTTCCTCCAAATATATAAAATAATCAGTTCGCTGAACATAGAGACAACGAAAAATCACAGGTTGGGACGATCAGACTGTCCCGGGTTTATTCCAGCGTCCAGACATATTGCATTTGCATCCACGCCTTTTCAGGCTTGCCGTCGGTGGTGCCCGGCTTGAAGCGGCATTTGCTGATACCCGTCACAGCGGCCTTGTCCAGTTCACGGAAGCCACTCGATTTCAGGATCTTCGAATCGGCAACGCGGCCATCTTCGGCGATCAGGAATTGCAACGTCACAGTACCGGTCTCTTCGTTACGCAGGGAGGCTTTCGGCCACTCTGGTTTTGCGCACGTATTGAAATCGGCCACTGCGGCGACGCGCACAGGGTTCGGGTTGGCCGCCGGTGCTGGCGGTGCTGCCGGTGCAGGTGGCGCCTTGTTCAGCTCGTTGCTGATCGGCTTGACGGACGACGTATTGGCGATCACGTTCTGCGGCGGCGGTGGTTGCTGCACGTTCACCTCGACTGGCGGGATAAACGGCGGCGGCGGCGCCTTCATTTCTGGAGGCGGCGGTGGCGGCGGAATTTCTTTCGGTGGGGGAGGTGCCTTCTCCTCAATGATCTTGGTCTCTACCGCTTCAGCCATCTTGGTGACCATGCGCTTGCCGAGACCGGTAATGATCCCGTAGGCAACCAGCACGTGCAAGAGGATGACAATGGTGATCCCAGTGACATTCTTCCCGGGCTGCTTATCATGCGAAAAATTCATGCCTGCTTTCTCCAATACCAACTCTTTTGTTCCTACTAAACCCACAAAACACGACAAGACCTACGGCCGCATCCGGGACATCGGCGAATTATACCTACGAATTCTTTTTTGCACATACATTTTTCATGCTGCAAACGTCTGCTATCTCCCTGTGAAAATGATCTTTACGGGCCGCTATTTCGCGCGCTTCGCTGCGGTGCAGCATGACCCAAATCCGCCCCGCCAGCGTGCGCCCCGTAGTCTCAAATCGCACCAGGGCGGTGCAAATTGGGTCCAAACACATTACAGGAAACTTTCGCCATGCAAAAACCGCCATCGGCATACAGACTACGGTTCGCCCGTGGCGATATTGCTAACTATAGGAGCATTGCCGCAGACGTGTCGTACGCTTGAACTTGCAGCGCCCCGCAGCGCCCCGCAGCGCACCTCCACCCCACCAGCATCCCATATAGCATGCGGTGATGGCCCCGATATACCTTGATATATCTATACAAGTTATGGGGAACCAAAAAATGGTGGGGTGCGGGAGCAATCAGCAGACCGGGCGGCCTGCCTCCGAGGCGAACGTCGAGCAGAATTGGGTTTGCGTCCCCTCCAAAAAGATCCGGCTCCGCCGGTCTTTTTCGCCTGACTTGGCTTTGCGCCTCTAAGCCGGGGTTACCCTTGCTCTACTAACTAGTCCACACAAAAGTAGGGTTCCACTTTTGTGTGATTAGTGTCGCCCGCGTTTCTCGCGCCGTACTTCAAGGCTGCTGACGACGTGACCGGCCGGATCGACGGTTTCGAGATGCACGTCGAAGCCCCACAGGCGGGCCACGTGGCGCAGGACCTCCTGCGCTTGCTGATTGAGAGGGCGCCGCTGGAACTGGGTGTGGCGCAATGTCAGGGCGCGGTCGTCGCGTGTATTGACTTGCCAGACCTGGATGTTCGGTTCGCGGTTGCCCAGGTTGTACTGCTCTGCCAGTTGCTGGCGCACGTAGCGGTAGCCCCGTTCGTCGTGGATGGCGGAGATCTGCAGCTTTTCCTTGCGGTCGTCGTCGAGCACGGCAAAGAAGTGGAAATCGCGGATCAGCTTGGGGGACAAGTACTGGGCGATAAAACTCTCGTCCTTGAAATTGCGCATGGCGAAGTCGAGGGTGGTTCTCCAGTCGCTGCCGGCGAACGAAGGGAACCATTCGCGGTCTTCCGGCGTCGGGTCTTCGCATATGCGGCGAATGTCGCTCATCATGGCGAAGCCGAGGGCGTAGGGGTTGATGCCGCTATAGTATGGGCTGGTGGCGGAGGGCTGGAACACCACATTGGTGTGGCTCTGCAAAAACTCCATCATGAAGCCGTCGCCGACGATGCCTTCTTTATATAGCTGCTGCAAAATCGTGTAGTGCCAGAAGGTGGCCCAGCCTTCGTTCATCACCTGGGTCTGGCGCTGCGGATAAAAATACTGGGAAATCTTGCGCGTGATGCGCACCAGTTCGCGCTGCCAGGGTTCCAGCAAAGGCGCGTATTTTTCGATGAAATATAAAAGGTTTTCTTCCGGCTCCAGCGGGAAGCGGGGCGGCGGTGCGTCGGCCGCCTGCTCGTCGCGCCGCGGCACCGTGCGCCACAGGGCGTTCACTTGCGACTGGGCGTATTCCTCCCGCTCCTTCAGCCGGGCATTTTCCTGCGCCAGCGACAGTTTCGCCGGCCGTTTATAACGGTCCACGCCGTAGTTCTGCAGCGCATGGCAGGAATCGAGCAATTGCTCGACGGCGTCGATGCCGTGGCGCTGCTCGCACTCGGCGATGTAATTCTTGGCAAACACCATGTAGTCCACGATGGCGTCGGCATCGGTCCAGGTGCGGAACAGGTAGTTTCCCTTAAAGAAGGAGTTGTGGCCGTAGGCGGCATGGGCGATCACCAGCGCCTGCATGGTGAGACTGTTTTCCTCCATCAGGTAGGCGATGCAGGGGTTGGAGTTGATGACGATTTCGTAGGCCAGGCCCATTTGCCCGCGTTTATAACTTTTCTCGGTCGATAAAAAATGCTTGCCGAAAGACCAGTGGTTGTACGACACCGGCATGCCGACCGAGGTGTAGGCATCCATCATTTGCTCGGCGGTGATGATTTCGAGCTGGTTCGGATAGGTGTCGAGCCCGAAGCTTTTGGCGACGCGTCGGATTTCTTCATGGGCGTGTTCGATCAAATCGAAGGTCCACTCCGACTGCTCGGGCAGAGCGCGGGGGTGTTTGGGATCTCTGGGCATGGCGGCCTCGCTTCAGCTGTTACTTCTGCTATTACTTCGGCTGTTTCTTGAACAGTTCGCGGAACACCGGGTAGATATCGGCCGGCGTGACGATTTTTTGCATGGCGAAGTTGGCGTGATGGTCGCCCACTTCGGCGTACTGTTCCCACAGATTCTGCTGCGGGCCGTCGGTGATTTCGACGTAGGTGTAGTACTGCACCTTGGGCATGATGGCGTTGATCAGGAGCTGCTTGCACAGCACCGAATCGTTGTCCCAGTTGTCGCCGTCGGACGCCTGCGCCACATAACTATTCCAGTCGCCGCTGCCGTAACGTTCGCTGAGTATCTTTTGCAGCAGGTTCAGGGCCGACGACACCACCGTGCCGCCCGATTCGCGCGAATGGAAAAATTCGTTTTCATCGACTTCGGCAGCGGCCGTGTGGTGGCGGATGAACACCACCTCGATCTTGTCGTAAGCCCGTTTCAGGAACAGATACAGCAAGATGAAGAAACGCTTGGCGGTGTCCTTGCGGCCCTCGTCCATCGAACCGGAAACGTCCATGATGCAAAACATCACCGCCTGCGTGGATGGCTTCGGCACTTTGATGCGGTTGCTGTAGCGCAGATCGAAGGGATCGATGAAGGGGATCGCCAGCAAACGGGTGTGCAAGTGATGCACCAGTTTCTTCAGCTCCAGCACTTCCGGATCGTCCATCTCCGCGCCACCTTCGAGGAGGCGGGCCAGGGCGTGTTCGGCCTCGGTCAGTTGCTTGCGCGGTTTGCCGCCCACGGCGATGCGGCGGCCGAGAGCGCCGCGCAGGGAGCGCAGCACGTGGATGTTCGATGGGGTGCCGGAGATGTTGTAGCCGGCGCGCTGGTTCTTGAATTCCGGGGTCTGCGCCAGCTGGGTTTTCACCATGTTGGGCAGTTCGAGGTCTTCGAAGAAATAATTCATGAATTCTTCGCGCGACAGCTCGAAAATAAAATCGTCTTCGTTGGTCTGGTCGCTGTTGCCCGCCTTGCCGCGGCCGCTGCCGCCGCCGCTCCTGGGACGGTTGAACTGGTCGCCCTTGAGGTATTCCTTGTTGCCTGGATTAACGGTTTCCCACACGCCACCGTGGGCATGGCCAAAACTCGGTTCGTTGACGTCCTTGACGGGGATGGACACCTTTTCGCCGTTCTCGATGTCGGTGATCGAACGGCCCTTGATGGCGCGCCCGACGGCGTCCTTGATCTGGCTCTTGTACCGGCGCAGAAAACGCTCCCGGTTGATCGCAGACTTGTTCTTCCCCTGCAAGCGTCGGTCGATGAGATAAGTCAAAGTGCCTCCTGCTCAATTTCGCGGCGGAGCCGGCAGCGCCACACAGGACGGCTGCCGGTACCTGTATCTTAAACCTTTGCGGTCAAGACGACTTCCGCACACGCAGATACCATTCGCACAGCAAGCGCACCTGCTTGGCCGTGTAACCTTTTTCGACCATGCGGGCGACGAAGTCGGCGTGCTTGTTGGCATCCTCGGCCGAAGCCTTGGCGTTGAACGAAATCACCGGCAGCAATTCCTCCGTGTTCGAGAACATTTTCTTCTCGATCACGGTGCGGAATTTTTCGTAGCTGGTCCAGGCCGGGTTCTTGCCGCCGTTGGTGGCCCGTGCCCGCAAGCCGAAATTGACGATCTCGTTGCGGAAATCCTTGGGATTCGAAATGCCGGCCGGCTTCTCGATCTTTTCCAGTTCGCTGTTGAGCGAATCGCGGTCGAACGATTCGCCGGTGTCGGGATCGCGGAATTCCTGGTCCTGGATCCAGAAGTCGGCAAAGGTGACGTAACGGTCGAAGATATTCTGGCCATACTCGGAATAACTTTCCAGGTAGGCCGTCTGAATTTCCTTGCCGATGAAGTCGACGTAGCGGTGCGCCAGGTGCTCCTTGATATACGACAGATATCTCTGCTCGGTTTCCGGCGCAAACTGCTCGCGCTCGATCTGCTGTTCCAGTACATACAGCAGGTGCACGGGATTGGCCGCCACTTCGGTATTATCGAAGTTAAACACCTTCGACAGGATCTTGAAAGCGAAGCGGGTCGACAAGCCATTCATGCCTTCGTCGACGCCGGCATAATCGACGTATTCGTGCATCGACTTCGCCTTGGGATCGGTGTCCTTCAGGTTTTCGCCGTCGTAGACCAGCATTTTCGAGAAGATGCTGGAGTTTTCCGGGTCTTTCAGGCGCGACAGGATGGCGAACTGGGCCATCATCTTCATGGTGCCCGGCGCGCACGGCGCCGCTTCCAGCGAAGAATTGCGAATCAGCTTGTCGTAGATCTTGATTTCATCCGACACGCGCAGGCAATACGGCACCTTGACGATATAGATGCGGTCGAGGAAAGCCTCGTTATTGCGGTTGTTCCTGAATGTTTTCCATTCCGATTCGTTGGAGTGGGCCAGCACGATGCCATCGAAGGGGATCGCGCCGAAACCTTCGGTGCCCTTGTAATTGCCTTCCTGGGTGGCGGTCAGCAGCGGATGCAGCACTTTGATGGGCGCCTTGAACATTTCGACGAATTCCATCAAGCCCTGGTTACCCAGGCACAGGCCGCCGGAGTAGCTATAAGCGTCCGGATCGTCCTGGGCGTAATCTTCCAGCTTGCGGATATCGACCTTGCCGACCAGGGACGAAATATCCTGGTTGTTTTCGTCGCCCGGCTCGGTCTTGGAAATGGCGATCTGTTTCAGGATCGACGGATAGCGTTTGACGACGCGGAATTTGTTGATATCGCCATTGAATTCGTGCAGGCGCTTGACGGCCCACGGGCTGGGAATGGTGCGCAGATAGCGGCGCGGAATGCCGTAATCTTCTTCCAGCAGGGTGCCGTCTTCTTCTTCGTTGAACAGGCCCAATGGCGATTCATTGACCGGCGACCCTTTTAAACAATAGAAGGGCACTTGTTCCATCAGCGATTTGAGTTTTTCAGCGATCGAGGATTTGCCGCCGCCGACGGGGCCGAGCAGGTACAGGATTTGTTTGCGTTCTTCGAGGCCCTGGGCCGCGTGGCGGAAATAGGAAACGACTTGTTCGATGACTTCTTCGGTGCCGTAGAAGTCCTTGAAGGCGGGGTACAGCTTGATGACTTTGTTGGCGAAGATGCGCGACAGGCGGGTGTCGGTGCGGGTATCGACCAGGGTCGGTTCGCCGATGGCGGCCAGCATGCGCTCGGGGGCGCTGGCGTAGGTCAGTGGATCCTTTTTGCACAAGGCCAGATACTCGGAGAGGGAAAACTCTTCTTCCCTGGTACGCTCGTAGCGAGCGGCGTATTTGTCAAAAATCGTCATTTGAGGTCCTTTTAAGGTGCGTGCTGAATCCCTGATGCCGGCAAGCTAAACTTGCCCAGGCCCGTACACTGGCGTCTCTCCTTGTAAGCCGACAGATCGTTTCGTGAACAACACATTCCGAAACAAATTCTGGCGTCGACTCTATTATTTTAGTGACCGGATTCCCGGTGATTTTGCGCGTTCTGACAACGTCTTCTTACGCCTATGAAATTTATTATGTGCCTAATAGTAGCGGATGTCAAAACAATGTCGTGAGACTGTTTGTAACTTCGGTAAGTATTTGATTTTAAAACCTTAAATCGTGTTTCTGGGGCATTTTCCCCCTCGCATTTTGAGCGCATTTACAATTTAATTTGGCCCCGAAGACGCTACCGAATTGAACAGTTATCAAGCTCATCAGCGACGCTGTAAAACTTTGCCGTGCGGCCCCACGCGTTGCCGGCCGTCACTCGGAATTTTTCGCGCGCGACACACATATGCTTATGCGAAATTTCACCGCCGCAAGTCATCGCCTGGGTGCGGCGCTATCGACCGGCGGCGCTTGCGCTACACTGACCCCAACGCAACCGCACCCAAATCCCGGAGAGACTTCATGCCGCACCCCCAGTTGCAAACCGTTTTGCAGCAGATGCCCAAAGCAGAATTGCACATACACATCGAAGGGTCACTCGAACCCGAGCTGATCTTTGCGTTGGCTCAACGAAACGGGGTCGCCCTGGCCTACGAGTCTGTTGACAAACTGCGACAAGCGTATGCATTTGATAATTTGCAATCCTTTCTGGATATTTATTACGCGGGCGCCAGCGTGCTGCTGACGGAGCAGGATTTCTACGACATGACGGCCGCCTACCTGGCCCGCGCCGCAGCGGACAATGTGCGCCACGCCGAGTTGTTTTTCGACCCGCAAACCCATACCGCGCGCGGCGTGCCGTTTGCCACGGCGATCGACGGCATCTGGCGCGCCTGCCAGGACGGCCCGATCAGCGCCACCATCATCATGTGTTTCCTGCGCCACCTGAGCGAAGACGACGCCATCGCCACCCTCGAAGAGTCGCTATCGCATCGCAATAAATTCATCGGCGTCGGCCTCGACTCGTCCGAGCTGGGCCATCCGCCCGAAAAATTCGCCCGCGTATTCGCCCGCTGCCGGGAACTGGGTCTGCACCTGGTGGCCCACGCCGGCGAAGAAGGTCCGCCCGAATACATCGAAACGGCGCTCGACGTTTTACATGTGGAACGGATCGACCACGGCGTGCGCTGCCTCGACAGCCCCGCACTGACCGAACGCCTGGCGCGCGAGCAGATTGCGCTGACGGTGTGCCCCTTGTCGAACATCAAGCTGCGCGTGTTCGACCACATGGGCCAGCACAATCTGCTGGAATTGCTCGACGCCGGTCTGGCCGCCACCGTCAACTCGGACGACCCTGCCTATTTTGGTGGCTATATGAATGACAATTTCCTCGCCGCCTTCGCCGCCCTGCCGCTTGGCCTGTTCCACGCGCACCGCCTCGCGCGTAACAGTTTTACGGCGTCGTTCTTGCCGGACGAGGCCAAGCGAGAATTCATCGCCGAACTCGACGCTTTTTTTGCGGCGTTGTAAGCCACCACGGATCGTTCACACACTATGTTGAAACTATCTTTGCGCATGACCGCCCGCGACTGGCGTGCCGGCGAATTGCGGTTTTTGCTGATCGCCCTGATCGTCGCCGTCGCCTCGCTGTCGGCGGTGGGATTTTTCATCGACCGCATGCGCAGCAGCCTGAACCGCGATGCCCACCAGTTGCTGGGCGCCGATCTGCTGGTCAATGCCGACCAGCCGCTGCGTCCCGCCTGGCGGCAGGAAGCCGAGCGGCGCGGCCTGATCCTGGCCGACACCGTCACCTTTCCAAGCATGGCGCAAGCGGGGCAGGGCGAGCAGTCGAATGCCCAACTGGCGTCGATCAAGGCGGTCAGCGCGCGCTACCCACTGCGCGGCCAGCTGAAAATCACCGCCAGCGCGCAGGAAGCGGGAGAGGGGCGCGGCGCAAAAACGGCCGGCACGCCGGCGCCCGGCACCGTCTGGGTCGATCCGAACATTTTGTCGGGCCTGAAAACGACGATCGGATCGACGCTGACCCTGGGCGACAAGGCATTCACGATCACCCAGCTGATCGCCGCCGAGCCGGACCGCGGCCCCTCGTTCGCCAATTTTGCGCCGCGCGTGATGCTGTCGACGGCCGACCTGGCGGCGACCGGCCTGGTCGACAACGGCTCGCGCGTCACCTATCGCCTGCTGGTGGCGGCGCCATCCAACAACGATCTGGCGCGGGTCAACGATTATGAAGCCTGGCTTAAGAATCGTATCGCCGCCGACGGCGTCAAGGGCGTGCGCATCGAATCGCTGGAAAACGGCCGTCCCGAAATGCGCGCCACCCTCGACCGCGCCGACCGCTTTTTATCGCTGGTCGGTCTGCTGTCGGCCATGCTGGCGGCGGTGGCCGTCGCCATGGCGGCGCGCCGTTTCATGCTGCGCCACCTGGACGCCTGCGCCATGCTGCGCTGCCTGGGCCTGTCGCAGAACCAGGTCAGCGCCATGTACCTGATCGAATTCGTGCTGGTCGGGCTGGCCGGCAGCATTCTTGGCGTACTGGTCGGCTTCGGCGCCCACTTCGTGCTGTTGCAGCTGATCGGCAGTTTCATCACCACCGACCTGCCGCCGGTGTCGATCCTGCCGGCCCTGCAAGGCATCGCCACAGGCATGCTGCTGCTGGTCGGCTTTGCTCTTCCGCCAGTTCTGCAACTGCGCAACGTGCCGCACAACCGCGTCCTGCGCCGCGAGCAGGCGCCGCCGCAAGCGATGGCGCTGGCCACCTACGGCCTCGGCATCGTCGCCTTCGTCGGCCTGCTGCTGTGGCAAGCGGGCGACCGCCAGTTGGCGCTGATGACGGCGCTGGGCTTTATCGGCGGCTTCGGCGTGTTCGCGCTGGCCGGCTGGCTGGGGCTGGCCTTGTTGCGAAGGCTGCGTGGCGCGATCGATGCCCAGGCCTGGCGCTTCGCCCTGAATGCCCTGCAGCGCCGCCCTGGCGCCACCATCGTGCAGGTGGTATCGCTGTCGCTTGGCCTGATGGCCTTGCTGCTGCTGACTGTGGTACGCGGCGACCTGATGACGGCGTGGCAGAGCGCGACGCCGGCCGATGCCCCCAACCGTTTTATCATCAACATCATGCCGGACCAGAAAGCGCCGGTGGCGGCGCGGCTGGCCGAGGCGAAGGTCGGCGAAGCGGTGCTGTATCCGATGATCCGCGGCCGCCTGACCGCCTTGAACGGCACCCCGATCACGGCCGCCACCTACCCGGCGGAAGACGCCCGCCGCCTGGCTGAGCGCGAATTCAATCTGTCGACCATGAAGCAGATGCAGGCGTCGAACACCATCATTGCCGGCAAGTGGTTCAGCGACACGCCCGGCCAGCCGGAAGCCTCGGTCGAGCAGCGCATCGCCAAGACCCTGCGCATCAAGCTGGGCGACGTCATGCGCTTCGATATCGCCGGCCAGATCGTCGAAGCCAAGGTGACCAGCCTGAGAAAACTCGAATGGGGCTCGATGCGGGCGAATTTTTTCGTCATCATCAATCCTGAAGCGATGAAAGCCACGCCGCAAACCCTGATGACGGCGTTTCATCTGCCGAACGGCGCGCCGAATCTGACCAACACGCTGACACGCGAGTTTCCCAACCTGACCGTGATCGACGTCAGCGGCATCATCAACCAGCTGCAGGAAGTGCTGGGACAAGTGGTGACCGCTGTCGAGTTTTTGTTCTTGTTCACGCTGGTCTCCGGCGTGCTGGTCTTGTACGCGGCCTTGATGGGATCGCAGGACGAGAGGACGCGAGAGGCCGGCCTGCTGCGCGCGCTGGGTGCGACCCGCAAACAGCTGTCACAGGCGCAGTGGATCGAGTTCGCGCTGGTGGGCGGCCTGTCGGGGTTTTTGGCCGCCAGCGGCGCCGCGGCGCTGGGCTGGGCGCTGGCGACATACCAGTTCAAATTTGAATGGCAGTTCAGTCCCGTTGTGTTCATGGCCGGGATCGCGGTCGGCGTGGTGTGCGCCATTGGCGGCGGCTGGCTGGGGCTGCGCAATGTGCTGCGGCAGCCGCCGCTTCAGACGCTCAGAGGGACCTGAATGCGTAAAAAGCAGAGGGACAGGCCCATGGGCCTGTCCCCAGCTTTACGGCCGAAACACGTAGCGACGAGTCGCTTTTAAAGCTGGCGACAGGCTCGCAGAGCCTGTCCCCCCTGCTATCATGTGTTCATGTCTTCTACCACCCTCTACGACACCATCGGCGGCGCATCCGTCCTCCGCGAAATGGTCGACCGCTTCTACGACCTGATGCAGCTGGAGCCCGAATTCGCCGGCATCCACAGCATCCACCCGGTCCCCAACGACGGCTCGCGCGACAAATTGTTCATGTTTCTGAGCGGCTGGATGGGCGGCCCGGATCTGTACATCGAGAGATATGGCCACCCGCGCCTGCGCGCGCGCCATCTGCCCTACGCCATCGGCACCAAGGAGCGCGACCAGTGGCTGCGGGCGATGGCCTGGGCGATGGAAGATGTCGGCATCGAAGAGAGCTTGCGCCTGCGCCTGATGGAGTCCTTCTATCAGACTGCCGACTGGATGCGCAACAAGGCCGACTGATGACCAGCACCCAGTTCCTGATCCTGGCGGCGCTCGCCGTCGTCATCGTCGTCCTGCAAATCGTCGGCCTGCTGCGCGCACGCGGCGGCGGCCATATCGAGCACTTCGAACGCCTCGAGCGCAGCTTGCGCGCCGATCTGCAAACCAGCGCCCAGGCCACCCGCCAGGAGCTGGCAGCCAACCTGGCGCACAACCATGGCGCCAGCACGCAGCAGTTGGACACCATGCGCCACCACATCGCCCAGCAAGGCGCCAGCGGCCGCGAAGAGCAGGCGGCAACGCTCAAACGGCTGGCCGACACGCTGGCGCACAGCCTGCACAATCTGAACGAGTCGAACGCGCGCCGCATGCTGGAAGTGCGCGCGACGCTGGAAACCAAGATCGGCGATCTGCAAACGGACAACGCCGCGCGCCTGGAAGAGATGCGCAAAACGGTCGACGAGAAGCTGCACGCGACGCTCGAAACACGCCTGTCCGAATCGTTCCGCCAGGTGTCGGAGCGCCTCGAAAAAGTCCACCAGGGATTGGGAGAAATGCAGCAGCTGGCGATCGGCGTGGGCGATTTGAAACGGGTGCTCACCAACGTCAAGACCCGCGGCACCTGGGGCGAGGTGCAGCTGGAAATGCTGCTCGAGCAGGTGCTGACCGTCGACCAGTACGCCAAAAATGTCGAGACGATTCCCGGCAGCGGCGCCCGCGTCGAATTCGCCATCAAGCTGCCCGGCAGCGCGGACAACGGGGCGCCCATGTGGCTGCCGATCGACGCCAAGTTTCCGAAAGAGCAGTACGAGAGACTGCTCGATGCGGCCGACCGCGCCGATGCCGATGGCGTGCAGGCGGCCGGACGCGAACTGGAACGCGCGGTGCGGGGCGAAGCGAAAACCATCTGCGACAAATATGTCTCGCCACCTCTCACCACCGACTTCGCCATCTTGTTTTTGCCCACCGAAGGTTTATACGCCGAGGTGATGCGCCGTCCCGGTCTTGCCGACGATTTGCAGAGAACCTTGCGGGTGTCAATCGCGGGTCCGTCGACCCTGGCCGCAATCCTCAGCAGCCTGCAGATGGGTTTCCGCACCCTGGCGCTGGAAAAACGCTCGTCCGAAGTGTGGCAGGTGCTGGGCGCGGTCAAAACGGAGTTCGGCAAATTCGGCACGGTACTGAGCAATACCCGCATGACCCTGGAAAAGGCGGCGAAGAATATCGAGAACGCGGAAATGCGCAGCCGCCAGATGGCCCGCAAACTCAAATCGGTGGAAGCGCTGCCGAGCGAGGCGGCCTCGCTGATGCTGGGCGGCGAAGCGGTCGATTCCGACGCCGATGAATAAGAAGCTGATGTCGGCCGCCGCGGCGGTGGCGCGCATCAAGGACAAGGCCACGGTGGCCACCGGCGGGTTTGTCGGCGTCGGCTTCGCCGAAAACATCGCGATCGCCCTTGAACAGCGTTTTACCAGCACCGGTGCACCGCGCGACCTGACCCTGGTGTACGCCGCCGGCCAGGGCGACGGCAAGCTGCGCGGCCTGAACCACCTGGGCCACGAGGGTTTGATCGCCCGCGTGATCGGCGGCCACTGGGCGCTGGTGCCGGCATTGCAAAAGCTCGCCATCGACAACAAGATCGCCGCCTACAACCTGCCGCAGGGCGTCATCAGCCAGCTGTTTCGCGACACCGCCGCGGGCAAGCCGGGTCTGATCACCACGGTGGGCTTGGGCACCTTCGTCGATCCCCGTTTCGGCGGCGGCAAGATCAACACGCTGGCGCAGGAAGACATCGTCACGCTGATGGAAATCGACGGCGCCGAATACCTGTTTTACAAAACCCGCAAGATCGACGTCGCCATCATCCGCGGCACCACCGCCGACGCCAACGGAAACGTCAGCATGGAGCGCGAAGCCTTGACTCTGGAGGCGCTGGCGATCGCCATGGCCGCGCACAATTCGGGCGGCATCGTCATCGTGCAGGTGGAGCGGCTGGCCGCGAACGGCAGCCTGCATCCGCGCCAGGTCAAAATTCCCGGCATCCTGGTCGATTGCGTGGTGGTGGCCGAAAAGCCCGAATACCATATGCAGACCTTTGCGACCGGCTTCAGCGCCGCCTACGCCGGCGACGAACAAGTGGCGCTGTCGGCAATGGCGCCGATGCCCCTGTGCGAGCGCAAGATCATCGCCCGCCGCGCGCTGATGGAGTTGAAGGAGGGCGATGTCGTCAACCTGGGCATCGGCATGCCGGAAGGGGTGGCGCGGGTGGCCGCCGAGGCCGGGCTGCTCGATAAAATCACGTTGACGGCGGAAGCGGGCGTCATCGGCGGCATGCCGGCCGGCGGCCTCGATTTCGGCACCGCCACCAACGCCGAGGCGGTGCTCGACCAGCCCAGCCAGTTCGATTTTTACGATGGCGGCGGACTCGATGTCGCCGTGCTTGGGCTGGCGCAAGCCGACCGCGAGGGCAATCTGAACGTCAGCAAATTCGGCAGCAAGCTGGCCGGCGCCGGCGGTTTTATCAATATCAGCCAGAACGCCCGCAAGGTGGTGTTCGTCGGAACGTTCACGGCGGGCGGCCTGCAAATCGCGGTGGAAGCGGGCCGGCTGCGCATCGTGCGGGAAGGGGCGACGCGCAAATTCGTCGACACCGTCGAGCACCGCACCTACGCCGGCCGCTTTGCTTGGGCGAGGGGGCAAAGCGCGCTGTATGTGACCGAGCGTTGCGTGTTCAGATTATCCAGCGAAGGCATCGAGTTGATCGAAGTCGCACCCGGCATCGACATCGAACGGGACATCATGGGTCAGATGCATTTCAGGCCGGCGGTGAGCGCCAGCCTGAAAATCATGGACGCCGGAATCTTCGTTTAAATCAGGCCGTCGAACAGGATCACGTCGACCAGATCGCCTGCGGCGACATTGCCCTGTTCATCGTGCAGCACCACCATGCAGTTCGCCTCCGACATCGACCGTAAAATCCCCGAGCCCTGGGCGCCGGTGATGGCCACCTGCTGCACGCCGTCTTCGCCCACCGACAGGATGCCGCGCTGGTACTCGGTGCGGCCCGCCTTCTTGCGGATCGCGCCTTTCGAGCGCACCTTCAATAAGGGCAGCGGTGCGTTCGCGCCCATCATGGCCAGCAGCGCATTGCGGGCGAAAAAATAGAACGACACCATCACGGCCACCGGATTGCCGGGCAGGCCGAATAAAAACGCGCTGCGGCCGTTCGAGTCGATCTTGCCGAAGGCGAGCGGACGGCCCGGCCGCATGCCGATCTTCCAGAAGGTGACATCGCCCAGCTTGGCCATGATGTCTCTCGTGTAGTCGGCCGCGCCCACCGACACGCCGCCCGAGGTGATGATGGCGTCGGCGTTTTCGCAGGCATTGCGAAGGGCCGCCTCCAGCGCGGCCGGGTCATCGCGCACGATGCCCATGTCGATGATGTCGCAGCCCAGTCGCGTCAACATGCCATATAACGTGTAGCGGTTGCTGTCGTAGACGCAGCCGGTATCGAGCGGCTCGCCGATCGAGCGCAGCTCGTCGCCCGTCGAGAAAAAAGCCACCCGCAGGCGACGCTGCACCGGCACTTCGGCAAAGCCCAGCGAGGCCAGCAAGCCCAGGTCGGCCGGACGGATGATGCGGCCCTTCTGCAAGGCCGGACTTCCCGCCTTCAAATCTTCGCCGGCGAAGCGGCGGTTGTCGCCCGTGCGGATGGCGCCGGCGTCGATGGTGATTTCTTCGTCCGTGATCGCGGCGACATGCTCCTGCGGGATCACGCTGTCGCAGCCGGGCGGCATCACCGCGCCCGTCATGATGCGCACGCATTCGCCTGCGGCCGGTACGGCGTCGTTGGGCCGGCCGGCAAACACCGTCGAGATGACTCTTAATATTGTCGGACCATCGGCCTGCAGATCGGCGCCGCGCAGGGCGTAGCCGTCCATCGCCGAGTTGTCGTGGGCCGGCACGTTGATTGGCGAGATCAGGTCTTGCGCCAGCACGCGGTCCAGCGAGGAGCGCAGTGCCACCTTTTCGATGGCGGCAATCGGCGTGACGAACTGCCCGATGATCTGCTGGGCGTCGCGCACCGGCAGGGCGTCCGGGTCGTAAGCCGACAGGCAGCTGACCACATCTTTCAGACGGGGCGGTCGGCTGGCATCGTAGCTGTGCAGCTCATCGAGGGTGTTGATGTTGCGGAAGGCGTCGCTGTCCTCGAACAGCACTTCGGCCACTTTCAGATCGGCGTACCAGCCATCCATCTTGCGCCCGCCGTCCGCCAGGTACTGCGACAGCACCGGCAACAGGCTCGTTTTGACGAGGCAGAAAACCGGGTGCGGCTGTTTGCGGGCGCCTTCCTGCGTCACGGCCAGCGCGATGTCGGCATCCTGCTCCGACAGTGCCGCGAACAGGCGCTCCGCCAGGTCCAGCGGCACGAAAGGCGAATCGCAGGGCGCCGTCACCAGGTAAGGCGTGGCGCAATGGTGCAAGCCTGCTTCCAGCCCGGCCAGCGGGCCGGCAAAGCCGGCGGTCTCGTCCGGCCACACCGGCACGTCGAAGGCGCGGTAGGCGTCCAGGTTCTGGTTGGCGTTGATGGCGACCGATCCGACTTGCGGTTTCAGGCGCTCGAGCACGTGGCCGGCCATGGTCATCCCGCGGAAGGGCTGCAGGCCCTTGTCGACGTGGCCCATGCGGCTGCCGCGGCCGCCCGCCAGGATCAGGGCGCTGATCTGTTCGTTTTTTTGCATACTGATTTTTTTATCCGCCTATATAAGACATCTCGACCCGCTTGAGGCCCGGTTCGGCATTCACGTCGGTGTTCTGGGTGCGCGTGTCCGAATAACGGTCGGCGCGCTGGCGCCACAAGTGGGAGACGGCGCCGGCGATCTCCGCATCGCTTCTGCCTTCGCGCAGCAGCCCCCGTAAATCGTGGCCGCGGGTGGCGAACAGGCAGGTGTACAGCTGGCCCTCGGTCGACAGGCGCGCGCGCGAACAATCCTTGCAGAAGGACTGGGTGACGCTGGAGATCATGCCGACTTCGCCGCTGCCGTCCGCATAACGCCAGCGCGACGCCGTCTCACCCGTGTAGTTGGGATCGATGGCGACCAGCGGCATCTCGGCCGAAATGCGCCGCACCACCTCGGCCGACGGAATCACCTCGGCCATATTCCAGCCGTTGGAAGCGCCGACGTCCATGTACTCGATGAAGCGCAGGATGTAGGGCGTATTCTTGAAATAGCGCGCCATCGGCAGGATCTGCTGATCGTTCATGCCGGCCTTGACCACCATGTTCACCTTGATCGGGCCAAGTCCCACTTCGTGCGCCACGTCGATTCCGCGCAGCACGTCGGCGACGGCGAAGTCGACATCGTTCATGCGCTTGAAAATGGCGTCATCCAAAGCGTCGAGCGACACCGTGACCCGGTTCAAGCCGGCGTCTTTCAGCGCCCGCGCCTTGCGGGCCAGCAGCGAGCCGTTGGTGGTGAGGGTCAGGTCGAGCGGCCGGCCGCTGACGGTGGGCAGCGCCGCCAGCATGCCGATCAGGCGTTCGAGGTCTTTACGCAGCAGCGGCTCGCCGCCCGTCAGGCGGATTTTTTCGACGCCGTGGGCGATGAAGATCGATGCGACCCGGGTGATTTCCTCGAACGACAGCAGGGAGTTATGCGGCAAATACGCGTAATCCTTGTCGAACACTTCCTTCGGCATGCAATACACGCAGCGAAAATTGCAGCGGTCGGTGACGGAGATGCGCAGGTCGTGCAGGGGCCGGCCGAGGGCATCGTCGACTCTGCCGGTGGGCGTTTCCAGCGTGCCCGGGACCAGCATGGTGTTCTTGCGTTCCTGGTGCAGCAAAATGATTTTTTCAGACATGGCGATACGATAGCACGAGGGAAGTATCCGCATCGGCGGCGAGTGCGGAAGTGGGGTGCCATAAAAAAGGGGAAGCACGCGGCTTCCCCCTTTATTGACAGATCAGATAACGCTTACTGGCGGGTATCGACCTGGATCAGCGGCTCATCGACCTGCGGCGGCAAGGGCTTGCGCTCGCGCGGCCTGCGCACCGGCGGCGCCACTTGGGCGGCCGCCTCCTGGGCTGCGCGCAGCTTTTCAGGATCGGTCGACGCCAGGGTCAGGCCGGCCGAGCCGAGCATTTCGCTCAGGTCGGCGACGCTGGCCGCGGCCTTGACCGGCGCTGGAGCAGCGGCGACCGGGGCAGGAGCGGGAGCAGGAGCATCGACCACAGCTTCGACCGGCGCAGGCGCCGTCGTTGCCACTTCGACAGGAACGGCGGCCTGCACGGGGCTGGCCGGCGCTTCCACAACCGGAGGAATGCCGAACGCCGCGATTTCGGTGACGGCGGCGACCGGGGCAACTTCTTCCGCTTGGGTCTGCACTTCCACCGGCACGGCGGCGATGCGCTCGGCGACCGGGGCAGGCTCGCTGATCACCGCAGGGGCCGGGGCCGCTTCGGCGACAGGCGCAGGCGCAGGGGCAGCAGCCTCTGCAATCACCGGCGCCGGCGACGGCATCGGCACGCGGTCAGCCAGCGGCGTTGGCGCAGCTGCGGCCGGCTCGGCAGCTTGCTCCACCGGCAGCACCGGTGCAGGCGCTGGAGCCAACACGGTCGGCGCCGGTGGCGTCACCACGTATTCCGACACCGGTTCCGGTGCGGCGGCAGCGGCGGCGGCGATTTCCTGGTCGGCGACCGGGGTGAACACCGGCGTTGCGGCCAGCGTTTCGCCATCGTTCTCGCCCGACTCGATCTCGTTGCCTTCGGCATCGCGGTCGCGGCGGTTGCGGTTACGGCCACCGCGGCGGCGGCGGCGGCGCGGTTCGTCGCCGTTCGCTTCCGTCTCGATTTCCTCGCCGTTCGGACCGGTCGTCACGACTGGCTTGGAGGCCAGGGTCTCGCCATCTTCATGGGCGGAGACGGGCGCTGCTGCGTCGACGGCGCTGGCAGTGACGGCCACTGCCGGATCCTGTGGCGTCCATGCGGTTTCCGGCACGGGCGCGGCGGCGACGTCGGCCGCTTTGGCTTCATCTTTCACCTCAGCGACCACGGTGCGGTAGTCGGCGCGCTCGCGCGGCGGACGGGCGGCGCGCTCAGGGCGCTCGCCGCGTTCAGGACGCTCGCCACGCTCGGGGCGCTCACCACGTTCGGCCCGTGGCGCTGGTGCAGCGGTGTCGGCAGCGGCGCCGGCATTTTCGCGCGGTTCACGCGGTTCGCGTGGTGGACGCGGCGCCCGTGGCGGACGGCCGCTGCGGCTTTCGCCTTCGGCCGGACGGGCAAACTCGTCGGCAGGAGCTGCAGCGGTATTCTTCGAGCCTGGCTCGCGCTCGGCCTTGGCGTTGCCGCCGGCGTTGCGGCCGCGGCCACGTGGATTGCGGCCGTTACGGTCGCCGCCATTGGCGCCGCCGGAGCGTTCCGCCGGCGCCGCCGGTTTGACGGCAACAGGCGCAGGCACCACCGGCGCCGCGGCCGGCACTGCCTTCTTGCCCATGAAGAAATTGATGACCTTGTCGAGGAAGCTTTCTTCAGCGACAGGAGCGACCGGCGCAGGGGCTGCGACCGGGGCGGCAACTGGCTTGACCTGCTCGCTGCGGTCGACGATCGGCGCCGGCTGGGCAGGCGTAATGGTCTTGACGACGGCTTCCTGGCGCGGCTTGACGTCTTCCTTCTGGCGCTTGCTGTAGGCCATGTCGGTGTCGGCTGTTTCCGCCAGGTTGTAGCTGGCCTGGCTGTCCTCGAGACGCGGGTCGTCGTGCTTGATGCGCTCGAGCTTGTAGTGCGGGGTGTCGAGGTGTTTATTTGGAATCAGAATCACGCCGATGCGGTGGCGGTTTTCGATTTTCAACACTTCGCCACGCTTTTCGTTGAGCAGGAAAGCGGCGACATCGACGGGCACTTGCACGTGAATGGTGGCCGAATTTTCCTTCATCGCCTCTTCCTGGATGATGCGCAGCACTTGCAGGGCGGACGATTCGGTATCGCGGATGTGGCCGGTGCCGGAGCAGCGCGGGCAGGTCACGTGCGAGCCTTCCGACAGCGAAGGGCGCAGGCGCTGGCGCGACAGTTCCATCAGGCCGAAGCGCGAGATCTTGCCCATCTGGACGCGGGCGCGGTCATGGTGCAGCGCGTCTTTCAGGCGCGTTTCCACTTCTCGCTGGTTCTTCGCCACTTCCATGTCGATGAAGTCGATGACGATCAGGCCGCCCAGGTCGCGCAGGCGCAGCTGGCGGGCCACTTCTTCGGCCGCTTCGCAGTTGGTATTGAAAGCCGTCGTTTCGATGTCGGAACCGCGGGTGGCGCGCGCCGAGTTGACGTCGACCGAGACCAGCGCTTCGGTGTGGTCGATGACGATGGCGCCGCCGCTTGGCAGCGGTACCGTGCGCGAGTAGGCGGTCTCGATCTGGTGTTCGATCTGAAAACGCGAAAACAGCGGCACATCGTCGCTGTAACGTTTGACACGGTGCACCATATCGGGCATCACGTGGCTCATGAACTGGTGGGCTTGTTCGTAGATCTCGTCGGTATCGATCAGGATCTCGCCGATGTCCGGCTGGAAGTAGTCGCGGATGGCGCGGATGACGAGGGAGGATTCCTGGTAGATCAGGAAAGCGCCGCTGCCGGTTTTGCCGGCGCCTTCGATGGCGCGCCAGAGTTGCATCAGATAATTCAAATCCCACTGCAGCTCTTCGACATTGCGGCCGATGCCGGCGGTGCGGGCAATCACCGACATACCTTGCGGCAGATCCAGCTTGTCCATGGTTTCGCGCAATTCCTGGCGCTCTTCACCTTCGACACGGCGCGATACGCCGCCGCCGCGCGGGTTGTTCGGCATCAAGACCAGGTAGCGGCCGGCCAGGGAGACGAAGGAGGTCAGCGCCGCGCCCTTGTTGCCGCGCTCTTCCTTCTCGACCTGGACCATGATTTCCTGGCCTTCGCGCAGCGCTTCCTTGATGGAGGCGTTGCGGACATCGACGCCTTCGCGGAAATAGGTGCGGGCGACTTCTTTAAAAGGCAGAAAACCGTGGCGGTCTTCGCCGTAGCTGACGAAGCAGGCTTCCAGCGATGGCTCGATACGGGTGATCACGCCTTTATAGATGTTGGATTTGCGCTGTTCGCGACCGGCGGTTTCGATGTCGATATCGATCAGTTTCTGACCGTCGACGATGGCGACGCGCAATTCTTCTTGCTGCGTCGCGTTAAACAACATACGTTTCATTTTTGTTAGCTCCACGGCACTGGGCCGCATCATGCCGCCTTGTCAGGGCGGCGTGGGTACACGGGATGTACGCGGGGAAAGGAGCTGGAGGGTGGGTATGCCTGTTTGCATGGCGCGGCAACCAATAGCGGTTGCGGCCATACCGGGCGCGGTGAGGTCGATCGACATGCCGAGTGACGCAACGCCTGCAACGTGGCCGTGGCGCCGGTTCATGACCGGGGGCACGGGTTCCGCCAGGCGGTGAGCAAATCAACGGGCCTGACCGTCAGCGATCCTGCAAAAGCTTCGAACCACAGGCGCAATGCGCCATTATTCACAAGCCTTGAAGATGAGGCTTACATCGGGTCTGGCGAAAACGGCAAGCGTTATCGACGCCATCATCCGGCGAGCTGACCATGCGGCCATCTTGCCGGTACTTATCCTTACAATTCCGAACTACCATTCCGGCCAGTCGAAGACACAATCCGATTACAACAACGGTGCAACCTTGATTCGCCAACGACCGTGCGTACACGTTTTTCCATCGAATTTGCAATTTGGCGAGGCCGATGGAGACGCCCCTGTGTAAAATATCGTTTTA
>JACXTT010003964.1_pt1 | contig 22280 bp, 24 predicted proteins | sample 9270951 | NCBI WGS metagenome assembly JACXTT01 (sample SAMN15532306, study PRJNA645909) | rock metagenome | isolation source: weathered quartz diorite | place: Puerto Rico | collected 2017-06-21
TCGAACTTATATTCGGCCAAGTCCCGCAACGACCTGGGTTTGACGCCGTGTCCACCCGGGTGTCCGCCGAGTCCCGCGGTAGGGGGTGCGATGACTCACGGTGAGCTGGCGACCGTCGTCTGGGGAGTGTCTCTGCTCGTCGCGGCGGCTGCATTCCTCGCAGGTCGCGCGAACGGCGCGCGCAAGCTCGCCGCCGCGGCGGATCGCGAGCGCCGCGAGGTGCGGGCGGTCCTCGACATCGCCGAGGCGGTCAGCGGCAGCTTGGACCTGCGTGAGGTCATGAGCCTGATCGTCAATCGGGTGGGGGAGCGCGTCGGGGCTCAGCGCTGCTCGATCGTTTTCGCCGAAAACGGAGCCGAGCGCTGCTTCGTCATGGCGGCGAGCGACAACCCCGGAGCGGACATGCTCGAGGTGGATCTCGCGAAATACCCCGAGATTCGCCGTGCGATCGAGACCCGCGAGCCGGTCGTGGTCGGCGACGTCGCCAACGACCCCCTTCTGGCGCCGATCCGGGACGTTCTGCTCCAGCAGGGCTACCGATCGCTTCTCGTCATCCCGCTTTGCTACGGCAGGGAAGTGCTGGGCACGCTCTTCCTGCGCGCCAGCCGGGAAACTCCGTTCACGGAGACCGAGATGCGCTTCTGCCGGATCGCCGCTGCGGCCTCGGCCAACGCGCTGAAGAATGCCGCGCTCTACCGCGACGCCGCGCAGGAAGCCGCGCGCCACCGGGCCACCGGCGAGAAGCTCCGCCGCGTGCTCGACGGCACGCCCGACGTCATCGTCGCCGTCGACCGGGAGGGACGGATCACGGAATTCAACCGTGCCGCGGAGAGTGTCACCGGCCGCTTCGCCCTGGAAGCCCTCGGGCGGCCGCTCGCCGAATTGCTCCCGGCGGCCGAAGGGCAAGCCGAGGCGGGACGGAAGGGGCGCGACATCATACTGACCCGCCCTGACGGCGGCGCGTGCGAGCTTCATCTGGTCAGCGCTCCGCTGACGGACGACGCGGGGGCCGTCCAGGGCCGGGTCTTCCTCGGCCGCGACGTTACCGACTTGCGCCGCGCGGAGAAGAGCCTTGCGCAGGCGGAGCACCTGTCGAGCCTCGGCGAGGTCGTCGCGGGGGTCGCTCACGAGCTCAACAACCCGCTCTCCTCCGTGCTGGGATACGCCCAGCTCCTCCAGTCGAGCGGCGAGCGCGGAGAGATCGAGTCCGACCTCACGCGAATCGTCGAATCGGCGCGCCGCTGCCAGCGCATCGTCGTCAACCTGCTGTCGTTCGCGCGCAGGCACCCCCCGAAGAAAATCGCGCAGGATCTCAACGACTGCATTCGCAAGATCGTCGATCTCAAGTCGTATCAGCTCGGCGCTTCGAGGATCGAAGCCGTTCTCGAGCTGTCCGAGTCGCTGCCTCCCGCCCTGTTCGACTTCCACCAGATCGAGCAGGTGATCCTCAATCTCTTGAACAACGCCGAGCAGGCGATCGCCGCCACCGGCCGGCCCGGCCGGATCGTGATCCGATCGTTCGCGAACGATGGCGAGGTCGGCGTGGAGATCGAGGACAACGGGCCCGGTGTGCCTCCGACTCTTCGCCACCGGATCTTCGATCCGTTCTTCACGACGAAGGACGTGGGGATGGGAACCGGGCTCGGCCTGTCGGTGTCGTACGGCATCGTCCAGGAGCATCAGGGGCGCATCGAGCTTCGCCCCGAGCGTCCCGGCTCGGGAGCGTGCTTCGTCCTCACCCTCCCACGTGCGACGACTCTCGCCGCCGAGGCGGCGGCTCCCGCCGCGCCCGCGCGATCCCCGCGCCCGCTCCAAGGCCGTCAGGTCCTGGTCGCCGAAGACGAGCCTCTCGTGCTCGATCTCTTTTCCCGCGTGCTCGAGCAGGACGGCGCCACGGTGACCCGTGCGCGCGACGGCGAAGAGGCCTGGAGCAAGATGCTCGAGACCGACTTCGATCTCATCGTCGCCGATCTCCGCATGCCCAACCTCGACGGACGCGCGCTGTACGAGCGCGTCGTCGAGGAGAAACCCTCGATGGTGCGCCGCTTCGTGTTCGCGACGGGAGATCTCGTGCGTCAGGAGAGTCTCAAGTTCCTCGAGGGGCTGCCGAACAGGATTCTGGCCAAGCCCCTCGACGTCGAGAACGTCCGCCGCGTCCTCCTGCAGGCGGTCGCCGCCGGCCGAGCGGTCTAGCGCGCTCCCGTCTCGCGGGCGTCGAGGGCCCCGATCGCGTTCCGAAGGGTCTCCGTCAGAGCGGCGACGTCGTCGGACGACGGCTTGGCCCGGGCGGCGACGGCGATCGGCTCCCCGATGGAGAGCGTCACCGGAACGAATCGCGGCCACTTCGCGTACCGGGGAAGCGCGGCGAACGTCCCCCCGACGTGGATCGGAACGACGGGAACGCCGGTGCGCAGGGCGATCATCGCCGCGCCCGACCGGAACGGCCGCATGGCTCCGTCGCGAGTGATCCCACCTTCGGGGAAGATGCCGACGAGGCCGCCCTCCCCGATGACTTCGCCCACGCGGCGGAACGAGCCGACGATGCCGATGTCGCCGCCGACCGGAATCGTCCCGAGCCAGCGCAAGAGCATGTGAAGGCGCGGGTCGCGGTAGAAATCGTGCGCGACGAGGAAGCGGACCGGCCTCCGCGCTCGCGTCGCGATCAGGATCGGATCGAGGAAGGAAGCGTGATTCGCGGCGAGGAGCGCCGCCCCCGTGCGCGGTATGTTCTCGCGGCCGATCGTCTTGACGCGAAAGGCCACGTTGAATACCGGCCCGACGATCGCGCGGAGCGGCAGGAACGCGATCTCGATTCCATTGGGCATCGGCTCAAGGAGCCACGCGGGCGGCGTAGCGCTTCACGAGGGCGGGAACGAGATACGACGACAGGGCCTCGGTCAAGCCGTAGCGAGGCGCGTGCCCCCAGTCGCGTCTCGCTCGAGTATCGTCGACGTCCGCCGGCCAAGTGTCGACGATGGCCTGGCGCCAAAGCACCGGCTCGAAGCTGATGCGCGCATCCGGGAAGTGAGCGAGCACCGCGTCCCGGATCTCCGAGGCGCTCGGCGAGAAAGCCCCGATGTTGTAGACGCGCGTCGTCAGTTGTTCGGCGCCGGCGGCGTCGAGCCGCAGGATCGACGCGACCGCATCCGGCATCGTCATGAACGGCATGCGGGTCTCGGCCGCGACGAAGCACGCGTAGGGCTTCCCTCGAGCGGCGGCGTGGATCATCTCGGGGGCGTAGTCGCTGGTTCCTCCGGACGGCAGCGTATCCGCGCTGATCAAGCCGGGGAAGCGAATCGCCCGAAAGTCGAGTCCGGGCGTCCCGTCCCTCCGCGCGCGCGCCGCGAAGTAAGAGCCGATCATCTCGGCGTACAGCTTGTTGCAGCCGTAGATCCCGGCGGGCCGGTTCCATTCGTCCTCTCTCACGGCTCCCGCCTCCCGCTTCGCGGCGGCGTCCGGCAGACCGTAGACCGCGATGCTGCTCGGGAAGAGAAACCTCAGGTCGCGGCCCGACTCGCGCGCCCGCTCGCGGCAGAGCCGGAAGAGGTTGAGCGTCGCGGAGACGTTGACGTCGTGCGCCAGATCAGGGTCGCGCTCGGCTTTCGAGGAGAGCAGCGCGGCGAGGTGGAACACGGTGTCGGGCAGGTGCTCCCGGAACAGCTCTTCCATCAGCGTCGAGTCGACGACGCTGCCGACGACGGTCCTCTCGCACGCGGAGGCCGTCGCCGGAGCCAACGGCCGGAGGTCCACCGCGATCAATCGGTAGCCATCGTCCCGGAGAGCCGGCAGGAGAAGGTGCCCCATCTCCCCGTTGGCGCCCGTGACGAGTGCGGTGCGCGGCTCCATCTTCGTCAGCATAACAGGAGACGAAGACGGGACTAAGGGACGAGAACCGCCGCGCCGCGGACGCCGTCGCCGACGAGCGCCGCCAAGGCCTCGTTGGCTTCCGCCAGCGGGAAGGCGGTGACGCGCGGACGAAGCCCGCTGGCCGCCGCCTCTCTCAAAAGCTCGGTCCCGTCGGCGCGGGTGTTCGACTCGACCGACGTCAGCGTCTTCTCGTGGAACAGGTGGTCGCGATAGCCCATCGAGGGGAGATCGGACATGTGAATCCCGGCGAGGGCCACCGTTCCTCCCTTGGCGAGCGCGGAGAGCGCCGCCGGAACGACCTCGCCCGCGGGAGCGAAGACGATCGCGGCGTCGAGAGCGGCCGGCGGTGGGTCGAACGTGTCACCGGTCCACGCGGCGCCGAGCTCGCGGGCCAGCTGCCTATGCGCCGCATCGCGCGTGGCGACATAGAGCGTGCAGCCGCGATGGACGGCGAGCTGCGCGACGATGTGCGCGGACGCGCCGAATCCGAACAGGCCGAGCGACTGCCCGGCCTCGACGCGCGAGCGCCGCAGCGCCCGATAGCCGATGATCCCCGCGCACAGAAGCGGCGTGGCCTCCGCGTCGCCGAAGACGTCCGGAACCGGGTACGCGTAGGCTTCGGGAACGACCGCGAGCTCCGCGTAGCCGCCGTCGGCGTCCCAGCCCGTGTAACTCGACGCTTCGCAGAGGTTTTCGCGTCCGGCGCGGCAGTGCGCGCACGACCCGCAGGTGCCTCTCAGCCACGCGATGCCGACCCGGTCGCCCTCGTGGAACCTCGAGGCTCCCGGTCCTCCGGCGATGACGCGACCCACGACCTGGTGTCCGGGGATCAGCGGAAGCCGGTGCGCGGGGAGATCGCCCTCGATGACGTGGACGTCCGTCCGGCACACGCCGCACGCCGCGACCCTGACCAAGACCTCCGCGGGGCCGGCGACGGGATCGGGCCGTTCTCGAAGCTCGAGCGGGCGCGTCGGGATCCGCGCCTGACGCTCCAGCACCATCGCGTTCACAACGTCACTATAGACTCGCCTCAAGGCTCCTTCGGCTCGCCCGGAGGCGGGCCGAAACCGAATCGGTCGCGCATGCCGTGGCGGAAGCGCTCCCGCTCCTCACGCGCGTCGGACACGCGCCGCCGTATGAAGCGGCGCAGACGGGTCTGCTCCCGCTCGACCACCGCCGAGATCCGCCGGTCTCGTTCGACGGGCATCCGCTTCTGGCTCGCCGCCGCGCTCATCCACGGAGGTAGACGGGCGAGGGGGCGCGGAAATTGTAGAGCCGTGAAATTGGCTGGGGAGCAGGGATTCGAACCCCGATTCTACGGTCCAGAGCCGTATGTCCTGCCGTTGGACGACTCCCCAGCACGGCTCGAGAGAGCGGAGGACTATACCAAACCCGCCGAACGACGGTCCAACATCCGCCCGATCCTCTCGAGCGTCCGCTCGCGCCCCAGCAACGCCACGACGTCGAAGAGACCCGGGCTCGCCGTGCGGCCCGTGACGGCGAGGCGCACGGCGTGAATCAGCTGGCCGCCCGAGAGGCCGCTCGCCTGCGCGACGTCGCGTAGCTCAGCCTCGAGCCCCGCAGGCGACCACTCGCGAGCCTCGCGCCACCGCGTCGCGAGCGTTCGAAGCGCGGGGACGATCGCGTCGCCCGCCAGGTGCTTGGCGAGGCCGTCGCGGTCGTAGTCGAGCTCGTCCGCCGGATCGAAGAAGAAACGCCCCTCGAGCGGAACCGCCGCGAGCGTCTTGGCCCGAGGCTGGAGCAGAGCGAGCACTTGGCGGAACCACGCGTGCCGTTCGCCCGCATAGGACTCGTTCCAGAGACCCGCCTTCGCGAGTGCGTCGCGCGCCGCGGAGGCGAACGCCTCGGGCGTCATCTCCGCGACGTAGAGGCCGTTAAGCCAATCCAGCTTCGCCGAATCGAACACCGCGCCGGATTTTCCGACCCCGTCGAGGTCGAACGCCGCGATCAGCTCGTCGCGGGACATCTTCTGCCGCTCGTCCTTCGGGTTCCACCCCAACAGGGCCAGGAAGTTGAACATCGTCTGCGCAAGGATCCCGGCCTCGCGGTAGTCGAGCACCGAGATCGCGCCATGCCGCTTCGAGAGTCGCTTCTTGTCCGTGCCCAGGATCAGCGGGAGGTGCGCGAACGCCGGCGGCGCCAGGCCGAGGCCGTGATAGATCAGGATCTGCTTCGGAGTGTTCGAGATGTGATCGTCGCCGCGGATGACGTGGGTGATCCGCATCGCGACGTCGTCCGACACGACCGAGAGGTTGTACGTCGGCGTTCCGTCGCTGCGCAGCAGGATCAGGTCCTCGAGGACGTCGTTGGGAAACGACGTCGGGCCGTGGACCGCGTCGTCCCAGGACGTGATCCCGGCGGGCACCTCGAGCCGCACGACGAACGGCTCGCCGGCGGCCGCTCGCGCGTCGGATTCGGCGCGCGGGATCGCGAGGCAGCGGCGGCTGTAGACGTAGCCGCCGCCGGCACTCTCAGCCGCCTTGCGCTCGGCGTCGAGGGTCTCCGGCAGACAAAAGCAGCGATAGGCCTTGCGCTCGGTCAGGAGCCGCGCCGCGGCGGCGACGTGCTGCGGACGATTCTTCGTTTGGTAGAACGGCCCTTCGTCCGGGGCCATCCCGAGCCACGCCATGCCGTCGAGGATCGCGCGCACGAGCTCGTCGGACGACCGCTGCGCGTCGGTATCCTCGATCCGCAGCACGAATGCGCCTCCACGGTGCCTCGCGAACAGCCAATTGAAGATCGCGGTCCGCGCGCCGCCGACGTGCAGGAACCCCGTCGGGGACGGGGCGAACCGGACGCGCACGCTCATCGCCGGCTCATGCGCCGCCGTGAGCCTTCTCGATCTTGGCCCACGTGTCCTTGAGCGTGATCGTCCTGTTGAAGACCGGCGCCCCCGGAGTCGAGTCGAGATCCACACAGAAATAGCCGAGGCGCTCGAACTGCAGGCGGGTTCCCGGCGGGAGCTTCGCCGTCCCGGCTTCCACCTGCGCGCGCGGGATCGTGACGAGCGATTCCGGATTGAGCTGCTCGCGCCAGTCGCGCCCGTCGCTCTCGTCGTTGGGATTCGCGGTCGTGAAGAGCGACTCGTAGAGGCGCACCTCCGCCGTCACGGCATGAGCCTTGGACACCCAGTGAATCGTGCTCTTCACCTTTCGGCCGTCCGGAGCTGCGCCGCCGCGGGAGGCCGGATCGTAGGTGCAGCGAACCTCTGTGATCTCACCCGAAGGGTCCTTGACGACGCCGGTGCACCGCACCAGATACGCCCCGCGGAGGCGGACCTCGTTTCCGGGGAACAAGCGGTGGTATTTGGGGGGCGGGATCTCGCGAAAATCGTCCCGCTCGATGAGGATCGTCCTCGAGAACGGCACCTCGCGGGTTCCTCCGGCGGGATCCTCGGGATTCACTTGGAGCTCGAACGTCTCCACGCGGCCTTCCGGATAGTTCTCGATCACGACCGTCAGTGGCTTGAGCACGCTCATCACGCGGGGCGCGCGCTTGTTGAGATCCTCGCGCACGGAATGCTCGAGAAGAGCGACGTCGACGACGCTGTCGCGCTTCGCGACGCCGATCCGGTCGCAGAAGGCGCGGATCGCCTCGGGCGTGTATCCCCGGCGGCGCAACCCCGAGAGCGTCGGCATCCGCGGGTCGTCCCATCCCCGCACGTGCCCCTCCTGGACGAGCAGCAGGAGCTTCCGCTTGCTGAGCACGGTGTAGGACAGGTTCAGGCGGGCGAATTCGATCTGTCGCGGGCGTGTCCCGGGGATGGGGCAGTTCTCGACGACCCAGTCGTAGAACGGCCGGTGGTCCTCGAACTCGAGCGTGCAGATCGAATGTGTGATCTCTTCGAACGCGTCGGAGAGGGGGTGCGCGTAGTCGTACATCGGATACACGCACCAGGCGTCCCCGGTCCGGTGGTGGGATTCCTTCTTGATGCGATAGAGCGCCGGATCGCGCATGTTGATGTTCGGCGAGGCCATGTCGATCTTCGCGCGGAGGACGGCTTCCCCCTCGCGGAACTCTCCGCCCCGCATGCGCGCGAACAGGTCGAGACTCTCGGCGACCGAGCGATCGCGGTGCGGGCTGTTCCGCCCCGGCTCGGTCAGCGTGCCGCGGTAGGCGCGGATCTCGTCGGCCGTGAGCTGGTCGACGTAGGCGAGTCCTTTTCGGATCAGCTCCACCGCGCACTCGGCCATGCGCTCGAAGTAGTCGGACGCGTAGTAGAGCCGGCCGTCCCAATCGAACCCGAGCCACCGCACGTCGCCGACGATCGCGTCGACGTACTCGACCTCCTCCTTCGCCGGGTTCGTGTCGTCGAATCTCAGGTTGCAGGTCCCGCCGAATTCGTCGGCGAGCCCGAAGTTCAGACAGATCGACTTCGCGTGGCCGATGTGGAGATAGCCGTTGGGCTCCGGAGGAAAGCGCGTCGCGACACGCCCGCCGTGCTTCCCGGACACGTTGTCGGCGTCGACGATCTGGCGAATGAAGTCGCGGTAGCCGCCGTCGCTTCCCGTTCCGTCAGACGTGCTCACGAAGCGACCCTCGGGCCGGCGCCTTCGTCATCGGAGCCGCGTCTGGCGGTGAGGGAGGGATTCGAACCCTCGGTAGGGGTTTAAAACCCTACAACGGTTTAGCAAACCGTCCCGTTCAGCCACTCCGGCACCTCACCGACCTGCTCCGACGATTCCCGTGCCGGCGAAGCGCGCGATTGTAGCCCAGCCCCAAGACGCGTCAACGATTGGCGGAGGGGGCGGGATTCGAACCCGCGGCGCCCTCGCGGGCGCGCTCGCTTTCAAGGCGAGTGCCTTCAACCACTCGGCCACCCCTCCAAGGAAGGATTATGCGCTGACCGACGCAGCATTTTCGGTTTCGTTCGCCGCGTCGTTGTTCGTCTCAACTGCCAGGTGTCCATCTGGGTGTCCATCGCCGCCGAGCTTCTCGTCGAGAACGGCCACCATCGCGCGCAGACGATCATCGTGAGGGTGTACGTAGCGAGCCGTCATCGTCGTGCTCGCGTGGCCAAGGAGCCAGCCGATTTCCGTCTCGGTGAAGCCGGCCCTGTCGTCGGTTCCCTGACCCAGCCACGACCCCACGGTGTGCCTGATGCTGTGAAAGGTCACGCCGTCGAGCTTCGCGGCCACGGCGGCGGCCTTCGTGCGCTTCGAAATCCGGTTGCGCTGCGTCCCCGTGGCGTAGGGCCCGTCGACGCCGACGAAGACGTACCCGGCCCGCTTGAACCGGCCCCCGTTTGCGTCGAGAACGGCCTTTACGGTGGTCCCGATCGGAATCCGCCGCGGGGTCGCCGTTTTGTTGTCGTCGCTGAGGTGGATCATGCCGCCGTCGCGGTCGACGTTCTCCCACTGGATGCCGACGACCTCCTTGAGCCTGGCGCCCGTGGCGATCGCCATGGTCAGGATCGGCCGAAGCCACGGCTCGGCCGCCGAGTGAAGCGACCGCCATTCGTCGACGGAGAGGAAGCGCGTCCGGTGCGGGGCCTCGGGCGGCTTCTCGATGTCCTCCGCCGGGTTGACCGTCAAGACCCCCCACCGCCGCGCCATCTTGAACATCGTTCCCAACACGATCAACTGCTTCCTCACCGTCGACGGTGTCACGGTGCCGAGGCGGGAGCGGCGGAACTCGTCGATGTCGGCGGGGGTGATCTCCCGCAGGAATCGGTCCTTGAAGTGCGAAGTGATCGAGGGAGTCATGTAGTCGTAGTACTTCGACCGCCGTTCGTTGCGCGTGCAGCCCCGCCCTCGATAGTCGCGGAGGAAGGTTTTCGTGAACTCCTCGAACGTCGGCCCCTTGGCCGCCTCCGCTGCGAGCTGCGCGGCCTGCGCCTCCTGCTCCGCCGCCTTGGGGTTGATGTAGGTTCCGGACTTCACTTCCCCGAGCCGCTTCGTGAGGAGGTCTTTCGCCTGCTTCCGGGTCGTCCCCGCGGTCTCACGGACGCGGCGTCCTTTTTCGTCGCGGAAGTCAATGACGTAGAACCTCACGCCGTCGACCTTGCGCGTGCGTTCGTGGATCGCCATTGGTCAAACCCTCAGCTTCTTCGCCGCTCGTCGCCGGCTCTGACGACGTGCGGCGGCTTGCCGCTTTGCTTCTTCGCGGAAGAGGCGGGAGGCCTCGAAATAGAGCTCGGCGGTCTTGAGGTCGTACGCGCTGGGTGTCTTCGCCATGGTCACGCCCTCCTTCCGCGGTTCAGCTCAAGGGCGCGCATCGCCGAGAGTGCCTCGCCGCAGAGCTGCTCGCAGCTCCGGAACGCGGCGCATCGGAGGCAGATGATGCCTGGGTGTGGATCAGGCGTTGCTTTGCGAGGCGGGAACGGGATGAGCTGCGCGCTCGCCGGCGGCCGCGGGCTCTCTGCGGCGAGCGGGATCCGGAACGGGATGACGTTGCTAGGTGGGCTTCTTCTGCCTCTTCGCTGCATGGCGGTCTCCCTTTCGGGGCGCGAAGGCCCCTTCGTTTGCGGCGCGCGCCAACACGGCACGCACCCAATCGGCGGTGTTGAGGCCGCTCTTCTCAGCGGCCGCGTCGATCATGTCCTTGAGACTTGTCGTCATCCGAACGCGCAACATGAAGTCCTTGTCACGAACCATCGGCGCCCTCCGTGCCGAGCTTCTTCCCGGCGCGGTGGATTCTATGGGGCGCGGCCGTGCGTTCTTCATGTCTTATAGAGTGCTACCTTGGTAGCACTTAGTCAAGCACACAATCCGGGGCGGTGGAGAAGCCGCCCAGACGGAAGGGAGTCCCGCCTGGCGGTAGGGCCGCCACCCCGGGGACACCGGCCCCCGTGTCATATGCAGACGTGTGCACTCGCCGTTTCCGGGGGTCCCGGAGCCCGGCGAGGCGTGCGATCGTCGATCCTGAGCCCGCGTAGCGCGTCGCTTTTCCATAGATCAGGCCGGAGTCAGTCGGAACACCTTTTTCAGAGCCGCCCGCGCCGCGCGCGGCGGCAGCTCACGGCCCGACATTGTTTTGACTGTTCGGACGATCGATGCGTCGTCGCCTTCGTGCACGAGCACGCGCAAGTAGAGCTTTGCCGCCTTCTTCGGAGGGAAACCGCGTTCCGCGATCTTGCGCACCCTGAGCAAGCCCTTGTGACTGAGCGCCGCGAGCAGCTCGCCCCAAGCCGGCGGGCAACTCTCGCGTGCTTTCGCACGGAACCATTCCAGCTCTGCGCACTCGGCTTCGGTCATCGTTTTCTCTCTCCCTTTGGGCCCGTCTTGTCATCCGATCTTTGGCCCGCGGCCGTTCCTCACCAAATCCGTCAACACCCTCGCGACCGCGCCGTCGTTCTTGCGGAGCGCCGCCTCGAAGCTCGCCGCGTCGATCGCGTGCACTGTCCAGTTGTGGATGTGCGTGTCGCCGGCTGCGGGCTCCTCGCCCGAGCGTGACGTGGTCGCGGCACGCCGAAATGATGCGCTGGTGGTCGTCGAGCGCCTGAACGCGCTCGTCCAGCGTGTGCCCGTTTTGCAGGGCCTGATTGAGCCGGTTGTTTTCGGCTTGAATCGCTCGACCTGCGGCATGTTGGCGGATTCGGTTGGCGTACCACGCCGCCTGTCCGCTCTGCCCGGTGTTGTCGAGGAGGTCGGTCAAGTACGCGTGACCGCCGGCCGCGACGATCTTGCCGGTGCTCTCAAGCTCTGCGCTGATGGTGGCCTTGTTGACGGGATCGCCCGCCTCGTCGAGCTTCACGATCGCGCGCCAGATCGCTGCGTGGTCGCCCTTGTGGAAGTGCTCGACGCCGATCCCGTCGCGCTCCGCGCGGAGCTGCTTGCCGTCGCAGATGACCGCCGCGAGAAACGCGCGCTCGTGCTGCCGTGCCGTCGCCGAGCGCTCCGCCTCTGCTGAATGCGGCAAGGGGCGATCGACGATCGCGGCGTCTTCCACGGCAAATCGTCCGGGTTCGTTCACGCCATCGCCGGCGCGAAGGTCTGCGCCTCGATCGAAACGTCGTCGACGAGCTGCGCGAGAATGAGCCGGCACGCTGCGGTGGTCGCGCGGTCGCCGGCGGCCTCGACGCCGCGATCGCGCCGACGGCTGAGAGCCTCGATCGAGAGGAGCACAATCGTCTCGAGGTCACGCCGTTTCGCGGTGATCGTGACGGTCGCACTCGCGTGCCGTGGTACCCTTCGGCCCGACATTTCCAGCTCCGTTTCTTGGCGGCGTCGAGCTGACACTCGGCGCCGTCGCTGTTTCTGGGGTTATTACCCGCCTCGCGGTCGAAGGCGTCTTTCTCCCCTGCACGAAGTTCATGAGCGCATCGGCTGGCACGAGCACCACGCGGCTCCCCTCGATCCTGGTGGCCCGAAGGCGGCCCGTTCGAATCAGATCGTGAACAGTCGACTTCGGCAGTCCGGTCAGCTTGACCACCTCATCCACGCGATAGGAGATCCGCTCCACCCGTGCGAGGTCTGCGGGCTTCATCGCTGGGCCCCTGGGGACTCCGCGGGGAGCTCCACGCCGAGCGCTTCAGTGATCGCGGCGATCTCTTCGGCGCGTAGCGCGCGTCGACCGTTCAGGCCAGCCTCAAGGCGCGGGTAGGCGATTCCCGCCGCGTCAGCGACCTGCTTAAGGGATAGGCCGCGTATGCGCGCCAGCGTGCGGAGCCGATCTATCGAACCACCCGCTTCTGTCAGCTCCGCCAGGACCCTGGCCGCGGCCTGAACGTCTTCACGTTGAAGATGCATCGGCGCGATGATGCGCCGCACCACTATCACTGAAGCGTCAAGGAGTTTTCATGGTGTGCGAAATGATGGAGCGGTACGCGTGCTCCCGATCGATTCCCGCGCCGTTGCGCCAGAGTCTCACCATCTCGCGGGACGGCGGCTGCACGCGGTCGGCGGTGCGCACGCGCTCTCCGTCTGGGCCGCGTCGCCAAAGGCCCCACTCGAAGAGCAGCGCTGTCCGAAGTGAAACGCGAGACGGCAGCGGAAGTCCGTTCGCCCGCGCCTCTCGGATTCTGGCCGGGAGCGTCTTTGTCGCGATGAGGTCCGCGATCTCGTACAGAACGGGCAGAGCGAACATCTGGAGTGCACGCAATGGGTCGCGGTCAGGGCCGCGCCCCCGCGGCGCGCTCTCCGGCCAGGGCATCCCTGGCGGGTGATTCTTCAAGGAAATCGTGCGGATGCCGCCGAGCAGAGGAACGCGGCGTTGGTCCTTGGCGTCGAGGTCCGCGGTGTCGATGGTCACGACCGTCGCGGCTCGCAGGAAGCCCTCCATCCCCGGCGGCCAGATCGCCGCCGCGGCGTGGCGAAGCTCATCAACCGAGAGCGCCCGCACGCGCGCCTTCAGGTCCAGGTCAACCCGCCGCGCGCGGCGCCCCGCTCGAGTCCATGCCTTTCGCGTATCGTCGGTAGATGCGCGCGGCATCCGCCTCCCGTAGACGGTCCCGAAGGTTGGAAACGGCCCCGCTGGCGTGATCGTGAATCCCGCCCTCGTTCGGGGGCTACCTGGACGAGTGCGGGGCCGTGCCGATTCTAATGCTTTTCCGCGTCGCCGAGACGGTCCCAATCCATTTCGGCCTTCGCGAGTTTTCGGGCCCTTTCAATCGTCCCCGGCGCCGAGACGCCAAGCTTCATGTAGTAGTCACCCCCAACAACGACCGCGACGTCGCTGCAGGTCGCGCGTCGCTTGCGGTAGCGTCGAGGTATCCCCGCTAGGTCACAGAGCGCAGGTGGCGCGCTTGCATGCAGGTGCCACAGGCGCCCGATCACCCAGCCGACCGGGATGCGCACGGTCGTGAGGTCGATTGGATCTCGAGGCGACTTTAGACCCTCGAGATACTCGCGCAGGGCTTGAAGAAGCACTCTGTCAGACCGTTTGAGTTTCGGCCTCGTCCGCTTCGTCGATCGCTGGCGCGCGCCGCTCGCTTTGTTCACGGCTAGGCCCCTCGTTGGTGTCCACCTGGGTGTCCAACCTACTCGACTCTAACCGCACTTCTCGGACACATCGTACAGAGAAACGAAGGCCCGGCGGTCGAGTGCCGGGCCTTCCAACCTTTTTCTCCGCTTTCAAGGCGAGTGCCTTCAACCACTCGGCCACCCCTCCGCGCCGGGGCTCAACGCGGAGCGATCCGCTCCTTGCCGTCCATGTAGGGGTGAAGGGTCTTCGGCAGCGTGACGCTGCCGTCCCGGTTCTGACCGTTCTCCAGGATCGCCACCATCGTGCGCCCGACGGCCAGGCCAGAGCCATTGAGCGTGTGCAGGTGTGCGGCCTTCGCTCCCTCGCGGGGACGATACTTGATGTTCGCGCGGCGGGCCTGGAACGCCTCGAAGTTCGAGCATGAGGAGATCTCGCGGTAGACCCCTTGATGCGGGAGCCAGACCTCGAGGTCGTACGTCTTGGCGGAGGCGGCGCCGAGGTCGCCGCCGCACAGTGTGACGACGCGGTAGGGGAGCTCCAACCGCTTCAGGATCTCCTCGGCATGACCGGTGAGGATCTCGAGCTCCGCGTACGAGGCCTCCGGCCTCGCGAACCGCACCAGCTCGACCTTGTCGAACTGGTGGTTGCGGATCAGCCCGCGGACGTCCTTCCCGTAGGAGCCGGCCTCGCTGCGGAAGCAGGGGGTGTAGGCGCAGTAGGCGATCGGTAACCGTTCGGGCTCGAGGATTTCCTCGGCGTGGATGTTGGTCACGGGCACCTCGGCGGTGGGGACGAGGTAATAGCCCCCCGGCTCGACCCTGAAGAGGTCGTCCTCGAACTTCGGGAGCTGCCCGGTGCCGAAGAGGGACTGCGCGTTGACGATGAACGGCGGGAGCACCTCCGTGTACCCGTGCTCCCTCGTGTGGACGTCGAGCATGAAGTTGATCAGAGCCCGCTCGAGACGGGCGCCGTACCCCACCAGAAGGGCGAAGCGCGCCCCGGCGATGCGCGCCGCTCGCTCGAAGTCGAGGATCCCGAGACTCGCCCCGAGGTCCCAATGCGCGAGCGGGGGGAAGTCGAAGGAGCGCGGCGTGCCCCAGGTGCGAACGACGACATTGCCGTCCGCGCCCGTTCCTGCAGGAACGCTCTCGTGAGGCAGATTCGGGAGCCCCTTGAGGAAATCGTCGAGCTCCTTCTCGACCGTCCCCAGCTCCTGCTCCAGCGCCGCGACCTTTTCGCCGAGCGACTTCATCTCGTGGCGCAGGCTCGCCGGATCGCCGCCGCCTTTGATCATCTCGCCGATGCGCTTCGAGCTCTCGTTCCGGTGACGCTTGAGCCCTTCGACCTCGGTGATGAGCGCGCGGCGCTTCGTGTCGAGCGATTCGAAGGCCTCGAGCGCGACCGTTTGGCCGCGTTTTCGCAGACCTGAGGCGACGAGCTCGGGGTCGTTCCGGACGAGATGGATGTCGAGCATCGCGGCCTCGCGTCGGTCGAGAGGAAGAGGCGTTGCGGCGGGGCATTCTAGCAAGGGGTGGATGGTATGATCGGTCTCCTCCATGGATAAGCTGCGCATCGCGGGCGGCCGGCGCTTGAAGGGCCGTGTTCCGGTCGCCGGGGCGAAGAACGCCGCGCTGCCGGCGCTCGCGGCGACGCTCCTGACGGAGGACAAGGTCGAGCTGTCGAACCTCCCGAGGGTCCGCGATGTTCGGACGATGCTGCGCGTCCTGGAGCAGCTCGGTGCCGAGGTCGTCGAGGGTCGAGAGCGCGAGGCGACGATCCATCTTCCTCGCTTGCGGTCCTTCGAGGCGCCCTACGATCTCGTCCGCACGATGCGCGCCTCGGTCCTCGTCCTCGGCCCGCTGTTGGCACGGCATGGACGCGCCCGGGTTTCGCTGCCGGGCGGATGCGCCATCGGCGAGCGGCCGATCAACCTCCATATCGACGGCCTGCATCGGATGGGGGCCGAGATCGCGATCGAGCACGGGTACGTCGAGGCGAAGGCGAAGCGTCTGCGCGGCGGGTCGATCACCTTTCCTTCGCGCACCGTCACCGGAACCGAGAACCTCATGATGGCCGCGGTGCTCGCCGAAGGGACGACGCATCTCGCGAATTGCGCGCAAGAGCCGGAGATCGACGACTTGGCGGCTCTCCTGATCGCGATGGGCGCCTCGATCGAAGGTGTCGGAACCGCCGAGCTGATCATCCAAGGCGGGCGGCCGCTTCACGGCGCGAAGCACGCCGTCATCCCCGACCGCATCGAAGCGGGGACCTACCTGATCGCCGGCGCGCTCGCCGGAGACGACGTGGAGATCGCCGGAGCGCGCCTCGACCACTTGAAGGCGCTCGTCGAGCATCTGACCGCATGCGGGATCCCCGTGCGCGAGGTGCCCGGCGGCCTGCGCGTCGCGGCCCCGGCGGAGCTTGCGGCCCACGACGTGCGCACGGCGCCCCATCCTGGATTCCCGACGGACATGCAGGCGCAGTACATGACCCTGATGACGCAAGCGCGGGGGAAGGCAACGATCGCGGAGACCGTCTTCGAGAGGCGGTTCATGCACGTCGGCGAGCTGCAGCGCATGGGCGCCGACGTCCGGATCGACGGTCGGACGGCGGTCGTTTCGGGTCCGACGCGGCTGACCGGGGCGCAGGTGATGGCAACGGATCTGCGCGCCTCCGCCTGCCTCGTGCTGGCGGGGCTCGTCGCCGACGGACCGACCGTGGTCGACCGCGTCTATCATCTCGACCGGGGGTACGAATCGATGGAAGCCAAGCTCTGTGCGTTGGGGGCTTCGATCGAGAGGGTCCGGGCGTGAGCACGAGCTGCATCTTCTGCCGCATCGCCGCGAAGGAGGTTCCCTCGGGCATCGTCCATGAGGATGCCGAGGTGATCGCGTTTCGCGATCTCAATCCGCAGGCGCCGACGCATCTCTTGGTGGTCCCCAAGCGCCACGTGGGAAACCTCGACGACGCCAGAGACGGCGACGCGCGCCTTCTGGGCGCGTTGATGCTGGCGGCCAAGACGGTGGCCGCGACCGCCGGGTTGGCCGGCGGCTACCGCGTGGTCTGCAATTGCGGGCAGGACGGCGGGCAGACCGTCTCGCACCTGCATCTTCATGTTTTGGGCGGCCGGCCGATGTCCTGGCCTCCCGGCTAGCGCCCGCCGCCGCCGCATGAGCCGCCGCGCTGCGGGCGTCCTCCTTCACCCCAGCTCGCTTCCCGATCGACCGGGCGGGATCGAATCTGCGGCATCCGAGCTCTTCGCGTGGGCCCAAGAGGCTCGGATCTCGGTCTGGCAGATCCTGCCGCTCGGCCCGCCGGGACACGGGCGCTCTCCCTATGCCGCATTGTCGGCGTTCGCGGGGAACGCCTCTTGGTTCCGCGAACACGTCGGGGAGCCTGACGCGATCGCCTCGTTCGCCGAAGAGCAGGCATCGTGGCTGGACGACTGGACGCTGTTCGCCGCGCTGAAGGGAGCGCAGCGGGGGCTGCCGTGGTTCGCGTGGGATCCGCCGCTGCGCCGCAGGGATCCCGCCGCGCTCGCCCGCGCGTCCACCGCTCTGCGCGAGCCGATCGCGCGGCATCGCGCCGCTCAGCATGCGTTCTTCACCCGGTGGCAAGCGCTCCGGGCGCGAGCCCGAGACCACGGGATCGCGATCTTGGGAGACGTGCCGATCTACCCGGCGCTCGATTCCGCCGACGTGTGGGCGCACCAGGATCTCTTCCACCTCGATCCAGACGGCGCGCCCACGAAGCTGGCGGGCGTTCCTCCGGATTACTTCTCCTCGACCGGTCAGCTGTGGGGGAACCCGGTTTACCGCTGGGACCGGATCCGCGGGACCGGGTACGCGTGGTGGATCGATCGCCTGAAGCACGGGCTCGCCCTTCACGACGAGCTGCGGCTCGACCATTTCCGGGGCTTCGCGGCGTACTGGACGGTGCCGGCCGACGCGGAGACCGCCGAGGACGGTGCATGGGAGCCGGGGCCCGGCCTCGATCTCTTCCACGCGGCCCGCACGGCGCTCGGCCGGCTCCCGTTCGTCGCCGAGGATCTGGGTGTCATCACCGACGACGTCGTCGCTCTCCGCCGCGCGCTCGATCTACCCGGCATGCGCGTCTTGCAGTTCGGCTTCGACGGCCACGACAGCGAGCACGCGCCCGAGCGTCTGACCGAGGACGTCGTCGTGTACACCGGGACGCACGACAACGACACCACCCGCGGCTGGTTCGCTTCGCTCGACGCGAAGGCGAAGGGGCGAGTTCTCGAGGCCATCGGAGGCGCGCCCTCGGGCGTCGCCTGGGGCCTGATCCGCTCCGCCTACGAGTCTCCCGCCGGCCTCGCCATCGCTCCCCTCCAGGACGTGCTCGACCTGGGCTCCGAGGCGCGCATGAACGTCCCGGGGCGCGCGTCCGGAAACTGGCAATGGCGGGCTCCATCGGACGCCTTCACTCTGGAACGCGCGCGACGCCTGCGGGCGCTCGCGGAAGAGAGCGGGCGCGGCTGCTAGAATCGAGCGTTCACGGAGGCTGTCATGGACAACCCGGTCATCGTCAGTGCCGTTCGCACGCCGATCGGAAGATTCTTGGGCTCGCTGGCCGGCATCCCCGCGCCGCGGCTCGGCGCCACGGTGGTCAAGGACGCCGTCGCCCGCGCGGGCCTGAAGCCCGGGCAGATCGACGAGGTCATCATGGGGAACGTCGTCAGCGCCGGGCTCGGGCAGAACCCTGCGCGCCAGGCGGCGATCTTCGGCGGGATTCCCGACACCGTCCCCGCGTTCACCGTCAACAAGGTCTGCGGATCGGGTCTCAAGGCGGTCGTGCTGGCCGCTCAGGCGGTCAAGTGCGGCGACGCCGAGGTCGTCGTGGCCGGCGGCATGGAATCGATGTCGAACGCTCCTTATCTGATGAAGAACGCCCGCACCGGATTCCGGATGGGACATCAGACCGTTCTGGACTCGATGATCCACGACGGCCTCTGGGACACGTACAACGACTATCACATGGGGAACACCGGGGAGGTCGTCGCCGAGCGGTACAAGGTCAGCCGTGAGGACCAAGATCGCTGGGCCCTCGACAGCCACAAGAAGGCGATCGCCGCGATCGACGCCGGAATGTTCAAGCGCGAGATCGTCGCCATCGAAATCCCGGGCAAGAAGGGGGACCCGGTCCGCTTCGACACCGATGAATCACCAAGGCGCGACACGACGATCGAGGCGCTGCGCGCCCTGAAGCCCGCCTTCAAGAAGGACGGAACGGTCACCGCCGGGAATGCTCCCGGCGTCAACGACGGCGCCTCGGCCGTGGTCGTCACGTCGATGGCCGCAGCCAAGCGCCTCGGCCTGACCCCCCGCGCGGAGATCGTCGCCTACGCCAGCTCCGGTCTGGCTCCCGAGCTCGTCATGATGGCTCCCGAGAAGGCCGTGCGCATGCTCTGGGAAAAGACCGGGTGGACGCCCGATGGCGTCGATCTCTACGAGTTCAACGAGGCGTTCGCCGTGCAGCAGGTGGCTCTCCAGCGCGTGCTCGGTCTGAGCCCCGCCCAGCACAACGTTCGCGGCGGCGCCGTCGCGCTCGGGCATCCGATCGGCGCGTCGGGCGCGCGGATCTTGACGACCCTGCTGCACGCGCTCGAGGACCGGGACGAGGAGAAGGGGATTGCCGCGCTCTGCCTGGGCGGCGGCAACGCCGTCGGCATGGCGATCCGTCGGGTCTGATCGGCGGACGCGGGGGGCACGATGAAAGTTTCGAAGCTCGGCGTCGTCGGCGCCGGCCAGATGGGAAACGGCATCGCGCACGTGGGGGCGCAGTCCGGGATCGCGGTGGTGATGAGCGATCTCAACGATCGGCTGGTGCAGGCCGGGATCGATACGATCGCGAAGAATCTGCAGCGGGGCGTCGACAAGGGGAAGACGACCGCGGCCGAGAGAGACGCCGCGCTGGGACGGATCCGGGGAACGATCCAACTCGAAGATCTGGCCGGATGCGATCTCGTCGTCGAGGCTGCGGTCGAGAAGCTCGACATCAAGCTCGACCTGTTCAGGACGCTCGACGGCCTCGTCAAGCCCGGCGCGATCCTCGCGACGAACACATCTTCGCTCCCGATCACGAGAATCGCCGCCGCGACGGAGCGCCCCGAGAGAGTCATCGGGATGCACTTCATGAACCCGGTCCCCGTGATGAAGCTCGTCGAGATCATCCGCGGGCTCCAGACGTCCGACGCGACGACCGCCGAGACGAAGGCGCTGGCGGAGGCGATGGGGAAGACGCCCGTCGAGTGCCGCGACTTCCCCGGGTTCGTCAGCAACCGGGTGCTGATGCCGCTGATCAACGAGGCGATCTTTTGCCTTCACGAAGGGGTCGCCGACGCTGCGGCGATCGACACGATCCTCAAGCTGGGCATGAATCACCCGATGGGTCCGCTGACGCTCGCGGACTTCATCGGCCTCGACACGTGCCTCTACATCCTGGAAGTGCTCCACGAGGGGCTGGGAGAGGACAAGTACCGGCCGTGCCCGCTCCTCAGGAAATACGTCGAGGCCGGCTGGCTCGGGAAGAAGTCCGGCCGCGGATTCTACGACTACGCCAAAGGCGCCGCGGGAGCGCCCGCCTGATTCCCGGCGGAGGCCCGCGGCTCGACATCGCGCTCGCGATCGTCGTGCGCGAGGGCCGCGTCCTCGTCGCGCAGCGCGCGCCGTCGCAGCACCTTCCCGGAGCGTGGGAATTCCCGGGGGGCAAGGTTCGAGGTGGAGAGGAGCCCGCCGACGCGGCGCTCCGCGAGCTCCGGGAGGAGACCGGCCTCACCGCTTCTTCCGCCGAATCGCTCCTCGTCTTCGTCCATGACTACCCGGACCGGAGGCTGCGCTTCCATGCGTTCGTCGTGCCCGATGCGGCGGGCGAGGTCGCGATGGACGGCGGGCGGGCCTGGGCCTGGACGGCGCCCTCGGCGCTGGACGATCTGCCGATGCCCGACGCCAACCGCGCGATTCTGCGGGCGCTCCGCTGGCGGCTCGGATGAGCGAGCCGCCGACCCTCTTCGACGTCGGCCCCCGCGATCGCGGCAAGCGACTCGACCAATTCCTCCACGAGCGCATCCCCGGGCTCTCCCGCTCGCGGATCCAACGTGCGATCCCGGCGCGAGTTTCCCTCTCGTGGGGCGTTCGGCCTCGGCCATCGACCCCTGTCCGGCCGGGCGGCTCCATTCGGGTCGGCCACACGCCGTTGGCCGAAGAGGTCATCGACCTGAGGCTCCCGGTGCTGGCGCGCGGCCCCGGCTGGCTCGCGGTCGACAAGCCCGCCGGGCTCGTCGTCCATCCGATCAACACGGTCAAGGAGAATTCGCTGATCCGAATGCTGCGACGCCAAGAACGGGACGAGGCGCTCCGCCTGGTTCACCGTTTGGACCGCGAGACGACCGGTGCGCTCCTCATCGCTCGCGATGCGGCGACGGCGCGCGCTCTCGCGACGGCCTTCTCCGACGGGCGTGTTCACAAGGAATACCTGGCTCTCGTCGAGAGCTCCGTCGCCGGCGACGAAGGGACGATCGACCTCCCCATCGGGGAAAGCGACCGCAGGCGCGTCTACGTGCGGCGCGAGGTCGCCGAAGACGGCGAGCGGGCGGTCACCCGCTGGCGCGTCGAGCGGCGCCTACCCGCGGCAACGCTGCTCCGGCTGTTCCCGGAAACCGGTCGCCGCCACCAGCTCCGGGTGCATCTCGCGGCGATCGGGCACCCCATCCTCGGCGACATCCTTTACGGGCGGCCCGATGCAGACTACGTCGATCTCGCGGCGGGAGCGCGTGACGCGCGGCGAGAAACCGGCGGACCGGTCCGGCAGCTCCTCCACTGCGCGCGCATCGCGTTCTCCGATCCCGCCGGATCGGGGCGCGTCGACGTCGAAGCACCGCTGCCTTCGGACTTCGAGGAGATCCTCGGCGGACGATGAGACGTCTCGCTTGGATCGCGCTCGCCGCGCTCGCGGTGATCCCGTACTTGCCGGCCATCCACGCGCCGCTTCTCTACGACGACCGCACGCTTCTCGACAACCGCTGGCTCGCGCGCGAGGCGGGGCCGGTCTCGGTCTTTCAACACGACTACTGGTATGGAACCAAGCACGGCCGCTCCGATCTCTACCGGCCGCTCGCGATCCTCTCTCTCGCCTGGAATCTGCGAGCTTCGCCGACCAAGGAATCCATCCGCGCGGCGAACGTCGGCCTTCACGCGGTGGCCACGCTGGCCGTGGCGTGGATGCTGCTCGCGCTCGCGGGCGATCGGCTCTCGATCGCGGCCTGGGCCGGCGCGGCGCTGTTCGCCGTGAACCCGCTCGGAAGCGAGGCGGTACTGTGGGCGGTGGGACGCGCGGAGATCCTCGCGGCGATCTTCGGCCTCGTCGCGTTCGTGCTCTTCCTCCGCAACGATCGTGAGCGCGAGTTGGGCGGCGGCCGCCTGACGCTCTCGGTGGCCTCGTTCTTCGCGGCGTTGTGCTGCAAGGAGAGCGCGGCCGCGTGGCTCGCGATCGGCGCGGCGTGGCTGGCG
>JACXTT010003965.1_pt1 | contig 22278 bp, 18 predicted proteins | sample 9270951 | NCBI WGS metagenome assembly JACXTT01 (sample SAMN15532306, study PRJNA645909) | rock metagenome | isolation source: weathered quartz diorite | place: Puerto Rico | collected 2017-06-21
ATCACGCCGCGCCAGTACGAGGTGCTGGTGCTGCTGGCACGCGGCTATCCGATCAAGACCGTCAGCCGCATGCTGAACATCTCCGTGGCCACGGTGAAGAGCCACGCCTGCACGCTTTACCAGCGACTCAAGGTCCGCAACAAGGGCGAGGCCGTCTATGCGGCCCTGCAGCGCGGCGCCACGCTCGACTGGGTGAGCGGCGACGAGCGCGCGACGCGCGCGCCGGCCACGCCCGCCCAGCAGCGCGGCGACGGGGTCTACAACGGCACCGGCCTTCCCGTCTGAGCCGGCGGGAAGCAAACCGGCCGCGCGCCGTCACGGGGCGGCGTGCGGCGGTGTGGCCGGGCGCACAGATCCGCGCCGCGCGCACGGCCACGCTGACGACATAACCAGATTGGCCGTCACGGCCACACGGGAGATCGCCATGTCAGCCACGTTCCTGCCGACCTTCTCGGTATGCATCCGCACGTGCAACCGGCCCGACGACTTGCGCCAGGTGGTCGCATCCGTGCAGGCATCGACGATGCCGGCGCACGAGATCCTCATCTCGGACGACAGCACCGACTACATCACGCGGCGCATGATGCGCGACGTGCTGCCCACCGTTACCTACCGCGAGGGCCCGCGCCGCTGCGAGGCGGCCAACCGCAACCAGGCATGGGCCGCGGCGACCGGCTCGCATGTGCTGTTCCTCGATGACGACGCCATCCTCGGCCCGACCTTCTTGCAGCAGATGGCCGACCGCCTCGCCGACGACTACGTCTATCGCGTGGCCGCCGGCGGCGACCCTGCCCGCCTGATCCTGACCGGCACCACGCACGCCGGCGCGCAATCGCTGGGGCCGCACCAACAGAGTTTTCTCGGCTATCCGCGCGCCGCCTGCCGGCGGGGCGAGCCGCTCTCGACCGTGCTGCTGGCCAGCACCGTCTTCCCGCGCGCGCTGTTCGAGCGGCTGCGGTTCGACGAACGGCTGACCGCGGGCTACGACGTCATCGACTTCGCCGGCCGCGCGGTCTTCGACCACGGCTGCCGCATCGAACTGCTGCCGAGCGCGGCCAACGGCCACCCCTGCACGCCCCAGCCATCCGGCGACGACCCGGCGGCCGATGCCTCGCGCATGTTCACCATGCTGCGCCGCTATGGCCGTGGCCAGCGCAGGCGGACCAAGGCAGCCGTCTTCATGATGAGCGCGCTGGCGCAGAATCTCGCGCACAACCTGCACCGCTCCGGCTGGCAAGGCGTGCGCGCGTTCGGCACCACCACGCACCTGCTCTGGAACCACCTGCGGCCGGACGATGACATCCAGGTCGCTGGCCACGACGACACCCGCGACACCCGCGACACCGCCGACGCCTCCGGCGCCGGCACGCCGCAGCCCCATCGCTAGCCCCGAGGCCGCCAGAGCGTACCCGTTTCTGCGAGCCCATGGGCCGTGGCACCGCCATCTCCGGCGAGTGCCCGGCGAGCATTTTGTGTGGGTTAGCAAACAGTGCCACCGCGCGCCCGGCCATAGAGTGCCGAAACAGCTACGAACAAGAAGAACATCATGGGCGCAAACGATATTGACCCCCTCGGCCACGCCTTGGCCGCGCGAGCCGGCCCGGCGGCGGCCCCGCGCTGCGGCAAGCGCGCGCTGATCACCGGCATCACCGGACAGGACGGCGCGTACCTCGCCGAATTCCTGCTTGGCAAGGGCTACGAGGTCCACGGCATCAAGCGGCGCAGCTCGCTGTTCAATACCGAGCGCATCGACCACCTGTACCAGGATCCGCAGGACGACGACCGCCGGCTGATCCTGCATCACGGCGACATGACCGACACCGCCAGCCTGGTGCGCGTGGTGCAGCAGTCCCAGCCCGACGAGATCTACAACCTGGCCGCACAGAGCCATGTCCAGGTTTCGTTCGAGGAACCCGAGTACACGGCCAACACCGATGCGCTGGGCGCGCTGCGCCTGCTGGAAACCCTGCGCATTCTCGGCATGGAGACGCGCGCGCGCTTCTACCAGGCCTCCACGTCCGAGCTATACGGGCTGGTACAGGAGACGCCGCAGAAGGAAACCACGCCCTTCTATCCGCGCAGCCCCTACGCCGCCGCCAAGCTCTATGCGTACTGGATCACGGTGAACTATCGCGAGGCCTACGGCATGTACGCCTGCAACGGCATCCTGTTCAACCACGAAAGCCCCGTGCGCGGCGAGACCTTCGTCACGCGCAAGATCACGCGGGCGATCGCGCGCATCGCCCTTGGCCTGCAGGACACGCTCTATCTCGGCAACCTGTCCGCGCTGCGCGACTGGGGTCATGCGCGCGACTACGTCGAGATGCAATGGCTGATGCTGCAGCAAACGACGCCCGAGGACTTCGTCATCGCCAGCGGCGAACAACACAGCGTGCGCGAATTCGTGCAGGTGGCGGCGCGGGAACTCGGCATCACCATCGACTTCGAGGGCGACGGCACGGACGAGGTCGGCATCGTCACCCGCGTCGCCGGCAGCCCCCCAGGCATCGCGGGCGGCTGCAAGGCGGGCGATGTCATCGTGCGTGTCGATCCGCGCTACTTCCGCCCGACGGAGGTGGAAACGCTGCTCGGTGACGCCAGCCGCGCGCGTGAACGCCTGGGCTGGGGGCCGCGCATCGGGTTTCGCGAGCTGGTCCGGGAAATGATCGAGGCCGACTACGCGGCGGCGCGCCGCGATGCGCTCGTTCGGCTGGCCGGCTTCCAGGCCTACAACCATCATGAGTAGGCGCCACGGGCCGCCAATGCGCGTGTTCGTCGCCGGGCATCGCGGCATGGTGGGCGCCGCCATCGCGCGAGCGTTGTGTGCCACGGACGACGTGGAACTCGTCACGCGCACGCACGCCGAACTCGACCTGTGCGACCAGCAGCAGGTTCGCGCCTTCTTCGCCGCCGAACGCCTCGATGCGGTCTACCTGGCCGCGGCGCGCGTCGGCGGCATCCACGCCAACGACCGCTGTCCGGCCGAGTTCATTCAGCAGAACCTGATGATCGCCGCCAACGTCATCCATGAGGCGTGGCGCGGCGGCGTTGGCCGCCTGCTGTTTCTCGGCTCCAGTTGCATCTACCCGAAGCTGGCCCCGCAACCGTTGCGCGAGGCGGCGCTGCTGACCGGTGCGCTGGAACCCACGAACGCGCCCTACGCCATCGCCAAGATCGCGGGCATCGCGCTGTGCGCGAGCTACAACCGCCAGTACGGCACCGACTTTCGCTGCGTGATGCCAACCAACCTGTACGGCCCCGGCGACAACTATCATCCGCAGAACAGCCATGTCATTCCCGGCCTGCTGCGGCGCTTCCATGAGGCTCGCCTGCGGCGCGCGCCGTCCGTGACGGTCTGGGGCACAGGCGCGCCGCTGCGTGAATTCCTGCATGCCGACGACCTGGCCGCCGCGTGCGTGCACGTGATGGCGCTCGCGAAGCCCGCCTATGCGTCTTGCGCGCCGGAGGGCTTCCTCAACGTCGGCGCCGACGACGAACTGAGCATCGCCGAACTGGCGCGGCTGGTGGCATGCACCGTCGGCTACCGAGGCGCCATCGCGTTCGATCCCGCCTGGCCGGACGGCACGCCGCGCAAGCGCCTTGACAGCGGCGCGATCCTGGCCACCGGATGGCGGCCGCGGGTCGCACTGGCTGACGGCCTGCTACACGCGTATCACGCCGCGCTGGCCGACGGCCGGCTCGATGTGGCGCTTGCCGCCACGCCCTGAGCACGGCCGGGATTCGATTGGCGCCCGCGATGAAGATCCTGCTGTACTGCCTCAACTACGCGCCGGAGCTGACCGGCATCGGCAAGTACACGACCGAGCAGGCCGAATGGCTGGCGATGCGCGGCCACGACGTGCGGGTCATCGCCGCGCCGCCGTACTACCCGGCGTGGCGCGTCGGCGACGGCTACCGTGCGTGGCAGTACCGGCGCGAGCGCATCGGCGCGGTCGACGTGTTCCGCGCGCCGCTGTGGGTGCCGCGCCGCCAGTCCGGCGCCACGCGACTGCTGCACCTGGCGAGCTTTGCGCTCTTCAGCCTGCCGAGCCTGGCCAGGCAATGGACATGGCGGCCAGACGTGGTATTCGTGGTGGAGCCACCGCTGATGTGCAGCGCCGCGGCGCTCCTGTTTTGCCGCTTGGCGCGATGCAAGGCGTGGCTGCACGTGCAGGACTACGAGGTCGATGCCGCGTTCACGCTCGGCCTGCTACGTCTGCCGTGGCTGCGGCGCCTCGCCACCGGCGTCGAGCGTTTCCTGATGTCGCGGCAGGATCGGGTGTCGTCGATCTCGCCGGCCATGGTGGCGCTCGCCCGCGCCAAGGGCGCGGACCGCTCTCGCGCCCTGCTGTTCCCGAACTGGGTCGACGTTGGAGCCATCCGTGACGCCAGCGGCGACGCCTTGCGGCAGGAACTCGGCCTGCCCGCCGGCGCGGTGATGGCCCTCTACGCCGGCAACATGGGGGCCAAGCAGGGGCTGGAGTTGCTGGCCGAAGCGGCACGGCTGCTGCAGGAGCATCGCGGCCTGCACTGGATCTTCTGCGGCGATGGCGCCGGCCGCGCGGCGCTGGAGGCCGCATGTGCCGGCCTGCCGCGCGTGCGCTTCCTGCCGCTGCAGAGCGCCGAACGCTTTCCGGCGCTGCTCGCGGCCGCGGATATCCATCTGCTACCCCAGCGCGCCGGCGCCGCCGACCTGGTCATGCCCTCCAAGCTGACCGGCATGCTCGCCAGCGCCCGGCCGGTCGTTGCTACCGCCGAACTGGGCTCATCGCTGGCCGATGCGGTCGCCGGCTGCGGCATCGTGACGCCGCCGGGGGACGCCAGCGCGTTCGCGATCGCCATCGCGGAACTGGCGGCCGCGCCCCGGCGCCGCGCCGAACTCGGCGCCGCCGGGCTGCACTGGGCAAACGAGAACCTGGACCGGGAAGCCGTGCTGACCCAACTGGAGCAGGCCTTGCTCGCGCTGGTTGAATCGGGGCATCGCCACGAGGCTGCCGCGCAGCCGGTGCGCGGCGACCGGCGAGCGTGACCGGCATTGGCGCTGCCAGCGCCAATGCCGCGACGCTACGCCACGTTCTCCTGCGCCACCCCATGAGGGCAGCGCTCCCGCAGCACATCCAGATAGATCCGTTCGTACTGGTCCAGCGCCCGGTCGGCGGAGAACTGCGCGGCGTGCGCCAGCGCGCGCGCCACGGCGTGGTCGCGGCGCTGCGCGCTCCAGCCGGCCATGGCCGCCAGCACCGGTGCGTTGCGCCGCGCCCACGGCTCGATCTCCCGGCTGTCCATGGGCTCGATCAGCTCGGCGGCGGCGCCGGCCACCTCGTTCATCGGTGCGCGGTTGGTGGTCAGCACCAGCGCGCCGCATGCCATCGCCTCAATGATCGGCCAGCCGAAGCCTTCCTCCAGGCTCGGAAATACCAATACTTGCGCCAGCGCGTAGGCCGCGTGCACGGCTTCGGTGTCGAGTCCGCTCAGCCAGCGCACCGTGCCGCCGTGTTCGGCCGCGCGGGCGGCATCGGCAAGCATGGCATCGGTAGGCGCCGCGCCGATCATCCACAAGGGCCGTGGCGCCGGCACGATCCGGCAGTAAGCGAAATACAGCGCGAGCACGCCGGTGCGGTTCTTGTACCACTGGTTGCCGCCCACATGCAGCAGCATGCCCGGCGCGGGTTCGTCGCAGCCCGCGCGGCGCAGCCGGTCGATGGCATCGCCCGGCGCCAGCGGGCGAAACGGATAGTTCAGGCCGTTGTACACGACGCGGCAGTCCGGCGGCTCCCCGGGACAGAAGCGGACCAGGTCGGCCGCCGTCTTGCGCGACACCGCCACGAACGTCCTGCCAAGCCGGAAGCCGCGCCAGATCAGCGCCTGGTACACACGCCCGGTCGGCGAGGTACGCATCGACGGAAAATCGCCCACGTACTCGCGCAAGGCCGTGAAGTCATGACTGTGGATCACGTGCGGCCTGCGACGGACCAGCGGCATCCACATCCCGAGCGCATGATCGGCCAGCACGAACAGGGTATCTGGCCCGACACTGCGCAACCGCCACATCAGTCGCAGCATGAACACCATGTACTGGTCGACATAGCCGAGCCATTTGAGAGAGCGGCGGCCGACGGCCAGCCTGGAGAGCAGCGGCGACGGCGTCCACAGTTCGACATCATGCCCGCGCTCGCGCATCCCCTCCGCGATCATGCCTGCAAAGCGGTCCATGCTGTGGCTTCCGAAGAACGTCGGATGCCCAAGCAAAATGATCTTCATCGTTATTGTTCTCCGACATCCACTTCGATCCTGCCCACTACGCATGCGGCCAACGCCGCGCACGTGCCACCGCGCCGACAGCTTCAGCGCGACGCGGCGATCACGTTACCCCGAAGGCCATCATGCGGCCGGCCGCGAATCCGCTTCCGTGCGCTGCCACACATGGGCAAGGCGCGAGCCGCCAGAGTGCGGTAGGCCACATCCGCGCGCCCCGCACGTGTGTAGGCTTCCTGGCATGTCCGACGGTCGCGCTGCCGGGCATGCCCCTGCAACCGCCGCGATTCGCCTCGCGCGCCAGATACCAGGACGCCAACCGGTGGACGCCAACCGACCCGCCAGAGCCCCGTCGCTCTTCGCCCGCTTCCGGCTCAACATGCTCGGCTATGGATACGCGCAGGTCGTGACCCTGCTGGCGCAGCTCGTGCAGGTTCCGTTCTTTCTGCACTACTGGGGCAAGGCCGGTTATGCCGACTGGCTGGTGCTGACGGGTGTGCCGATGCTGTTCATCCTGCTCGATCTCGGCGTGACGCAGGCCTCGGCGAGCCGCGCGACCATCAGCGCCGGCGCCGGCGACTGGGACACCACGCGGCGCAGCCTGCAGACCGCGCTGATGTTCACGCTGGCGCTCGCCTTCGCCATCGTCGGCCTGATGGCACTGGCAACGCCCCACATCGACTGGGTGCCGCTACTCCGCTTGTCCACGCTGGCGCAAGCCGACGCCCGGCACATCGCCCTGCTGATGGCCGTCTGCCTCGCGCTGCAACTGCTTGGCGGGCCGGTCGATGCATGGTTTCGCGCCATCGACCGCGCGCCGCTTGGCGCGTTCCTGATCGCCAACCGCCGCATGGCGGACATCGCCGCCACCATTACGGTGCTCGCCTGCGGCGGCACGCCGGTCCAGCTGGCCGGCGCGCTGTGTCTCGTCCAGCTCGTGCTGCTCGCGGTCATCGCGCGCATCGTCGCGCGCTGTTCGCCGCAAGCGATGCTGGGCCTGCGCGCGGCCTCATGGCAGGAATTCCGGCTGATCCTGAAGCCGGCGCTGGCCTATGCCAGCTTCCCGCTGTCGCAGGCCGTCACGCTGCAAGGCGGGCTGCAGGTCCTCAACCAGCTATCGGATGCGTCGGCCGTGGTCGGCTATACGATGGCCCGCACGCTGGTGCGGCTGATCATCCAGTTTGGCGTGGTGGCCAACAACGCGCTCAAGCCCGAGATCTCCCGGCTGGCGGGACAGGGCCAGATGCGGCTCGCGCGCGACTTCACACGCACCGCGGCTCGCAACATCCTGCTGGCCTGCGTGGCCGCCTACGCCGCGCTGGTCGTGGCCGGGCCGCACATCATCGCGTGGTGGGGACATGGCGCGGTACACGTGGACAGCACGACGCTGGCCCTGATTGGCCTGCACGCGGTGCTGAACGTCGCCTGGTTCATTCCGGCGGCACTGATGATCGCCACCAACACGCACGGCGCCGTGGCGCTGACCTACGGCATCGCCAGCGTGCTGGCACTGGCGTTGTGGCTGGCGCTGCCGCATGCCGTCGCGCCCGTCACCGGCGCGGCGCTGCTGCTGGCCGTGCCGGAGTTGTGCGTGCTGGCCTCGCTGCGTGCGCAGGCGCGCATGCGTTCACGCGCGTCGGGAGCCGAAGCGGCTGGCGCCACGGAAGATGGGGGAACGCGATGACAACACTGACCACCGTGGCGCCGGCCGGCATCCGCCCGCGGTACTTCCGCCGCCGGCGCGCGTTGTTCCTGATCGCCTGGTCCGCGCTCGTGATGTTCCAGATGCTGTCCTGGCTGAGCAGTTCCACATTGCTGGCCGCCTTGCTGATCCTGGCCGGCGGCATACTCGGCGTGTCCACGTTGGCACGGCCCGAGCTGATGCGCGCCTATCCGATCTCGTCGTCGATGCTGCTCGGGTATACCGCGTCGTACTTCCTGATGCCGCCCATCGTGACGCTGGCCGAATGGAAGCCCGTTACCAACAACCTGGACCATCCGGTGCTGGTGTTCGTGCATGCCTTCCTCTGCCTGCTGTTCCTGCTCGGCGCGCACCTGTTCTACCGCCGCAGCGCACTGACGAAGCGCCTGCGCGTTTTCGTGGTGTGTCGCATCCACCGGCCCCTCGGCTTTTTCCGCGTGCCGGGCAATACGCAGTTCCTGCTTCTGGGCGCTCTTGGTCTCGCGGCAATGGCCTACCAGATCTTCGTCGTCGGCTCGGCCAGGGAGGAGGCGCTCGGCGCGGACAACAAGCTGATGCAGGCCATGTATCCGCTCGTCTACCTGCCCTACTGCATCCTGGTGCGGCCGCTGCTCGGCGACCGCACCGCCAGGACCAGCCTGCGCTGGAAGCTGGTGCTGCTCGGCTACACGGCGATGCTGCTCTATGTCTCGATGGGCAACAACAGCCGCGCCTCGTTCCTGATCGGTATCGCGTCGATCTCCCTCGCCTATGGCTATGCGATGGCGATCCGCCTCGTTCCCCCGCGTATCCTGCGCCCGCGCAACGTCGTGCTGGTAGCCCTGGCCCTGGTGACACTGCTGGGGCCGGTGGCCGACCTGGCGACCAGCATGGTGATCGTGCGCACGCAGCGCTCCGACCTGCCGGCGGAGGAACTCATCGATGCCACGCTGGCCACCATGCATGACACGCACGCCATCGCGCAACAGCGACGCTCTGACAACACCATCAGCTTCGACTGGGACGAGTACTACGTGGACAACCTGTTCATGTCGCGGCTGTCGAACCCCAAGTTCGCCGACGAAAGCCTGGAACTGGCCATGCGCCAGGACGCCTCCGCGCGCCACCGGCTGCGCGTCCTGGAATGGCAGCACCTGCTCTCCGTGATCCCACGCCCCGTCATCGAAGCCTTTGGCCTGCCGGTGGACAAGAACCTCGTCAGCACGTCGTCGGGCGGGGACCTGATGCTCTTCATCACCACCGGCGACTACGACGTGCTGCGCGGATTCCGCACCGGCTCGATCTTTGGCAGCGGCTATGCGCTGTTTGGCTGGTTCTATCCGCTGGTGCTGGCGCTCACCGCAATCGTGATCTTCGTGCTGGCCGACGCGCAAACCACGCGCCGCGCCATGCCCACGCCGCAGGGCCGGCCACCGCAATGGATACCGCTCTTCAATCCGCTGGCCATCGTCACCTACTTCTCGTGGGTCTTCTACCTGACCAGCGCGGCGACGGGCGTGGAATCGTTCTCCGGGCTGTCGCATTTCATCCTGCGCGGATGGGTCGAGGTGCTGCTGGTTTATGTGACGACCTACTGGGCCACCCATTTCCTCGCCCGCGTGCTGGGCCGGGCGGGCCGCTGAACCATGGCCCGCATCCTCTATCTCGGCGCCAGCCAGCCGGGCACCACCAGCCTGTACCGCGCGCGGGCGCTGCGGCGGCTCGGCCATGACGTGGAAATTGCCGACCCCTACCAGGCCGTCGGCCGCGCGCTCGTCAATCGCTGGAGCGCGGCGCTGCACTATCGCACCGGGTATCGCGCGCTGCAATCGCGCATGGAAGCATGGGTGCGGCAACGGCTGACGACCGGCCGCCGCGCGGACCTCGCGTGGGTGGACAGCGGCGAACTGCTGGGCCCGGGTTGCATCCGGCTGCTTGGCCGGCACGGCGCCCGAACGCTGCTCTACAACCAGGACGACCCCACCGGCCCGCGCGACGGCCGCCGCTTCGACACCATGCTCGCCGCGATCCCGGCCTATGACGTGTGCGCGGTGTTTCGCACCCCGAACGTCGGCGAATATGTGGCACGCGGCGCACGGTGCGTCGTTCGCGTGCGCATGAGCTACGACGAGGTCATGCATGCGCCCTTCGCCGATCCGGCCGAGATCGCGCCGGCCATGCGCGCCGAGGTGGCGTTCATCGGCACCTGGATGCGCCACGAGCAGCGCGACCGCTTCCTGGCGGACCTCATCGCGCGCGGCATTCCGGTCGCCATCTGGGGCGCACGATGGGAACTGTCCGCGCTGTGGCCGACGTTGCGCGCGCATCATCGCGGCGGCAACCTGACGGGGCGCGACTACGTGGCCGCCGTGCAGGGCGCCAGGATCTGCATTGGCATGCTGTCGCGCGGCAACCGCGACCTGCATACCACGCGTTCGATGGAGATTCCCTACGCTGGCGGCCTGCTGTGCGCACAGCGCACGAGCGAGCACGCGACGCTGTTCCGGGACGGCGTGGACGCCGTACTGTGGAACGACGCCGAGGAATGCGCGAACCATTGCCGCGCGCTGCTCGCCGATCCCGAGCGCCGCGAGGGTATCCGGCGCGCCGGCATGGCAACGATCCGTGCCGCCGGCGCCGGCAACGAGGACGTCTGCGCGCGACTGGTGGAGGCGGCGCTGCAAGGCACACACGCCGGCGTGCGCCGGCCCGACCAGGAGGCCGTCACGCCATGAACGAATTCCGCTATCGCGAGAGGATCTATGGCGGCTATGTCAGCGCCCGCCCGGAGTCCCTGGCACCGATGACGCTGGCTGGCCTGAAGCCGCGCGAGGCGTACCTGAACAGACTGATCGACGACCATTTTCCGGCAGACCGGCAAAGCGCGATCCTCGAACTCGGCTGCGGCCACGGCGCGCTGGTGCACTTCGCGCAGCAAAAGGGCTATACGCGCATGGAAGGTGTGGACGGTTCCGCGCAGCAAGTCGACGCCGCGTTGCGGCTCGGCATCCGCCAGGTGCGTTGCGCCGATGTCATGGACACGCTGCGTGCCACACCGGACGCGTCGCGCGATGCGATCGTTGCCTTCGACCTGATCGAGCACTTCACGCGCGACGAACTGATCGCGTTGGTCGACGAAGCACGGCGGGTGCTGCGCCCTGGCGGACGTTGGATCATCCACGTGCCGAACGGCGAATCGCCATTTGGCAGCCGCATTCTGTATGGCGACCTGACACACGAGCTCGCGTTCACGCGCACGTCGATCTCGCAACTTCTGCTGTCCTCGGGCTTTTCGCGCATCGACTGCTTCGAGGACCAGCCGATCGCGCACTCGGCGGCGTCCCTCGCGCGGCTGGTGCTGTGGAAGGGCTTTCGCGCCGTGCTGCGCCTATATCTCGTCGCCGAGACCGGCAGCGTGGACCGCCACCACCTCTTCAGCCAGAATCTGCTGGCCGTGGCCATCCGCTGACGCCGCGCAAGGAGCCGCCCGATGATCCTTGAGCAAACCGGAAGAATTCACGGCGCCTCGTTCTCGCTGGAGAACCGGCTCCGGCGCCAGGTCTGGAACTGGGTGTGGCTGCTGCTGTTCCGCCCCAGCCCGCGCCCGCTGCATCGCTGGCGCGCGGCGCTGCTGCGTGGCTTCGGCGCGCGCCTTGGCCGCAACGTGCACGTCTATCCCGGCGCCCGCGTCTGGGCGCCGTGGAACCTGACGATGGGCGATCACGCCGCGGTGGCGGACGGTGTCACGCTGTACAACATCAGCCCGATCGAGATTGGCGAGCATGCGATCGTCTCGCAGGGCGCGCACCTGTGCACGGGCTCGCACGACTACAACAGCGACACCTTCCAGCTGATCGCCGCGCCCATCGTGCTCGGGCGCCATGTCTGGGTGTGCGCGGAGGCCTTTCTCTCACCCGGCGTCGTTATCGCGGAAGGAGCGGTGATCGCGCCGCGCGCGGTCGTCACGCGGTCGCTCGCACAGGCCTGGACGGTCTACGGCGGGCTGCCGGCCGCGCCCATCGGACAGCGCCGGCGGCCGGCCGGTTGATCGGCCATCGCGGCTACAGCGGCACGGACCTGCCGCCCGGCGCCTGGTCCGCGCGGTCTTCCGGCGCGCGCAGCTCGTGTGTCTTCAGCACGATCAGGTACTCGTAGATGCACTGCAGCAGCGTGTAGTGCAGGCCCGCGAAGCCGTCTAGGAACGCGCGACGCCAGACCAGCATGTAGAGAAATTTCACCAGCGGTCGCCCGGGCATGCGGTAGAAGATCCGCTTCTGGTGCATGCGGCGTTCATGCGGGTCGCGCGAGAGCAGCGCCGTCGTCCACGACGGCGTGCCCACTTGCTTGCCGGCGATCAGTTCCGCCTCCATCGTCGAATAGAGATTGTGCTTGCTGACCCAGTGCGCCATGCCCTTGGAGAAGGAATAGTGGTCGAAGTGGTTGCGCAACTGCGCAATGTCGCCATCCACCCGCAGCACCTCGTTGACGTCGCGCTCGTAGTGCGCGCGCGATCGGCGCACCAGTCGCAGGCTTTGCGGCGAAATGATGGAGCGCTTCAGATGACGCCCCATCCAGAAGTCGCGGCGCGGCATCCGCGCCGCCGCCACGGCATCGTGGCAATTGGCAACGAATGCGAGTGCCTCGTCGATCAGCGCCGGCGTGGCGCGCTCGTCCGCGTCCAGGATCAGCAGCCAGTCGTTCCGGATCGGCAACTGGTGCAGGCCGTGGTTGCGCTGCGCGGCGAAGTTGTCGAAGGTACGTGTCGCGACATGCGCACCGAACGACGCGGCGATCTCGCGGGTCGCATCGGTGCTGTCGGAATCCAGCACGTGCACATCATCGAGCCGCGACACGGACTGCAGGCAGCCGGCAATGTCGGTCGCCTCGTTGCGGGTCAGCACCAGTACGGAAATGGGAGCCATGTCGCTTGTCCGGGTCAGAGAAAGGTGCGCACTCACGCGGCACCATGGCGGCGCAGCGTGACGCCGGCGCCAGCGAGCGCCGCGGCCAGTTCGCCGGGCGCCAGCAGCGGGGCGGCCTCGCCGTGCCGCCAATCTTCGGCGCGACCCGGGTGCACGGAGATTTCCGTCACGCCCTCCGGCAACAGCGGCACGAGCCGCGCCGCCCAGCCCGCGTCGCCCTGCTCGAGCGCGCCGTAGAAATCGGTCCGCCGCAGCCCGGCGAACTGGCGCTCGAAGAACCGGTTCATCGCCGCGCGCCGGCGGTTCCCACGCAGATATAGATTCTGTGGCCGCCGCACCCAGCAGATGCCGGCGCGTTCCATCTCCTGCCGAATCGCGCGGATCACCACGGGATACTTGTGCAGATGGCCATGACTGTCGATGTGGCTGACCTCCACCCCGTGGTCGCGCAATTGCGCAAGCTGATGGCGGAACTCGCGGCGGATATCGGCCTCGTCCAGCCAGCCCGCCATCGCGCGCAGCCGCTGCGCGTCGCTCTGGCGAAACACTCCGTCGCCGCTGCACAGCGACGAACGGCCGGGACGGCTCGCGTTGTGCCCGTCGACAATATTGAAGTGCAGGCCGAACGAGAACTGCCGCCGATGCTGCCGCGCAAAATCGTAGGCCTGTGGCGACGCCGCGCAGCCCGTCATGATGGTCGCGCTCGTCAGCAGGCCGGCCTCGAAGCACGCCACCGTCGTGGCGAAGGTATCGTCGTCCAGGCCGAAGTCGTCGGCGTTAAGGATCAGGCTGCGCATGCCGCTCTCCCGTCTCGTCGCGCGTCAATACGGCTCGCCGGCACCATGCAGGAGGGCCGGCCGGCCCGTCACGTCCAGCTCGTGGCAAATCAGGCGCAGCAGTCGGTCGGCAACCTGGTGGCTCTGGAAACGGCGGTGGAAGCACGCCAGCGCGGCGCGCCCCATGTCCGCGCGCTCGACGTCGCCGCAGGCCAGCCAGCGCCGCAGCACGGCCTCGGTTGCGCTGGCGGTGTCGTCGCCGGCCAGGCCCGCGCCATCCTCGACGATCTCGCGCCAGATGTTGACCTTGTTCGAGATCAGCACTGGCACGCCGCAACCAAGCGCCTCGGCCACGGCCACGCCGAAGTTCTCCTGGTGCGATGGCAGGCAAAACGCCTGCGCGGCGTGGAACGTCCCCCACTTCAGGTCGCCGGCGAGCATGCCGGTCCACGTCACGCGCCCTTCCATGTTCATCTCCGCCACGATGGCATCCAGCGCCACGCGCATCGCGGGCGCGCATGGCCCCGCCATCACGAGGTGCAGCGACGGATCGGCATGCGCGACGGCGCCAAAGGCGCGCAGCAGCAGGTCGCAGCCCTTCTTCTCATGGACGCGACCGATGAACAACAGCAGGCGCTTGTCCCGCAGGGCCGGAAACGCGGCATGGAAGCACGCGGCCAGCCGTTCGCGGTCGGTGGGCGGCGCGGCGGTGCCATAGGATGAAATCGCTTCCCGGCATCGATAGAAGCGGAACGACTGACGCGCGAGCCGGCGCTCCTCGCTCGACGTAAACAGCACCGCGCGCGCGTGGCGCAACACCCAGTAGTCGGCCAGCATCCAGTACAGCGACTTCTTCAGGTGCTTGAGCGGATAGCGCAGCTTGAACCACGGATCGAGCATGCCGTGCGTGTAGACAAAGTAGGGCACGCGCTTGCCGCGCAACGCCAGCCAGACGGCCACGCTGTGGTACTGCCAGATGCCCTCCACAATCACGGCGTCGTAGTGCCCGGCATGCGCACGCAACCAGGCCACGAGACGCGGATTGAAGCGGTATTTGCCGAGCGACGGCCCGAGTGCGATAACCCGCAGCCCGCTGTCGCGCACGTAGGGCGCGTCTGGCGGGTCGCAACAGCACACGTCCGTGACGACGCCGCGATCGGCCAGCGGGCCCCGCAGTTGCCGGATGCCCTCGATAGGGCCGCCGAATGCGGGATCAATGGACGAGATGACGTGCAGCAGCTTCATGCGTCGGGTCCGGTCGGGTCAGTCGTAGGCGCCCGTCATCGCGGCACTGGCCGTGCGCGGGCGAGCAGTGGTCAAGCGTAGGCGCCCACGCGCGCCGGGTCGGTGCGAAGGCACACGCTCATGGCAAGGCGCCGGCGGGCGCCACGCTTGGCGCCTCGCGTTGCAGGATGGCGCCCGCCAGCGCCTCGCCGCGAAGCCCCGCGCGCTGGTACGCCTGCCACAGTTGCACGTTCTCGACAAGATGCCGCGGCGAGAACATCGAGGCGATGACCGCGCCGGATGGCCCGGCCAGGCTGAACGCGAAGAACATCGACAGCTCGTGCGGGCGCAGGTGGCAAAAGCCGAGCGCCCGCGCCGCGTCGCGCACCGCGTCGCGCGCGGCAAACGCAGCCAGCGCCGCTGGCGCGCCCGCGTAAGGGCGCGTCAGGAAGCGCGTGCGCAGGCCAGGCGCGCCCTGCATATCCATTGGCTCCAGCGCCAGTTGATCGATCCGCGTCAGGTTCGCCTCGCGCTGGAAGATGGCGGCGTGGCTCGCGCCTGGCGCGCGCAGGATATCGGGCGCATCGCCCGTCACCCCCCATTGGCCGATCTTGCCCTGCGTGCGCGCCCGTTCGAGAAACGCGAGCAGTTCGTCGCTGACGACGAACGCATCGGCCGGATCATGAATCAGGTAGTAGTCGATATGGTCGGTGCGCAGTTGCAACAGCGAATGCTCCAGGCAAGCCTGCGCATAAGGCACGTCGTAGCGATGGCCGGCCAAGGCGGCGCGGGAGCAGGCGCGCAGCACCCGCTGTCCCGCCGGCAGCTTTGCCAGCGACGCTCGCGCGACGCTCTTGGCGAAGCTCAGCACGCGCGTGTTGCGCGGCGGCACCACGCCGAATTTGCTGGTCACGGTGACGCCACCGCGCTTGCCGGCGAGAAACTCACCGAGCAGTTGCTCGGCCTCGCCAAATCCGTAGGACCGCGCCACGTCGAAATGTGTGATGCCCTGCTCGTAGGCCAAGGCCAGCGCGCGCAGCGATGCCTTGCGGCCGATCCGGCCGAGAATGGGCGCGCAGCCGAATCCCAGGCGAACGGTCATCGCGTCGCCTCCGCGCTGCGCGAGCGTTCGTGTGCGCGCCTCACGCCAGCGATTCCGCAAGGTGCCCCGCCAGCCGCACGGACAGGGCGAGGATGGTCAGCGTCGGGTTGGCCTGGCCCGAGGTCGGAAAGACCGCGCTGCTCGATACGAACAGGTTCTGGGTGCCGAACACACGGCAGTCGCAATCGACGACGCCATCCTGCCAGCGCGCGGCCATGCGCGCCGTGCCGATCTGGTGGAAGCCGTCGGCGGCCTGCGCCAGCACCGCGTCCAGGCGCTGCGCCTCGGGCATCCAGTATTGGAGGCGGCCCGCGCCGGTGCGCGACAGATGCTGGTCCAGGACGGCATGGCAGCGCACGACCGATTCGGCGTCGGCGGGCAGGAACTTGAGGTTGACGCGCAACCGGCGCAGGCCGTGCCGATCAGTCTCGTCGGAGAGCGCCACCCAACTGTCGCGCGACGGCAATTGCTCGGCGTGATAGTGCAGTGCGTAGACGTTGCGCGCGTTCGCCAGCAGGAAGCCGGGCAGGCGCGGGCGCGCCACATAGCGCTGGTACGCAAAGCGCGGCACGAACTTCGCCACCTTGCCGATCTCGCGTGCCACGTTCTTCACGTGCGCGGCGCGATCCTTGCGCGCGCTGGCCGCGGACACGAGGTCGGCAATCGCCTGCGGCGCGAGCCAGCGGCCGACCACCGGCGCGGTGAGTGCGAGGTACGCGGCGGACAGGATGCCATTGCCGTGCGCCGGATCGGCGGGCGGTGGATTGTCCAGCCACATCGCGGTGTTCAGCAGGCGGTGCGTCTGCTGCGTCGCGGCCGGGAACGTAAAACGGCGCCGCACATAGAAGCCGCTGGTATCGCGCTCGTAGTGCCAGACGGTGCGCTCGGCCCCGCCGGCAAACCGCACGTTGGCAATCTTGCCGGACAAATGCCCCATGTAGAACCGGCCGAGCAGCCCCGCCTGGTTGCCCAGGGCGTTGCCGTGCGACGCATTGGCATTGAGCAACAGCCGCGTGACCTCCAGCCCGCCGCACGCCAGCACGAAGCGGCGCGCGCAGATCCGCGTGCGGCCGCCGTTGGCCGCCACCACGATGCTGCGGACCTGCCGTTCGCCGACATCGCTCTCCTGCGCGTCGATCTCCACGCAGGTCGCATGCATCATCAGCGTGGCGTGCTCGCTGGTCTCGAACCAGCGCAGGTAGCGGCGGCCGAAGTCCGGCTCGCCACTCCAGCGCTCCAGCGCCGACGCAGCCACCTCGCCGTCGCAAAAGCCCGCCGCGATCGGCTGCTTCGCCGCGCCCGGCACCCGCTCCAGCAGGAATTCCGGGCTGCCGCAGTCGGCGTACTCGCAGGCGGCCCGATAGTGCGGCAGCAATTCCTCGTAGGAGATGGGCCACGCGGCGTCGGGCACATGCGCACGCGGTGCAAAATCGACCGGGTCCAGCGGCAGGCATCGCCCGCCCCACAGCAGCGACGTGCCGCCGAATGCGCGGCAGACCGCGTTGCGCATTGGCGCATGCGTGCGGCGGTCGACAAGATCGGCATCCGACATCGCCTGGTTGTCTTCGGAATACCGCCGTGCGCCGCTCTCGACAAGGATCACCGCGATGCTGCGCCTGGCCAGCTCGATCGCGCAGGCAATCCCCGCCGGACCGGCGCCGACGATGCAGACGCTGGTATGGAGGGTGGGGTACGACGAGGACGCGTTGAGCAGCATGGGCGGGCTTCCTGTGCGGGCTTCCGGTATGACGATGCGCTCCGGCCGCGCTGTCGCGGCGGGGGCAGGCGTCGCCCATGGTGTCGCCATGTGCCTCGCACGTACCGTGCGATGGCCCACACAGTCGTGGCGTGGCGCAAATCCACGCTTGCCGCCGTGCCTCGCCCACGCACGCGCACCCCGCCCCGGGGCGCGCACCCCATCGCCATCAATGTGCGACAACGCACCGAATCGGGGTATGCCGTTTCCTAGGATGCGACCAGGACGGCATGGCATGCCGTGTCATGCCCGCCTGGAACGACAAGGGAGATCGCCGTGAATACCTGCGAAGAACGTGGTGGTTCCGAACCCGGCGCGTGGCGCCAGGCGCTGCTCCGGAAGCTGGCGCTGCTTGGCGCCGCCGGCTTGCTGTCCGCCTGCGCGGCGTCTCCTGGCATGTATTTCAGCCCCGGCTCGCAGGTGAGCGCCATGGGCTCCGAGGCGACCCCCGAGGTGACGCCGATCACGATGGACCTGGTGCGCGAGATGCGCAAGGCGGCCAAGCCCGCCAACGCTGGCGTGGAGGCGCTGTACGGCACGCCGTCGGCCTATCGCATCGGCCCCGGCGACATCATCTCCGTCGTGGTCTGGGACCACCCCGAGCTGGTCTTCCCGACGCAGACCTACAGCATTGGCGCCGCGTTCGAGATCCCCACCTCCAGCGGCGGCTCGAACATGCCCGGCTACGTGGTCAGCCCCTCGGGCGACATCCAGTTTCCCTACGCGGGCGTGATGAAGGTCGCCGGCAAGACGGCCAACGAGGTGCGCGACCGCATGGCGAAGATTCTCTCGCGCGTCGTGCGCGATCCGCAGATGACGGTGCGCGTGCTCGGCTTTCGCAGCCAGCGCGTCTACGTCGACGGCGAAGTGAAGACGCCTGGCATGCTGGCGATCGACGACGCGCCGATGACACTGGTGGAGGCGCTCAACCGTGCCGGCGGCGTGCTGAACCTGACCGGGGACAACAGCCGCATCCGCGTCACGCGCGGCGAGCGCAGCTGGTACGTGAACATTCCCGCGCTGCTGGGCAAGGGCACCGATCCGTCGCGCATCCTGCTGCGCTCCGGCGACATCGTGCGCGTGGAGCAGCGCGAGGACAGCAAGGTCTTCGTGACCGGCGAGGTGGTGCGGCCCGTTTCCCTGCTGATGCGCAACGGCCGCATGACGCTGAACGAGGCGCTGGGCGATGCCGGCGGCGTCAATCCCAACTCGGCCAACGCCGAGCAGATCTACGTGATCCGCAAGACGGACAGCGACAAGCCCAAGGTCTTCCACCTGGACGGCAACTCGCCGGTGGCGCTGGCGGTAGCCGAGGGCTTTGAGCTGGAGCCGAAGGACGTGGTCTATGTGGATGCGCGCGGCATCGTGCGCTGGAGCCGCGTGATGAGCCTGCTGATCCAGCCGGTCGTCGGCACCGCGAGCATCGCGCGTCCGTAGGCGGCCCGCCAATGATCCGCAGAATCCTGGTCGTCTGCCTGGGCAACACCTGCCGCAGCCCGATGGCGGCCAGCCTGCTGCGCCAAGCGCTGCCCGGCTGCCAGGTGATGTCGGCCGGGCTGGCGCCGCCGGTCGGCGCCGCGGCCGATCCGCGCGCCGTCCGCGTGCTGGCGCTGGAGGGCAGGGACCTGTCCGCGCATCGCGCGCGCGCCGTGGACGCCGCCCTGGTGGCCAATGCGGACCTGGTGCTGGTGATGGACGTGGAACAACGCGAGGCGATCGAGACGCAGTATCCCGAGGCACGCGGCAAGACCTTCAGGCTGTGCGAGGCCGCGCACGCCGATGTCCCCGATCCCTACGGCGGATCGCAGAGCATGTTCGTCATTGTGTTGGGCTTGATCAAACTTGGGGTGGAATCGTGGTCGGCGCACGTCCAGGCGACGGAGCCGGCCCATCGCTACGGGGAGGCGTCATGAGTAACGTCAAGAGTTTCCGGGGCCAGGCGCCCGAGGTCTGGGAAGAGGGCGAGAAGCCGATCGACCTGACCTCCTACGTCGACATCCTGGTGCGCTACCGCTGGACCTTCGCCACGGTCGCCGGTGCCGTGGTCGTGCTTGGGCTGGTGTATGCCTTGCTGGCCAAGCCCGTGTACCGCGCCGACATCCTGGTCCAGGTGGAAGAGAACAACAGCGGGAACGGTGCCAGCAAGCTGGCCGCCAGCGTCTCGCCGATCTTCGACGTCAAGCCCGCGGCCTCGGCCGAGATCGAGCTGCTACGCTCGCGCATGGTGGTCGGCAAGGCCGTGGATTCGCTGCGCCTGGACATCGACGCCTCGCCGCGCTACTTCCCGCTGGTGGGACCGGCGATCGCCAGCTTCCACAGCGAGCTGCCCACGCCGGGGCTGTTCGGGATGGGCGGCTATGCGTGGGGGCAGGAGTCCATCACGGTATCGCGCCTTGACGTGCCGACGGAAATGGAAAACCGCAAGATGATCGTGACGGCGCTGGGCGAAGGCAAGTATCGCCTTGCCTTCGCCAGCGGCAAGGCCGTGACCGCCGAAGGCACGCTGAACGCGCCGCTGACGGTCGCCACGGGCAGCGGCACGGTCAGCATCATCGTCAGCCGGCTCGACGGCAACCCGGGCACCGAGTACGTGGTGCGGCATATTCCGCGCATCGCCGCCATTTCTCGACTACAGGACCAGTTGGTGATCGCCGAGCGCGGCAAGCAAAGCGGCGTGATCGGCGTGGCGCTGGAAGGCAACTCGCCGGGCAGGACGGCGGCCATCCTGAACGAGATCGGCAACGAGTACGTCGACCAGAACGTGCGCCGCAAGGCGGCCGAGGCCGAGAAGTCGCTCAATTTCCTCGAAAAGCAACTGCCGCAGCTCAAGCAGCAGCTGGAAGCCGCCGAGGCGCGCTACAACGCGATGCGCAACGAGCGCGGCACCATCGACCTCAGCGAGGAATCGAAGCTGATCCTCGCCCAGTCGGTGCAGATCCAGACCCGCTTGCAGGAACTGCGCCAGAAGCGCCAGGAACTGATCGCGCGCTTCACCGGCAACCATCCGAGCATCGAGATCCTGGACAACCAGATCGCGAGTTTGTCGGGACAGTTGGGCGGCGTGACCGGACGCATCCAGCGGTTGCCGGAGGTGGAGCAGAACGTGCTGCGGCTGATGCGCGACGTGAAGGTCAGCACCGAGCTGTACCAGACGCTGCTCAATGACGTGCAGCAACTGCGGCTGGTGCGCGCGAGCAAGGTCGGCACCGCGCGGCTGGTGGATCCCGCCGATGTGCCGCTCAAGCCGGTGCGTCCGGACCGGATGATGATCAGCGCCGTTTCCGTCGCGCTCGGCATCCTGGCCGGCTTGCTGGCGGTGATTTTGCGCCGCACGCTCGATGGTGGCGTGGCGGATGCGGAGGAAATCGAGCAGCAGACCGGCATGACGGTCTACGCCACGATCCCGTTCAGTCCGCAGCAGGCGCGGTTGCACCTCGGCGAGCGCGACAAGGGCCTGCTCGCCGCACAGCTGCCGGACGATCCCGCCATCGAAAGCCTGCGCAGCTTCCGCACCGCGCTGCAGTTCGCGCTGCTCAACAGCCGCAACCGCGTGGTGGTCATGAGCGGGCCGGCGCCCGAGGTCGGCAAGTCGTTCCTGTGCGCCAACTTCGCGGCCATCGCCGGCGGCGGCGGCCGCAAGGTCGTGCTCGTCGACGCCGACCTGCGCCGTGGCAGCCTCAATCATCGCTTCGGCACGGCCCGCACGCCGGGCCTGACCGAGGCCCTGACCGGCACGCCGCTGGAGGCCGTCCTGCAGACCCAGGTGGCGCCGGGCGTGGACTTCATCGGCACCGGCGCCGAGCCGCCGCTCGCGGCGGACCTGTTGCAGACCGCCGCCATGGACGCGCTACTGGACGCACTGAAGGCCCGCTACGACCTGGTGCTGCTCGACACGCCGCCCGTGCTGGCCGCGTCCGATGCAGGCATCCTCGCCGCCAAGGCCGGCGCCGTGTTCCTGGTGGCGCGCGCCGACAGGACGACCGCCGCGGAACTGATCGCGGCGCAACGCGCGATCGCGCAGGCGGGCAGCGAGGTGCGCGGCGTGCTGTTCAACGGCCTGAACGTGGAGGGCCGCTGGTACCGCGCGCACTATCGCTTCGGCAAGTACCGTTACATGAACCAGTACGGCGGCGCGCACGCGAAGCGCGCCTGACGTCATGGCCGGGCGCCTGCAAAAGGCGCCCGGTGGGCGATGCCATCTCGAAATCGAAAAACCGATCAGGATGCGGAGGCGGGCACCACGGGCGTCTCGCCAAGGCCAGGCTCGCTGGCCGAAGCCGCGTCTGCCAGTTGCGCCTCGACGTGCCGGACCACCTGGTCGCAGAACGTTTGCCGGCTTGGGGACAGGAACAGCGCGTGATCAAGGCAGGCGTGGCGGTGCACGGTGATGGCGGACAACCCTTGCAGTGCCTCCAGGTCGCGCCCGAAGCGGCGCATGGCCTCTTCCAGGCCGATGTCGGCAGCGCCGTACAGGAAATCGACGCGCACGCCGCGACGGTCCAGCGCGCGCATCGCCGCGCACGCGAAGCCGGTGACACCCGGCCGTGCCTCGCCGTGCTGCC
>JACXTT010003966.1_pt1 | contig 22276 bp, 16 predicted proteins | sample 9270951 | NCBI WGS metagenome assembly JACXTT01 (sample SAMN15532306, study PRJNA645909) | rock metagenome | isolation source: weathered quartz diorite | place: Puerto Rico | collected 2017-06-21
ACAATCAGCATTTTCCCCTGAAAAACGAAATCGGCCACGGATATCGATCGCTCCGGTGAAGTTGGCGACTGAAAGCAACCGTCCCCGGTTCACAAACGTGGCGAGGCCGCCACCTTCCGAAACGGAGGAGTTCGCAAACGCCGCCGAAGACTGCCAAAGAGAAGTGTCGATCGAGGTTCCATTGAAATCATCACTCAGGAGGACCTGGCCCATGCTGGATAGCGCGAGCAGGGCGACTAGCGCAAAGCTAAGAATTATCCAGTTTTTCATAGGCTTGCGGATTGAGCTAATGTTTTCGTTTGCTTAGGCTGATTGACAATGGCGCGAACCAGCCGGGGCCTGATAAATTAGCTAACAGTCCGAACGCTCCCCCACGATCCCAAACCCAGAGGCCCGGCAGCTGGTGGCAAGCGTGGTTCATAGACAATAAAGTGCCCTCCCACACCGTTGTCAAATTTTTTTGGCCGTCGCGGAGCATCAATGAGCATGAAATCGCAATATCAAGTGAATTGCGCCTGCAAGGCAGCGCTCTTGCTGAAACTAGGTTGGTCGTGCCGCAAGTGTTTCTGCAGCCATTCCCAGGGAATCTCATTGGATCAACGCAGTTATTACGTTGCCTGAGACCGGCGACGTTGAATTTCTAGCTCAGCCGGTCTGGGACAGTATGCGGAAATAAGGCTAACCACGTACGGCCAGCAAGGCTGATCGTTTCTCCGGCTGTTTCTCCAGCGCAGCCGCAAACACGGCTTCTTCGCGGGATGGGCTTATGGCCTGGTTTGCGGTGGCGGTGAAGATGGCGCGGGCCTCTGTGTCGGATCCCGCTTGAAACCGAGCGTCGCGTCCCAGATCCAAATCTGCCCGTCGCTGCTCGCTGCGGCCAATTGCGCGCCGTCGGGGTGCCAAGAGACGCCGTAAAACATTGCGGCGTTGCCTCGGAGTACGATGGTCTCCTCGCCGGTGACCGGATCCCAAACCCGCACGGAGTTGTCGAGACTGGCCGATGCCAGCCGCTTGCCGTCCGGGCTCCAGGCGATGGCGTCCACGTTGTCGTTATGACCGCGCATGGTCGAGAGCTGCTGACCCGTCGCCGCATCCCAGGCAATGACGACGCGGCCTACTGAGGCGGACGAGGCCGATGCCAGCCGCTTGCCGTCGGGGCTCCAGGCCACCGCCGAGAAATTCGCAGAATGTTCTATGCGGGCGCGTTCGACACGAAGAACCGGATCCCAAATAATGAGCTGTTTCTTGCCCACGGAGGCCAGGCGATCCCCCTTTGGACTCCAAGCCAGAGAGGGGACCCCACGGATACCTGCTTCATGGGCCTTGAACACATGGACATTCGGAGTGTGCTTGAGCCCTTCGACCAAACGAATGGTTCCATCCACTGAGCCGGCTGCCAGATGGGTTCCGTCCGGGCTCCACGCCAGCGACCAGACCGATCCATGGTCGGCCGGCAGGGCGAAAACCTCCTCGCCGCTCGCCAACTCCCAGACGCTGGCCGTGCCATCCAGGCCCGCCGATGCCAGGAGCGTGTCGTCCTGGTTCCAGGCCAGCGACCGAATCAGCCCGAACTCTTGATTGACCCGGCCTGCATCATGGCCCTTGAGGGTCTGAACCTCTTTGCGAGTGGCCGGGTCCCAGATTCGGACCTTGCCATCGTCGCCACCCGACGCCAGCCGCTTGCCGTCCCGGCTCCATGCCACGCCAGTCGCCCGCCCAGCATGTCCCGGCAACACGTTCGATTCTTGATCCCGGAGCGAGTCCCAGATCCTCAAGCTCCCGTCACGGCAACCCGAGGCCAGGTGACCGCCTTGGCCCCATGACAATGAGGTGACCGCCTGAACAGGCCCCCGCAGCGTCACGGTCTCGCGGCCGGTGCTCGCGTTCCAAATCTTGACCGTCTCATCAACGCTGCCAGTCGCCAGTCTCAGTCCATCGGGCGCCCAGGCGATCGCTGTGATCTCGTGGGAGTGCCGGAGCGGGTCGAGAACCATTTTTTGCGAGGTAACGTCCCAGATCCTCGCGGTAGCATCTCCAGCCGCCGAGGCGAGTCGGGCCCCGTCGGGGCTCCACGCCAGACGGTGGATGGAACGGACATGGCCCCGCAGCGTAACCATATTGTCGCCAGCTTGAGTGCCGGAGACGATCACCGTCCCGTCGAGATGCCCCGTGGCGAGGTGCTTATCGTCCGGGCTCCAGGCCCCTACGGCGACACCACCCGGATGGGTGACCTCCGAAGTCAAACGGCCGGTGTTGGCGTCCCATATCCTGATGGCTCCTTTCCCTCCCCAGACGGCCAGGCGGGTGCCGTCGGAGCTAAACGCAATTGAAAGGACCGGGGACTGGTCTCCTCCGAGTACGTGGAGTTCCCGTCCGGAGCGTGCGTCCCAGACATGGACCGTTCCATCCTGGCCGCACGACGCCAACCGGTCGCCATCCGGGCTCCACCGGATCCACTCGACCCCAGGCCAGGCGTCCGCAGGCGCCGGCGCTCTCAGAACCAAGGTCACCTCTTCGCGACCAACGTCCCAGATGCGGATTAAACCGTCAGGGGTGCCTGCGGCGAGTCGGTTGCTGGCAACGTGCCACGCCACGGTGCAGTACCTGTCACTGCTCACAGTTTCATCAAAGTTGCTCTCACCCTCCGCCAGGGTTCGTACGTTTTGGTACGGGAGCGAGTTGAGGTAGAACCATTCCCAGCCGCGGCGCTCGGGCGACCCAGACTGCGGAAGCCATTTGGCGAGAAGGTCATGCAAGTTCCGCAAGCCGCGATGTTCCCGCCACACCTGCTGGCCCAGGTGCATCTGTGCGTAATAGAGATTCTGCTGTGCGACTTCAGTCTCGCGGTTGGCACGGATTCGCTCCTGAGTCGCTTCCTTCTCAGCCTTTTCAGTTTTGATCAGGTTATCCTCGGCGAGACGCTTTTGCTGGTTGGCGCGAGTCGCCTCCCAGGTGCTGGTCAGGACACCGGCCGTGAGCACAAGGATAAGTGCCGTCGCCGCCGCAAAGCCGAGTTTGTGCCGACGGACCGTCGTCTGAAATTCATACAGCCGACTCCGCGGCCGGGCCACGACTGGCTCCGCGTTCAAATGTCGATTGATGTCCATCGCCAGGGCATTCGCCGTCTCGTAGCGCCGCGCCCGATCCTTTCCCAGGCACTTCATCACGATCCAATCCAAATCAGTAGAGAGTGACTTGAGTTGAGGGTTGAGAGTCGAACCGCCGTTCCCGCGCCCTTCGAGTCTCTCAGCTCTCGACTCAATTTGCCTCTCAACTACTTTTGACGGGCGCACCGGCTCCTTCTCGCGGATCGTCCGGCGCATGGCATCGATGCCCTGCGACATCAATTCCTTCGGATCGAATGGCGGGCTGCCCGCCAGCAACTCGTACAGCAGCACGCCGAGGCTGTAGATGTCGCTGCGTGTATCAATGTCCAAGCCGCCCATCTCCGCCTGCTCCGGACTCATGTAAGCGGGCGTGCCAACGAATTGCTCCAAAGCGGTGAAAATCGTCTTGTCAGTCAGAAGCTGGTGGTCAGTCGCTTTGGCGATGCCGAAATCAATCACCTTGGGAACGGCGGCGCCGTCGTGCAGGGTCACCAGGATGTTCGAAGGCTTGATGTCCCGGTGAATGATCCCTTTCTGGTGCGCATGCTGAATCGCCTGGCAGATTTTGATGAACAGTTCGAGCCGTTCCTTGGTGAGTAGCTGGTTCTGATCGCAGTAGTCGGTGATCTTGATGCCGCGGACCAGTTCCATGACGAAGAATGGGCGACCGGTGTCGGTGGCCCCGGCATCGAGCACCTTGGCGATGTTCGGATGATCCATCATCGCCAGCGCCTGCCGCTCCGCCTCGAACCGCGCGACCACCCGCTTGGTGTCCATCCCCAGCTTGATCACTTTCAGCGCCACGCGACGCCGCACAGGTTCGGTCTGCTGGGCGACATAGACCACGCCGCAGCCGCCTTCGCCGATTGCTTCCACCAGCTTGTAACGGCCGAGCGCCTGACCAATGGCTTCGTCGCGAAAGTCAGAAAGGTCGAGGTTGATGGCTGCTCGCACCGTAGCCGCGGCCGCACCGTTGGCCAGCAACTCATCCGACTGGTCGTCCAGGGCGAGCAGCCTCTCCAGTCGCTCGCGCAGGGCAACGTCTCCTGCGCACGCCCCGTCTAGGAAGGCGGCGCGTTCCGCAGCCGGCCGCTCCCGCGCCTGGCGGAGAACCCACTCTTCTCGCATGTCAGGAGGAATCATGGAAATCGTTCAGGAAACTACTACCTCATCCTGCCGTATTGGGAAGAGTGAAGAATTACCCAGCGCCATTCCCTCGAAACACCGCCGGGTCAGGAAGCGAGTCGGGATAAAGCTGTTGTGGAAAGCTGTGGCCGGAGCATCACGTGAGCCTCGCGCTCGAATCGTCCCAGCCATTCGCCATCTTCGGTCGCTGCCGGCGAAAGGATCTTGATTGCGATTTCATGGTTGTCGGACCCTCGCGTCGCGCGATAGAGCTCGCTGGTTGCTCCCTTGCCCAACCGAGCCAACAACCGGTACGGGCCAAATGTCGTCAACCGAGCTGTCATGTCTGAAATCAGTCAGCCATTCCAAGTATGGTTATTGTTTGCGTAGTTTCGTCAGCAGTTTATTGAAGCGTGGATCGTTCTGGATCGGCGCCAGGTCTGGACTCAAGCGAAGGGCTTCCACATCCCGATAGCCCAACTCAATGGCCTGTTCCAGGGATTCAACAGCGGATTTGGCATAGCTGTCCCGCAGAGCCTGATTTTCCGGCGTCTGGGCATCCTTCCTGCCAGCGATTGAATGCACGCAGAGAGCGTAGGTGCACGCCACGGTGTAGAGCACGCCGGCGTCCTTGGGCGACCGCAATCGAACGGCCTCGGCAGTGGTGGCTGCCTGGGCGGTCTGGCCGCAGCGGGACTGTGCCAGCATCAACTCGGTCTGAGCCTGAACGCTGCCGGGATCTGTCCTGGCCAGGTTTTCCCGCAACTTGAGCGATTGGCTGAACTCCAGGACTGACCCCTTGCCATCGTTGACCAGTGACTTCGCGCAACCCAGGCGATAATGCGAACCGGCCAGATACCACTGGTCCTCAGCGCTGCTGGGATCTTTCTGTTGTAGTGCCTCGAAAAGTTCGAAGGCTCGCCCATACGACTCGAGCGCTTTGGAGCCGTTGCGCTTTTCCGTTTCCATATCCCCCAGAGCTTCATAGGCCGCGCCGAGTTCACGCTGGGCAACCGCGCTTGAGGAATCGTTCTTCACCGCTTCTTGCCGCAGGCCGAGGCATTTCTGGAAGAACTGGCGGCTGGCGGCCAAGTCGTTTAAGTGGGCTGATGCGATACCCAGAAAGTAGTACGCGAAGGAGTGGAAATGAGTGGCGGCCACGTCGCCCGGATTGGTCGCCAATAGCCCCTCGACCGCATCCTGCGCCTTCGCACTGTATACGCGAGCCATTGCGGGGTCACCGAGTCTCATACTCAGCTCAGCCAGCTTGATGTAGGAGACGATAAGGCCTTGGCCCCGCTGTGCCGCGGTCACTTCAGGCGTCAGGATGTGGGCCGCCAATTCCTGACGCAGGGTCAGCGACTTCTTGAAGTAGTCCAGCGCGGCCGTGGCGTCGCCGCGATACTCCTTACTAAATGCGCCCAGCTTGTCGAAGCTGATCGCCCGATTCCAGTCGATCCAGTCGTTCTTCGGCGCTTCACGGGCCAGCCGGTCGAAGATCTTCAGACTCAATTGATACTGGCGGAAAGCCTCGTCGGATTTGCCCAAACCCTCGAGAACGTCTCCCATACGCTGAAGGGCGACTCCCATGCTGCGGTCGGCCAGGGCGGCGGTTTCGGCGCTGCGCGACACCTTGTTCAGGCCGTCCATGGCGGTGTTCAGGATAGACTGGCGGAGATCGCTCAGGCCGGCTTTGTCGCTCAGCTTGTGCTCCACATCGGTGACCAAGGTGTAGAGTGTTTCGAGGGCCAATTTACGCTGCTCACCGGCGGTCTTCTCAGCCGCCTCGGCCCGCACCTTCTGTGCCTCGGCCTCGGACCGCCGCGTCTCGGCGTCCAGCTTGGCCTGCCGTTCTCCCTCGGCTCGTTGGACTTCGGCTGCACGTGCCTTTCGCGCCCGGATCAACTCGAACGTAGTCCCCGCGATGCCCGCGACCAAGGCCAGCAGCACCAGACTCGCCGCCACCACCGGCCCCTTGTGCCGGCGGACGAACTTCTGCAAACGATAGCCCGCGCTCGGCGGACGCGCAGTGACGGGCTCGTTGTTCAGATGCCGCCTCAGGTCGGCGGCCAAGCCGTTGGCTGTCTCGTAACGCCGCGCCCGGTCTTTCTCCAGGCATTTCATCACGATCCAATCCAGATCCCCTCGCAACAGGCTGATTAGCTTGGACGCCTCCGCCCCACGACGTTGCGTGGTCGTGGTCAACTCCTCCTTCCCCATCAGGCTCAACCGCGTCGAAGGCCGTGCCGGTTCCTTTTCCAGAATCGTGCGCCGTATCTCATCCAGCCCCGCCGAGAGCAACTGCTGGGCGTCAAAGGGGGTCTTGCCCACGAGCAACTCATACAGCAAAACCCCTAGACTGTAGATGTCGCTGCGCGTATCAACATCCAGCCCGCTCAGCTCCGCCTGCTCCGGACTCATGTAGGCTGGTGTCCCGATAAATTGCTGCATTTGCGTATGCAGCGTCTTCTCGGTCAGTTTCTGCTGCGTCGCCTTGGCGATCCCAAAGTCGATCACCTTGGGCACCGGCTTGCCTTCTTGCACCGCCACCAGGATGTTCGAGGGCTTGATGTCGCGGTGGATGATGCCTTTTTGGTGAGCGTGTTGAATGGCGTGGCAAACTAAGATGAACAAGTCAAGCCGCTCCCGGGTCACGAACTTTTTCTCGTCGCAGTAACGGGTGATGGGAATGCCTTTGACCAGTTCCATCACAAAGAACGGCCGCCCGTTATCGGTGGCGCCGGCGTCGAAGACCTTGGCGATGCCGGGATGATCCATCAACGCCAGTGCCTGCCGCTCCGCCTCAAATCGCGCCACCACCTGCCGGGTGTCCATGCCCAGCTTGATGATCTTCAGGGCCACGCGGCGTCGAACCGGCTCCTCCTGTTCGGCGACATAGACTACCCCGTAGCCACCTTCCCCAATCTTTTCCAGCAGCTTGTAGCGCCCCAGTGTCTGGCCCACCCCTTCCTCAAGAGCAAACTCGGCCAGGTCCAGCGTAAGGGAGCTGCCGGTAGGTTCAGACGGTGAGGTCGGCTGTTTTTCTGCCGGTTCGCGCGCGGCCAACAAAGCTTCCAACCGCTGACGCAGGCTGCGGTCCTCTCCGCAGACGGCCTCGAGCCACGCGCGGCGCTCAGCGACAGGTTTCTCCAGCGCCTGCGCCAGAAGGGCCGCTTCGCGATCGTGCGATGGTGTCATGGAAGTCGGTGACTTGTTCAGCCAACTCTACACACACCGGTCGCCGCAGGAAATGATGTTGTAAATGGTCCACGGCCTCGCGTAACAAAGAAAGCGCCTCATCTAGTTCCAAACCATGCCTGGGTGCGGCGGGTTTTCTCCAACGCCGCATCGCCCTCGACCCTCGCTCCTAATATTGCGCTACTTCAGTGGCATGCGGGCAAGGAGCCAATCTCCCATGCGCGACGCCGAAGGACTGTCCAGATTGCATAACACGATCACCGACTCGCCCGACTCCGGATACACCCGCAGAATCCCGTTCATTCCCGGAGCGCCTCCGCCGTAGCCGTAGGTCCGAAATGACTGCAGCACGGCGGTTGCGCCCCCCAAATCGCCGGCCGGGCATGAGTATCGTCAACGCTGGGATTCCCGAGCTTTTTCTTTTTACTTGCTCACGCTCTCCGGCAGGCCGGCTTTCCAGCCGGACTTGAGCAACGCGGCCATTTCGGCCTGGACCTTGGCATAGGCGGGATCACCGGCCAGGTTTTTTGTCTCCCAGGGATCCTTCTCTTCATCGTAAAGAGCCTCGGGCACCGGGCGTTTTTCCATCTTGATATAGCGATACTGTTTTGTTCGCACCGTCTGTTCATCCGGGGCGGCGACCTGGAAGACCGCTTTTTTCCACGGCGTGGCCGGGTCGACCAGCAGCGGTTTGAAGCTGATGCCTTCCAGGTTTTTCGGGGCGTCGATCTGGAGCAGATCGCAGAGGGTCGGAACAAAGTCAACGAACTCAACGAACTCGCGGCAGACCTTGCCGTTGGCTGGGGCGCCGGGGACGCGCACCCACAGCACCGTGCGTTGTGTTTCTTCGTGCATGGAATACTTGGACCAAAAGCCGTGATCGCCCAGATGGACGCCGTGATCGCCCATAATAAAGACGATGGTATTGTCGGCCAGGCCCTGTTCCTTGAGCGCCTTGAGGATCATGCCGATGTGGTCGTCAACCATCGTGACGCAAGCGTAGTTGGCGGCGATGGCTTCCTGGGTCTGCTGCGGCGTCGCCGGCTTTTGCATAAAGATATCCGGATTGCCGCCGGTGATGCGACGGGGCCACGGATCGCGCACGAGGCTTTCGCGCGGCGCTGGGGGGTCGGGGATCTGATCCGGCGGATACATATCGAGGAATTTCTTCGGCGCGATATACGGGGTGTGCGGCCGCGACTGGTGCACCGACAGGAAGAACTGCTTTTTCTCCCTGGCGAAATCCTTCAGCAGGGCACAGGCAATCTGCGCGTTGTGATAATCGCCTTCGTCCTGCTGGTCGAAGCCTGAGTCGCCGTAACGATCCGAGAGGGCGCGCCTGTCGGCGGCCTGGGCGGCAGATTTTTTGCCGGCACCGGAGTTCTTGTCCTCGCCATTGCCGGTTTTTTGTCCCTGTTGAGATTCATCATTCGTCACGATGAAGTTGGATTTGGCTGGTTCCCGCACCCGTTTAGCCGGAGGGAAAGTCATGATCCGGCCGGGGCCTTTCCAGCCCGGCGGCGGCTGGTAGCTTTCTATGCGATCAAAAGCCATGAGCTGCTTCCTGGCATATTCGGTCTGGTGGAAGAATTTGCCGATCACCGCGGTAGTCAGGCCTTTTTGCTTCATCAGTTCCGGAAGGGTGATCGTGCCGGGCGGCAGACGGTCACCCATGACCTGGTTGTTGTTCCAGACCTGGGTGGTCAGCGGCCGCAGGCCTGACAGGAACGACGAGCGCGAGGGATTGCAGGCGACTCCCTGAACGTAGGCTGAGTCGAAGCGCAGGGCGGTTTCACAGAACTTGTCCAGGTTGGGGGTCTTGCAGATCTTGTTGCCGTAGCAGCCGGGGGTCCGGGCGCTCCAGTCCTCGACAATGATGAATAGGACGTTCATCCTGGAAGTTTCCGGCAGGCCGGCGGCGCGACCGAGCGAGCCAGGCGCAAACGATCCGAGCATCAGCAACAGCAGTAATCGTAGCTTTTGCTTCGTCATCGGGTCCTTTTCTTCTGTCATTCGATTACCAGCACGATACTCGCTTAATGGCGGGACACCCGTACTTTTTTACCACTCAATGAGCTGAATTGTTAAATACTTTGGACGGTAAAACGTTTCAACGCAGCGGCAAGTGCTCCACGCGATTGTGCAGATCTTCCAGATTGCCAGCTTTGGCGATGATCTCCAAATCGTTGATGCATTGGCCGATTGTCACTCGCAGTTGGTGTGCATAAATGACACCGGCAAAGAACTTTCCAGCGCGCTGCCGGGCGGTCGCTTCGGCCAGCAGATCCTCGTCCCTGGAGAACAAAGCTCGGCTAAGTGCAGTTGCTCGGTCGAGAAGCTCAGCGTCTTCCAACTCTGCTGTGTCGTCTTCCTGCGAGGTCTTCACATCTACGCCACGACGAATGAGAGCGCGCGTAATTGGAGCGGGAACATGAACGTCCATGTAGAGCGAAACGCTCACGGCAACTTGCCGAGCCGCCGAAGACGCTGCCGGAGTGGTGAATCCTTTGACTCCCCTGCCATTCTCTCTGCCCGTCGCAATCCTGCTTCCACCTGCGCGTCGAATTCAGCTTGACGATCGAAATAGTACGCCAGCGCGGCATGAATCTGCGCCAGAGAAAGATGGGGATGCTGATAATGCATTTCCTCCGGGCTCCAGCCATAAGCCAGGTGATCAAGGACAACCTCGATCACTTTGACATTGGTTTTGTCTATCCAGGCGCGGCCCTCTGAATCGAGCCAGATGTGAGATGTTGCGACTGCTTCCGGCATATGCCGACTAAAACTCGCAGTTCGAGGCGGGCGCGTCAACAAGGCAATGCCGGCCTGGCCTGGCTCACAAGTGATATTAGCATTCAGAAATGTAACCACCAGCCGTCCCGGTTGTTCCTCACTCACGATAGGGTTGAATTTCTAAAAAGTTGAACGTTTGTTCCAAGCCAACCGAGTTACCCTGTTCATTCTCTTTCGACCAATCTGAGACCGTCAATCGCGCAGTTGTGCCCCGCGCCCTGAATACTTTCCAATGATACGTTATCCAGACAGGTATCTTGGGCTCCGGGCCGGAGGGATACATTTCGGTAAATGACCTTTTCCCATCCACATCGACACCTTCAATTTCGACCGTGCCGACAAACTTGTTGGCTTCTTCCACTTTCTTTGCTTTTTGATTCGTCAAATCATTGTAATCACAGGAGAACATTTTCATCGAATAAAGCCTTCCGGGCTGAAGGTTCTTGATGGTCTGGGAGAATGTGTTGGGTCCCTTGTCACTTCGTTTCATCCATAGTAACGTGTCGCCGACATGCTCGGGATCAGCGGGCCGGCCGAGTCCCATATAGCGGCCCTCGATTCTCCCGTATCGCGGAAAACTTTTGGCTTCGATGCTTCCGTTTTCTGCAGATTTTAGTGTCCACCCCTCGGTCCCTTTCTCGAAATCAGCATTCTGAATGTGCGGGAGGGAAAGCGGGTCGGGCCTGGTTAACAGGTTGGTACGGCCTTCAATGGCATAATGCCGGTATAGTTTTCCAACCCAGCGCACCGTCTCCTCGTCGGCGAGTGTTGACGTCCACCAGTTCAGGCCGCGCAGCTCCGACAGCACCGGATGACTGGCCACCACATTCATTTGCTGGTCCATCCAGACGTGGTAATCGACCCCCGGACATTTGTTGATGCCGCCCGGCGGCATGGAGAAAAGCCCGAACGCGATGACCATCTGCTTTTTGACACCCGGCTCTTTTGCTTCCCAGTCCGCGATGCCGTCGATGAAGGCCTGGAGCGCTACTTTGGACTTCTCCTCACTCGAGCGCTCGAAGAGGTAGCGCTCAAGCGCGATGGGATACTTGAGGTCCACCAGGGTTCGCACGAAGTTGGTGCCCGTGTCGTCGTAATTCACGACATTTCCGCTGCCGCCAAAATAGATGTACATCTGCTTGTCCTTGTAACGTTCGTCGGCACGCAGTTTTTTGAATGCCTCTTCGTAAGGCTGGTGCCGCTGGGCAGCGCGGTTTTGGCGTTCGGGGCTTGATGTTCCCGACTTCCTGTTCATCCCGAATTCGTTGATGATCAGCCCGTCCAAAAACCGGGCCGTATTGAAGAAGTTGGCGTAGAACTCGAAATTCTCATCGGCAGTTTTACCCGCAGCGTTTTTCCCGACCTCCGCGACTAACCATTTCCCCTGCCGATGCCAATCATCAATCACCGGCTGAGGAAGCTGTATATTATGGGGCACAAGCAGGATGTTGACGTTCGGCAGAATGTCCTTTTTGAGAAACTCCATATCGTAAGTCGGATACGATTTGATCGAGGAATTGAAGCCCAAACCGCAGTGCATGAGTTCGGGGATTGCCTTCACCACCAGTTTCTCGACGCGAATGCTTCCCGCGCATTCCACGTGAAGCGTGTGCTTGCCTTTGGTCACATGGCGCATCCCTTCACCGACCATGCCTCCATCAGCGTCATGGACAATCACCGGCTCATTTGCCTTGTCCAGAATGATGCGGACGGTCCCCCGGCCTTTATAGTTTGCAGAAATGAAAATCCAGCCATCGCTCGAACGCGTAAAAGTGAGTGGGCTGCGGGTCTTCGAAATGGAAGCGGCTTCAAGCAGTTCCGAAACGAGATTGTTCTGCTTCTTTTCGCCCGAAAAAAGAACTTTTGCTTCCGGTGCTCCGGCAAGTCCACAAATCAACATCGATAATAAAATCGGAGAAAAGGGGGTCGTTTTCATAGAGGGACGCAGAGAAAGAGTTTTACACGAACTTTCACGAATTCCTTTCAGGTTCACAAAAAAGAAGTAATACAGAAATTTTTGCATGAGGCAACAGAGAGCCGCCGGACAGGGTGGGTCATGAGGCAGAAGGTGCAACCAGGTTCGCCAGGTTTGCGATGTCCCTCGTTCCGAACCCCTGGCTCACCTCAAGTCTTCAACTTTTCTGGGGGATGACTGCCGCGGCGGGCGTTTCCAGGGTGGAGGCAAGTGCCCGTTGCCTATCAGCAAAAAACTTAAACCTTGTTGCATCACCGAAATCAACGCTATGAAGAATGCCACTTATGTCCGGTGTGATCGCGTCCGATCGCTGAGCTTGGCGGCCGCGGCCATACTCGCCACGCTAGCCCTCGCCCCCACGCTCCTCGCTCAGACGGCAGATCAGCCAACGTCGTCAACGAAAGACAAGCCCGCCAATGCCCGGATGGAGAAAATGTCGAATGGCGGGACTTTTTACAGCATGAAGTTCGACGGTGGCCCCATGCTCCGCCTGCAGCAAGTCTGGAAGGAGGCTTTCACGAACGACAACTTCGTGATGACCAAATCGGCTGAGAACGTGGGGTTGCCACCTTTCGAGATTCTCAATGTGAATTTGACCGAGATGGCGCGGTCCATCGCCTTCCTCAGTCAAGGCGCTCTCACTGTGGAAGTCGTTGACCAGTTCGCGTTCATCGTGCCCAAACCCGTCTTGGCGGGAAACTTATGGCGGATCGGCACACCGACGGCTGACGCAGCGTCAACCGTCAGGATTCGTGCGGTCGCTGCTCCCTATCTCTTCACCGGAAAAGAGACGATCCAACTCTTGGTGAAGGCTGCAGAAACAATCGACGTGGAGAGGCGTGAATACGCCGAAAAATCCAGTGAAGTCACGCGAAGCCGACCCCCGAAAAACCTGGATCTACCAACTCGAATTACTCCGCTCGCCGACCAAAAGGTGGTCGTTCTGATTGGGACTGAGGATGGGGTTGCGGGAATCGAGAGCTTCGTCCAGGCTTCAGAGCAGGCTTTCGTCCAATCGGCGAAGCGGCTCGCAGGTGAAAAATAACCGCACATATGCCTCCTGGCATTTCCTTGCCGAAATGGAAAGCGGGATCAATGAGCGATGCGTCGAGCGTAAGCTGCCACACTGGACACGCCGCTTGGCCGACGGCGATGATCAGGCTTGGATTTGGTTCCACGAACGATACTACCTGGCGCTGCTGCGTTATGCCGCCCATTGTTCTGGCAATCCGTCGGCTGCGAGCGAAGTCGTCCAGCAGGCATACTTGCGCATTGCCCGGCATGCCAAAGCCTTCGCCGAGGAAGCGGACTTCTGGAGATGGCTTTGCTGCGTGGTCCGGTGCGCGGCGATGGACCATGGGCGTCACGTTAAACGCCGCATGGTCCTCCTGGAGAAATTCGCCCACTGGCGTACGTTGCATTCGGGAGATGAGACCGCGTGGCACCCCTCTACCAGGCAAGCCTCAGCCGTGGCCGAAGAGGCATTGGCAAAATTGCCCGTTGACGATGCGTCGTTGCTCCGTCGCAAATACTGCGATGGTTGGTCCACCTCGGAACTCGCTGCTGAGCTCGGCACGACGCCAAAAACGATTGAGCACCGCCTCGCGCGGCTACGTCAAAGACTGCGCGAAATCATCCTACGCATTCAATGAATCCACCGCCTGACACTCCCGATCCATTCCTGAAAAGCCTCACTGACGAAGCGTCAGAATTGCCCGCCTTGGCGGCAAGCGAAGCCCGGCGGTTTAGCGCCCGGCGGGCTCGACATCACCACCGGTTAATTCGGGGGTTGGCCATCGCTATGGTTGGCGTGTGCTGTTGGCAAACCCTGCCTTTGCTTTGGCGTGGTCGGAGTAAGGCTGGATCGCCGCCTATATTCGTCCACCAACCGTCCTCCCCGAAGTCCGCCCCGAAGGCGACGCGCCCGGCTGAGTTCGTGAAAGTGCAGACGATGGAGGAATCCATATCCCAGCCTTTACCAGCTCCTTCTGGTGCCAGCCAGGAGCAAAAAGACCTCCTCGAAGCTGCCCGCGGTTTGCCCTTGGTGTTAGTGATGGATAATTCGGGAAAGCTGGCGCGGATTCACGTGGTCGAGCGCTCAGTACTCAGCAAATTGGAAAGGTAAGTCCAACTGGAAAGCCTCGCCCAATGTGGACAAGAACTTAACCCGGTCTTCGTCGTCCCTGAAAATGTTCTCGCGCTGTGACAATTCAAACTGGTGGCAGCGGAAACAGGAAATAACTCTCGCGATATTGTCTCAAGCAGGTTATAGATTTCAGAGGTAAATTCAGTCGAATAGTCATGGCGTCGAACGGAAAACCAAATGCTCCGAGCATTTGTCCGGGTCCCATCAAACGCCGCGAATTTTTGCGCATTGGCCTGTCCGGGTTCGCGACGCTATCGTTGCCCGGGCTGTTCCAATTGCGGGCGCAGGCGACGACTGGGAAGCCGACAGCCAGGACCGCAGTGATTCTCGTCTGGCTGCGCGGCGGCGCTTCGCATTTGGAAACCTACGATCCCAAGCCTGACGCCCCCGGCGAATTTCGTGGCGTCTTCAGTCCGATTTCCACGCGTGTTCCGGGCACGCACATTTCCGAGTTGCTGCCACGCCACGCGAAGATCGCCGACAAATTCACATTGCTCCGTTCCATGTCGCACACGGGCGGCGGGCATCCGGCTGGCTCGTTGCAGATGCTCACTGGCGATCCCGATCCGATGGACAAGGACAAACCCATTTTCCCCGATTGGATGACCGTGGCCAATTTCTTGCGCGCCGACCGCACGCGGCCACTGCCGAACTACGTCGGCGTGAATCCGGTCACGAGATATGACAACTTCACCATCGCTGGTTCGGCCTACGTCGGTCCTTCCTATGGGCCATTCACCGTGAATGGCGATCCGAACGACCCACACTTTTCAGTCCCAAATATCGGATTCAAAGACCAGGCCCAAAGCGAGCGATTGAGCGACCGGGTCCGCCTGAAGCAAAGCCTCGACCGTCTGGATCGGGCCGTCGATCAGTCGGGAACCATGCGGGCCATCGACGATTTTGAGGCACAGGCGTTGAGCCTTTTGACCAGCCCGGCTGCCCGCGACGCTTTCGATTTGAGCCGCGAGCCGGACCGCATTCGTGACCTCTATGGCCGCAACCAATGGGGTCAGCAATGCTTGATGGCCCGCCGACTGGTCGAAGCCGGTGTGGAAATCATCACCACGACTTTTGATGGTCCATTGTGCGGCCGCGTCGCAAATTGGGACGATCACGCCGTCAATCACAACGTTTTCGACGCGCTCAAATTCCGCTCGCCCTATTTTGACCAGGCGGTCTCGGCTTTGATTGAAGACATTTACGATCGCGGTCTGGACAAACGGGTGCTGGTGGTCGTCACGGGTGAATTTGGACGCACACCGCGCATCGAGCGAGTGGCCAGCAGCGGCGGCGGCGTGGCCAGCGCAGCAGCGGGAACGGTCCAGCCGGGACGCGACCACTGGCCGCGCGCCTTTTCCAATCTTTGGGCCGGCGGCGGTATCAAGACAGGCGGCGTGATTGGCGCTACGGACAAGCATGGTGAAGAAGTCGTATCAAGGATGTGCACGCCCGGCGATTTTCTGGCGACGATTTACCGCCACCTCGGCATTGACGCCGGGCACATCACCATTCCCGATTTTTCCGGGCGGCCCAACTTGATTCTTCCCCGCGGCGAGCCGATTCCGGAATTGGAGCGACAGAGCTAGCGTCTTGCCGCGCGCCTCCGCGCAAAGGCCGTATTACTTCCGTGGCTTACCGACAGGGCCAGTTCAATCGATTACACGCCGAGGTCTTGTTCGTCCAAATACCTGACCATCTCGGGAAGTGCCTTGACCAGGCTTCTGACCAATTCGAGAATCATGCCATGACAACTGCGCCTGCAAGGCGGAAGCCAAGCCGATATTTCGGCGTGGCGAGTATGTTATTTTCGCTGCTTCTGTCCGTCCTTATCAGTCTGATCCATACGCTCCCGGTTTGGGGCGCTTCAAACAACCAGTCCCGCAATGGTCCGGTGCCCCTGTCGCCGCCCTGGGCGCTGGAGTGCTGGTTATGGGAAGACGACGTCAACACGGCCGCCTATGTCAATGAACTGCTCGAAGGTTATGCCAAATACGACCTGCCTGTGCGCACCATCCTGATCGACAGCCCTTGGAGCGACCGCTACAACGACTTCAAGGTGGATGAGAAACGCTACCCGGAGCCAGAGAAGTTCTTCCGCAGCCTCAAGGACCGGAAGTACCGCATCGTTCTTTGGATGACCTGTATGGTCAACAGTCAGAGCAAAGACACGCGGGTCAAAGAATCGCAGGAGTTTTACGACGAGGCGCGGACGAATGGGTACTTGGCGGGCGACGGCGAACAGCGACGCTGGTGGAAGGGCAATGGCGGCTTTATTGACTACAGCAACCCCAAGGCGATGGAGTGGTGGACCGGGCTCCAGAAGCAGGTGATGGATTGGGGTTGCGACGGTTGGAAACTGGATGGGTGTGATGCCTTCTTCTCCAGCAAGTATAGCCACACCTACTCGGGAACGATGACCACCCGGGAATATATGGATCATTACTCCCGGGACGAGTTGCAGCATGGGCTCGCGCGCAACCCGCAGTTCATCGTCCTGGTGCGCGCGCTTGACCAGGGATGGCACCCCGAGGGTTTCTCCCCGCTGGACGCGGCCACCGTCACCTGGGTGGGAGACAACAACCACACCTGGGGCCTCCAGGACCGCGGCATCCAGGGGGCTCTGACCGACATATTAGGCAGCGCCCGTCTCGGTTACTGCGTCATTGGGAGCGACGTGGCGGGCTATCATGGCCGCAGCAACCCTGACGATATCAGGGCGGCCACTTCCGCTATGCTGAGCAACTGGTCCAAGCCCACGAGCGGGGTGGCCGCGGGGACTAATGATTTTGGCACGGCGGCAGATAATACCATCGCGCCCAACATCTACGTTCGCTGGGCGGAATTCTCCACGTTCTGCGGTCTGTTCCTGAACGGCGGCCATGGTGAGCGCCGACTCTGGAAGCGATCCTGGCCCGAGCTTGAGATCATCCGTAAGTTCTCGTGGCTGCACACGGAGTTGGTGCCCTATATGTACTCGCACGTAGTGGAGTGCCACAACGGCGCCCCGCCGCTCATGCGGCCGCAGGATCAGGGCAAGTATCATTACCTGTTCGGCAACGATCTGCTGGTGGCGCCGATTTACGCCGAAAAGCTCGACTGGACCGTCACGCTCCCCGCGGGCCGCTGGCGCTACCTCTTCCACGACGATGAACTCACTTCGGGCCCGGCCCAGGTCCAGCGCGATTTTCCACTCGACGAATTCCCCGTGTTCGTGCGCGAAGGCGCAGTGATCCCCTTGAATGTCACCCGGCCTTACACGGGATTTGGCGACACCAATTCAAATGGTTTTACCACCTGGCTGGTTTACCCGGGTGGCAAGAGCCAATTCACCCTCTGGCATCCCGAATCTCATCCCAAACCGCAGCAGACCACGCTCGCGGTGGAGTCCGGTCCTGCGCTTAAACTCGAATTCTCGGGCCAGCACGAGCCGCATATCCTTCGCGTTCATCTGCAGACGAAGCCGGCGCACGTGATGTTGGACGGTGCTGAGTTGCCGGAAGGTGGCTCATGGCAATTTGACGCCGCGCACCACCGGCTCATCATCAAGACCCGCAACTATGCGCAAGGAAGGTATGAAATCCGCTCGACGTGAAACAGCTTGCCCAAACGGCTTGCCTTGTTGTCGAAGACGAGTCCCACGAGATCGGAGGAAACATGTTTTCATAAGTTTGCTCCTGGAAGAATCAGGCGGCTGATGCCATCTGTGACCTTCATTTCGTGAAAATTCATGAGTACAGGAGGGAACGGAGATAACAGAGAATTTCAGTTCTTCTCTGTTCCCTCTGTTTGCTCCTGTTCAAAACTCAACTGCCATGCAGTTGATTGTAGGAACTACCTGAGTATCATGCGCGCGTGGAGCCAATCTCCCATCCGCGAAGCCGAAGGACTGTCCAGGTTGCACAACACGATCACCGACTCGCCCGACTCCGGATACACGCGCAGAATCCCGTTCATTCCCGGAGCCCCGCCCCCGTGGCCGTAGCTCCGCGCCTCCTCCGGCCGCCCGATCTGGAACCCGAACCCGTAGGCGCCCGTAGTGAATTGCGCACGAGTCGCCTCGGCCAGCGTCTCCGCCTTCAATAACTTGTTCGACATCATCTCGCCGGCGAACCTCATCAGATCGGCCGCCGTCGTATAACCGCCTCCCGCCGAGGTTCCTCGCCAGGGCAGCGTCGCTTCGTTTGAAACCATTTCAAACTGCTCCCTCATGTAGCCTTTGCTCCGGTTGGCCACCTCCACGCTTTCCGGCTCGGACCCCGAGTTGGTCATGCCGGCCACTTTGTAGATGTTCCCGGCGACGAAGTCGTAGTACGACTTCCCCGAGACCTTCTCGATTAGCACCCCCAGCAGCAGGAATCCGTAGTTGGAGTATTCACACTTGGTGCCGGGCTCGAACTGGAGGTCGCGCTTACCGTACAGCTTCACGTAATCCTGAAGCGTCTTCAATTCGAGCCGATGCGCCTCGAACTCCGGACCGTCCGCCGAAGCGGTCAAACCACAGTTTGGTTCATTTCCGACGTTCGCGAACCATGCTATGGTTCGACCCCTTCTATGCTTGAAATTGGCTGCCGGAGGGTGATCCCTATGATATGGTAAGAGCATGGTTTGGAAGCTGATACCACAAATTTTAGGGGGCGCCCTGATTGGGCTGGTAGCAGTGCTCGACTACCATTGGCACGACAAGCGGACCCGCAGGTTTCGACGCGCCCGTGCGTGCCTCTATGTGCTCTGCTTCTTATGCGTGGTCGCCGGCATCCTAGCAACCGCCGACGAGCATCGCGAAGGAGTCGAACTGCGGCGGCTGGTGCAGCAGGTCGTGCAAAACACCGACGAGCTGCAGAGAGTGCAAAGGAGGTTCGACGAACGGGTAAACCAAAAGCTGCTCGCAGAACCCAGTGGAAAAGTCGCTGTTGATCCGGCGGCAACCTCAGAACTGAAACAGGCGGTGACGAACGTAATAAAGCCGCTGATTGCGTTGGAGTCGCGTCATTCAGGGCGCGATCTCGACGCGGGGGCAGCTTACGTAGTTCGAGAGGCTCGCAGAGCCGTTGCGGCTGCGGGAGCGCAATTGGAATGGGTAGCCACGGTTGGGGGTACATCTCCCAACAGTGCCGCCGAGATAGCGTCGATTGCCGCTGACACGCAAGGAAATGTTGTGACATGTGGCGCATTCTCGGGACTCGCCGAGTTCGGTGGGACCGTGCTCACGAGCAGCGGTGCGTCAGATGTATTTGTCGCTAAGTATACCCCAGAGGGAAAAGTCCTCTGGGCACGAGAATTCCAGGCAATGAACGGCCGGGCCACATCCTGCCGCGTCAGCCCAAAGGATGAGGTTTATTTGCTCGGAGAGTTCGCCGGCGAGATCAATACCGGCTTCGGCAAGTTTCAAAGCAATGGAAGAGCGGGCTTCCTATCGAAGCTATCTTTGTCCTCGACCCCCATCTGGACGACCCAGTTTGGCGGCAGCGAAGTTCGAACTAGCGGCGTGGACGTTGGGCACAACTCAGCCTTTGTGACCGGCTCCTTCTCCGGAACTCTTACGATAGGCGACCAAAGTGCGACCTCAACGGGAGACTTCGACGTTTTTGTCGCCAAAATTGCAAACGACGGGCGCTGCGAATGGCTGCGTAGCTTTGGTGGACCCCTGCAGGACTATGGCATGAGTGTCACCCTCCTGTCAGAGGAGAGCATTGCCATCGGGGGTTGCTTCAGTTCTAAGGCACTTTTTGGTTCGATAGGCGTGAGTAGCGCCGGGGGAACCGACGGTTTCCTCGCAGTGCTTAACTCTTCAAATGGATCAGTCCAAAGGGTACTGCGCTTCGGGGGTTCGCTCGACGACTGCGTGTACTCTCTTGCAGCGTCGTCGGCGAGCTCGATCTTTCTTGCGGGCGTTGGACGTAGCAACATCGAATTCGGAACCCAGATTCTGGAGGGCTCACCCGCCGGTAGCGTCGTCGTGGCGAAATACTCTCAAGGGTATCTTGAATGGGCAAAAGCGTTTCCCGGAACCGGTTTCGGAGGAGACATGGCCACGAGCGTCAGCAGTGATAATCAGGGGAACCTGCTTTTTACCGGCAGGATCTCTGGAGCCACAGACTTCGGAGTGGGAGCTATGTATGGCCAGATGACTCCGAACGCATTCGTTGCGAAGAGCGACTCCCACGGCTACTGCCGCTGGTCCAAGCGATTTACCGGACGGATCTCGCACGGCACCGCAGTTTGCTGTGACCAGGACGGGAATGTACTGTGCGCCGGGACGTTCGCAGGCGAAGCCGATTTCGGTAACGGACCGATGCTCAGCCGTGGAACACGCGCGTTTCTCGCCAAGTACAAGCCGTAGGGCGGCCAAACTCCGTGCAACTTGAAGTCGTTCACGTAACCGTGAGGACATCCTGATGCTGGGACTTATCAGCAGCCCGCAGCAAGCGGCAGATCGTGGACAGTTCTTCGCCTTCTGCGCAACTCCTCTGAAGTCCTCAAAACTCAGACTCAGCGGTCGATAAAACCACGGTCGCGACCTTCTCCACTGCTCGGGTTTGGGTGCCCTGCATGTCCGATGCAGATGATGTTGTTGTCCGCCGAAGCGCCTGCGTTGCCAATTTCCCTGTTGTTATTGCCGGTGGTGATATTGCGGCGAGTTTTCCTCAGCGCTGCATCGCCGGTCGTGGGAACTACTTGAGTGGCATCCGGGCGTGGAGCCAATCTCCCATCCGCGAAGCCGTAGGAGGGTCCAGGTTGCACAACACGATCACCGAGGACTGACGCGCGCGTTGAGTGCGAGAACAACTTCTTATTGAAACACACTCTGATTTCTGACTGAATAGCCCGACCAGAGCCATCATGAAAATTTACAGTCTAGCGGGCTATTCGATTATTGTTTTCTACTTGCTGGGTTGTGCGTATTTCGCGCCAGCTCATTGGGGACCTTCGGCTGGAACGTTGATCGGCGGAGCTTATTTGATCTTTTGCTGGTTTCTTGGCGGGTTGTATCTGGCCGACGTTCTCCATCTGGGTATCGCTCATCGTTCACTCGACTATAAGCAGTGGTTCATCAAAGCCGTCACGGTCGTTAATTGCATCTTCGGGATCTATGTAGGTCCGATCGCCTGGGTGAATCGCCATCGATTGCATCATAAGCATGCTGACCATCCCGGGGATCCCAACAAACTTTCAGGCGACGGTTTTTGGCGAACCGCTTATCTCTGCCTCATGCCGTATCAATGCACTGAGAATCTGGCCAACGACAGGATTTTGCAGTCTCGGACCTTTCGGGTGGTAGAAAACCCATTTTTTGCCTTCCTTGCACAAGCCTTTAGTTTTTATCTCTTGTGGAAGCTGGCGGGAAATCTGAAGTTTGTGATTGTCATGTGGGTTGGAGCGCGAATCTTTGCGCTGTGGGTAAATATGATTCAAAACTATTGGACCCACACTCGAAACTTCGGATACCGGCGCTATCACGATGACGACAACGCCATGAACGTAGGCGAGTTCCTGCCGGTAACGGCGACCTTTAGCGCCTGTTTGCAAAATAACCATCACCACTATCCAGGTCTCTTGCGGCTCAGTCACGAGAAATCTGAATACGACTTCGGATTCTTAACTGTCAAAGTTATGAAATCTCTTGGTTTGGTGAAGGCATCGAGCACAGGTGCACTGGTACCGAAGGACGTTCCATTGGAGGCGCTGGATTTTTAGGGTGTTCTCTTTCTTCCTCTAAATGCTTCAATCGTTTGCCCCCAAAAACCAGGTGCAAGTTTCTCGCCGCTTAGACCGTACTGTTTCGGCCACTCATCCGGGTAGTAGTACGTTCCAAAAATTCTATCAATCCACGGAAAATGAATGGCAAAGTTCTTATCGATAGCTTCTTTTTGTGAGGTGTGGTGCCAATGATGATATCTGGGCATCACCAGAAACTTTTCGAGCCATTTC
>JACXTT010003967.1_pt1 | contig 22273 bp, 10 predicted proteins | sample 9270951 | NCBI WGS metagenome assembly JACXTT01 (sample SAMN15532306, study PRJNA645909) | rock metagenome | isolation source: weathered quartz diorite | place: Puerto Rico | collected 2017-06-21
ATTTAAGTACTATCTTTAAAATTATGACCTGTATAGTTCATTCCAGGATTATCAGAATCCAGTGTAAAGTTATTACAGGATTTACTCATCAAACTGTATAGCTAATCCAGGACAGGTCAGGACGGGTCATCATGGTCCGTATCCGAACGAACAGTGTACGGTTTTGTTACAATTCAATTCCTTAAAATCAACTCAACACACTAACTATCAGATATTTAAAATACCGGCATGATATTGTTAGGGCTAGAGATTAGTGAATAGTTAGCCAGAGATTAGTGATTCCTGGCTCCGGTTATTCCTTCTGCAATGACAAGTGACTAATAAACCGAAAGTATGTTAAAGAATTATCTCAAGATCGCTATCCGCCAGCTACGAAAGCAAAAAATGTATGCAGCCATCAAGATCGGTGGGTTTGCACTTGGTATTGCTGCCTGTTTGCTCATCGGTCTTTATATAAGGGATGAGCTCAGTTTTGATAAATCATACCCTGATAAAGATCAAATTTATCGTGTCGTTGGGTATTATAACAACGATGGCAAAACTGAAAAGGGAACCGATTGGCCCGCTCCAATGGGTAAAGCCTTAAAATCCGATTTTCCGGAAGTGGAAATATCAGGCAGGCTAATGCCTAATTCGCTCTTCGATAAAGCCGGTAGCAACGAAGTGAGACGCGCCGACCAGGTGCAGAATACTTACGAGCAGGGTTTTACTTATGCCGACCAGGAAATGCTGGATATATTGCAGTTGCCTATGGTTTATGGCAAACGTGAAATTGCTTTGAAAGAACCGTTAACCATGGTTATATCAAAACGAAAAGCGGATAAATATTTCCCGGGCATGAATCCCGTAGGCCAAGTAATGTACCTCAATAATGATAAGACCAAACCTTACAGGATAGGCGGTGTGATGGAGAATATCCCGGAAACTTCTCATCTAAGGAAGTTTGATTTCTTCCTGACCTTAAAAGGGGTCGAGTTTTATAAAGGCGAACAAAACAACTGGGATGCCAGTAACTACCCTGATTATATCAAGGTACACTCAGGCGCTAATATTGCTCAACTTGAAAAAAAGATCACTCACAATATCATTAAAAATTATTATCTCCCGACAATGCTAAAGGATGGGATGAAAGATGCAGAAAAACAAGCTGCAAAATTCTCCATTCACTTGCAGAAGGTCAGTGATATCAATTTGTATTCATATGACATTTACGATGATACGCCGCATGGAGATGTCCGTTTCATTTGGCTTTTCGGCGCCGTTGCGGGTTTTATCCTCGTAATAGCTTGCATCAATTTTGTCAATCTTTCAACGGCCAAATCGGCTAACCGGGCAAAAGAAGTAGGCTTAAGAAAAGTAGTAGGCTCGTATCGCTGCAGTCTGATCAATCAATTCTTAGCCGAGTCGATAGTTTATAGCATGCTTTCCTTTGTGATCGGGTTATTATTAGCGCGGGTACTCCTTCCGTATTTTAATACCCTGGCCTCAAAAACATTATCTATACCATGGAATGAGTGGTGGCTGGTCCCTTTCTTATTGACTGCAGCGCTCATTGTAGGCATAGCCGCCGGTTTATATCCGGCTTTTTATCTTTCAGGATTTAAACCTGTGCATGTATTAAAAGGCAGTATAAGTACCGGTAGCAAAAATTCGATACTTAGGAACGGCCTGGTTGTTTTTCAGTTTAGTGCTTCTATTATCCTCATTATCTGCACTGTCGTTATTTATAACCAAACGCAATTCATTCTCAATCAAAAGGTGGGTTTTGACAAGGATCAGGTCGTTGTTATACAAGGCACCAATACGCTGGGCGATAAAAATGTAAAAAGCTTTAAAAATGAATTACTCAAACTGTCATCAGTAAAAAATGTATCGATAAGTGATTACTTACCCGTTGAAGGCACCAAACGAAATGGAAATACTTTTTATAAAGAGGGCAGAACAAAACTAGATGCAGGAGTTGGCGGACAGTATTGGCAAATAGACGATACTTATCTGAAAACATTGGGCATGAAATTGGTTGAAGGCAGAAACTTCTCCTATTCAATGGCCCAGGACACACAAGGGTCGGTGATTATTAACCAGACCATGGTCAAAAAACTTAACCTAAAGAATCCAATTGGTGCACGGATCACGAATGGGTATGGAAAGTACACCGTCATTGGCGTAGTGGAAGATTTTAATTACGAATCCATGCGCGGGCATATCGAACCAATTGTACTTAATTTTGGTCTTAGCCCTTCTATCGTATCAGTAAAGGTTGGTGGTACGGATATGAAAAATACTATAGCAAATATCACCAGCGTCTGGAAAAAATATTCACCTGACCAGCCTATCCGCTACACGTTCCTCGATGAGCAGTTTGCCAACATGTACCAGGACATTCAGCGTACCGGCAGCATTTTCACCAGCTTCGCTGTGTTGGCTATCATTATAGCATGCCTGGGATTATTTGCCCTTTCAGCCTTCATGGCCGAGCAGCGGAGCAAAGAGATCGGCATCCGCAAAGTGCTGGGAGCAACGGTAAGCAACATCACAGCGCTTTTATCTATCGACTTTGTAAAATTGGTATTGATAGCCATTGCAATAGCAACGCCAATTGCCTGGTACGGAATGAACAAATGGCTGCAAGACTTTGCCTATCAAGTTCCGCTTAGCTGGTGGATCTTCGCTTTATCAGGATTTATGGCCATTGCAATTGCATTATTTACAGTAAGCTTTCAATCGATAAAGGCTGCTTTGATGAATCCGGTGAGGAGTTTGAGGAGTGAGTGACCGGTTATCAGTTAACCAGTGACCGGTTAATCAGTGATCAGAAAAATACAAATGACCAATGACTAATGACTAATAAATCAGACCCATGATAAAAAACTATCTGAAAGTTGCGTGGCGAAACCTTTTGAGGAATAAGGCGCAGTCGTTTATTAATATAGCCGGGCTTTCTGTAGGTCTGGCATGTAGTCTTTTAATCTTGCTATGGGTACAGAATGAAGAAAGTATCGATGCTTTTCATTCTCCTCGTTTGTATACCGTCGTTGGGGTTCTTCACTCCAATCATACCAACGTAAGCGGGATGTACGATACGCCTGGGGTACTGTCAGGCGAGCTAAAAAGAGTTATCCCGGAGATACAATATGCAACCGGTATGGGATTTGGCGAAACCAGCACTTTCCGCGTCGGCGATAAGATACTCAAAATACAGGGCAACTCAGCCGGTGCGGACTTCTTTAAAATGTTTAACTTTCCGCTCATCGAAGGAACTTCACAAACTGCGCTGAATTCTCCCTCAAGTATAGCCATATCCAGAAAAATGGCAGAGCAGTTTTTCGGGAGCGCGCATAATGCCATCGGCAAAAATATCTTATATCAAAACTCTAAAAACTTTACAATAACGGCCGTATTTGAAAATCTGCCAAAAAACGTTTCACAAACTTTTGATTTCTTAACCAACTGGGAAACTTTTCTGGATAACAACCCATGGGCACGACAAATGGGTAATGTTGGCCCACAGACCTTTGTTACCCTAAGAAAAGATGCAAACGCATCACTGGTTGATAAGAAACTTACCTATTTCTATGATCATTATTATGGTGGCCTTAATAGAAAAACCAGTTCGTTTTATGTAGATCTCGGCATACAGCCTTATGCGGAATCTTATCTGCATAATAATATCGAACACGGTCGCCCAGACGGTGGCCGTATAGAATATGTGCGCATCTTCAGTATCGTAGCGGTTTTCATTCTGCTGATCGCCTGCATCAATTTCATGAACCTTAGCACTGCGCGATCCCTAAAAAGAGCCAGGGAGGTTGGAGTGCGTAAGGCTATCGGTGCTATGCGCTCTTCATTGATCGGGCAGTTTATCAGTGAATCATTACTGACAACAATTCTGGCCGTGGCACTATCGTTAGGAATTGTTGTATTGGCGCTCCCTGAATTCAACCAGATCACTCAGAAACAGATTGATCTGCCATTTCACCAATTTTCTTTCTGGTTACAGTTGATAACCATTACACTTGTCACCGGGCTAATATCCGGCAGCTATCCTGCGCTATTCCTGTCTTCGTTCAAACCGGTTAAGGTGTTAAAGGGCGCGCTTAAGTTAGACCCAACCACTACTCTATTCCGTAAAGGTCTGGTCGTATTTCAGTTTGTATTGTCTGTTATATTGATAACCGGAACGATAATCATATCGCGGCAGATGAATTACATCGAGTCGAAAAACCTGGGTTACAACAGGGAGAATCTCATCCTAGTAGCTATGGAAGGTGCCCTGAGCCCCAAATACAATACATTTAAAAATGAATTGCTTAAAAAAACCAATATTAAATCGGTGAGCCGCAGCACAACTCATCCTACCGACATTTACGGCAGTACTGCCGCTGTTACCTGGACAGGCCAGGACACGACAAAAAGCATTATGTTTACCCAGGTGGGAATCGGTTACGACTTTCTGCAAACCATGCAAATGAAATTAGTAGCTGGACGGGCATTCTCAAAAGACTACCCCACCGACACTGCAAATTATGTACTCAACGAAAAAGCTGTTAAAGAAACCGGCTATAAGGATCCGATAGGGCAGCCATTTTCGTTATTTGGCAAACGGGGAAAGATCATCGGCGTGGTGAGCGATTTTCATTTCCATTCAATGCATACACAGATCGGTCCAATCATTTTCCGTTATGGCGAGCATGAGGACGGCCCGATATTGATCCGGACACAAGCCGGCAAATCGCGCGAAGCTGTGGCCGCTATTGAAAAACTATGCAAGGAACTTAATCCTGCCTTCCCGCCATCTTATTATTTCGTGGACGAGCAGTACCAGAAGTTATATCAAAACGAACAGATCATCAACAAACTGTCTGATGCATTTGCCTTTCTGGCTATATTCATTTCATGTCTCGGACTATTAGGCCTGGCTATGTTTACTGCTGAGCAACGCATTAAAGAAATTGGCATACGCAAAGTACTGGGCGCAAGCGTACGTTCCCTTTTTACCTTATTGTCGAAGGAATTTGTGGTGCTTGTAACCATAGCGTTGCTGATTGCTACACCAATCACCTGGTATACAATGGATAAATGGCTGCACAGCTTCCAATATTACGCATCACTAAGCTGGTGGGTATTTGCGATAGCGGGAATATTGACGATACTGATCGCACTGGCAACGGTTAGCTTCCAGGCGATAAAAGCGGCGTTGGTAAATCCGGTTAGGAGCTTGAGATCAGAGTAGCAGTGGTAGTTGCAGTTGCCCTCTGACACAAATGACTAATGAACTAATGACCAATGAACTAAAACCATGATAAAAAACTATTTCAAAGTTGCATTACGGAATTTCTGGCGGCACAAGCTGTTTACTTTTATTAATGTTATCGGATTGTCGATAGGGATAAGCGCGGCCCTGGTTATTTATCTGCTGGTGCATTACGATCTCACTTTTGATAAATTTCATAAGGATGGCGATCGTATTTACCGGGTGGTGACTAACTTTTCATTTTCGGGTTCACCAGGTTATAATCCGGGCGTTTGCGGACCGTTGCCTTGGGCCGTTAAGAACGAAGTCACGGGCTTGCAGCAAGCCGCTCCTATTTTCAGGTTATCTCAGCCTAATGTGACCGTTCCGAATGGAGGTAAGGCATCGTCTCGTTTCAAAACACAGGACAACGTAATAGTAGCCGACGGCGATTATTTTAAGTTGTTCGACTATAAATGGCTTGCAGGTTCGGCTAAATCTGCACTAAATGCACCTTATCAAGCGGTGCTTACTTCTGAACAGGCTGAAAAATATTTCCCCGGCCTAAGCTATGAGCAAATGCTTGGGCATACTGTGATCTATGATACCTTAAGAACTACGGTAACTGGCATTGTACAAACCATCAAACAAAACACCGATCTTGTTTTTCATGATTTCATTTCATTCCCTACGGCTTTCTCGAATCCTTCCCTGAAACAGCAATTGCGCTTACATAACTGGGGTGGCACCAGTCCGGAATACCAATTTTTCGTCAAGTTAGCGCCGCAAGCTGCAATAGCTCATATCGAGAAACAGATAAACGATATTGAGAAAAGGAACTATAAATCAAGGCCGGGTGTAACGGAAGAATTTGCATTGCAACCATTGGCCGATATCCATTTTAACGCCAACTATGGAGCTTTTAACGGACGAGTTGCTGATAAAACCACCTTACTGGAACTTTCGGGCATCGCGCTGTTCATGTTATTGCTGGGCTGTATCAATTTCATCAACCTGACAACTGCGCAATCCGCGCAGCGGGCCAAAGAGATCGGCATACGCAAAACCATGGGCAGCAGCCGCAGGCAACTGGTATTCCAGTTTTTAAGTGAGACATTTTTACTTACGCTCACCGCTGTTGTCATCTCATCGATAATCGCTCCTGTAATTCTCAAATTCTTTGCCGGATTTATCCCCGCAGCCGTTCAAACCGGTCCTATTGCACAACCGAACGTCGTGCTATTCCTTATTTTGCTGACAATCATAGTCAGCCTTTCTTCCGGATTTTATCCAGCGCTGATACTTTCAGGTTATAAACCTATATCCGTATTAAAAAATCAGGCCGGCAAAGGACAGGAAACACGCAAGGCCCTGTTCCGTAAATCACTTATGGTTGCGCAGTTTGCCATTGCCCAATTCTTTATTATGGCAACCATCCTTGTAAGCAAGCAGATATATTACGCGCTGCATAAAGATCTCGGCTTTAAAAAAGATGCTATCCTGATCGTCAACTCACCCTGGAAAAACAGGCAGGAACGCTTAAACCAGGTGCTCCTCAATAAATTCAGGGCCATCCCGCAAGTAGATATGATAAGCTTGGGACGTGATGCACCTACATCTGACGACTCTCACTCAACTGAGGGCTCCTATAAAGACGGAAAAAAGGAGATCAAGATTGAAGATCTGGGTTTAAAGTTCGGCGATGAGAGCTATATTAAGGTCTATCACATCAAATTGCTGGCAGGAAGAAATTTGATGCCCGGCGATACCTCAAAAGCATTCCTGATTAACAATACCCTGGCGAAACAAATTGGATTTAAGAATCCGCAGGATGCAGTCGGTAAAGTGATCAGCAATTTTAACGGCGACAAAGATATACAGATCGTCGGTGTAGTAGCCGATTTTAACCAGGAATCGATTCATGCAGCCATCGCACCGCTGGCTATACTGACCAGCACCAATTTCTATTTCAATGGCACTTTTCATATCGCGCTGAAGCCGCAAACAGCAAACGGCGACGAATGGAAAACAGCCATCTCGTCCATGGAAAAAGCCTGGAAGCAGATCTATCCGGAAGATGATTTTGAATACCAGTTTTTTGATGAAAGCATCGCCCGGCTTTATGCAAATGAGCAAAACACCGTGTCATTACTGAACTGGGCAACCGGCTTATCTATATTGATCAGTTGTCTCGGGTTGCTTGGGTTAACCATTTACACTACAACTCAACGTACCAAAGAGATCGGCGTACGCAAAGTATTGGGAGCAACGGTAACGCAAATCGTGGTGCTGTTGTCTGCAGAGATGGCTTTGCTTATCGCATTAGCTTTTCTGATCGTAAGCCCAATAGCGTGGTGGGCCATGAACAAGTGGATGCAAAACTTTGCGGATCACACCAATATAAGCTGGTGGATATTTGCGCTAACCGGATGCGGCATGTTGCTCACTGCATTGTTCACATCGGGTTTTCGGACGATTAAAGCCGCGCTGGAAAATCCGGTTAAAAGCTTGCGCTCAGAGTGATCAGTTAATCAGTGACCGGTTAATCAGTGATTAGGGAAAAGCACTAATGACCAATGACTAATAAACTAACAAACCATGATAAAGAACTATCTGAAAGTTGCGTGGCGTAATCTTGTTAAGAATAGGATTACCTCCCTGATCAATATCGGCGGACTGGCAGTGGGCATGGCCGTAGCTATGCTTATCGGGTTGTGGGTGTGGGATGAATTGTCCTTCGATACCTATCATAAAAACTATAAAACAATCGGGCAGATAAGAACGCACCTGATCGATCCGCGGACGAAGATGCAGGGAGTCAACGGGTCGGTACAGTTTCCTTTATACACGGAGTTGAAGAGCAATTACATGGAAAACTTCAGGCATATCGTGATGGCTTCGTGGGACGTCGATAATATATTATCGGCCGGTGATAAGAAACTTTCGAGAACAGGCTTGTTTATGGATGCTGATGCGCCAGAAATGCTGACATTGAAGATGATCCAGGGTTCGTGGTCGGGTTTGAAGGACCCTTATTCTATCATGCTTTCCGAATCAACCGCCAAAGCATTTTTTGGTGACGTGAATCCTGTGAACCAGGTAATGAAGATGAACAACAAGTATGAGGTGAAGGTTACCGGTGTTTATGAAGACCTGCCGCTTAACACTCAATTTAAAGACCTGAAATTCATTTCACCTATCGATCTGTGGTTTATTGATAACCCATGGATCAAACAACAGGCTATGACCGACTGGCAAAATCATTTCCTAAAGATCTATGCCGAGATCAACCCAAATACCAGCTTCGAACAAGTATCGCACAATATTAAAGATGCCGAACTAAAAAACCTGGGGAAACTTAAAGAACAGGCTAAGCTAAATCCGCAGGTGTTTGTGATGCCTATGCGCGACTGGCACCTGCACAACTATAAACGTGGCCAGCCCGACAACGGGCCGCTTCAAATGGTTTGGCTCATCAGCATTATCGGATCATTTGTATTGCTATTGGCCTGCATCAATTTCATGAATTTAAGTACCGCACGTTCTGAAAAACGCGCCAAAGAGATTGGTATCAGAAAAGCTGTTGGGTCGTTACGATTGCAGCTAATTGGACAGTTTTTGAGTGAGTCATTTCTGATCGTTGTGCTGGCATTTTGCTTGTCACTGGTTATAGCTACTGTTTCGATGCCAGGGTTCAATGAACTTGCAGGCAAGCAGGTAAGCATGCCTTATCAAAGCACTTATTTCTGGCTCGTCAGTATCGGCTTTATTTTCATCACGAGCATTATAGCCGGAAGTTACCCTGCGCTCTACCTTTCTTCATTCAAACCGGTTAAAGTATTAAAGGGCACCTTTAAAGCAGGCAGGTTTGCATCTATTCCGCGTAAAGTCTTGGTGGTAACCCAGTTTACTGTGTCGGTAGCGTTGATCATCTGCACCATCGTTGTTTACAAACAAATTCAGATCGCTAAAAACCGCCCAGTCGGATATACCCGCGAAGGGCTTATCATGATAGAGAAGAAAAACAGCGACTTTGACGGGAAATACGACATTTTGCGATCTGAGCTAAAGAATACAGGCATGGTATCCGAAATGTCCGAATCATTTGGCAAAGTAACCGAGATCGCCTCTGGCAATGGCGGTTTTCAATGGAGAGGTAAAGACCCTAACCTGAACGATCAGTTTGGTACGCTGCCGGTAACTTTTGAATATGGAAAAACTGTGGGATGGCAATTCGTGAGCGGTCGCGATTTCTCAAGGGCTTTTTCCACCGACTCAAACGGCATGGTCATTAATGAAGCCGCCGCAAAATATATGGGCTTGAAAAACCCGGTAGGCGAAGACGTAAGCTGGAAGTTCCAGGATCAGCCGATGAAATACTACAAAATACTGGGCGTAGTGAAGGATATGATCATGGAATCGCCTTATGACGAGACCACCCCTACCATCTTTATGATAAAGGGGCACGTGGGTACCAGCCAGATCAATGTCAAGATCAATCCAAAAGTGAGCGCCAGTGAAGCCATACCAAAGATCGAGGCTGTATTTAAGAAGATCATCCCCTCAGCACCATTTGAATACAAATTTGCCGATGACGAATATGCAGCCAAATTCGCCGCCGAAGAACGGATCGGAAAGCTTGCCGGTGTATTTGCTACACTTGCGATTTTTATTTCATGTCTCGGTCTATTCGGCCTTGCATCGTTTGTTGCTGAGCAACGCTTTAAAGAAATAGGCATTCGCAAAGTATTAGGTGCAACGGTTGTAAATCTTTGGGCTCTTTTATCTAAGGATTTTGTACAACTTGTTATTCTGTCGCAGTTAATTGCATCACCACTCGCCTGGTATTTTATGCATAAATGGTTGATGAATTATCACTACCGAACAGCTATTTCCTGGTGGGTATTCGGCATCACTTGCTTCGGTGCGCTGGCTATTACCTTGCTTACCGTAAGCTATCAAAGTATTAAAGCGGCGATGGCGAATCCAGTGAAAAGCTTGAGAAGTGAGTGATTAGTTAATCGGTGACCAGTTAACCTGTTAGCTTTTTAGAGTTTAGAAATTAGGATTTAGAATTTAAATATCATGATAAAGAACTATTTAAAGATCGCATGGAGGAATCTCCTTAAAAGCAAGGCGTCGTCAGTGATCAATATCGGCGGACTTGCTGTAGGCATGGCTGTTGCTATGCTGATAGGCATGTGGATGTATAGTGAACTATCGTTTGACAAGAACATCCCCAATCATAATCGCATTGCGCAGGTGATGCAGAACCAGTGGATAAACAATGAAACCGATACATGGAGCGCCCAGGCTTACCCCATGGGCCCTATTCTTCGTGCGCAATATGGAGGCGACTTTAAGCATGTAATCATGTCCTCATGGACAAGCGGCCATATCTTTTCTATTGGGGATAAAAACTTGAAGGTAACCGGCAATTTTATGGAGCCGGGCATTATCGATATGCTGTCGTTGAAAATAGTTAAAGGCAGTCGTAATGGGTTGAACGAGCCGAATTCGATATTGCTTTCCCAAACGGCAGTCAAAGCCATTTTTGGCGATGCAGACCCAATGGAAAAAACCATCAAAATTGACCACGATGATGTACTAACGGTCAAGGTAACGGGGGTTTACGAAGATCTTCCCGGAAATTCATCTTTTGGCGACCTGGCTTTTATTTCTCCATGGCAATTACTGGTAAAAGACCAGCATTATGATACCCGCTTTAATAATCCATGGGGCGCAAGCTGGTTCCAGACCTTTGTTCAGATTGCTGATAATGCGGATATGAATAAGGTTTCGTACAAGATCAAAGACATTAAGATGAAGGATCTTCAGCGCACTAAAAACAGCGATGCGAGATTCAGACCGGTTATCTTTCTGCACCCTATGAGTAAGTGGCATCTGTATAGCGATTTTAAGAATGGCATAAACTCCGGTGGGGCGATCCAGTATGTGTGGCTGTTTGGCGTCATCGGCATATTCGTGCTATTGTTGGCCTGCATCAATTTCATGAACCTGAGTACTGCCCGTTCTGAGAAACGTGCTAAAGAAGTGGGCATACGTAAGTCGGTGGGTTCGAGGCGGAACCAATTGATCGCCCAATTCTATTGCGAATCGTTGGTTATCGCTGTTTTTTCATTCCTGTTTGCTTTAGTATTTGTGCAATTGTCCCTCCCGTTTTTTAACGAGGTGGCCGGTAAAAAGCTCTCGATGCCTTGGGGAAGTTCATTATTTTGGCTGGCCGGCATAGGGTTCACCTTATTCACAGGACTCATCGCCGGTAGTTATCCTGCGCTGTACTTGTCATCCTTCAACCCGGTAAAAGTATTGAAGGGGACGTTCCGGGCAGGCCGCCTGGCGTCAATACCACGCAAGGTACTCGTAGTGGTGCAGTTTACTGTTTCCATTGTATTAATCATCGGCACCATCGTCGTTTTCAACCAGGTGCAGTACGCAAAAGACCGTCCAATCGGCTATAATGTAAATGGCCTGATGATTGTACCGCTGCAGACTGACCAAATCGAAAAAAAATACGATGCTATCAAAAACGACCTGCTTAACAGCGGGGTAGTGGCATCGATCTCAAGATCGGAAACGCGTATAACCGACGGCAACTCCTCTAACGGGGGCTTTACATGGCAGGGTAAAGATCCCGCCCTGCAGGAAAATTTCAAAAGTTTGAGTATCTCCCCTGAATTTGGCAAAACTGCTAAATGGGAAATAGTACAAGGCCGCGATTTTGATCCGGCGCTCAAAAGCGACTCATCGGGCTTTATTATCAATGAGGCATGCGTAAAATACCTGGGGTTCAAAAATCCCATCGGCCAAACTATTACCTGGATTGGCAATCGGAATTATAAGATCATTGGGGTTGTAAAAGATATGGTCAGCGAATCGGCTTACCAGCCTGTGGAGCAGACATTCTTCTACCTGGGCAAATGGTTGAGAAATGTAGATATCAGGCTCAGCCCAAATAAAAGCGCACACGAAGCTATCGATAAAATCGGCGCAATATTCAAGAAATATGATCCGTCTACCCCATTCGAATACAGTTTTGCTGATGACGACTACGCCAAGAAGTTTGATAACGAGGTGCGCGTAGGTAAGCTCGCCAGTTCATTCGCTGGTCTTGCCATTTTTATCAGTTGTCTCGGCTTATTTGGAATGGCATCATTTACAGCTGAGCAGCGTGTGAAGGAGATCGGCGTTCGTAAAGTACTCGGCGCTTCGGTATTCAATTTATGGCGTCTGCTTTCAAAAGATTTCGTGGGGCTCGTAGTTATTTCTCTGCTCATTGCTTCCCCGGTGGCTTATTATTTTATGCATAAATGGCTGGAGAATTACACCTACCGTTCGGCAATGGGCTGGTGGATATTTGCAATAACCGCTGCAGGCGCATTGCTAATAACCGTGCTAACCGTGAGTTTCCAGAGTATCAAAGCTGCTTTGGCGAATCCCGTGAGTAGCCTTCGATCCGAGTGACTAGTGATTAGTTGATCAGTGGAAAAACACCAATGACCAGTGACTAGTGAACCAATAAACTAACAGCAATGATCATCAATTATTTAAAAATTGCGTGGCGCAATATCACCAGGAATGGTGTTTATACCACTATCAACATATTGGGTCTTGCGATGGGCATTTGCGCCTGTGTCTCAATTTATGTTATCACCAGTTACGAATTGAGTTTTGACACTTTTCACCCTGATAAACAGCGAATTTACCGCGTAATGAATGATGCTACAGAAAGCACCGGCGAAATATTACATTTTGCCCGGTTACCGATGGGACTCGCGCCTACTGTGCGGCAAACGATACCCGGAGTAGAAGCAATAGCGGGCGTAAATTTCTATAATGTAAAATCGGCTGCACATGGAGATCATGGTAAGCTGATTCCATTTACTGACAATTCGGGTACAGTCATCACCGACCCTCAATTCTTTGACATATTTAAATATAACTGGCTTGCTGGAAGCAGCGCATCGCTAAAGGCACCATTTACGGTAGTATTGACTGAAAAGAAAGCGCGTCAATATTTTGGTGATATTCCGCTGGATGACGTGGTTGGCAAAGAGATTATATATGATGATTCATTGACGGTGAAAGTAACAGGTATTGTGCAGGACTGGGCTCAAAAATCCGACCTGGCTTATACCGACTTTATATCATCCGCTACTCTTCAAAGCAGCTTTTTGAAAAAGAATTTTAACACGGATTCCTGGAGCGAAGGCGATATGTCGACCTGGGCTTTTGTAAAACTTGCTGAAGGCATCCAGCCTGCGCAGATCAATCAGCAAATGGCTGCGATTATGAAAAGTCATGCCGATCCGAAAACAAAACTCTCGCCCTGGCTGGAGCCTTTATCTGATATTCATTTCAATGCCAATGTGATCGAAAATCCGATAAGGACGGCCCATTTACCCACTTTATACCTGTTAATGGGTATCGCTCTGTTTATCCTGATCCTTGCGGTTATTAATTTCATTAACCTGTCAACAGCGCAATCCATACGCCGGGCTAAAGAAGTAGGTGTCCGGAAAGTGCTTGGTAGCAATCGTTCTAACCTGATCTTTCAGTTTTTAACGGAGACATTCGTACTCACATTTTTCGCTGTACTATTAGCTATAGTGATGGTGCAGCCCGTTCTTAAGGCGTTCCATGCCTTTATTCCGAATGGCGTCGAATTTTATCCCATAGATTTATCTACGATCCTATTCCTTGTATCATTAACTATCGTTACTTCATTGCTGGCTGGCTTTTACCCGGCAAAAATATTATCATCTTACCTCCCGGCAATTAGTCTCAAAGGATCTGGTGCCTATAAAGGCAGCGAAAAATGGATGATAAGGAAAGGCTTGATCGTTTTCCAGTTTACCGTCTCTCTTGTTTTTATCATTGGTACAATAGTTATTGCCCGTCAATTTAACTACATACGCAAAGCAAACCTTGGTTTCTCAACTGATGCTGTTATAACTGTCGAAACACCACGTGGCGATAGTTTATCCAAAGCCAGGGTGGTAGCTGAGAAGATCAAACAATTATCCGGCGTAAATAAAGTCGCGCTTGCATGGGCAACGCCAGGGGATGCGAAAGCGATGCGCATCAAGTTCAGGCCTTCGGATATAAAAGATATCGGAGTTGGCCAGGTAGATGGCAATGAAGATCTGATTCCGCTCTACCAAATCAAACTATTAGCAGGCAGGAATCTTACCCATTCTGATAGCGTGAACGAGTTTGTCATCAACGAGAAATTATCCCGTATGATGGGCTGCAAAACTCCAACTGAAGCCATCGGCAAAACCATATACTGGTTTAACAAACCTTACCCCGTTGCAGGTGTTGTTGCTGATTTCCACTCAAGCTCCTTGCATGCATCAATTATTCCGGTTTGCATTATCAACCGGGTGGAACGTGAAGGCACCCTGGTGATTAAACTTGCGGCAAAAGATAAGCAGCCAAGCAGTATAAAGCCTGCACTTGCCCAAATCGAGAAGGTTTGGAAATCATTATACCCAGCAGGTGTATTTGACTATAAGTTTTATGACGATGCACTTGCAAGAGCCTATGAGCAGGACGAACACGCCGCCACATTGATGAATGTAGCAATGGGTGTTACGATATTTATCTCCTGCATTGGTCTTTTTGGCCTGGTACTTTTCATGACCGAGAAAAAGGCTAAAGAGATCAGCATACGAAAAATACTGGGAGCATCAGCAGCAAACATTGCGGCCATGCTGAGCAGTGACTTTATACAGTTAGTAATTATCGCTTTACTGATTGCCTCGCCGGTCGCGTGGTTTGTAATGGATAAATGGCTACAGGGTTTTGCTTATCATACCAGCATTAGTTTGTGGGTGTTTACACTCGCTGGGATCGGGGCGATTTCAATTACCCTGATCACTGTAGGCTTTCAGGCAATTAAGGCTGCTATGGCGAATCCGGTAAAGAGCTTGAGAAGTGAGTGATCAGTAAATCAGTTATCAGGATTTTAATTTTAAGCCCCTCTCCACTTGGAGAGGGGTTGGAGTTAGGCTATTCAACTATCAAAGTTTCAATGGAGTGCGGGTTACTGCTCACTTTGGCAGCTTTCCCTTTAATCCATAAAGAGTAATCGATCTTTTCGTCGGTTTTGTTCATTACCACGACCGCAATTTTACCGTCAGGGTTCATGTAAGCAGTTGTCAGCAGCTTATCACGACTGGCTGCGCTAATAATGCGTCTTGCACCTGGCTTAATGAATTTTGAGAAATGACCGATATAATAGTAAGCATTGGTATAGATCAGGTTACCTGATTTGGTGTCGGCATGTACCGGCGCAAAGCAGAAGTTACCTACATGGTTAGGTCCGCCTTTCTCGTCCAGCAAAACATTCCAGTCTGTCCAGGCTACGGTACCATCGTTGAAGTCGTTGATCATGGACGTTCCGTATTTCTCGCCCAGCGACCAGTCGTTTAGCTTAGTGGCGTCGTATCGTTCGGCACAACCTTCAGTGAATACCAGGTTTTTATCAGGGAAAGCCTGGTGAACAAGGCTAACATTCGCAAAATTCATTCCGGCACCTGTCCAGGTTTCATACCAGTGGAAGCCTACGCCCCAAACGTATTTTGCAGCGGCAGGATCTTCCAGTATGGTGCTTGCGCGCTGGTAAAGCAAATCGCGGTTATGATCCCATACAATTAATTTCTTAGATGACAACCCTTGTTTTTGCAGCGTAGGGCCTAAGAAATTCTTCACAAAATCGCGCTCTTCTTCGGCAGTATACAGGCATGATTCCCATGTTTGTGTAGCCATCGGCTCATTTTGCACACTCAAACCCCAGATCGGAATACCCTCCTTCTCATAAGCCCGGATAAACTTCCCATAAAAGTTGGCCCAGCTTTGGTCGTATTTTTTGTCCAGCTTGCCGCCGTGCAACACATCATGATTAGTTTTCATAAATCCGGGTGGGCTCCATGGACTCACAAAAATATTCAGCTTACCACCCGCCGCACCAATCGCTTCTTTAATGAAAGGGATGCGATACTTTTTATCGTGACTGATATCGAATGTCTTTAATGCAGCATCTCCATCTTTAATGTAGCTGTAGCTGTCGCTCGAAAAGTCGCAGCTTTGGATATTGGTGCGGCCAAAAGTATAGCCGATGCCCTTGGTCTTGTCGTAGTATGCTGTCAGAAACTCTTTTTGCTTATCCTTTGGTAACTTGTAAAATGTTTCGGCTGAAGCATCAGTTAGCGCTCCGCCGATGCCAAGCATCGTCTGAAATTTTTTGGCAGGATCGACAAACACCGCTACTTCGGTTTCCACCGGTTGCGGTTTATCTTCAAAATGCAGTGTTTCGGTAGCGGCAATGCGATTGTCTGAACCTTTTTCGGTTACATAAACCTTAACCGTTTTATTTTTTGCAGAGTATTGCTGCGCCTGCTGCGCATTGACTGCCAATACTCCCGTTGCCGCAAGAGCAAACAGAGCAGTAAATTTTCTTTTCATATCAGGTATTTATAGCGGGATTGGTTGAACTATCAAAGCTATCAATTTGAAATAATATACCAATATGGAATATTATTTAATGCTGGGCTAACCTAATAAAAAAAGGCGGATAGAATGGTTCTATCCGCCTTTACAATAAATATTTACCTAATATTAAGCCAAATCAAATCTGTCAAGGTTCATTACCTTATTCCATGCGGCAACAAAGTCCTTTACAAACTTGCCCTGACTGCCCGCTTCGCCATATATCTCTGCAATAGCTCTCAGTTCTGCGTGTGAGCCAAAAATAAGGTCGGCGCGGGTAGCAGTCCATTTGAAGCCACCGGTCTTGCGGTCATGTCCTTCAAATAGTTCCCTTTCGTCACCGGTCGGTTTCCAGGCTGTGCCCATATCGAGCAGGTTGACAAAGAAATCGTTAGTCAGTTGTCCGGGGCGATGGGTGAGGACTCCATGAGGAGAACCATCATAATTGGCATTCAGCGCACGCATACCACCAACCAGCACAGTCATTTCGGGTGCTGTCAGTGTCAGTAATTGAGCTTTGTCTATCAGGTATTCTTCCGTGCGTACGCGGGCAGTTTTGCTGCGATAGTTGCGGAAACCATCGGCAACCGGCTCCAGGTATTGGAAAGAGTCAACATCAGTTTCTTCCAGCGAAGCATCTGTACGGCCCGGTGTAAACGGAACAGTAACATTGCTACCTGCATCCTTTGCCGCTTTTTCTACCGCGACACAACCAGCCAGCACGATCAGATCAGCCAGAGAAACTTTTTTCCCGCCGCTTTGGGATTCGTTAAATTGCTTTTGAATACTCTCCAAGGTGGTTAGCACGTGGTTTAACTGTGGAGGGTTGTTTGCCTCCCAATATCGTTGAGGGGCTAACCTGACACGGGCACCATTGGCGCCGCCACGTTTATCGCCACCACGGAAAGTCGATGCTGAAGCCCAGGCAGTTGAAACGAGTTGAGAAAGGGTTAAGCCAGATTCCAAAACTTTTGCCTTCAAAGCTGCACTATCATTCTGATCGATCAACCGATGATCTACAGCGGGAACCGGGTCCTGCCAGATCAGTACTTCAGCAGGAACGTCCTTGCCTAAATAACGTGCACGAGGTCCCATATCACGATGGGTCAATTTGAACCACGCGCGGGCGAAGGCATCTGCAAGTTGATCGGGATTTTCATAAAAACGCCTTGATATCTTTTCATACTCCGGATCAAACCTTAATGAAAGGTCGGTCGTGAGCATTCGCGGCGCATGTTTTTTATTTGAGTCAAAAGCATCCGGAATAACAGCTTCTGCGTTTTTTGCTACCCATTGATATGCACCACCGGGGCTTTTGGTTAGCTCCCATTCATAATTGAAAAGGTGATCAAAAAAATCATTGCTCCACTTAGTTGGTGTTTTCGTCCAGATCACCTCCAACCCGCTGGTAATAGCATCTGCGCCTTTTCCTGAACCATAGCTATTATTCCAGCCAAAGCCCTGATTCTCTATAGCAGCTGCTTCAGGTTCTTTACCTACATTGCTTGACGAAGCGGCTCCGTGAGTTTTTCCAAAGCTATGTCCGCCGGCAATTAATGCCACGGTTTCTTCATCGTTCATTGCCATGCGGCCAAATGTATCACGAATGTCTTTGGCTGCCATAACGGGATCGGGAGTACCATCAGGGCCTTCCGGGTTTACATAAATAAGACCCATTTGCACAGCAGCAAGCGGTTTTTCCAGATTACGGGAATGGATATCACCATCGGCATTCTCATCGGATATAAGTACAGCACCGCTTTTTTCTACACCTTTATCTCCGTGGGCATAACGAATATCGCCACCCAGCCACGTGTTTTCAGCCCCCCAATATACAGCCTCGTCAGCTTCGTACACGTCCTCTCTGCCGCCGCCAAATCCGAATGTTTTAAAGCCCATGGATTCCAGTGCGACGTTACCAGCAAGGATCATCAGATCGGCCCACGAAATTTTGTTGCCATATTTCTGCTTGATTGGCCAAAGCAACCTGCGCGCCTTGTCAAGGCTCACGTTGTCTGGCCAGCTGTTTAGCGGTGCAAAACGTTGCTGCCCCTGTCCTGCCCCACCACGGCCATCAGTAATGCGATAAGTTCCCGCGCTGTGCCAGGCCATGCGGATAAACAGGCCGCCATAATGCCCAAAGTCGGCCGGCCACCAATCCTGAGAGTCGGTCATAAGTGTATTCAGGTCTTGTTTCACAGCCTCCAGGTCAAGGCCTTTAAATGCTTCTGCGTAGTTAAAATCTTTGTCCATTGGGTTAGATACACCCGAATGCTGGCGCAGAATGCTCAGCTTAAGCTGACTGGGCCACCAATCGAAGTTCCTGGTGCCGCCACCTCCAACATTGTTTTTCATACTGCCATTGTGAAATGGGCACTTGCTGATGTCATTTGCTGAGTTTTCCATAGATTTAAATTTGGTTTGCTTATCCCCAAATTTATGACACTACTTCCGATAGAAAAAATCGATTGTTTTTATTCAGGTATAGGTTTTATCTATGTAGAAATGCCTCTGATCAGCAGACAGGGTACACTATAGCTTGTTCTTTGAATCAGTTTCCATTTTTTGATACTTCGCAAATTGTTCCGCCGAAAGGATGCCTTTCAGGGTGTCATCAAAAGCTGCGCGATTCGCTTTTAGTTTAGCCTTTTTCTCATCATCGCTTACCGGCAACATCGGTATTTCGTCAACCGATTTGGTATTTCCCAAGTAAGCCTGAAAAACCTTTTGTGATGTAGCATCGTCTAATCCCAGGTTTGTCTTAAGTGTTTCGGCAAATTTTTTTGCGCGGGTCATTGCGTCGCCGGGCATTTTCCACTCGTTACCTGTTTTTACGGGTTTCCCTGTTGGCAGTGACGACTGAGCGAATGTGCAGTTGCCTATGAACAGCAGCAAAGCAGCTGCAATTAAAGTGATATGTCTCATATGGTCTATTTTGAATTTATTCGTTACGTAAAGCATTAATAGGATTTGAAAGGGCGACTTTTAAAGCCTGTCCGCTTACTGTGAGCAAAGCGATAAACAACACAGCAGAGCCGCAGATGCCAAACACCCACCACGAAATTGAAATGTGATAGGCAAAATCCTGCAACCATTGGTGCACCGCATACCAGGCACAAGGTGCCGCAACCATAAAAGATAGAAGTACAAGCAGTATAAAATCGCGGGAAATAAGGGACGCTACCTGGTATGCCGAAGCGCCAAGCACTTTACGAACCCCAAATTCTTTGATCCTGTTTTCGGCAGTCAGAATGGACAAACCAAATAGTCCAATACACGCAATGAATATGGTAAAAAGAGCGCCAAATCCGATAATCTGTTTCCATCTCGACTCATTCTCATACCGCGCTTTGTTGATGTCACTCTTAAAATTGTATTGAAACGGCTGATCGGGCACTAAGCGGGTGTACACTTTTCCTAATTCAGACACTGTTGCACGGATATTGGCGGAGCTTAGCCTCGCAACAAAAAGGCCCATCGGTAATGATGGTTCCTCGGTAAATACTTGTGGTATCATCCTTTCTTTAAGCGACGAAAAGTGGTAATCCTTCACAAGACCAATAATCGTAACCTTCCGGCTACCCCATCCCGGCAGGTCCATATACTCAATGGTTTTGCCAACCGGATTAGTCCAACCCACTGCCCTGGCAAAAGATTGATTTATTAAAACCGCATTATTCCTATCTGTCGGCATGTCCGCCGAAAAGTTCCTTCCAGCCAGGAGCTTTGCCCTTAGTACAGTCAGGTAATTTTCATTAACATGATCATAGGCTGCAATGATTTCTTTTCCACCGGCTACCGTTTTCCCTCCGAATTTACCGATATTACGATAAGCCACTTCTTCTATTCCGCTGACTTTTGAAAATTGTGCCTCCAGTATATCCATAAGCGGCTTATTCATAATTGCTTTGCTGACGTCAAATTCCAGCAGGTTTTTGTCATCGTAGCCAAGATCTGCTGTCGTGAGGTATTTAAACTGCGAGTAAATGAAAAAAGTGGATATGATGAGAAAGGTTGCCAGTGAAAACTGCATGACAACCAATGTCCTGGCGAGGTAACTTTTCCCGCTTTTCGAACGGCGGTTATACAATACCTGCACGGGGTTAAACCCTGAAAGAACCAACGCCGGATAGAAACCGGCAACAAAGCCAGTAATCACGAACAACAGTATAAATCCAATTAACAACCTATAATCAAAAAGATAGCTAAGGCTAAGCTTTTTTTGAGAAAGTTCATTAAATACAGGAAGCAGCAATTGCGAGAGAATTATTGCCAGAATAAAAGATATAAAACACAAAATGAGCGACTCGCCCAGAAATTGTTTGATCAATTGAATGCGCAACCCACCCAATACTTTGCGGACCCCGATTTCTTTGCCTCGTTTTAATGATTGGGCGATAGTAAGGTTTATAAAATTGATACATGCGATCAGCAAAATAAAAACGGCGATTGCCGTAAGGATATATGAATAAACCGGATTGCCCCCCTGCGGGACATCTTCGTACTTGGTATTAAGGTGCATCTTAGTAAAAGGTTGTACCCCCCACACAAACTTATTATCGTAGCCCGCCAAGTGGTTCATGTCGATCTCCTCTTTTGCTTGTGTCTTATAAACCAGCGCCATTTTTGCTTCTACAGCGGCGACGTTGGCATTTGGCTGCAATAGGAAATAAGTGGGAAATGAAACCCACATCCAACCATTGTCGGGGCTGACGGTTTCTAAATGCTTAAATGGCAAAAGAATATTGAACCGGATGCTGGAATTCATCGGTGCACTTTTGGCTATACCGCTTACAATAAAAGTCTCAAACTGACCATTGATCTGCATCTGCAACGATTTGCCTACGGGATCGGCGGTACCAAAGTATTTTTTTGCAGAGCTTTCGGTCAATACAACCGAATTGTAGCCGGTCAATACATTCGAAGGATTACCGCTAATCAACGGGAATGAAAAAACCGAGAAGAAATTATCGTCTACCCAGGTTACGTCGTCGCTGAATAACTCGCCGCCTTTTCTAATAATAAGTGACTTCCCATTTACCCGGACAGATTCCTTTATCTCAGGTATTTCGCGCTTAAAAGCGGGCCCCTGCACCATCGCGGCAATAGCAAATTGTTGATGCGTATGATCCTTTTCGATCCTGTCGCAGGTAAGTTGGTAAAGTTGATTTTTTTTCGCGTGAAACTGATCAAAACTGATCTCGTCCTTGGCATACAATAATATAAGAATACAACAGCTAAGCCCTACGCTTAACCCGGCAATATTGATGAAAGAAAACAGTTTATTCCTTCCCAGGTTTCGGAGGGCGGTTTTGAGGTAATTCTTCAGCATAACCATTCCATTTGAATGAGATGAAACTAAAGTTATGCCAAAATCTCAATCGGCTGATAATGAGCAATATCTAAAATTTACAGTTACGTCACCGTTCGTATATGATACATAAAAACGTACGTTTTTGATACGTATGATTATACAACTCAGCAAAACAAACTCGGATTGGGATAATTATCGGTCTGATCTTCATC
>JACXTT010003968.1_pt1 | contig 22264 bp, 22 predicted proteins | sample 9270951 | NCBI WGS metagenome assembly JACXTT01 (sample SAMN15532306, study PRJNA645909) | rock metagenome | isolation source: weathered quartz diorite | place: Puerto Rico | collected 2017-06-21
GCAGCGAGGAGCTGTGCGCCGACATCGATACGCCGCGCGGCGTCGTGCGCCGGGCGCAGCCGGTGCTCCGCGACTCCCGGAAGAATGGCTTGCACGTCCTCCGGGATCACCTTGTCGCGGCCCTCGAGCATCGCCCAGGCGCGCGCGGTATGGATGATGGCGAGCGCCGCTCGCGGCGAGAGGCCGGCGACGTAGTCGGGCGAGCGGCGCGTGTGCTCGACGATCGCCTGCACGTAATCGAGGAGGGCGCCGGAGACGTGGATGCGCTGCACGTTGGCCTGGAGCTCCATCAGCTCCGCCGGCGTCATGCACGGGTCGAGCGTGGCGAGGAGATCGCGCCGGTCGCTGCCGCTGAGAAGAGCGCGCTCGGCGCCGCGGTCCGGGTAGCCGAGCTCGATGCGCATGGTGAAGCGATCGAGCTGCGATTCAGGGAGCGGAAACGTGCCGACCTGCTCCGAGGGATTCTGCGTCGCGATGACGAAGAAGGGCTCCGGCAGTTTGCGCGTCTCGCCTTCGGCGGTGACCTGGTGCTCTTCCATCGCTTCGAGCAGCGCCGACTGCGTCTTCGGCGTCGCGCGGTTCACCTCGTCCGCCAGGATCACCTGGGCGAAGATCGGCCCGGGATGGAACTTGAAGCCGCCCGTCTCGCGCTCGTAGATCGACACGCCGATGATGTCGGCGGGCAGCATGTCGCTCGTGAACTGGATGCGCTGGAACTGCAGCCCCAGCGAGCGCGCCAGCACGTGGGCCAAGGTGGTCTTGCCGACGCCGGGCAGATCTTCGATCAGCAGGTGTCCGCGCGCGAGCAGGCACGCGAGCGCGAGGCGCACCTGCTGCTCCTTGCCGAGGATGATGCCGCCGGCGGCTTCGATCGCGCGCTCGATCGGCCCCTGCAGCACGCTTTGCGTCGCTATTTCGGCTTTTTTCAGGAGCATGCGCGGACGATTGTACGCTATGAGATATGATGAATCGTGATGCGTACTGCACTCGTGACGCATGCCGAATGCCTCAGGCACGACATGGGCGCCCACCATCCGGAGCGGCCGGCGCGCCTTAGCGCGATCGAGGACCGGTTCATCGCTTCCGGCATCGCCGAGCACCTCGCGCGCTACGACGCGCCGCTCGCCACCGACGAGCAGCTCGAGCGCGTGCATCCGCGTGACTATGTGCGCGCGATCCGCGATGCAGCTCCTGACCAGGGCACGGTGCACCTCGATCCGGACACGGCGATGAATCGGTACACGCTGCAGGCCGCGCTGCGCGCTGCGGGAGCGGGCGTCCTCGCCACCGATCTCGTGCTGAAGGGTGAGGCGAATTCCGCGTTCTGCCCGGTGCGCCCGCCGGGCCATCACGCGTGCCGGGCAAGAGCCATGGGCTTTTGCATCTTTAACAATGTCGCCGTCGCCGCGCGCCACGCGCTGAAGGCGCATGGCCTCGAGCGCGTCGCGATCATCGACTTCGACGTGCATCACGGCAACGGCACCGAGGACATCTTCTCGGACGACGATCACGTGCTGATGGCTTCGATCTTCCAGCACCCGTTCTATCCGTACAGCGGCACGGAGGATCCGGCGCCGAACATGCACAACGTGCCGCTCGCCGCCGGCTCGGGAGGCAAGGAGCTGCGCCGCGCCGTCACCGAAGTGTGGCTGCCGGCGCTGGAGAAATTCAAGCCTCAGCTCGTGTTCTTCTCCGCGGGCTTCGATGCGCATGTCGAGGACGACATGGCGATGCTGCGCTTCACGGATAGCGATTACCGCTGGGTGACCGAGCAGGTGGCCGACGCCGCGCGCCGCCACGCGGACGGCCGCATGGTGTCGCTGCTCGAGGGCGGCTACGCCTTAGATGCCCTCGGACGCAGCGCCGTGCAGCACGTGCGCGTGCTGGCCGGCCTGAACGGCTGAATTCCGTACTAAGTACGTAACGCGGGTCGTGGCGAAGATATTTCGCACTTAGTACGGAATTCGGCAGCGGCTTCATCGAACGCGTCGGCGCTGGCGATGCCCACGGCCGGCGCGTTTGCCAGCATGGGGAAGTTGCGCGTCGAGGAGCGCTGGTAAGCCGGGTCGTAGTGCTCGCGCAAGAGGCGCGCGACGAACTCGCGCCATTCGCCTTTCGCGGCGAGCGTTTTCCACTGGGCGATCTTTTCCTTGCCGTGCAGCGCCGTGAGGCAGTCGAGCTGCGTCTCGAGCGCGGCGCGATCGGCGAGGAAGTGCCGATACTCGTCGAGGAGCAATGTGACGCGCGTGTCGAGATCGGTCTGCAGCGCGATGCAGCGTGAGGCGCGCATGCGCGCCATCAGCGCTTCGGGTACCTGCAGCTCGCCGATCTTCTTCGACTCGCCCTCGACGTACACCGGCCGGCGCCGGTCGAGCTTCTCGAGCTCGGCGAGGAGCAGGCTCTCGAACCATTTCTGTGTCGGTTGTGGCGCGCCCGGCAGGCCGCCGAGCACCGAGCCGCGATGCGCGGCGAGCGCCTCGAGGTCGAGTACCTGCGCGCCGGCACGTGAGAGCGAGGCGAGAAAGCGGCTCTTGCCGCTGCCCGTCGGTCCGTGCACCACGGTGAATTCGAACTCCGCGGGCAGCGCCGTCAAGGTTTCAACTACCCAGCGCCGGTAGGCGCGATAGCCGCCGGGCAGTGTCTCGGCCCGCCAGCCGACTTCGCGCAAGATGTGCGCCATCGCGCCGGAGCGCTTGCCGCCGCGCCAGCAATAGATGAGCGGACGCCAGTTCTTATCCTGCTGTCGGAAAAGCGCATCGATGTGCCGCGCGACGTTCTTTGCGATGAGCGAGGCGCCGAGCTTCTTCGCCTCGAACGGCGATACCTGCTTGTAGAGCGTGCCGACCTCGGCGCGCTCGGCGTCGTTAAGCACCGGCGCAGAGACCGCGCCGGGAATGTGGTCGAGCGCGTATTCGGCGGGCGTACGCGCGTCGATGATCGTGTCGTAGTCCTTGTATTTCACCGGGGCCTAATATAACGTCGCAGGTCCCGATGTTCCTCCTCCAGCGCCTTATCTCCGCGAGCTGTCGTTCGCTCGCAACGATGATCGGCTGCGCGCTCACGCGCGGCCGTCGCGGGCGGGGCGGGCAATCGGGCAGTCCCGACGACGCGGCGGCGACTTACCCATCGGTCGCGCTCCGCCGCGCTTTCTCCCCAGGAGCGATTCCATGAACCGCAGAAATTTCCTGAAGTCGAGCACCGCCGCAGTCATCGCGCAGTCCCTGCCGTGGAGCCGTGCCCGCGCAGCCGCAGGCTGGCGCACGTTCGAGGCGGTGACGCGCGTCGAGATCAGGGATGCGTTCGGCATTGCGCGCGCCTGGGTGCCGTTGCCGCTCGTGGCGGCCAACGACTGGCAGAAGACGCTCGGCAACTCCTGGTCGGGCAACGCCGCGCGTGCCGACATCGTGCACGACGGCAAGTACGGCCTCGCCATGCTGTATGTCGAGTGGCCGGAGAAGGAAATGAACCCGGCGATCGAGGTCACGAGCCGCTGCATGACGCGCGATCGCGCGGTGGACTTTGGCGCGGCGGGCAATGCCGAGCTCTCGGCCGCCGAGCGGCAGTTCTTTACGGCGCCGACCGAGCTTATTCCCACGGACGGCATCGTGCGCAAGACCGCGCTCGAGATCACGCGCGGCGCGAAGACCGACCTCGAGAAGGCGCGCGCGATCTACGAGTGGATCGTCGACAACACCTTCCGCGACCCGAAGACGCGGGGCTGCGGCGTCGGCGACGTGAAGACGATGCTCGAGAGCGGCAACCTCGGCGGCAAGTGCGCGGACCTCAATGCGCTCTACGTCGGGCTGGCACGCTCGGTGGACCTGCCGGCGCGCGACGTCTACGGCATCCGCGTCGCGCCGTCCAAGTACGGCTACAAGAGCCTCGGCACCGGCTCGCCGAACATCAGCAAGGCGCAGCACTGCCGCGCCGAGTTCTTCGCGCGCGGCTACGGCTGGGTGCCGGTCGATCCGGCCGACGTGCGCAAGGTGGTGCTGGAGGAGCCGCCCGGCAGTCTTGCGCTCGGCGATGACAAGGTGCGCGCGGCGCGCAAGCGCCTGTTCGGCAGCTGGGAGATGAACTGGCTCGCCTACAACATGGCCCACGACGTCAAGCTGCCGAAGGCGACCCAGGCGCCGACCAAGCCGTTCCTCATGTACATCAACGCGGAAGCCGACGGTGAGCTGCGCGACGAGCTCGAGCCCGACAGCGTGCGCTACGCGATCAGCTCGCGCGAGATCAGCGCTTGAGCGCGCTTCGCTTCCTTGCGCTCGCGCTGGGCGCCGCGGCCGCGTTTGCCGCCGCGCCGGCGGAGCTCAGGCCCTGGACCGGCGGCCCGACGCCCGAGCTCGCGCTGCAGGATCTCGCGGGCAAGGAGCACCGGCTGGCGGACTATCGCGGGAGCGTGGTGCTGGTGAATTTCTGGGCCACGTGGTGCGTGCCCTGCCGCGAGGAGATGCCCTCGATCGACAAGCTGCGCAGCTCGCTCAAGGGCAAACCGTTCGAGGTGCTGGCGGTGAACCTCGCCGAGCCGCTCTCGCGCATCGAGAAGTTCGCCGCCGCCGTGCCGGTGGGCTTTCCGCTGCTGCGCGACCGCGACGGCATGGTGAGCAAGGAGTGGAAGGCGAAGCTCCTGCCCGCCAGCTTCCTCATCGGCCGCGACGGGCGCATCCGCTACGTCGTCTACGGCGAGCTCGATTGGTCGAGCGACGCGGTGCGCGCGCGGGTCGCGGAGCTCCTCGATTGAAGCGCTTCGCGCACCACGCGCACGAGCGCCGCGCGCTCCGCCGCCGGCGCGAACAGTCTGTGCCGCGCGTTGAGCGCGCGCTCCAGTTGACGATAGAACTTGGCGTCCTTGGCCGCCCGAGCGATGAGCTCGGCGAGCGCCGCGTCATCCGCGACGGGGTAATAGCCCGGATAGCGCTCGCCCAGCATGCCGATGTTGCCCGGCATGCGCGAGGCGATGACCGGGGTGCCGATGCGCGCGGCTTCGGCGACCACGTTGGCGCCGCCCTCCATCACCGAGCTCACCACGAGCACGTGGCTCTTCGCCATCCACGCGAGCGCGCGCTCGTGCGCGAGGCCGCCGAGCCAGCGGTAGCGCGGCTCGCGCGCCGTCCAGTCCTTCGCCTCGCGCGCGAAGCGCTCATCCAGCGCCTCGCCGATCTGCACGAGCTCCATGTCCTTGTCGGGCAGCCGCGCGAGCGCGGCCGCGGCGCGCAGCGGGTCCTTCTCGGCGCGCAGGTGCGCAACCACCGCAATACGGAAGGGCTTGGCGGGCGGCCGATGGGCGACGCGCGGGTCGGCCGACTGGTAGACCACGCGCGTCTTCGCACGCAGCGGCGGCGCGAGCTCCTCGAGCGCTGCTTCCTGCAGCACGATCAGCCGGTCGGCGAGCTCGAGCGAGGCGCGCGCTTCGGGCGATTCGGGCAGGTCACGGTACAGGTCTGTGCCGGTGAGCGTCACCACGAGGGGACCAATAGGTTTTTGCTGGCGGTAGCGCGCGATCGAGTCGTGGCTGCGTCGCGCGTGCAGCGCGATGAGCGCATCGCAGGGCTCGCCCTCCCAGTGCACGGCGACGCGCACACGGTGGCCGCTCGCGCGCAGCAGCGTCGCCCAGCGCAGCGCCGTATGACGATTGCCATTGCGCAAGCCGGCGCCGGCCGGCGTGACGATGAATAAGCGCGCCATCGGCACATTATCGTCGGATCTCATCGCCGCCCGGGACCACTTCGCGCGCATTACTGCCGGGATCAATGGCGAGCAGCTGCTCGGTCCGAAGCTCGCGATCGTCAATCCGCCGCTCTGGGAGATCGGTCACGTCGGCTGGTTCCAGGAGCACTGGTGCCTGCGCTGGCGCGATGGCAAAGAGCTCGCGCCCTCCATTCTGCCGAACGTCGACGCGCTGTATAACTCCTCCACCGTCGCGCACGACACGCGCTGGGACCTGCCGCTGCCGAGCCTGGCGGCCACGCGCGGCTACCTCGGTGCGGTGCTGGAAAAAACGCTCGACCGCCTCGCGCGCGAGCCGGACAACGAGTCGCTCGCCTACTTTGTGCGCCTCGCCACCCTGCACGAGGACATGCACGCCGAGGCGCTGCACTACACCCACCAGACGCTCGGCTATCCGGAACCGGAATTCCGATCCAGGGTCGCAATTAATTGCGACCCGGGATCGGAATTCCTGCAGTTCGCCGGCGGCGCGTTCCGTCTCGGCGCCGAGCGCGACGAGCAGCGCTTCGTCTTTGACAACGAGAAATGGGTGCACGACGTTGAAGTGAGGCCCTTTGCGATCGCCGCGCGCCCGGTCAGCAACGCTCAATACTTGGACTACGTCGGAGCGGGCGGCACGCCGCCGCGCTATTGGCGCAAAGCCGGCGGCGAATGGCAGGAGCGGCGTTTCGACCGCTGGGGGCCGCTCGCGCCGGAAGAGCCGGTGCGGCACGTGAGCTGGAACGAGGCGCAGGCGTATTGCCGCTGGGCGGGCTGCCGGTTGCCTACCGAAGCGCAATGGACCTACGCGGCGCCGTCGATGCGCTGGGGCGATGTGTGGGAGTGGACGGCGAGCACTTTCGCGCCGTTTCCCGGCTTCAGCGCCGATCCGTACGCCGATTACTCGCAGCCCTGGTTCGGCACGCACAAGGTGCTGAAGGGTGCGAGCTACGCCACGCCGCCGCGCGTGGCGAGCGCCGCGTTCCGGAATTTCTATACGCCCGAGCGCGGCGACGTCTTCGCCGGTTTTCGCATTTGTAGAAGGAATCCCGAATGAATGCTCCCGAGAAAATCCGCCTCACCGAGTACAGCCACGGCGGCGGCTGCGGCTGCAAGATCGCGCCCGCCGTGCTCTCCGAGATCCTCGCGGCGACGCCGATCCGCGGCCTGCCGCAGGACCTGCTGGTCGGCCTCGAGACGGCGGACGACGCCGCGGTCTACCGCCTGAACGACACGCAGGCGATCGTCGCCACCACCGACTTCTTCACGCCGATCGTCGACGAGCCGCACGACTTCGGCCGCATCGCCGCGACCAACGCCATTTCCGACATCTACGCCATGGGCGGCCGGCCGATCATGGCGCTCGCCATCGTCGGCATGCCGCTCGAGAAGCTGCCGCTCTCGGTCATCGGCCGGATCCTCGCGGGCGGCGAGGAGGTGTGCGCGGCAGCCGGCATCCCGATCGCCGGCGGCCACTCCATCGACACGCTCGAGCCGATCTACGGCCTGGTGGTGCTGGGCCTCGTGCACCCGGACAAAGTGAAGCGCAACAGCTCCGCCAAGCCGGGTGATGCGCTGGTCCTCGGCAAGCCGCTCGGCATCGGCATCCTCTCGGCCGCGCTCAAGAAGGGCAAGCTCTCGCAGTCCGGCTATGCCGAGATGCTGAAATGGACCACGCGGCTCAACACGCCGGGCCAGGCGCTCGCCGAAATGCCGGACGTGCATGGGCTGACCGACGTGACGGGCTTCGGGCTCGCGGGTCACCTCCTCGAGATGTGCCGCGGCGCACGCCTCGCTGCCGAAGTGCGGTTCGACGCGCTGCCAATGATTGCCGAGGCGCTCGACTGGGCAAGACAGGGAATCGCCACCGGTGCCTCAGAGCGCAACTGGAAGAGCTACGGGCGCGAAGTGGAGCTCCCGGCCGGGTTTGCCGACTGGCAGCGCAAGCTCATCACCGATCCGCAGACGAGCGGCGGGCTGCTGGTTGCCTGTGCGCCGCCCGCCGTGCAGCGCGTACTCAAGGAGTTCGACAGCGAGGCGCGCGAGATCGGCCGGCTCGTCGCCGGCGCGCCGAAGCTGCGCTTTACTTGAGCAGCGGCCGCAGGCCGCGCCAGATACGCTCGACAATCAGGGGCTGCACTTCTGCCGTCGGATGGATGCGATCGGGCTGGAAATATTCCGGCTTCTCCGCGAAGCCTTCGAGGATGAAAGGCGCGAGCGCGACGCGGTAGCGCTTCGCCAGCTCGGCGAACGCATTCTCGAATGCTTGCGTGTAATCCGGCCCGTAGTTCGGCGGCATGCGCATGCCGACGACCAGGACACGCGCGCCGGCTTTGTTCGCACGCTCGATGATCACGCCGAGGTTCGCCTTCATCTGCGCAATCGGCAGGCCGCGCAGGCCGTCGTTGCCGCCGAGCTCGACGATCACCACCGCCGGATGATGGCGCGCGAGCAGCTCGCCGATGCGCGCGCGGCCGCCGGCGCTGGTGTCGCCGGAGATGCTCGCGTTGACGACGCTATAATCGAGCCGTTCCCGCTTCAGCCGTTCTTCGAGCAGGGCCACCCAGCCTTGCGAGCGCGCGAGGCCGTACGCCGCTGACAGGCTGTCGCCAACCACGAGTATGGATTTCTCCGCCGCCGCGGCGCTGAGCGCAAGGCATATGCAGACGAAAGCGAGCGTTCTCGCGGCTAAGGGCATTGGCAAGACGGTGCAGAGCGGCGACGCCGACCTCGTCATTCTGCGCGACATCGATCTCGCGGTCACGCCTGGCGAGGCGCTCGCGGTGGTCGGCGCCTCGGGCTCGGGCAAATCGACGCTGCTTGCGCTGCTCGCCGGCCTCGACATGCCGAGCACCGGAAAGGTGATGCTGGATGGCGTCGATCTGTTCTCGCTCGATGAGGATCAGCGCGCGCAGCTCCGCGGGCGATTGCTGGGCTTCGTCTTCCAGTCGTTCCAATTGCTGCCGGCGCTCACGGCAGTGGAGAACGTCATGCTGCCGCTCGAGCTGGCGTACGCCGACGATGCCGAGGCGCGTGCGCGCGAGATGCTGGTGCGCGTCGGTCTCGGCGAGCGGCTGCAGCACTACCCGAAGCATCTGTCCGGCGGCGAGCAGCAGCGCGTAGCGCTCGCGCGCGCCTTCGTCGTGCGGCCGAAGCTGCTGCTTGCGGACGAGCCGACCGGCAGCCTGGACGCGCAGTCGGGCGCGCAGATCATCGAGCTGCTGTTCGAGCTCAACCGCGAGCACGGCACCACGCTCGTGCTGGTCACGCACGATGAAGCGCTCGCATCGCGCTGCACGCGTATCGTGCGCCTCGTCGGCGGTCGCATCGCATGACGCGCGCCTGGCGCATGCTGCGCCGGGACTGGCGCGCGGGCGAGCTGGGCATCCTCGCCGCGGCGCTCATCATCGCCGTCGCCGCCGTCACCAGCGTCGGCTTCTTCGCCGATCGCGTGAGCCAGGGGCTCGAGCGCGACGCGCACCAGCTCCTGGGCGCCGACATCGTGTTGATCGCTGACCATTCCTGGAGCCCGGCCATGGTCGAGCGCGTGCGCCGCGCCGGCGCCGCCGCCGAGGCAATGAACTTCGTCAGCATGGCGCTCGCCGGTCGCGAAGCGCAGCTCGCCGGCGTCAAGGCAGTGAGCGAGAACTATCCGCTGCGCGGCCGGCTGCGCATCGCCGCGGCGCCGAGTGCGCCGGATGAGCAGGCGGAGCGCGGTCCCGCGCGCGGCACCGTCTGGCTGGAAGAGCGCCTGGTCACTGCCCTCAATGCGCCGGTAGGCGCCAGCATCCGGCTGGGCCGCGCGCAGTTTCGCGTGGCGGCGGTGCTCACGCTTGAGCCCGAGCGCGGCGCGAACTTCTTCAATCTCGCGCCGCGCCTGATGATGAACGTCGCCGATGTCCCGGCTACGGGTCTCGTGCAGCCGGGGAGCCGCATCTGGTACTACCTCTACGCCGCGGGCGAGCCGGAGCAGATGAGAGCGCTCGAGCAGGCGATAAACGGCGAGTTGGGGCGCGGCGAGCGCATCGAGACGCTGGAATCGGGCCGGCCCGAGCTGCGCGCGCCCATCGAGCGCGGGCAGCGCTTCCTCGCGCTGACGGCGCTGCTCGCCGCGGTGCTCGCCGGCGTCGCCATCGCGCTCGGCACGCGCCGGTATGTCGAGCGCCATCTCGACGGCTGCGCGGTGATGCGCTGCCTCGGCGCGACGCAGGGCGCGCTCGTGCGGCTCTATGCCGGCGAGTTCGCGCTGCTCGGCCTGATGGCCTGCTCCATTGGCGCGGCGCTCGGCTATGCCGCCCAGGCGGGCGTCGGTGCGGCGCTGGCGCGCGTGATCCGCGCCGAGCTGCCGCTCGCTACCCCGTGGCCCGCATTGCAGGGCTTCCTCGTCGGGCTGGTGCTGCTTCTCGGCTTCGCGCTGCCGCCGCTCCTGCAGCTCAAGAACGTGCCGGCGCTGCGCGTCATCCGCCGCGAGGCGGGCGCACCGAAGGGCGGCGCGCTCGCCGCGTACGCGATCGGCCTTGCGGTTCTCGCCGGGCTGCTCATCTGGCAGGCCGGGGATCTCAAGCTCGGCGCCTACGTCGTCGGCGGTTTCGCCGGCGCCGTGCTCGTCTTCTATGTAGTTGCCTGGGCTGCGCTGGCGGTTCTCAGCCGGCTGCGGGTGCGCAACCGCACGCTGCGCTACGGGCTCGCCAACCTGCGCCGGCACGCGCGCGGCAACGCGCTGCAGGTCGCGAGCCTCGCGCTCGGGCTGACAGCGCTGCTGCTCCTCACGTTCACGCGCAACGATCTCGTCGCGGCGTGGCGGCGCACCGCGCCGCCGGATGCGCCGAACCGCTTCCTGCTCGGCGTGCAGCCCGACCAGGTGCCGGCGATGAAAGCCTTCCTGCGCTCGCATGGTCTCGGCGACCCGGAGCTGTATCCGATGGTGCGCGGCCGGGTGGTCGCGCTGAACGGCAAGCCGGTGAGCGAAGCGGACTACGTTGACGAGCGGGCGCGGCGGCTGGTGGAGCGCGAGTTCAACCTCTCGTACATGGAGCGGATCCCGGCGCACAACGCCATTGCCGCCGGTCGCTGGCTCGATCCGGCGGCGGACGAGCTCTCGGTAGAGCAGGGCATCGCCGAGCGCCTCGGCTGGCACCTCGGCGACGAGCTCACCTTCGACATCGGCGGCGGGCTGATGCGCGGCCGCATCACCTCGCTGCGGCGCCTGCGCTGGGACTCGATGAAGGTGAACTTCTTCGTCATCGCGCCGCCGCGGCTGCTCGAGAAATTCCCGACGAGCTATATCAGCGCTTTTCGCGCCGCGCCGGGCAAGGAGCGCGCGATCAACCAGCTCGTCGCGCAGTTCCCCAACGTCACGCCGGTGGATATCGGCGCGCTGCTGCGCCAGGCGCAGGCCCTGGTCGACCAGCTCATCGCCGCGGTGCAGTTCATCTTTCTGTTCGCGCTCGGCGCGGGGCTGCTGGTGCTCTATGCGGCGCTGCTCGCGACCGAGGATGAGCGCCGGCGCGAGGCGGCGGTGATGCGCGTCTATGGCGCCTCGCGCGCGCAGGTCGCGGGCGCGCAGCGTGTCGAATTCCTCGCCATGGGGATACTCGCCGGCGTGCTCGCCACGCTCGGCGCCGCGCTTATCGGCATGGTGATTGCGCGGCGCATCTTCGAGCTCGATCTCGCGCCGAGCACGGCGCTACTCGTCGCCGGGCCGCTCGCCGGGCTGGCGCTCCTCGCGCTCAACGCGTGGCTCTCGGCGCGCAAGGTGGTGCGCGCGGCCCCCGCGCTCACGCTGCGCGAATCGGTGTAAGGCTCAGCTCTTGCGCGAGGTCTTGGCGAAGAAGGCGGCGGGCTGCGTCTCGGTGTTGTCGCTCGCGCACTTCGGGCAGCGCGGCTGCGCCCGCCCGTGCTCGGCTATGGGCTCGTAGCGCTCGAACCTCTCCCCGCACTGCACGCAGCGATACTGGTAGGTGGGCATGACGGTCCTCCTCGGCAGCGGCGCAAATCGTAGGCGCGGGTGATATCCGCGTCTATCGTCCAAACTGCGACAGCGCGCGCGCTGGCGAGCGGCGCGCTGCGGCCGATCGCCACGCAAAGCGAAGTGATCGAGGACGCGGGCGCTCGCTTCGTCGTGCGTACCGCGTCCACCCTCGCCGCCAAGGCGGCGGCGCAGCAGCGCACCGATCCCCTGGGCGACTACGAGCCCGACCTTTTCGTCAGCGATGTTGGCAGTACGCACTATGTGCTGCTCAACAAATATCCGGTGACCGCCAGCCACCTGCTCGTCGTCAGGCGCCGCTTCGCGCCGCAGGAGCAGTTGCTCGACGCGGACGATTTCCAGGCGCTGGCGGTGCTCATGGCCGAGCTCGATTGGCTCGCGTTCTACAACGCGGGCCAGGCCGCCGGCGCGAGTCAGGCGCGCAAGCACCTGCAGCTCGTGCCGCTGCCGCTCGCGCCGGAAGTGCCGGCTCCTGTTCCGCTGGAACCCCTCATCAGCCGCGGCGCGCTGCCGTTCCGGCATGCGCTTGCGCCGCTCGGTGGCTCGGACGCGATGCAAGCAATCTACCGCGAGCTCATGGCGCAATGTCCGCAGGCACCGTACAACCTGCTTGCGACGCGCCGTTGGATGCTCGTCGTGCCGCGCCGACACGAGCGCTACCAGTCGATCTCCATTAATGCGCTCGGCTTCGCCGGCTCGCTGTTCGTGCGCAACAGCGCCGAGCTCGAGCTCGTGCGCCGCGCCGGTCCGATGAATGTGCTGCGCGCGGTCACGCTAGAATGAGCGCATAAGATGGAAATAGCGGTAATCCTGCTTTTAAGCCTCGCGATCGGTACGGCAGCCGGTTGGTTCTTCAGATCCCGCGCAACGGCGCCGGATGTCGCGCTGATGCAGCAGCGCGCCGAGCAGGCCGAGCGAGCGCTCGAGGAAGCGCGCCAGCAGGCTAGCCAGAGCGGGCGGCATCGCGACGCGGTGCTCGAGCAGCTCCGCGAGGAAACGAGCCGCCGCGCGTCCTTCGAGGCGCTCGCCGCCGGCATCCCCGACATGAATCGCGAGATCGAGGCGCGCAGCATGAGCATCGCCCAGTTGCAGCGCACGGTGCTGGAAGTGACGCGCGACAAGGAAGCGCTCGCAGCGACCATCGAGGCCGAGCGCAAGGGATTCGAGGCGAAGCTCAAGCTCCTCGAGGATGCGAAGGCCGCGCTGTCCGACGCGTTCAATGCGCTCTCGGCCAACGCGCTGAAGAGCAATTCCGAGGAATTTCTCAAGCTCGCGCAGACCTCGGTGGCACCGGTGCGCGAGGCGCTGGCGAAATTCGAAGCCAAGGTCCAGGCGCTCGAGGTGGCGCGCGAAGGCGCCTATCAGGGGTTGGTGCAGCAGGTGAGCCAGCTCCTGGACACGGGGCGGCAGCTCCGCTCGGAGACATCGAACCTGGTGCAGGCCCTGCGCTCGCCGGTGATCCGCGGGCAATGGGGCGAGATCCAGCTGCGCCGCGTGGTCGAGATGGCCGGGATGCTGAATTACTGCGACTTCGTCGAGCAGGAGACGGTGCGCACCGAGACGGGGAATCTGCGCCCCGACCTGATCGTGAAGCTGCCGGCCGGCAAGACGATCGTGGTCGATGCAAAGGCACCGGTGGCGCAGTTCCTCGATGCCATGGCGGTCGCCGACGAAGCGGAGCGGAAGAGCAAGCTGCAGGCGTTCGCGCGGCTCGTGCGCGACCGGATCGGCGAGCTCGGCCGCAAGTCCTACTGGGACCAGTTCGAGCACACGCCCGAGCTCGTCGTCATGTTCCTGCCGGGAGATCACTTCTACAGCGCCGCGCTGCAGGAAGATCCGGCATTGCTCGAGTACGGTGTGGAGCAGAAGGTGCTGGTCGCGACGCCGGTGAATCTCATCGGCCTGCTGCGCGCAATCGCCTATGGTTGGCGCCAGGAGGCGATCGCGGCCAACGCCAAGGAGATCAGCGAGCTCGGCGCTGAGCTCTACAAGCGCATCGCCGATCTCGGCGGCCACTGGATCGACCTCGGGCGTAACCTCACGCGCACGGTGGATGCCTTCAACAGCGCCGTCGGCTCGCTCGAGTCGCGCGTGCTGGTGAGCGCGCGGCGCTTCCGCGAGCTCGGCGCCGCCTCGACGGCCGTCGACATCGCCGCGCTCGAGCCGGTGGAGCAGGCAGCGCGCTCGCTCAAGATCCTCGACATCGGCGCCGCCACAAAGGACTGAAGCAGGTCCGTTCGGGCTGTCGTAGAACAGCGACAACATTCCGCTGATTCGAAACATCTTTTAGCCGCGAGAGCTTTTCGCTACCATCGCGGTCGAAAGGGGGGTGCTGGCGGCTCCCTTCTTGCTGCCAGCGCCTCACGCCAGATATGCCGCTATCGCTGCGCTTCGTCGTACCGCTCGCACTCGCGCTCGCCGCGATTGCGTATGCCGTCGTGCCGCTGGTCGATCGCCTGACGTTCCAGTGGTTCGTGCGCGACCTCGACGCGCGCGGCGCGCTCATCGCGCAGACGGCGCAGGAGCCGCTCTCGGAGCTGGTGCGCGATCCGCGCGGCGCGGGAGCGCGCGTGCAGCGCTACTTCGAGCGCATCATGCAGGGCGAGCGCATCTTCGCCATCGGCGTGTGCGATCGCACGGGCCATCTCGCGTTCGCGAGCCCGACCTGGCCGCAGGCGGTGCACTGCCCGCCGCCCGGCGACAAGGAGGCGAGGAGCTGGGTGCTGCAGTTGAAGGACGGCCCGCTGCACGTATCGGCAAATCCTGTCGCCGACGATGCCGGCCCGCTCGGCAACCTGATGATCGTGCACGACATGAGCTTCGTCGAGCGGCGCAGCGCCGACACGAAGAAGTACGTGCTGTGGCTCTTCGCCGGCATCGCCGCGGTGGTCGCGCTCATCACGATGCTGATCGCCGAGATCAGCTGGCGCGGCTGGGTGGCGGGCATGAAGGCGCTCCTATCCGGCGAAACATTACTGAGGTCCCCATTGGGGCTTGCGAGCACCGCGCCGGAGTTGAGGCCCATTGCGCGAGATCTGCAGGCGCTGGTGCAGGATTTGGAAGCGGAGCGCGCGGGGCGCGACGAAAGCCAGACCACCTGGGGACCGGAGGCGCTGCGCCGCATCCTGCGGCAGGACCTGAAAGGCGATGAAGTGCTCATCGTTTCCAACCGGGAACCGTACCTGCACGTGAAGCGCAAGGACAACGTGATCGAGATCCAGCGCCCGGCGAGCGGCCTCGTCACCGCGCTCGAGCCGATCGTGCGCGCCTGCTCCGGCACCTGGATCGCGCACGGCGCGGGCTCCGCCGACCGCGAGACGGTGGACAAGAACGACCACGTGATGGTGCCGCCCGAGCGGCCGGCGTACCGCATCCGGCGCGTCTGGCTCTCGCCGGAAGAAGAGCAGGGCTACTACTACGGCTTCGCCAACGAGGGCCTCTGGCCGCTGTGCCACATCGCGCATACGCGCCCCGTGTTCCGCGCGCCCGACTGGGAGTACTACCAGAGCGTGAACCGGCGCTTCGCCGAGATCGTCGCCGACGAGGCGCGCACCGAGGACCCGATCATCCTGGTGCAGGACTACCACTTCGCGCTGCTGCCGCGCATGATCCGCGAGCGGCTGCCGCGCGCGACCATCATCGCCTTCTGGCACATCCCGTGGCCGAACCCCGAGGCCTTCGGCATCCTGCCCTGGCGTGAGGAGATCCTCGACGGGCTGCTCGGCTCCTCGATCCTCGGCTTCCATACGCAGTTCCACTGCAACAATTTCTTCGACACGGTGGACCGCTTCCTCGAAGCGCGCATCGACCGCGAAACGTTCTCCATCTCGTACGGCGGCGACGCGACCGAGGTGCGCCGCTACCCGATCTCGATCGAATGGCCGCCCGCCGCGCTGCAGGTGCAGCCGCCGGTCGCCGAATGCCGCGGGCGCGTGCGCGAGCGCCTTGGCCTCGCGCCGGACGTGAAGCTAGGCGTGGGTGTCGATCGGCTGGACTACACCAAAGGCATATTGGAGCGCTTCAGCGCCATCGAGCGGCTGTTCGAGCTCGAGCCGCGCTGGATCGGCAAGTTCGCCTTCGTCCAGGTCGCGGCGCCCTCGCGCAGCTCGATCGAGGAGTACCAGAGCCTCGACGTCAAGGTGCGGGCGCTGGCGGCGCGCATCAACCAGCGGTTCGGCAAGGGCGAATACCAGCCGATCATCCTCAGGATCGAGCACCACGACGCCGCGCAGGTCTACGAGCTCTACCGCGCCTCCGAGGTCTGCATCGTGTCGAGCCTGCACGACGGCATGAACCTGGTGGCGAAGGAATTCGTCGCCGCGCGCGACGACGAGCAGGGCGTGCTGATCCTGTCGCAGTTCACCGGCGCCGCGCGCGAGCTCGCCGAATCGCTCATCATCAACCCCTACGACTTCGAGCAAAGCGCCGCCGCCCTGCATCTCGCGCTCACCATGTCGCCGGAGGAGCAGCGCGCGCGCATGAGGAGCATGCGGAACCTGGTGCAGGAGTTCAACGTGTTCCGCTGGGCGGGCAGGATGCTCCTCGACGCGGCGCGCATGCGCCATCGCACGCGCGTGCTCGCGCGAACCCGTGCGGCGCGCCGCAAGGCGGACGCCGCGTAGCAGGATGGCGAGCGCCTTGCCACCATTGCGGCGGGACTGGGCGTTGTTCCTCGATATCGACGGGACGCTGCTCGACATCGCGCCGACGCCGAAGTCGGTGCACACCGCCAGGGCCGACTGCAAGCTCGTCGCCGCGCTCTATGCCGGGGCGGGCGGCGCGCTCGCGCTGGTCTCCGGCCGCTCGCTCGCCATGATCGACGAGCTGTTCGCGCCGCTCAGGCTCCCCGCGGCAGGGCAGCACGGCATCGAGTGGCGCGACGGGCGCGGCCGCGTGCACCGCCCGCGCGTGCCGAGCGATCTGCTCGGGCGTGCCGCCAAGACGATGCGCGCCTTCGCGCAGCGCCACGCCGGCCTCGTCTTCGAGAACAAGGGCTACAGCATGGCGCTGCACTATCGCCTCGCGCCGCACCTCGCGGGTGCCGCGCACGCAGTGGTGCGCGAGGCGGCACGCGCGCTCGGCGAGGGCGTCGAAGTGCAGCGCGGCAAGATGGTGGCGGAGCTCAAGCCCGCGGGCCACGACAAGGGGCGCGCGATCGCCGCCTTCATGCGCGACAAGCCCTTCGCCGGCCGCGTGCCGGTGTTCCTCGGCGACGACCTCACCGACGAGCACGGCTTTCGCGTCGCGCAGCAGCTCGGCGGCCACGCCGTCAAGGTCGGCAGCGGCCCGACCGCCGCGCGCTGGCGCCTCGCGAACCCGGCCGCCGCCCGGGCGTGGCTGCAGGACTGGCTCGCGCAGTGCGCTTAGCCGATCATCGCGGCATCGCGACGATCACCGCACAGCAGGCGCGCTACGCCGCCATCGCCGCGATGGTGCTGGGGCTGGTGCTGTGTCTCGAGCTCGAGCTGATCGGCGCGCTGCTCGGCGGGCTGCTGGTGCACGAGCTGGTGCACGCCATCGCGCCGCGCATCACCTTCGGCGCAGGTGGCGCGCCACGCGCGCGCCTCCTAAGCGTCGGCCTGATCGGTACGCTGGTGATCGGCGCGCTGGTCGGCATCGGCTTCGGCGCTTCGGCGCTGCTCCGGAGCGAGGGCGCGAGCCCGGCGGCGCTGCTCGACCGCCTGGCCGACATCATCGCCAGCACGCGCGGGTCGCTGCCGCAGTGGATCGGGCAGTACGTGCCGGAAGACGCCGAGACACTGCGCCAGACCATCGTCGAATGGCTCCGCGCGCACGCGAGCGAGCTGCAGCACATGGGGCACACGTTCGGCGTGACGCTGCTGCACATTCTCATCGGCATGGTGATCGGCGCCATCGTCTGCTTCCGCGAGGCGCGCGGCACGCAGCACAAGACGCTATTGCTGCGCGAAGCATCCGAGCGCCTGCGCACCCTCGCGCATGCCTTCCGCGGCGTGGTCTTCGCGCAGGTGAAGATCTCCGCCATCAACACCGTGCTCACGGCGATCTACCTGGCCGCTGTGCTGCCGCTGCTCGGCATCCATCTGCCGTTCACCAAGGCACTGATCGCGCTTTGCTTCATCGGCGGGCTGCTGCCGGTATTCGGCAACCTCATCTCGAATACCGTGATCGTGATCGTGAGCCTGTCCCAGGGCTTCGCCGTCGCGGTCGGCTCGCTTATCTTTCTCATCGTCATCCACAAGCTCGAGTATTTCCTCAACGCGCGCATCGTCGGCGCGGAGATCAAGGCGGCGGCGTGGGAGCTGCTCTGCGCGATGCTTGCCTTCGAGGCGGCGTTCGGCGTGCCCGGCCTGATCGCGGCGCCGATCTTCTATGCCTACGGCAAGGCGGAGCTGCGCAACCTCGGCCTGATCTAACGCTTGCGAACCACGAGCTGATTGATCACCGATTCGACATCATCCAGCTCGCGCACCAGTCGCTCCAGCGCCTGGCGCTGCGCTTGCGTCCGCACGCAGCCTTTGAGCCATACCCATCGCCGCTGCCCCTCGGCCCATACGCTGGTATCGGCGAAACGGCCGTCGGCAAGGATCGCCTTCTGTACGCGCGGGATGATCTCCTTGTCGTACAGGTAGGAACTCGGCAGGCGGCAGCGGCCGGATTCGTAGCAGCGTGTGCCGCGCTCGGCCCGGGCATGGGCCTCGGTTTTCATTTGCGCCTCGGTGATCGCGGGCCCTTCCGGCACCGCACAATCCGCGATGCCATTCGTCACCTGGAGAAACGGATCGTTGAAGTAGTTCTTCCGTTCCTCGGCCGCGATCGACGCCGAGGCGGAAGCGAGGGCTATTGCAAGCAGTCGCGCAAAGCTGGCCATCGCCGACCATCGTACCTTGGCCTTCATATTGCTATTGCCCCAGTGAAACGATGAGCCACTTGCACATGGGCGTTGACTTGGGCGGGACGAAGATCGAGCTCGCCGTGTACGACGAGGAAGGCAAGGAGCGCCTGCGCCAGCGCGCGCCGACGCCGCACGCGGGCTACGACGCGGCGCTCGACGAGCTCGCGCGGCTGATCGTCGATGCCGAGCGCAAGGCTGGCGCGCGCTGCAGCGTCGGCGTCGGCATGCCGGGCGCGATCTCGCCGCGGAGCGGCCGCGTGTTCAACGCCTACAACACGCCGTTCAACGGGCGGCGGCTGAAGCAGGACCTGGAGGAAAAGCTCGGGCGCGAAGTGCGCTTCGAGAACGACGCCAACTGCTTCGCGCTCTCGGAAGCGATCGACGGCGCCGCGCGCGGTGCGGCGGTAGTGTTCGGCGCGATCCTCGGCACGGGCACGGGCGGCGGCATCGTGGTGCACGGGCGCGTGATCTGCGGCCACAACGCGATCGGCGGCGAATGGGGACACACGCCGCTGCCCTGGATGACGGCGGAAGAGCATCCCGGACCGCCGTGCTATTGCGGCCGGCGCGGCTGCATCGAGCAGTTCGTGGCGGGGCCGGCGCTCGGGCGCGAGATCGCCGCGCGCGGCGAAGAGCTCGCGAACGAGCTGCACGAGGACCGCCTGGCGCGCGCATTCTCCATGGTGGTGAATTTCCTCGACCCCGACGTGATCGTGCTCGGCGGCGGGCTCTCGAACATCGAGCGCCTCTACACCACGGTGCCGCGCCTGCTGCCGAAGTACGTGTACTCGCAGACGGTCGACACCGCGCTCGTGCGCGCGCAGCACGGCGACGCGAGCGGCGTGCGCGGCGCGGCGATGCTATGGGGTTGAAGCGAGCGCGCTCGCGCACTGATGGATCGCGGAGCGCAAGCTCGCGAGCTCGCGACGGCGACCCATGACAAGGTCGTCAAAGTGCTGCTGAACCCTCTTTCCCCAGCCGGCGATGCTGTCGACGAATGGCCGGCTCGGCCGGTTGCATCCGTAGCTCCACGGATTGAACGCGTACCCAGCGCGCAAGAGCTCGCGACGCTCGATTCGCGTGATATCGGCGACGATCAGGACCGGGACCGGGAGCGCGACGTCGTGATAGGCGAGCCACGCGGCCGCGTCCTTCATGATGCCGCTCGCGCCGGCGCCGAAGGTGCGCGCGCGCCGCTCGACCACGAGGCAGTTGTGCTCGGCATACTCGCCGCGGCTCTCGTGCTTCGCGAGATTCAGGCTGAAAAGCGCCTTCTCGCGCTCGCACGGCTCGCGCGGCGGCACCCAGTTGCTGCGCGGCGCCGGCGGCTCGAGCACCGTGCTCGCCCAGACGGCGCTCCTCAGCCGCTGGCCGTCGAGCTGGGCGAGAAACACGCTGATGAGCCGCGGCCGCGGCGGCGGCGCGGAAAGGTTCCCTTGGAGAAGGCGCGCGTCGTCGACTCGCGCCGCTGCGAGTATGAATTCGCCCTCGGGGAGCGGAATCACCTTGCCGGCAAGCTCAAAGGAGCCGGTGACGACCGTTCCGGTAGGCGCGAGATGCAGGCTTTGCGCCGCACAGGCGCCGGCGAGTGTCGCTTGCAGAGTCGCGACCAAGAGCATCGTCCTGACGCCCGCCCACATGCCGCACCTCCCGCGAACGCTCACGGCATTCTAGCGAGCGCCTTCTTGATGAGCGAAAGATCGTCTTCCTCCTGCACGGCGAAAACATACGGCGCGAGCGGGCTCTCCACGAATTGCCCGCAGGAAATGGACACTTTGAAGTGCTTGCCAATCACTGCTTCGGCGGCGGTCTCGCCTTGCAGCCACGGGTGGCAGGCGTCGATCTCGCGCTGCGCCGGCGTCTTGTCGAGCAGCCGTCCGGCCGGCCCGACGAAGGGCAGGCCCTTCTTGTCTTCCTCGTCGCCCGCGCCGAACACCGTCTGCGTCGCATTGGCCCACAGCGTGCAGTTCTGGCAGCCGCGCGCTTCCTTGCGCAGCTCCTTCAAGGTCTTGGCCATCGCTCGTTAGAATGCCCAGCTTGAAAAAGATTGCAGTCCTCACGAGCGGCGGCGACGCGCCGGGCATGAACGCCGCCGTTCGCGCCGTCACCCGCGGCGCACTCGCCCGCGGCTGGCAAGTGTTTGCGGTGCGCAACGGCTACGCCGGGCTGCTCGAAAACGAGTTCGAGCAGCTCGCGGCGCGCGATGTCGGCGGCATCATCCAGTCGGGCGGCACGGTGCTCGGCAGCGCGCGCTGCCCCGAGTTCGCCGAGCCGCCGGGGCGCGCCAGGGCGCTCGCCAACCTGAGCAAGCAGGCCATCGACGCGCTGGTGGTCATCGGCGGCAACGGCTCGCAGTCAGGCTCGGCGAGCCTCGCGCGCGAGGGCTTCGGGGTGATCGGCGTGCCCTCGACGATCGACAACGATCTCTACGGTAATGACGTCAGCATCGGCTGCGACACCGCAATCAACATCACGCTGGAGGCGATCGACCGGCTGCGGACCACCGCCTCTTCGCACCAGCGCGCCTTTGCGGTGGAGACCATGGGCCGCAACTGCGGCTACATCGCGCTGATGGCGGGCATCGCCGGCGGCGCGGAGGTGATCGCGCTGCCCGAGCAGGAGCTCAAGCCCGCGGACGTCGCCGCACGGCTGCGCGCCGCGCGCGAGCGCGGCAAGACCCACGCGCTGGCGGTGATCGCGGAGGGCGCGAAGTGCGGCGTACACGAACTCATGGAGTACTACGACGCTAACCGCCGGTCGATCGGCTTCGATTTGCGCGTCACGCGCCTGGGACATGTGGTGCGCGGCGGCGCGCCGACCGCGGCCGATCGAGTACTTGCGACGCGCCTGGGCGCCGCGGCGATCGCCACGCTGGGCGAAGGCCGGCACGGCGTGCTCGTCGGCATGGTGAAGGGCGACATCATCACGACGTCGCTCACCGAGATCGCCGGGCGCATGCGGCCGGCGGACGCGAGCCTGCTCGAGCTCGCAAGGACAATGGCGCTCTAGATCTTCACGACGCGGTTGATTCCGGTGGTGAGCTTGTTGGCGCTCACCCCGTAGAGGTGCAGCGAAACGACGCGCGCGATGCCGCGGTTCGAGACCCGGTGCACCATCTTCTGCGCGAGGTCGCTGTCGGCGAGCTCGCCCGCGCGATAGATCACTTTCTTGCGCAGCTCGCCGCGCTCGCTGAACTGCTCCTCCGTCAGGTCGCCCTCGACCACGCCGAAGATGCACCACACCTGATGCCCGTGCACGGCGCTCATCTGGCCGGGCAGCCAGGTGATCGCGCTGATGACGAAGGCGTCGTCGGGGTCGATGTAGAGGAGGTGGCGCATGTAGCCGTTCGGATCGCCGACGCGATGCTCGGGCCGCAGCCACGTGGGCTTCCTCAGCGCCACGTGCAGCGTCTCCTCGAGCTCGGCGAAATCCTGGTGCTCGGCGGCGCGCGCCAGGCGCGCGAGCGCCGGATGGATCGGGTTCAGGCCACTCCCTCCATGAGCTGTACTTGTACTTGTTCGCCGGCCTTCACTGCGCCGCGCTCATGCTCCAGCACGATAAAGCAATTCGCCTCCGCCATCGAGCGCAGCACCCCCGAGCCCTGCTGCCCGGTAGTGCGCACCTTCCATTCGCCTGCCTCGCGAAAGAGGACGCCGCGCTGATACTCGGTGCGGCCGGGTACCTTGCGGATG
>JACXTT010003969.1_pt1 | contig 22264 bp, 18 predicted proteins | sample 9270951 | NCBI WGS metagenome assembly JACXTT01 (sample SAMN15532306, study PRJNA645909) | rock metagenome | isolation source: weathered quartz diorite | place: Puerto Rico | collected 2017-06-21
ACGCTAGAAGAAGAACCGCCAAAATCAACTCCCGTCGCAACCGCCGTCGAGCAGGCTGTATCGGTATATCCAGTGATGGTCACAATCTGACCGCTTGTATAGCCCGTCAATACTAAGGTGTAAGCCCCGCCATCAACCAAGCCACCAATCTTAATTGAGTTCGTTCCGGCATAACTAGAAACTTGAATATTGCCAGTGGAAAAATTCACGCATTGAGTGCTGGAAGACTGCGAATTTGCCACAATTGAACCACCACTTACATTTAGCATGGCTGCTGGCGATGTCGTGCCTATGCCCACGTTGCCGGTGTTATAATAGATATTGCTGCTAGAAGTGGTCCACTGCGAGCTTGTGGGAATCGTGGCGGTACAAATGATCCCTGCAGCCGTTCCATCTGCAGTACACATTTTATTTGCCGTCAATCCGCCCACTCCAAGCAAAGGAATATTTCCAGCTGCGGATCCCGTGTCCACCGTCGCTGAAGTACCTAGTCCCAAATTGGTTCGAGCCGCTGCTGCGGTGGTAGCTCCCGTACCACCATTAGCAACACCCAAAACACCACTGGTGATTTTGCTAGCACTGATATTAGGGATCATGTTTACTGCAAGTAAACCACTGGCATCCAGTTTTGCAATTTTATTTGCGTCACCAGCACCGCCTGCAGTGCCGGAATTTAAAGTAAGAACTGGAGTTGATGCTCCCGTGGCAACCGCAATATCCGCATTGGCACTGGAGACACTTGTCACTGTGCCAGCCCCTCCTGAGGCCGCAATTGTAATTCCTCCGGCAGAATTGGTAACCGTAACACCAGATCCTGCCGTGATATTCGCCAACGTAAATCCACTACCGTTACCAATCAGCAGCTGTCCATTCGCGGCAGTACCCGTGTAAGCCGCTAATTTCTGACGAGTCGGAGTGGAACTCGTATAGTACAAATTCGTACCATCAGTTTCGACATTGCCACTTACAGGAGTCGTCACCAAAGTACCACTCGGAATTCTTAACGGAGAAAGTGCCGTCGTGCCCGTTGCCAAAGTCAGCATGCCCGACATCGTTCCACCAGAAGCTTGCAAAGCTCCCGTAATGCGCGAATCATTTCCCGCCGCAAATGTCGTCGACGTCGTCCCTTGTAAACTTGCGATAGTAATATCCGTCGGAGCCGCTGCAGAACCCGTGTTATTTCCTTTTAAAGTATTCGCAGCCATGTTGACCATATCTGCATTTGCTACGGCACCAGCTGCGATCGTCACGACTCCCGCTGCCGACATCGTCGCATCACCAGACATAGTGACTGGCACATACTGAGTAGAACCGTTATAAACTAAGAATTGAGCACTGGTCGGAGCCGTGGTGCTGACTGCTGTCCCCTTGATCTTATCCACACTTGTGACGTTATAAGCACCACTGACATCACCTGAAAACGCAGTTGCAGTTCCAAGTTTATTATTAAATGTATTCCAGTCCGTTGAACTTAAATAACCATTTGTCGAAGTATTTGCCTGAATGATCGTGATATTCGGAGTCGCACCACCACTTGATGCCAATGGCGCACTTGCCGTCACACCCGTCACAGTTCCGGATCCAACTGAGTCGGTAACCCAACTTAAGGTACCTGCTCCATCTGTTTTTAAAATCTGACCAGCAGCCCCATCTGTCGCTGGCAATGTCCAAGTCACATTGGCAGTCACAGTTGCTGGCGCACGCAACGCTACATAGTGAGTTGAGGCAGAATCCGCAAATCTTACAGTGTTTTGTGCATTCATCTGCACATAGTTACTAAAGGCTTTCGCACCACTGATGGTTTGAGTCGAAGACTTATCAACAAGACCTGCCGTATCCGGAGTTCCACTGGCCCAACTTGTCACGCCCGTTGCATAAACCACATTGCCTGCTGTTCCCGCAGCCAATGAAGTCACAGCGCCTGTTCCAGCTCCCACTAAAAGATTTCCAGAACCCAAAGAACTTGCACCAGTGCCACCATTTGCTACCGGTACAATGCCTGACAAATCCGTAGCTGCATTGATCGCAGCGTTCACCCAGTTCGTTCCATCATAGCGAAGAACCTGATTAGCAGAGTAAGCCGCTGGAACAACACTTTTCCCTTTGATTTTATCAACACTCGTCGCGTTGTATGCGCCACTCACATCACCTGAGAATGCTGTCGCTGTTCCAAGTTTGTTATTAAATGTATCGTATTCAGTTTTACTGATAAGTCCCGCTGTGACTGCAGCAGTGTTCGCCATTGGAATATTCAAAGTGTGAGTCGACCCTGCAGACGACCATGCCGGAGCATTGCCTGATGTTCCTGGTGTTGCAAAGGTTTGAGTATTGCCAGTCAGACCATTTAGTGAAGTAATGCCGGCACCGCTGGCCGCAAAAGCCGTCCACGCTGTGCCGTTACAGTATTCAACGTTGCCGCTGTTATAACGAATCGCACCAGCAATCCCAGCAGCGCAAGCTGTGGCATCAGTACCAACGCGAACCGCACCGGCCACATCCAGTTTGATCGCAGGACTGGAAGTGCCCACTCCCACTTTTCCGGTATTGTAGTAGATGTCGCTTCCAGCGGTTGTCCACTGTGAACTTGTAGGAATCGTGGAGGTACAAATAATTCCTGATGCTGTTCCATCGGAAGTACACATCTGATTGGCAACCAATCCACCTATGCCCAACAGCGGAATATTACCCGCAGCAGAACCGGTATTCACCGTCGCTGCAGTTCCCAAGCCTAGATTGGTTCGAGCCGCTGCTGACGTTGTGGCACCCGTGCCACCGTTAGCTACAGGTAAGGCACCCGTGACAGCCGCAGATTGAGTCAGGTCGATCGCACCAAAGACCGGAGCACCGCCACCTGACGGAATTCGCAGCACAGTGTTCGCCGCACCGGCCGCTGTTGTCGTGGGAGCCGCGCCCGCACCGCCACCAAGAACAACGCCATTTGCTGTGAGGGCGCCGGACGATGCGATAGTCGCAGCAGCACTATAGTACGGAATCCCACCGGAAGTTCCAGAGGACAATCCCGTACCACCATTTGCAACTCCCAAAACACCACTGGTAATTTTTGCGGCACTGATATTGGGGATCATGTTGACTGCAAGCAAACCACTGGCATCCAATTTTGCAATTTTATTTGCATCACCGGCACCGCCTGTAGTGCCGGAATTTAAAGCAAGAACGGGTGTCGACGTTCCTGTCGTCACACTGATGTCAGCATTCACTGAAGTCACTGATGTCACTGTTCCGCCCGAACCTGTGGTTGCGATCGTGATTCCCCCTGCAGAGTTAGTAACGGTAACGCCAGCACCTGCGGTGATATTCGCCAAAGTAAATCCAGAGCCGTTACCGATCAACAACTGCCCATTAGCAGCAGTACCTGTGTAGGCCGCAAGCTTTTGTCGCGTCGGAGTGGAGTTTGTATAATACAAATTCGTACCATCGCTTTCGACATTGCCGCTGACCGGCGTCGTCACCAATGCCCCCGAAGGAATGCGCAAAGGAGACAGCGTCGTCGTACCCGTTGCCAGGGTCAACATGCCGGTCATAGTGCCACCGCTTAGATTCAAAGCATCGGTGATACCATAACCCGCTAGCGTCGTTGGGTTGGTAGCTGCTGTGATGCGACCTTTTGCATCGACAGTGACTGACTGATAGGTACCGGCCGTCACTCCGCTATTTGCCAGAGTCACTGCGCCTGCATTTGACATCGTCGCATCACCGCTCAATGAAACCGGAGCATACTGAGTCGTTCCATCATAAACCAAGAACTGAGCAGAAGTCGGAGCCGTCGCAGACACAGCCTTGCCTTTGATTTTATCAACGCTGGTGGAGTTGTATGTTCCACTCACGTCGCCGGAGAAGGCTGTTGAAGTGCCAAGTTTTGTATTGAAAGTATCATATTCAGTCTTACTAATAAGACCCGCTGTCACCGAGGTCGTGTTTGCCATCGGAATATTCAAAGTATGCGCAGTTCCGGACGAACTCCACGCTGGTGCATTTCCCGAGGTTCCAGGCACAGCAAAAGTTTGAGCATTGCCCGTCAAACCATTGAGTGAAGTAATGCCAGCGCCACTGGCCGCAAAGGCAGTCCACGCTGTGCCGTTACAGTACTCGACGTTACCGCCGTTATAGCGAATCGCACCGGCCACTCCCGCGGCACAAGCGGTGGCATCAGTGCCAACACGGACAGCACCGGCCACATCCAGTTTGATCGCAGGACTTGTTGTGCCCACTCCGACATTTCCTGACGTATCAAATGTCATTCTTGTGGAGTTGTTTGTCTTAATCGCAAAAGTATTGCCATCGTTAGTACCAAGGGTCGCCACCGTGCCAAATGAATTGCCTCCATTGACATAGACGCCATTTGCACCCGTGCTGGGAAGATCTGCAGTTACAAGAGTTCTAAATGTCGGCGCTCCCGCGGAACCATTGGGCGCTGCTAAAATTGTATTGGCGGATTTCGATGCGTATGCGATTTGTGAATCACTTATAACTACAATCTGACAAATGAATGTGTCCGTTGCGGATTGATAAAACAAAGACTGACTGGCCGTGCAGTTTGCGGCCGCGAAAGCACCTCCAAAAGGAGTGACCGTCGCCTTGATATCGGCAATGCCGATACTTGTTCCCGCCCAATTCGTGCCATTGTATTTGAAGAATTGACCATTTGCTGGAGCGGTTGCGCTCACCGTCGTTCCCTGAATTTTAGCTACTGTGGGTCCCGGATAAGATCCAGAAAGATCGCCATTTGCAGTGCCCGTCGGAGGAGCCCCCGTTGAGGCAATCGTGACAGAACCAGCTCCATTGGTAATGCTAATTCCACTTCCAGCAGTCAGTGCCGCTGCTACCGGACCCGCTCCCGTTGAGCCGATCAAAATTTGACCGTTGCTCAGAGCCGCGGCCTCTGTGATAGCGCCACCGCTGGACACCATGATTCTGTTATTATTCAGGGAAGCAGAGCTATTGGTTCCGCCATTGGCAACAGGAAGAACCCCAGAAATACTGGAAGCACTAACGGCCTGAGTGACCCAAGATAGATTTCCCGAAGTATCTGACGACAAGACCTGACCGCTTGAAGCAGCTACATTTGCCGGGAATTTTAAGACATAGCTTGTTCCCACGGTTGTGGGAGCCTGCAAAGCCACTGTATTGGCACCTGAATCTTTAAATACAGAGCTTATCTGCGTGACAGCTCCAGCCGCAAAGCTTCCTGTTGCATCACGCTTCACTATCGTGGAAGCGGTATTGACGTTAGTTGCAGCATTAGCCGCAAGTTCCGCAGAGTGGATATTTGCCGCAGTTGATCCTCCAACAGAGTTCACGGTTGCTGCAACAGAACCGGAACCACTGGCACTAATATCTCCAGTCAAAGCTGTGATCGTACCACCAGCCCCCGAAGAAGAAGCAATGACCACCCAACTACCCGCGTTGTATTGATAAATTCTATTTGTATCTGTTGCAAAATAGATGGCTCCAGCACCTGAACTTCCTGGTTTACTAGCATCCAAACCAGTTTGAATGCTGGGAGTTCCACCTGCATTCTGCACCAGAGGATCTGCAATACCGTAACCGGATAAAGTTGTCGGCTTGCCAGTCGTTATCTTGCTCCAATCCAAGGAGGGAATATCGGAAGCAGATAGTGTGGAACCAGCAATGACTCGGCCTTTCGCATCGACAGTAACCTTAGGATACGTGCCGGCTGTCACTCCTGAGGCAGAAAGTGTTAAAGTTGTGGATCCTGCAGAAGAGGTCACATCACCGATAAATGCAGGAAGGGCCGCCGAGACATCGCTATTACTGAGTGCTGAATTCACAAATGCAGTGCCATTATACCTTAGGTAGTCACCTGCGCCCGGCGCCGTGATCGTAAGAGTGTTGCCCTGAAGTTTTGCCACTGCGGCAACCGCTGATCCAGGCCCTGAAGCTGTCACATCGCCGTTCAAAGCCGTCACATAGTTTCCAGCCGGCTGTTTGTTATTGAATGTGTTCCAATCTGCTGGTGACAAATATCCACTCGTTGAAGTCGTCGCCTGTGATATGGAAATAACCGGTGTGCTACTTCCGGTTGCTACCGAAATCGGTACGGTCCCAGAAACATTCGTCACAGTTCCCGCATTCCCAGCGGACAGTGTTGCGGGAGCCCACTTGCTGCCATTCCATTCAAGAACCTGACCGTTTATCGGTGCCGTCGTATCGACAGGATTATTCTGCAAAGCCACAACTTTCGCAGCGCCAATGGATCCAGTCACATCGCCTGCAAGCCCGACATTAATAGTCTGACATTGGAAATTTCCCAAAACAGAGTTCCAGTACATGGTCTGACTTTGCGTACAACTTGCCGAAGCCACATCTGCATTGAAAGCGGATTGAGTAAGATATCCACTTAGCTGAGCCGAAAGACCTGAAACATCCGAAACTCCTACGGCAGAACTGCCCCAACTTGTCCCATTAAATTTGAAGAAGTGCCCTGTCGCCGGAGAAGGTGCATTGACGGGAACTCCCTGCAAAGAGCTTATGCTGGGACCCGGATAGGTTCCACTCAGATCACCACTAGCAGCCGCCCCATTTTGTAAAGCATTCACCAGACGAGAGTCATTACCCGCAGCCACAGTGTTCGCCACAATACCAACATTTAAAGTCAAAGTGGGGGACGTTGTACTATTCACAACGCTTAAATAAGAGTTACCAGAGGAAACATTCGTCACCGTTCCACCCATCGCACCCCCAACAACGGAGCAACTCAGACTGTTTCCGTCCCAACTTAAGAATGTTCCGCTCGCACAGGTTGGAATTCCCGTTTTCAAAACAAAATCAGATGCCATCTTGTCGCCCAGCTTCTGCGCCGACAAAGCATATCCCGCAAAGGGAACAGAGCGAATCACTGAATCCGGCGAAATAGTCTTCCAACCGACCCCATCCCAAAATTGCACTCGCAAAATTCTATTGTCCCCGCCATGAGCCACATAACAAGAAGGGTTCGCGGAGCCTTTGCAATAAAAAGATCCCGAGTTGTTAAATGAATCCAAAATGGAAAGGTTCGTGGAATAATTGGTATCTCCAGTTGAAGCATCCGGATAGGTCTTTGTACCTACACCAACAGGAACATCAAATACGCCCAGTGAGTTGGTCATATCAATAGTGTTCGACAGCTCCTCATAGATAACATACTGACCCGATGGATCTATGATCTTAAAGTTAAACTTCACAGCATTGTATTCAAGAGATGTCCCATCGGACTTCACAATACGTCCTTGATAAGTCAGATTTGACGGACTGGCCTGAACTTTCTGAGCCAAAGAAAATATAAGAACGAACAGAATTAAATTCTTCTTCATACCGGAGGCTCCCAATTCAACGCGATCATCGCTCTATGAAATGAAAATATTCTTCACTTATTCAGATCGGCTGACTGAAATGCATGCTAAATCCTTATTTTCACAAAGCGATCCCAACCTACCCACAAAGGGAGCGGCATTTTAAAATCTGATGGAACTTCCTTGGAATATAATAGCGTCTCGTTCATTTTTCAGATCACAGATTCAAGTGGCCAATGTGTTATCTATCAAGAACAAGTCAATGGCATTAATATGGAGAACTCTGGAGGAATTTTTGATGTTCCCATCGGGCAAGGAACTGTCGTGTATCCAACAACTGGTTCCTTTTCCGTTTTAGATGCTTTTAACAACTCTGGATCCTTTACCTGCCAAGGAGGGGCGCCTTACGCAGCGTCTATCAATGACTCAAGAAAACTTCGCGTACAGTTTCATGACGGCATTGGATGGAAATTAATCAGTCCGGACTCAGTCATTCGTTCCGTGCCTTTTGCCGGATATGCGACCGCTCTATCGACAATCACAGCAGGAAGTGGTGTGACTATGACGAATGCAGCTGGATCCATCACGATTGCAGCGACCGGTGGTGGCGGTGGTACAACATGGACCACAAAAATAGCCAACTACACCGCGGTTGCGGGCGACCATATTTTAGCAGATCGGAATCCTTCGATCAGCCTAACCAACAACAATCGTACCGCTCAAACCAGCGCAGGTTGGGCCATGATTCGGGCGATCAGCTCTCAAAGCAGTGGCAAATACTACTTTGAAATTAAAGTAGACCAACTATCTGGCAATGGTAATGCCCTCATGGTTGGATTGGCTGATGCCAACGCTTCATTGAGTTCATCCGGCAGTAGCAGGAACGAGATTGCGCAGGCTTCTGGTTGGTCTTATAACGGCCTCGCAGGAAGTTGGTCTGGCACCAATCCTCAATGGCAAGTCGGAGACATCATCGGAGTCGCGGTAGACTTCTCTGGTAAGACCATGAAAATCTATCGAAACAATGTCAACACATCGACCTTTACAGCAACTGCTTTGTCAGGATACGTCCTGTTCCCAGCACTTTGAACTTCTGGGATCAACAACGGGGCTTTCAAGATATTCAAGCCAACATCGACGTCTTTTCGGAAGTCAATCCCTTCGGGACCGGCTCTGCTCTCTACACTGCATCCGATGCTAATTAGCATTTGAGCAAATACATTCAGTTTGCACTCCCCGCCCGCCGTAATGTCCAATATATTTCATGGAATATATTGTATGGACCACAGGGGGCTCTATGAAGTTATTGCTTTTGCTTTCACTGTTGTTTCAAGCAGGATCAGCCCATGCACAAAAAAAATTTCCTGACCCTCTGCCTGGTTTAGAGGCCGCCCTGCAATTTTGTCTTCAGATTCGGGATGACGTCAGCATCGGAGACTGCGTAACGCTAGAAAGTTCTGCTAATTGGGTGACCAAAGAAGCCCTGTTCATTTGCAGTCAGCAAAGCTTTGATTCGGACCGAGTCTTATGTCTACAAGGAATTATCGATCATTACATTCGCCCTGAGGAAGTCATCGTTTGCGAGTCCTTGACATTTGATGACGAGAAAGCCCAATGCCTGGGAGACATTCAAAGACCCTACAATTACAAAACTTACTACCAGATCAATCCACAGCCCGGACTTCAAGAGGCGGCTCAATTGTGCCGATCTTTCTTTAGCGACGACGATAAGAGGAAGTGTCTTTTCGAAATGCAGCAAGCAAATCTCTTCACTGTGGCGGCAGTGAGATACTGTGGGGGACTCTTTTCCGACGATGATAAAATTCAGTGCCTTGCCCGTCTTCGCAACCACCTAATTCTTCCTGAAGAAGCAAGACTTTGTGGTAAAATCTTTAGTGATGAGGACAAAACTTATTGCCTTGAGGGAGTAAGAAGAAAATATCGTCTCATTGCACATTGAATTTCTTTTAAACAAATCAGTTTACTTTACCTTTCCCCCAAGAATAAAAAAGCAAGGGCCATGCTACCCAAGCCCCGTTAACTTCATCATAACTAAGCCAGGACTACTTCAAGCTGTAGTGTTTGATCGTCGTTCCTGCGCCTTTCGTATTCTTCACACTGGAGTTAACCAAAGCCAGATTGGAATTGTTTAATTGTAGGTTCTGAATTTCTCCACCGACGACAATAATTTTATCGAATGTCCCCTTGATGCCGCCAATCTTAGCAAAATTGCAAAGAACCAGCGTCGAATGATTGACATGAATGGAATCCGCGGATGCCGACTGTTGGTTTGCTCTGACCAGAACAAAACCGCCATAGTTTCCACTGAGTGAACTGACCTTGTCTGCGTCAACTTCAACGTTCTCATGATTGAATTTTAAATTCAAATCTGTAGATAGCTGAAAAAGAGCACCTTGCTTGTCACAAGACTTGATTGCGTCAGCAACCTCGCTATCGTCAATATCTTTAGCCGGAGTCGTATCATCATCAACTACCGATGGAAGTGTTTCCACTTGTCCCTCCTCAGACGAACTGGCAGGTGGGGCTTCCGTTTGAGAGCCGCCCGATGGAGTAGCAGGAGAAGTATCCGTTTGAGTTTCACCTGCAGAGCTCGACGGCGGCATGGTATCTACAGGATGAACTTCGACTGACCCCATTGACAAATTAGAATCGCTCACCGCGATGCCATTAGTTCCCAATTTTGAACAGTTTTGAAATCCGAATAGAAGAACTGGCAACGCGGCTATAGTTACAATTTGCAAAGCTTTGGTTCTCATTATTCCCCCTCAATGTATCAAGACTCTCAAAAGATTTTGCTGCAAAAACGATACTCTCTGTTTTTTTATCTCGGCGTGTTTATAGAAGAGATGAACCGTCGAAGTTTTTAATTTTGATTTAATGCTAAACACTAAAACAATTGTATCCCGATATTTTCAAAATAAATAGCTTAGTGTCAAATCGAGGCTCTGACCCACTTGAATCTTTTTTGCAAAGTCTGACTCCGCAGGAACTGTCGCGGCCTCACCTAAATCCACCGACGCTGGATCTAACGTTTGATACAACAGAATTCGATAAGACAAAGCGATCCCAAGATTCTTTTTTGGGAGCAGTTTGTGAGTGATTCCCGCAGAAGTAAACGGCAGGCTTTGACTACCTACTTTACTTACACCAGCATCCGCCTCCATCGAAATTACAGTGGGCAGCACAAGATTTTTACTGAAGCTCATCTTACCGTATAGAAATGACCAGCGATATGAGCCCGTCAGAACTGTAGTGGGAGCGGGAGCTTTATTAAAATCAACTTTAGCGGAGGTCTGACCAAATTGTTCAGAGTAGGTACTGAGCCCTTTCATGTGATCAAGGTATGTCACTCCCCAGGCCGAGTCTTCAGTAACATAGTAGAATACTTGAAGTCCCAAAAGAGTATTAGCAAAGAACATTTCATCAATGATGGAACCCAGAATAAATCCCATCTCCAGGCGCCCCGCCAAGGGCACGATCTTGCTTTTCACGGCCATGCTACTATCCAGTTGCGGCACCACGGATTCAGCGGGCAATTCCTCGGTCTCAAATTGAAGAACCTCGGCAGGGCTGATCAAGGGGAACAAGAAAAAGATCAATAAAAGAAAATTTTTAATTACCTTTAAAATCATTGAGTCCGTTTTCCATTTCGTTGACGAAATTCTCTCTCACGCGAATAAGTTTTTTATAGTTAAAATCAGTTTTGACATCGATATTACTGACGTCCGGCTTTTCTGTGGACCCATTGACCAGCTCATCTTCAAAATTGAGTTGAACTCTTCTGGTTTTTGGATGCGCCGACTGAACGGTGGCTTTTTTTGTTTGAGCGTTCAAAACTAAAGGGCAAAGAACTAAAGCAATACATAAACTCATCTTAATCACAACGATTCACTCCCAGATATTGATAGTTGCCGATCTCGTCTCTCCAGTATTCACCTTCGAAAGGCCAATAGCGATAACCGCTCTTCACATAAAAATCCCGCGTTACATTTTCATTAATGGCAATTACGGGTTTATTAAGATTTTTGATATATTCTTGGCGCGCGACCTTCTTTTTTCCATTCAGCACTTCGTAATGCAAAAGTTCAATATCTCCGGCTAGCAAGGAAAGCTCTTGCTCCTTAAAGGACAGAGCATTTTTCAAAGCTCGACCAAGCTCTTTGCTCAGATTGGTCTCACGTCCACTCAAAATCTTCAGTGCGTATTTACGAAAGGCAGCGTCCGGGGACTGGTTAAACAGCTTTGCGACGCGCTTTTTCTCCTGCTGAATTTTATCGAGATAGCTCATTTTATTTTTTAATGGCGGTGTCTCCATCAAAGACCTTACGATAAAGAATGGAATTTGCCCCTTATAAGAGGCGCTTCGCTCATTTTTAAGAGCCTTCAGATACTTCTCAGAGGCCTCTATTTGCGAATAATAGAACTCCGGTTTCTGCTCAGAGTTATTGATATTCTTTAGAGCTACGAATGCAGACGCATAATTTTTTTGAAAAGTCGTCAGAGCCTTGTCAGCCTCTTCGTACTGACAGACAAAGATAAGAATAATGCTACGAAGAATGAGAGATTCAGGATCGTAAAAGTTTTCATAAAAAGGCGTGTGCAAAGTCTGAATCGTACTCATAGCACTGCGGAATTTGGTTGAACGGAATAGAGCCCAAGCTAATTCCATCTGGGCTTCGCGATAAAGAGGATGATCCTTGGGAATTTCGCGATAGACACTCACTGCTTCGTTCCAGTGTTTAGCCTGGTAGTGAGCTCGTCCCAAAGCCATGGCCGCGGTGCCGCGTTTGAGATCCGTAGCAGGACGGCTAAAATATTTTTCATAGACCTTTTCAAGAAGCGGCAGAGCCTCCGCGGTTTTATTCTGCTTCAAATAAACCAAAGCCAGAGTGTACAAGGCTTCTTCACTGTCGGATCTGACTTTAAGGGCTTGCTGCAAATAAATGACAGCTTCGCCGTATTTCTCCTCATGCATGAGGGTTTGGGCCATGCGGTTGTAATAAAGCTCTTGGCCAATTTCACTGAGGTCACTGGCATCAAGCTTCTTTAAAGTGTAATCCAGAAGTCCTGTGTCATTAAGATTCTCTGATATGACGACCAAATTTTCAAAAGCCCGCTGAGCCATTTTCGGAGCGGCATCCTTAGCTGCAACAATAAGAGGGAATGTCGCCACTTGATAAAGCTTGAGTTTCATCATTGAAAGCCCCAAGTAATAACGCGCTTTCATTTTCTCCGTCTCGTTAGACCTAGATATGAAAACAATTCTATAAAGTTGCCTGGTCGCGGCTGTATAATTCTGTTTCCTGAAAGACACTAGAGCGGCATCTAAATCTTTATTGCCATAGGCCAAGCTCAAGACCCCAAAAAATGTAAAAAAAGAAATTAAGTATTTTTTCATCGGTAAGAAGGCTCCGGAAAGAAGTGCCCATAACTCAACGTCAAAAACAGAGAATTCGAAGACTGTTCTTCTCTCAAATAGTTGTGTGCCTTATAGAAGGCCCAGCTCAAATCCACACGCAAATCTGTTGATCGTGACAACGAGAAAATGTCTCCAATACCAATTTGAACACTCGTAGTCTCTTCAGAGTCTTGTGTGCGCACTTTTCCGATTCCAATAGTCTGATATACCTCAAAAGGAATAATTTTGGAATTTAGGTAGGTCGTCTTTCCGTAAATAGAATTGAAATATAAATTCAATCCATAGAAAGCATTTAAAGAGACCAAGTTTTTAACTGAAATTTTTTGTACCGACTCCAACTCGGAGACCTCTTCGCGAGGCTGTGATGAAAAAAGATAACCAAAGACCTCCATGCCCCAAGTTTCATTGAAATGATAACTTGCCTTTAAACTCACTCCGAACGTTCGATAAAAGACGTCTGAAGGAAGCAAAGTCAGGCCGGTGCTGATCTGAACTCTTTCCGCTTTTGGCATATAATTTTTTTGAATGGTGGCAAGGTCAGAGTAGAATGCCTCAGACTGCACGGAACTATATTCCGCCTTTTGCTTGATAGATGAGGGAGTAAGACTCCAGCTAGGTGTACTTTTGAATTCACTAGATTTAGTTTCCAAAAGTTTCTCAACGAAATCGATGTCGTTTTGTTCTGAATCTGGATTTGCTTCTTGAGCAAAGGACTTCGAAGCGAAAATTAACAGCAACATTAAAATGATGAACCAGCGATGACACATTCTCATATTTGCTAACTTCAGCAAGTCACAGTTCGTTTTGCAATCGTCATCAAATTAGAAAATTTGAAACTAGCCAAAGGGTTTTAGAATGTTTGTACGATCCAAAATATCGCTCCCAGCAATTTAAGCTGGGAGCGATCGCTACTCACAACGTTAAATCATTCACTGTGAACTTGCCGGTAATTCACAACGTATGCTCCCCTTTTTCTCCGGGGAGCAAATAAACGTCCGGCCGTGTGAGTAGAGCTTTCAATAAAAAATATCGTCCATAGAATAGATTTTATGAGTGCTGATAATTCAAAAAAAATCGACGTCGTGAAAATTAGAAAGCCCACAGAGTATCGAATGCCTGAAATCGAAGCTAAGGAATTCGTTCGACAGTTAGTCGAGGTTCTTGCTCGTGAACTTGTCAGCTATCCCGAAGACATATCTGTTAGGTTCAGTTGTGGCGAGAAAACCACCTTATACCATATTGATTGCACCCAAAGGGTCATCGGGCAGTTAATGGGATCCAAGGGCAGAAACATCAACGGCATTCGAGCGGTCGTACAAAGTATTACTCAAAGAAAAGGATTTCGATCCATTATCGAAATCCCTTACTTTCCAGATAATCAATAGCATTCTTTTCTGCCTGATCCGCTTTAACTAAGGCAACACTGTAATAACCATCGTCTTGAGATACAGACTTGTCTTCAGCTTCAATCACTTTCCAGTTGAAGCGTGAACTTTGTTCTACAATTCATCAGCTCCTTTTCTTGTCAAATTACCTTGCCATATTACTTACTGATTCGCTCGACCATTTTCCTCAAAATCAATCTTAACGAAGAAAAAGAGGTTTTTATGGCAAGCTTAAATTCTTACAGCAGTGTCTCTAAACATTCCGTTGTCTCACAGAAAGATTGGATCGCCGCCCGCCAGGCCTTCCTTAAAAAAGAAAAGGAGTTCACTCATCTTCGAGATCAGCTCAACGAACAACGCCGACAACTGCCTTGGGTCAAAGTCGAAAAAAATTATATCTTCGACGGCCCACATGGCCAAGAAAGTCTGAGCGACCTATTCGGAGGAAAAAGTCAGCTCTTGATCTATCACTTCATGTTCGGACCTGATTGGCAAGAAGGCTGCCCCCATTGTTCTTTCTGGGCCGACAGTTTTAATGGGAACGAAACACACCTAGCTCAACGTGACACCGCTTTCGTCGTTGTGTCGCACGCGCCGCTAAAAGAAATCACGACATTCAAAAAGCGCATGGGCTGGAATTTCAAATGGGTCTCTTCATTCAACAGTGACTTCAATTTTGACTTTCATGTTTCCTTCACTGAAAAAGAAGTTGAAAGCCATCATGCATTTTACAATTTCCGTGATGCCGACGTTGGGGCCACGGAACGCGAAGGAGCAAGTGCTTTCTATAGAGATGAGAAGGGAACTATTTATCACACCTATTCAACTTATGAACGCGGCATTGATCTACTCAACACCGCTTACAATCTTCTTGATCTTACCGCCAAGGGCCGCGATGAGAATCCAGAGAACCCCCAGGATTGGGTCACTTTCCATGACAAATATTAGTACAAGACCTTACTCCACGCTCTACATTTTTCCGATGAATTGTTATTGCACTGCACGCACCGACTTATCTGGGTACAACCGAGGGCTTAGTAAAATGAGAGATCGTTCTCGATGAGCAGATTGGAACACTTAAGCGTTGTGGCTTTACAAGAATGTCTGCGAAGGCAAGACAAAATCAGACTCCTGATCCTTAATCGCAAACCAGGAGGTACGAATGAAAAAAATTTTTCTTGGTTTAACAATGTTATCTTTGATGAGCTTGAGTGCTTATGCTCAGGATAGTAATGAGTTTCTTCAAGAGCAGCCACTTTCCGGCATAATTGAACCTTTGTCCTTGAGAAGTTGCGACTCATCAAATCTGGGTGGGCGGGAAAGCTGCATCAGCCAAACAGATCAGTGTCCTGGTGGTTATGACGGTCGAGCTAATTACTGTTGCGACAGCAACAGTCTCTTTCACCGTTGCGGCACTGTTTGCCAGCCTCATCACGGAGGACGCTAAAAGCTAAGAAAGGGCGATATCGCGCAAAAGGTATCGCCCTTCTTTCCCCAAGTTGCACTCCCGCTTTCGCTCTCGAGCCGCTCAACGAAAGCTCTCAGATTCGGCCGCAGCGGACAGAAAGACTAAAGCAAAAAAACTAATGAACAAAAAGCAACGCCAAAAGCCCCGACAACATTACGATACCCGCACTAAAAATCGGCGCCTTTGAAGAAATCCACTGGAAGCGTCCTGTTCCTTGCAACTTACTTAGACCCATAACAACGATTAGTCCCACACCAACCAACGTGATCGCCAGCCCGATACTAAATCCAGCAACAGCAAGCAATCCCGAAGCAACTTGGCCAATAGAAAGAGCTAAAAGCATCACGGTGATTGAAGCAGGACAAGGAATCATCCCACCTGCCGCTCCGAAAGTGACTATCTGCCAAAGAGTAGGTCTCTCCCCGTTCTTAGCGTATTCAGGCATCGTTTCCGCGTGAGCCCTAGCATGATCATCGTCGCTCAATAAATCATGATCGTGTTCATCGTGAGAATGATGGTGATGATGATCACCATGAGCATGACTGTGATGATGGTGATGCCCCTGACTGCGTCTTTTAGTGGCCATCATTTGACGAATTCGCTTAGTCATCATCCATGCGCCAAGAATGATCACCGCGACTCCGCTACCAATCTGAAGATATCGGGTCACGTCTTGCGTGAATGTTTCACGTCCAAGCCAAAGCGCCGCCACCGAAATAGCGATCACAACAAAGCTGTGAGTGACTGCAACCGAAAGTCCCAGAAAGAATGCGTCTCTCTTCGTACCTTTAATTCCGATAAGGTAAGCAGCGGTAAGAGTTTTTGCATGTCCCGGCTCAAGTGCGTGAAGGGCACCTAATGCAAGAGCTGTTGGAAAATAGACCCAGGTAAATGGATTCTCAATCAATGGATTCATCTCAACCTCACTTAATAAAACTTTTTAAAACATCAATGAGCTCTTCGCCTGATTCGGCAGCACCCTTTTTACTCTCAGAGTCCACAATATGTTCGCGAATATGATCTTCAAGAACTTCCAATAGCAAACCGTTGATCGCGCCACGACACGAGGACAATAGATTGACGTTTTGATAACATTCATCCCCAGCCTCAAGGCCCTTTTTAAATGCCTCTAACTGTCCAATAATCCGATTCACGCGTGATGTGATCTTAACCTTGTTCTTTAAAGTATGACCCATGGAGCATCTCCTATAAGATAGGGGTGTACCCTATATTTATCAGCGAATTCAAGCAAAAACTATATGCCTGCAAAATAACCAGACGCAAAATTGGAAAAAGGCTCATTAACCGCAGAATGAGCCATCCGGAAGAGGCTTGCTTGGTAACTCCACAGAGGTCAGTGTTCCTAGGAGGATGAATTACGATAATAAAAAAGGTGGTCTGAAAACAAACAGACCTCCTGAGATACACTTAAAGAAATATAACTTCTGTGCGCGCTCTTAATATTGTCACTCACATGATGCTTCACCGTCGGCCTTCCCGAAAAAAGCCAATAACGGCATATTTTTTCTGGCGATTCAAAATTTCTCAATTACACTGAACTACACAATATCAAAGGATAACCCTTATGAAAAAAATGATTCTTTTGTTCACTCTTCTGTTTACAAACTTGGCCCTGGCAAAACCTCCCACCGGTTGTGATTTCTTTTTTAAAAAAGAAAAGCTCTGTGGAACTTTGACGTGGGTGAAAAAAGCTGTCGTTGTAGCAGCACCTACTGCTAAAGATGCAGCTGCTTTTGATGTAAAAATTTGGAACTCACAAAAAGGTTCTAATGCAGGACCTTACATAAATCTTCCAACTGAAAAGTCTTTGTTTATTTCTCTGCACATGCCTGCCATGGGCCATGGCTCAGAACCTGTCATCTTAAAAAAAGATGATAAGGAAAGTGGCCTATACCATATCACGCAAGTTCTGTTCTCAATGGAAGGAGCCTGGGAGATTCGTGCACGTATTCAGCAGAATGGAAAAGTTGTGGACACTGCGGTTCTTCCTTTTGAATTCAAATAACCGTTAAGCCTGCTAATTAACAAGGGCCTTCTAAAAACTAATTTGAAGTTTTGCGAAGGCAGAGGTTCACTAGCAATTTTGATTTAGCCAATTAGTGAAAATCCATTCAAACGAGCATCCGCATATACATATACATATACATATACATAATCAGACTTGCTGGCTTCTGGATCTATCAAGTCTGATACCTCAGTTCTCTCGTAGAAAGCATCTTGATTCACGGACTGCTCTCTCCACAGCTTACTAACTATCTTAGGCTTCCCATCAGCGACCAGCATCCTCATTCGCTTGGTTCTTCTGCCCCTATTTAATTTTGAATGACTTCACTCAATCCGCGCAGCCTCTACTGGTAATTCTGGCGGCAATTCTGCCTCTAACTCTTGTCTAAAAAGTTACCTCAACGAAATGTATCTAGATCGAGCCAGTGACATCAAACAAGATGCCTTCATGTATGACTACACAAATGAGTTTATGAGCCTCCTATAATTTGACGTAAAGACAATGAGGTAGATACTAAAGTTGATATTTTATAAAGGAGACACCCATGAAAAAACTCATTCTTGCTTCGTTGCTATGTGTAGGATCCTTGGCGCAGGCTCAAGACCAATCTGCTACTTCCAGTACTCTTCAGTTCTCCAAAGAAGCTGTTGAAACCAATCCGCAAGGTCTCATTCCGTTCATTGGGGCAGGTGGTGGTTATACTGGTTATGATGGCAGTGGAAATGGCTCCGCAGAAGGTACGCCAGGAACTTTAAAATTACTCGGCTCTTACTACTTTGAAAGCCCTTGGGTTGCGGACTTAGGATATGGATTTAATAGCCAATCCTTCACTCAATCTAGCGCTATCAATTCGAGCATTAATAATGCGGCCGTTGAAATCGCCGCTCGTTATCGCACGGACAGTCGTTGGCAAATGGGCGTTGTTGCCGATCAGTTCTTCCAACAAGGTGCCAACTATTTAGCCAATCAAGCCGATGCGCAATTCGTAGGTTTACAAGTACTAAAAGAGTTTAACTTGGCTCCCGCATGGCTCGCTCGTCTGGGCGGTCGCGCGATGGCTCTGACAAATAATACTGGCAATGATGTTTATATGTATCTTGTAGATTTGCAGATTGGTTGGAATCCGTACGCATACAAAACTTCCGCAAAATCAGCAAAAGCTGAGACTACTAAACCAGAGCCAGAAATGCTGACAGAGCAACATGCTCCAGCTGCGGCAATGGCAGAGACTACTCCGGTACTACGTGATGTCGCTTACAGTTCTATAGCGACGGCTGGTGCCATCGAGTTCTCTTCTGGCAAATACAATGTCAGCTCGACTGATCAAAAGAAATTGTCAAAAGTTGCAAAAGTTCTTAATCAGCACAGTGATCTTTTAGAAAGAGTTGAAGTTGTTGGTTACACAGACTCCACTGGTAGCGCCAAAACAAATCAAAGACTTTCTAAAGCAAGAGCAGAACAAGTTAAATCTATTCTGCAAAGAAACGGTCTTAAAAATGTTCCAGTTACAGCTGTCGGTAAAGGTGCTGCTGAAGCAACTGGTGGTTCGATAAAAGCTGATCGTCGCACAGACCTAGTCTTCGTTGGTGTAAAAGATGAAGATGCACTTCGCAGTGCACTTGCAAGTATTCAATAGGTCACATTAAGGCCCATTCATCTTAAAAGAAAACGCGGCTCAAAGCCGCGTTTTCTTTTCAATCAGTTCATCTTCCAAAGACTGTTAATAGCCAATTGTCATACGCTCTTTAAGATGCTGACCTTTCTCAAGTTCATCAACCATGGCCGCAGCATAATCCTGAGTCGAGATGCGACTTTCACCCTTTGCATCTTTGATGGGTTCATCTTTACCTAAATGAAATTTACCAGTTCGAGTTCCAGTTTCAATCATCATCGCAGGACTGAAATAAGTCCAATCCAAGTCATTCACAGTGCGAATGTAGTTATAGACTTCCCGGGTGGCACTGGCGCCAACCTTCCACGCTGCGGGGAACTCAGGGGTATCCACCAATTGGACCCCAGGAGCAACATAAAGACTTCCCGCCCCGCCCACAATAAGAATCCTTTTAATACCTGCTTCCTTCAACCCTGCTACGATAGCATGGGCCGCTGTTGCCTTCATGTCATCGACAGGATTGTAAGCACTAATCACCGCGTCGCTGCCCTTTATGAGCCCAGCAACTTGCTTAGAATCAGTGACATCTCCCTTTTTAACCAACAAGTTTTCTCGAGATTTGATCTTTTCAGGATTTCGAACAATCGCTGTCACTTTGTGACCACGGTTCAGTAGCTCATTCAGAATTGCCGAACCAATAAAGCCTGAAGCTCCGATAAGTGCTACGTTCATCTTCTTCCTCCTTATATTACTTCCGTTAAATTACCATTTACTTACTGTCACAATAAAACAGACAACCTGAGGAACACGTCGGCAAAATCCGTCCCATCCTCTTTTGACAAAAACCATGATTGAGTTCGCTGTATTTCCTTGTAACTCACAAGGTATCTAAGCTCTAGAAGAGCTTCCTTGAAGGATAAAAAAACAAAAAAGCCCTCTTTGTGATCAGAGGGCTTTAGAAAAATAAATTGTTTTCCAGTCAACTATTCGAACGCAGATCTCCAAGTCATTACAAACTCAGAAGTACTCGAACCATTTAAAGGCTTTTGATCCTTAGTTCTAAATTCAATTTTAGTATTGAACTCACGGCTTAAAGATTGAGCCTCAATAGCATTGCGCGGAACCCGGGCACCCAAAGCTTTCAATGAAGCTACTGGTACTGTATAAGTCTTCGTTGAAACACACATGTCATTGCCGGCCCACGGCCCCTCATCATGGCATTTATTGCCACTCCAATTGAAGATTCGGAAAGATACTTTCACATCACCAGAGCGAGATGCGAACTCAAAAGATTGACCAACATGCTCTTCAACGGAATACATTTTCTTAAAACCAAAATTCCACGGAACTGTATTTTGCTGATAATTTGCAGAGAACTCTGGACTGTGAGACATAACGAAAGTTCTCAACACTGTCGAAGCCGCCAACGGACCATAGGCACCATGGAATCCACAGTGACTTCCATAAGCCAGATTCAGAACACCAACATTCGGAGACTTCTCATAGTAGTCATCATGCTCCATCACTTGAGCATTTAATTTATTATTCACAATGATGTCGTTTTTAGAAGCCCATACAAGCATCGGAGTTTGAATTCGTTGAGGTACATTCCAAAAGTTATTTGATTTAAAGTATGCACTTGGTGTGCTCGCAATTCCGCGACGTTGCAACGATGTCGAAGCCAAGTCTCCGATAAAGTCAGCCATCTCAGCTGACTTCTTTGGAATACGTCCTTCTACCAAAAGATCTGGGACGTCTGATAAGTCACCACGTGCATCTAAGAACTGATTTTTCGTAAGTTTCGCGAAGATCGGACCAACAATCAAGCTGCTGTACAGATGATCCAAAGTTGGCTTCAAGCTCACCACTGGACAAATTGCCGCCACAGAACTGAAGACTTTCTTTCCATCTGTTTGCGGATACATATCATTGTAACTAGCGCCGTAGATCGCAGCACTCCCCCCAAGACTGATACCCATCAAATGAAGACTAGAAATACGGTCTTTATAAACCCATTTTTCTTTCAACCATTTTCCAGCAAGAAGGGCCTCATATCCTTCAGAGTAACCGCCCAGTGAAACGATATGGTTCAAAGCCATATAATCAAGTCCCGTTTGGCTTGCCACCAAAACGACGTTGAAAGGGCTCTGGTCAAACAGGCTCATCAAGTACGCCTTCATGGAAGGAGACTCTGAAGCCGAACAGAAGGTTCCGCATTTAACGACGATCAAGGGACGAGGGCGTCCATCTTGTTTCATCGCCATAATTGCCGGAAGATGAATTCCATTTGGCAGATCCATAGTGAACTCTGTCACCTGCGGATGTTGCAAGAATGGATATTTATACATTGAGTACTTTAGCAAGGCCATGACACCCTTCGGTGACTTCGCAGAGAGCTCTGATTCGCACTTCTTGAAGTAATCTTTAGCCAGCTTAAAATATTCAGCGCTAGAGCGCTTCTTGCTTAGTACTGTGTCTTCAAACAGCTTTGGATCACAAGACGGACTGATGTCTTTAGAACTCAAGCCATCTGGAATTTCTTCCAAGAAGTTCTGTGTTGTCGCTTCGTCTGTATCTGCTTGTTTAGCGACTTCAATTAGGAATTGAGCTTCCCTGTTATCATTCTTTGAGCTCACAGTCTGAGCTTGAGTTGCTACCGAAACTAAAAAAACACTCAACACAAAGTTGAATTTCATTGATGTCATATTGTACCCCACGCACTACAAGAAGCTTATCGGTGGCGGGTTTTACGAGTTTAGTCAGATTTCTTTTTGTCAAAAGACTCGACATTTTACTCTAAATTCAAAATACTCGGCCCAGCAAAGAACCTACTCACGCTCGGCACTCCTGCTTCCTAAAATAAAAAAAAACTTATTCAGTTTCACTTCGCCGCTCAACAATCAAAGATGAGATGAGATGAGATGAGATGAGATGAGATGAGATGAGATGAGATGAGATGAGATGAGATGAGATGAGATGAGATGAGATGAGATGAGATGAGATGAGATGAGATGAGATGAGAT
>JACXTT010003970.1_pt1 | contig 22262 bp, 15 predicted proteins | sample 9270951 | NCBI WGS metagenome assembly JACXTT01 (sample SAMN15532306, study PRJNA645909) | rock metagenome | isolation source: weathered quartz diorite | place: Puerto Rico | collected 2017-06-21
CTTCTCTTTCTCCAGAAAGCTGACGGCGTGGGACTGAATACCATCCAGTTCGCGCAGAAGAAGGCCCGCTATGCCGCGCTCTACCGGCGGCCGTCGGCCGCCGCGGCCGAGCAGCTCAAGAGCGGGAACCTTCAGGTGCTGGCCTTTCCCGATGGCTTTCCGAATCAGGGAGGGCTGCCTGTCCAGATTGACGGCCATACCATCGGAGCGGTGGCCGCCAGCGGGGCGGCTTCAGAGGTCGACGAGGCGATCGCCCAGGCGGCGATCGACGCCCTGCACGCATGCTGAAAGTTTTCGCGGACTCCGTCACGCTGGCCTCGGCGATGGCCGTTCTCACCGCCATGATCACTCCCGCCTTGCTGATCATGGCCAGCGGTACGTTCATTCTGTCTACTTCCAACCGGCTGGGCCGCGTGGTCGATCGGGTACGCGCCATCTCAGACATGACGGAAGCCATGATGAAGCGGGAGGGGGAAACCGAACTCCTGGAGGAGCGCCGAACCATGCTCTTCGAGCAGATGGACCGGCTGAGCGTGCGGGCAACCCTGCTGCAAACGTGCCTGACGGTCTTTTACCTTGCTTCGGCGGTGTTCGTGGCCACCAGCGTGGCGCTCGGCATTCTGGCTATCGCCGGCTCGCATTTCAGTTGGGTACCGGTGGCGATGGGCATTTGCGGGGCGCTCTGCCTTCTTTACGGCAGTATTCTGCTCATCTATGAAGCGCGCCTGGCGGTGGCCAGCGTGCGCTCGGAGATGAGCTTCCTCCGCCGCCTGGTGGAGCACCATCGTGAAGAGGGACTGCGGCGGGACGGCATCCGCGGCTGACTTCACCATCAGCCCGGCCGGACGATTCCCAGCTCCTTAATCTTTTCCTGCAGGCTCTGGCGCGCGAAGCCGATGGCCGCCGCGGTACGCGACACGTTGCCGCCGTTTTCGTTGAGCTTGCGGGTGAGATAGGCGATCTCGAAGAGGCGCTTGGCGTCGCGGAAATCCCCGGCGCCGAGCGGGCCGTCCAGGGCCGTCGCCTCGCCGCCGCGGGCGTCCTTCAGGTCGCGCGCCGCGTCCTCGGCCGTCACTTTTCCGCCGCTGGGCAGCACGAACAATTTCTCCATGGTGTTCCTCAACTGGCGGACATTGCCCGGCCAGGAGGCCTCCTGCAGCCGCTCCAGCGCTTGCGGGGTGATCTCCGGCCCGGGCCGCGCGTACTTCTTCTGAAAGCCGCTCCAGAAATGCTCGATCAGCAGAGGGATGTCCTCGGGCCGCTGCCGCAGCGGAGGCAGGTACAGCGTGACGCCGGCCAGCCGGAAATACAGGTCCTGGCGGAACTCGTTTTGCCGGATGGCCGTGTCCAGGTCCTTGTTCGTCGCGCTCAGAATGCGCACGTCCACGGGCACGGGCTTGGACCCGCCCAGCCGCTCCACCACTCCGGATTCGGCCGCGCGCAGGATTTTGGCCTGGGTCGCCGGCGGCATGTCGCCGATCTCGTCCAGAAACAGGGTGCCGTGGTGAGCCTGCTCGAACTTACCGGCGCGCGAGGTGACGGCGTTGGTGAAGGCGCCCTTTTCGTATCCGAACAGCTCGCTTTCCACGAGGTTCTCCGGCATGGCGGCGCAGTTCACGGCGACAAAGCGCTGCCGGGCGCGCGCGCCGCGGTCGTGAATCTCCTGGGCCAGAAGGTCCTTGCCGCAACCGCTTTCGCCCAGCAGCAGCACTGGTAGATCTGTCTGTGAAACGCGCTCGGCGGTCTGGAAGAGCTCGCCCATGGCCGCCGACGCTCCCACCATGCGCCCGAACTGGCCTTCGCCGGCCAGCTTCTCGCGAAGACCGGCCACTTCGCTCTTGAGCTCCTGGCGCTCAACGGCGCGGGCAACCACCAGCCGCAGCTCGTCCAGGTCGTAGGGCTTGGCGAGGTAGTCGTAGGCGCCGCATTTCATCGCCTCGACGGCCAGGCGCTCGCTGCCCTGACCGGTCAGCATGATCACCGCCGGAGGGTCGGGCGCGCCGGAAATTTCCTTGAGCAGGCTCAGGCCGTCCTCGCCGGGCAGATTGTAATCCAGCAGCACGACGTCGGGACGATCCGCCGTCAGCGGCTCGCGCGCAGCTGCAACGGCTGACGCTTCCAGGACTTTGTATTGCGGCTCGAAGGCGCGGCGCAGAGCGTAGCGCGCGGCCGGTTCGGCGTCCACTACCAGAATCGTGCGCGGCATTTACGGATGGAACCTCATTCTACCGGAAGCTCAGGCCGACGCGAAAAGCGGTCAGGAAGTGATTCTGGCTTTCGCGATACTCCCTGACTTCGAACCGCGCGCCGAGGTGATCGCCGAACCAGTAGGTGACGCCGCCGCCGAAATTGAGCATGTTGAGCGCGCCTTCGCGAAACGCCACGCCGTATCCGGCGGTGGCGAACGGCACCAGCTTGCGCGCGCGTTCCCTGCCGCCGAAATGGTAGGAGGCGTTGCCGCTGAAGAGTCCGAACCCGAGCTCGGAGCCGGTGAAGTGGTAGCCGAGGTCGGCTCCGAGGGCAAGGCCTTTGTAGATGAATCCGTCGCCGCCCCCGCCCACGCTTTTCAAGCTGGTGAGGTCGCAGGAGCAGGTGCTGTTCAGGCCGAAGTAGGCGTGCCCCTGGCCTCCGACATTATTTTGCGCCGCCAGCGGAATCGCCGCGAGAGCGAATGCTAGAAAGAATTTCCTCATGATGATCTCCGGCATTCGGAGGGCAAGTCTGCCGCCACAGCTTCGCGCTATCCGCTCAATCACTTGAGTCCGCCGACCGCGCCGTTCCGGCGGACACTGTCAGCCAAAGGCGACACTCCCCCGCTGCTAAACTGGAGACCGCTTGCCGTTCGTCTCCACTTCCCTGCGCCTGATTGGCTTTGCCCTCGGTGCGGCCGTGTGGTTCTTTCTGCTGGCGGTGCTGCTCCAGCGGCGGCAGAGATGGTTGATTGCCGCAGTCCTGGCTGCCGGCCTCTGGCACCTGGCAAATGCCTTGGTAGTGCTCGAGATGGTCGTGGTCGGAGATGAATCCCGCCTCTACCTGATCGTGGTGCGGGAAGCGGCCCGCGTAGCGGGCTGGATCGCTCCCGCGGCGCTGCTTCACCTGGCCCTGTTCTGGGCCGCCGTGCCGGCCTGGACGGGGGTGCTGGCCTACGCGGCGGCACTGTCGCTGATGAACGTTGCCGGAGCTTACCCCTGGTATTTCGGCGCTTCGGCGGTGGGCTCGGCGGGGCTGATTCTCACCGCTGGGGCTCGCGCTCCGGACGCAGCGGAGAGAGGCTTTTTCCGGGTGTTTGCTGCATCTATCGCGCTGGCCGCGGCGGGCGCCCTGGCAGGCGGCGCGTCGGCCACCCTGGCGTGGGCGTCCCTGGCGCCTGCGCTGTGCCTGATGGTCTTTATCCTCCGCTTCAATCTCTTCGGGCTGCTGATCAGCCGGCGCATCGTGTTCACCCTGGCCATGGCCGCGGTGTCCGCCGTCTATCTGCTTCTTGTGAAGCTGATCTCAGACACGCTGGAGCACCGGATTGAAGCCTTCGGGCCGATTGTGGAGCTGGTGCTGATTGTTTCCGCCGCCGCGATCTGGATTCCGCTCTACGAGTGGCTGACGCGCCGGATCTCACGGCGTACAGAGGTCTACGTCGATTTCAGCAAGCGCATTATGGAGGAGGCTGCCGGTATTCTGGAATTCGGCCAGCGTGCGGCTTTTCTGGTAGACGGTGTCGGGAAGACCTTTCACCTGCGCGGCGCCGCGCTGGCCACTTTTACCGCTCCCCGGTTGGTCAGCGTCTACGGAGGCGGCTCGCCGCCGGCGGCGGGCGATCTCAACCGGCTGGAACAGCTTCTTGCGGGGGAGTCCCAGGAGGTGGTCCACGCGCGGCGGACTCCAAGCGACGCGATGCGCGAGGCGTTGGCCACGGCGGGCTTCAGCTATGCGTTTCCATTGAGGTACGAGGGCAAGCTCACCGGAGTGCTGCTGGCGGACCCGGCCCCGCGCGTTTTTCTGGACGAGAACGAGGCGATCCTGGCCGGGCTGGTGCGCCAGATCTCGCATTCGATCGAGGCCTGCCGGGTGGTGGACGAAAAGATCGCGCTGGAGAAGACCCTGCTGGCGCAGGAGCATCTTGCGGCGCTGGGCAACGCCGCGGCGACGATTGCCCACGAAGTGAAGAATCCCCTCGGCTCTATCCGGGCGCTGGCCCAATTGATGACCGAGGACGCTGAAGTCGACCGGCAGCACGGCGACGGATTGCGCTACATCATGAGCGAGTGCGACCGCCTGGATTCCTCGGTGAGGCAGTTGCTGACGTTCTCGCGTCCGGCTTCGGGCGAGCTGGCCGAGGTGGACGTTTCCGCCTTGCTGGAAGCAATGGCGCGCACGCTGGACCGCGAGTATTCCGCCGGAGGCGTCCGAGTGAGCGCGTCGATTGCGCCGGGTCTGGTGCTGGAGAAGTCGGACTCGCACGGCCTGCAGCAGATCGTCCTCAACCTCGCCCTGAATGCGATCCAGGCATCGAGCGCGGGCGGGGAGGTCCGGCTGGAGGCGGGGCGGTCCGCGGGGGGCGGCGTTGCGATCGCCGTTTCCGACCAGGGTCCGGGCATCCCGGAGAGCCTTCGCGAGAAGATCTTTCAGCCGTATTACACGACGAAGCAGAAAGGCACGGGCCTGGGGCTGCCTATCGTCCGGAAGAATGTGCGGCGGCTGGGCGGGCGGTTGGAGTTGGAGAGTCCCGTCGCGGGCGGGCGTGGAACGCGAATGATTGTTACGCTTCCGGGGTGAGGGATCGGTCAAAGTCGAGTCTCTGACATCCTGAATGTCAGAGTTGCGGGTCCGCAAGACTTCATCGCGTCTTGTGCCCTCGGCAGGCTGAGAGCCGTCATTCGTGGTGAGGTCGCGCTCCGTAGCGGAGTGGATCGGATAGGATGAAATCATCTTGAGGTTTCTCCGGGTCCTGCTTCTTCTACTGGCTTGCGGCGCGGCCTCGGAGTGCCAGACGCGCGTCCTGTCGCCGCAGATTTTGAGCCGCGCGCGGGAAGCATTCACTGCTATCTACAGCCTGGAATACGACCGGGCCGAAACGCTGGCCCGGCGGCTGATCGCCGACCTCCCTGAGCATCCGGGGGGCGATGTGCTGCTTGCCCGCACCGAATGGGCGCGGCAGCTCAGCCAGGAACGCGGCCTGAGCATCGAGCGTTTTGCCGGCTCCGATTTCTTCCAGGGCGGGCAGCGCTACCGTATCCGGGTCGACGCCGCCGCCGAGCGGCGCTTTCGCGAAATCAGCGAGCGGGCCATCCGCAAGGCCAAGGCCCGCATCGGCCGGGACTCCGGCGATGTAGAATCGCGCTACCTGCTCGGCATGGCTTACCAGCACATCGCCAGTTACGAGTTTTCGATGAAACGCGACTGGTGGAGCGCGTTCCAAAACGGCAGCAAAACGCTCAAGTATCACCGCGAGCTGCTGCACGCCGATCCGGATTTCATCGACCCCCGGCTCAGCACCGCGGTGGAGTACTACGTTGCGGCGGCGGTCCCGTGGTACACGAAATGGCTTTCGGTCGCGCTGGGATATCGAGGCGACAGAGAGCGCGGGAAGCGGGAACTGGAACAGGTCGCGGAGAAGGGAATCCTGGCGGCCGACGATGCGCTGACGATTCTGGCGCTGTTCTATTCCCGGGACGGGCAGCACACCGAAGCCCTGAACAAGCTGGCCGAACTGCAGCGCCGGTATCCCCGCAACTACCTGGTTCATCTGGAGCGCGCCGGAGCACTACTGCGGCTGGGACGCGCGGCGGAAGCCACGGCCGTCTATCGGGAGATTCTGGCGAAAGTCGAAAACGCCCGCGACGGCTATCAGCGGCTGGAGCGCGCCTCGGTCTTCAACCGAATGGGGGTCGCGGTTCGCGCCGTGGGAGATCCGGCGGCGGCGGCCGGGTGGTTTGAGCGCGCGCTCGCCGATCCCAGCCGATCTTCCCGCACGCGGACGGTGGCGCTGCTGGAACTGGGAAAGACTCTGGACGTGATGGGCCGGCGCAGCGAGGCGGTTCAATCCTATCGCCAGGCACTGGAAGCCGAGGACTTCGCCGATACGCGAAGAGAAGCGCAGGAGTACCTGGCCCGCGCGTATTCGGGCGAGCCGCGGCTATGATGTTTCTTGTCCTTTTTTTCGGCGTACTCAATATGAACGCTCAAGCCCCGCCCGCCGCCCGGAAAGTTCCCACGAAGATGGTCACCCACGGCGACGTGCGCGTGGACGATTATGCCTGGCTCCGCGACCGCTCGAATCCCATGGTCATCGAATACCTGGAGGCGGAGAACCGCTACACCGGCCTGAAGATGCAACACACAGCGGAGCTTCAGAAAAAGCTCTACGACGAGATGCTGGGGCGCATCAAGCAAACCGACCTCTCCGTGCCGGAACAGGTGGATGACTGGCTGTACTACACGAGGACGGAGGAAGGCAGGCAATACGCCATCTATTGCCGCAAGCGCGACCGCCGCGGAGCCGCCGAGGAAGTTCTGCTGGACGTCAACGCGCTGGCCGCGGGCCGCGAGTATTTCCGCATCGGCGTGGTGAAGGTCAGTCCGGATCATGCGCTGCTGGCTTACACCATCGATATGGACGGATCGGAAGTCTTTACGCTTCACATCAAGGATCTGCGGTCGGGCGGCCTGTTGCCGGACTCGATTTCCAACGTCGGGTATTCGGTGGAATGGGCCAACGATAACCGCACGCTGTACTACAACACGCTCGACCGGAACCGCCGCGAGTTCGAGCTGCGCCGCCACGAATTGGGCGCCGATCCGGGCACTGACAAGATCGTCCGGCAGGAACTGGACGAAGCGTTTCGCCTGAATCTTTCGAAGACGCGCAGCCGGAAATATCTGCTGATGACCATGGAGTCCAGCGTGTCGACGGAGGTTTTGTACCGGGAGGCGGACGGGCAGGAGCGGGAGTTTCGCCTCATCGAGCCGCGCCGTCGCGACGTGAAGTACTACGTGGAGCATCACGGCGAGCACTTCTATATCCGGACGAACGAGGATGCGGTCAACTTCAAGCTGATGCGTGCGCCGGCCGCGGACCCGGCGAGAAAGAACTGGAAGACGCTGATGCGCCACCGGAAGACGGTGGTCATCGAGGAGGTGGAGGCTTTTCGCGGCCACCTGGTGGTGCTGCGGCGGGCCCGCGCGCTGCTCCAAATCGGGGTTCTCGACCTGGCTTCCGGTAAGTTGCACGACATCTCGTTCCAGGAGCCGGCGTATACGGTTTCGCTGGCGGAGAATCCGGAGTTCGACTCGCGCACCCTGCGCTTTACGTACATGTCGCCGGTGACGCCCGCTTCGGTGTTCGATTACGACATGTCGGCGCGCAAGCGCGTGCTTCGCAAGCGCGCGGAGGTTCTCGGCGATTACGACCCGCGGCGTTACGCGACCGCGCGCATCCATGCCCGCGCCCGCGACGGCGCGCGCATCCCCATCACGCTGGTTTACCGCAAGGGCCTGCGCAAGGACGGCGGCAATCCCCTGCTGCTGTACGGTTACGGGTCGTATGGCATCACCACCGAGCCGTCCTTTTCGTCGGACCGTTTCAGTCTCATCGACCGGGGCTTCGTTTACGCCATCGCACACATTCGGGGATCCGCCGATGTCAGCCGCTACTGGTACGAAGACGGGAAGCTGACGCGCAAGAAGAATTCCTTCACCGACTTCATCGCCTGCGCCGAACAACTGGTCTCCGCCGGGTACACCTCGCCGGAGCGTCTGACGGCGATGGGCGGCAGCGCCGGCGGCCTGCTGATGGGCGCCGTGTTGAACCTGCGTCCGGACCTGTTTCGGGCGGTGATCGCCAAGGTGCCGTTCGTGGACGTGATGAATACGATGCTGGATGCCACGATCCCGCTGACCACCGAAGAGTACGACGAGTGGGGCAACCCCAACACGAAGAAGTTTTACGATTACATGAAATCGTATTCGCCATACGACAACGTGGCAGCGAAGCCGTATCCGAATCTGCTGGTCACCGCGGGGCTCAATGATCCGCGTGTGGGCTACTGGGAGCCGGCGAAATGGGTGGCGCGGCTTCGGGCGCTCAAAACCGGGGACCAACTGCTGTTGCTGAAGACGAACATGGGCGCCGGCCATGGAGGCGCCAGCGGACGCTACGACCGTATCAAAGACACCGCCTTCGATTACGCCTTCCTCCTCGACCGCGTGACTTCCGCGGCAGTGCCCGCCGGGCCGTGAAATTACCGGCCTGCGGCCGGGAGCGGGTGTTCCCAGCGTGATCCAAGATATGGCGTCGGCCCGGAAACCGCTCCCTTACGGTCGCGGCCCGGAAATCCTTCACGGCTCCCGACGGGTGTGTTTCACGGTCCGCGCGCTCGTCGGCGACAAAGGGGTAGCGCCGCCATTCTGTGGTAGAGTGAAAAATCCCCGATAGTATGAGTCATCCCCTCCCCACGGAAATCGTTAGCGCCCACAGCCCGGACTCAGACGACGCCTATATGTTTTATGGGCTTGCCACCAAGAAGGTTCGTTCTTCGAAGGTGAACTTCCGGCATGAACTGAAGGACATCGAAACGCTCAATCGCCTGGCGATGGAGGGCAAGTATGAGCTGTCGGCGATTTCTTATCACGCGTATCCGTACGTGGCCGACAAATATGTGCTGATGGCATCCGGCTCCAGCGTGGGTGACGGCTACGGCCCCATGCTGGTCGCGCTGCGCCCGATGGAGCCGGCGGAGCTCAAGGGCAAGAAGATCGCGATCCCCGGCACCATGACCACGGCTTTTCTCACCATGAAGCTGATGGAGCCCGATTTCACGCCGGTGGTGGTTCCGTTCGACAAAATCCTGGACGCCGTGCGCGAGCGCGCCGCCGACGTCGGCCTGATCATCCATGAGGCTCAGCTCACCTACTCGCGCGGCGGGTTCCATCGCATCGTCGATCTGGGCCGCTGGTGGAAATCCATGTACAACCTGCCGCTGCCGCTCGGCGGCAATGTCCTTTTGCGCTCCCTTTCGCCGGAGATCACCACCGAATGCTGCCGCATGATGCGGGAGAGTATCCAGTATGCGCTGGACAATCAGGAAGAAGCGCTGCAATACGCCATGCAATTTGCCCGCGACATGGATCATCCTCTGGCGCAGAAATTCGTCGGCATGTACGTCAACCACTACACAGTGGATTGCGGGATCGCCGTTCCGGCGGCGGCGCAGAAACTGCTCGACATGGGCTTCGAAGCCGGTTTGGTGCCGCACAGGGTGGAGCTGGAGTTCGTCCGCTAGCAGTGGACGGAGCGTCACTTAATCGCCACGCCGCGTCGCAATGGCCGCTCGCTAAGGGAGCCATGTTCCGGCGTAATCCGAAATATAGCGGATGAGTAGCGGACGCGCGTTAACGCATGGCAACCGCTTTCATCGGCGCCGAATGACCGATCGGCTCGGTATTTTTTTCACAGCTGCTGAGAGTAAAGCGCGTCAACAGACTGAAACGTTTCTTCTGTACATTTGCGGGAAAGCATCGGAAAATAAGCCCACCGGGTTTCTCGAAGCCAAAGCACGAGGAGAGCTACAAAGATGAGAGTGATCAGCAAGTTGACGCTCGCGGCGGCAAGTATACTGTGCGTCGTGCCGGCCGGCGCCCAGTCGATTTTCGGAGAAATTCGCGGCACGGTCACGGACCCGTCCGGCGCGATAGTCACGGCGGCCATGGTGACGGCAAAGAACGAGGGCACCAGTGAATTGCGCAAGGTATCCACAGACAACGCGGGCAACTATCAATTCGTCAACCTCGATGCCGGCATTTATGAAGTTGCGATAGAGAGCAGCGGCTTCCGCAAGTCGGTCATTCAAAACATTGTGCTGCGTGCGCGTGAGATCGTCCGCGCCGACGCGAAGCTGGAACTGTCCACCGCCGCCACCGAAGTGATGGTCACTGAGGCGCGGCAGGTGATCCAGCTCGACTCGTCGACGATCGTGGACTCGCGGACCAACGATCAGCTTCTGAAGTTGCCGATCAACTTCCGCGCCGGGACCAGCAACAGCATCTTTTCGGCGCTGTCGTTCGCCCCGGGAGTGCAGCCGAATTCCACCGGCAGCGAGATCTCGCTCTCCGGAAGCATGCCCTTCCAGACCACGGCGACCATCGATGGAATTTCCACCATCAACGTCCGCGGAAACGGGCTGATCCCGGAAATGTTCCCGTCAACCGAGGCCATCGACGAGCTGAAGCTCAGCTCCGTGTCGAACAACGCGGAATTCGCGCAACTGGGCGACGTCACCACTACCTCGCGCGCCGGCTCCAACGTCTTTCACGGCGCCCTTTTCTGGTATCACCAGAACGGCGCAATGGACGCGCGCGACTTCTTCAACGTGCGCAGCGCTCCGTTCAAGGTGGCCAACGATTTCGGGGGACGGGCGGGCGGTCCGATCAAGCGCAACAAGACGTTCTTCCATTTCGCGGAAGAGCACCTCCGTTTTCGCCAGCAGAGCGCTATCAATCAGATCGTTCCGCCGGACAGCTATCGCGGCGGCGACCTGTCCAGCGTCACCCGCGCGGTGAACGATCCGGCCAACGGAAACGCGCCGTTCCCGAGCAACATCATCCCGCAGAGCCGGATCAGCCCGCAGTCGGCTAAGACGCTGGAGCTGCTGTTCCCGAGGCAGAACATACCGGGCAACAACATTGCCGATCCGAATCTGCGCCTTACCAAGGCGGCCGCCATCGACAACAACGGCGTCGACGTCCGCATCGATCATAACTTCAACCAGAAGCAGAACATTTTCGGCCGTTACTCCTGGAAGAAGGCGCCGCAGCTCACGCCGCTCAACGATATTCTTCAGGGCGATGGCCGCCAAACGATCATTGCGCGATCCCTCACCGTGGCGCACAACTATCTGCTGCGCACAAATCTGGTGAACGAGTTCCGCGCCGGATTCGCCGACCGGCCGCGCACGGTGGACTTCGGCCCCAATGGCCAGAAGCTCGACGGCCCGGCGATCGTCAAACAAATCGGCATCCAGGGGCTGCGATCAGATCCGCCGCAGGTAGCAAGCTCGCCCGACTTCGGCATCAGCGGCTTCCTCGGCACGGCCCAGACGCGGGGCTTCAACCAGATCTCGAAGACCATTCAATTCACCGACAACCTGACCTGGACCAGGGGCCGGCACACGTTCAAGTTTGGCGCGGACATCCGGCGGCTGAGGAACACCGACAACGTTTCCTTTTTTTCCGGCGACGACCTCGGCGAGTACCGCTACAATGGCATGTGGACCGGCAACGCCTTCGGCGACTTCCTGCTCGGCTATCCGCAGCGGACACGGTTCGCCAACACCGGTCCCGACATCGACGGAAGCGTGACGCACCAGGGCTACTTCGCGCAGGACGACTGGAAGATCACGAACAAGCTGACTTTGAATTACGGCGTCCGCTACGAGCTGCATCCGCCGTTCTGGGACAAGACGTTGCAGCTTGCTAACTTCGACCGCAACTTCAAAGGCGGACGGGTGGTGGTTCCGAACAAGGAGTCGCTGGCGCTGACAGCTCCGGGCTTCCGGGCGTCAATCGGCGATACTCCGATCGTCACGGCCGCCGAAGCGGGAATCCCGGACGTGCTGCGCACGACCGACAAAAACAATTTCATGCCTAGGCTCGGTTTCGCCTACCGTCCCTGGGGCAACCGGACGGTGATCCGCGGCGGTTACGGGTTCTACACGGTGACGATTCTGGGATCGGTCTTTTATTCGCTGGTGGGCATTCACACGTCGGACACACGCACCTTCACCAACTCCCGGCTGGCGAACGGCCTGCCGGAACTGTCGTTCCCGAATCCCTTTGGGACGGGACTGGGGCAGATCACGGCCGTCGGCAACGCCGATTTCCGGCGCGGGAACCGGATCGACGCTCCGGATCCTTACGCGCAGCAGTGGAACCTTACCGTGGAGCGCGACCTGGGCTGGAACACTGGCTTGCGGGTGACCTATCAGGGTTCGCACAGCCTGAAGCTGTATGCCAGCCCCGATTTGAACCAAGTACGCGCGAATACGATCGGATACACGGCGGCGAAGGTCAACCGGCCGTTTCCGAACTGGGCGATCGTTTACAGCCGGGACACCGGATGGTCGGCTAAGTACAACGCGCTGCTGGTGGAGCTGAACCGGCGATTTGTGGGGGGCCTCGGCTTCCAGGCGTCGTACGCCTGGACGAAGAATCTGACGAACGCTACGGGCTCGAACGGCACGGGATTCGCCGCGGAGAACGGCTCGGTTCCCACCGACGCCTACAACCTGGGCCTAGACTACGGAAATGTGTCGTCCACGCGGAGGCACCGCTTCCTGACGGTGGCCAATTACCAGTTGCCTTACGGGCGCACCGGGGCGTCGTCCGGCGGGACGGACCGGGTGCTGAAGGCCGTCGCCGGCGGCTGGGAATTGTCGGGGGTTCTGCTGTTGCAGACCGGACCGTTCGTCACTCCGATTACGGGAGGAGTCACCGACCCGAGCGGAACGAATGTGGATGCGCGCGCCAACGATCGTCCGGATTATGCGGCGAGCGTGCAGGATTATGGAAACCTTCCGACCAGTGAGCGGACGATTCAGCGCTGGTGGGATCGGACGCAGTTCACGACTCCGGCCAGCAACATCGGACGCTTCGGATACGTGGGGCCGAATCAGCTTGTGGGTCCGGGTACGGCGGTGCTGTCGGCGAAGCTGCAGAAGAAGTTCTTTATTACGGAGCGGGCGTTTTTGCAGGTGGAGGGCAGCTTCCAGAATCTGCTGAACCACACCAATTTTGGGCTGCCTGCGCAGAATCTGAGCGCCGCCAGTTTCGGCCGCATTACAAGCACGCAGGGGGCGGAGGGCGCGGGCTCGCGCGTGGCGCAAGTGGGCATGCGGTTGGAGTTCTGAGCTGGCAGATTGAAGATTGCCCAAGCTCTTGAGCTCCTGAAGCCGGCGAGACGTATCGGTTTTTCAGGAATGACGGTGAGCCACGCATCGTGGCGCGGGCTTCAGCCTGCCGCGTCCGACTCATTGGGCCGCTCTTCGGGAAACGCGCGATCAGGTGGCTTCGGCATGGCCTTTCCGGGCATTGAAAGGTTTCGTTGAGTTTGGCCTTGAAACCGGTCGAGACGAGTCTCGACCCAGCAGGCTGAGAGGCTGCGCCACGTCGGGTCAGCGGAATATCCACATACTAGAGAAGAATCTCCTCTACCACCGACCGCCCCTCCGACAAATCCCCGTTCGTCCAGCGCCAGCTCTCATGAAGACGAACCCGCCCGTCCGGCAGAACCTCCACCCGTGACCGGCAAACGCCCGTTCGCAGATCCCCCGACAAATTAAGATGCCGATAGTTCGCGTCCAGCGTCGCGTCGCCATCGACGCTCGCGCTCACATTCCCGCTCTGAACGGCTCCGCCGGCGTAGCTCGCCCATACCACTAGACCATCCTGCCGGTAATGAAACCTCGTGCCGCCTCCGGCATCGCCATTCTGACTATTCGTCCTCACCTCAAAGACGCGTCCATCCAGATTGACGCCCGGCCGCACCGATTCCGATGCCGGAAACGTCTGCCGAAACGAAAACGCTTCAGCCGTCGGACCTCGGCGGCGCAGATGCTCCAGCCGCGCCACGGCTTCTTCCGGCGAAGGAACGCGCCCCGCGCGGATCCACCACAGCGCCGCCGATGGCGCGTCCATCTTCTCGAACCACTTCTCGCGCTCCCGGAACACTTCTACGTGCCCGCTGCGGTACGCATATTCCCGTAGCGCCTCCACCGATTCCCACACCGAAAGATTGAACAGGATCATCGGGTCGCCATACGGGTGAATCGCCGTCGCGTCCCCCTCGCTGGTCTGCAGCCGCCACACAAATCCCGGACTCGCCTCGGCCAGCGCGTTGATCTCCGGAAGCCGCGTCACAAAATCCTGAAGGAGCGGCGAGTCGATCGGCGCCCGCAACCGCGCGATGTTGACCTGAGCCAGTTGGAAAGCCCCTGATTCCATACTTCATCATCATAAGGGCGGCATCATAGGGCGGCATCATAGGGCGAGCGATTTGAGCCGCGAGCCGCGCAAAGTGATATCTTTTGAGTCATGCAGTGGTTTCATCGGCTCCTTGCCGGCGCCGTCTGGCTCGCGTCCGCGCAAGCCTGGGCCGCCGTCGATTTCAATCGGGACATTCGCCCCATCCTGTCCGACAAATGCTTCACTTGCCACGGACCTGATGAAGCGAACCGCAAGATGTCGAAGCTGCGCCTGGACAGCGAAGCTGCGGCGAAGATCGAGCTGCCCGGCGGAAAGCATGCCATCGTCCCCGGCGATCCAGCGCAAAGCGATCTTTATGCAAGGGTCAGCTCGAAGAATTCCGCTACCCGCATGCCGCCAGTCTATTCCGGCAAGACGCTGGCTCCGTCAGAAATCGAGCTGATGAAACAGTGGATTGCTGAAGGCGCGAAATGGCAGAAGCACTGGTCCCTCATCGCCCCCACCCGGCCGGACATGCCGAAAGTCCGGGACGCCGCATGGGCACGCAATCCCATCGACGCCTTCGTGCTGGAACGTCTGGAGCGCGAAGGCCTCGTGCCCTCGCCCGAAGCCTCCAAGGAGCGCCTGATCCGCCGCGTCTCCCTCGACCTAACCGGCCTGCCGCCCACCCCCGCCGAGGTCGACGCCTTCCTTAACGACTCCTCGGCGGCCGCTTATGAAAAGGTAGTAGACCGTCTGCTGGCCTCGCCGCACTACGGCGAGCGTATGGCGGCCCGCTGGCTCGACGGCGCGCGCTACGCCGACACCAACGGCTACCAGACCGACGCCGAACGCTACATGTGGCGCTGGCGCGACTGGGTCATCCAGGCATTCAACCGCAACAAGCCCTTTGACCAGTTCACAATCGAGCAGATCGCCGGCGACCTGCTGCCGCACCCCACGCTCGATCAACGCATCGCCACCGGCTTCAACCGCAACCACCGCGGCAACGGCGAAGGCGGCATCATCGCCGAAGAGTACGCCGCCGAATACGTCATCGATCGCATTGAGACTACCTCCACCGTCTTCCTCGGCCTAACGATGGGTTGCGCGCGCTGCCACAGCCACAAGTACGATCCCATCGCGCACAAAGAGTTCTACCAGTTCTACGCCTTCTTCAATAACATCCCCGAGCGCGGCCGCGCCTTCAAATACGGAAACTCGCCGCCGTTCATCAAGGCGCCTACGCCGGATCAGGAAACGAAACTGAAGGACCTGGACGCGAAGGTCGCCGCCGCCGAAAAGCAGTTCCGTTCGCTCGACGCCGAAGCGCGCGATGCGCGCCAAAAATGGGAAAAAGGCCTCCCAGCGGACGCCGCGTGGGCGCCGCCCGCCGGACTGATCGCCGAATGGAATTCCTCCCGCGGCGCAAAGCCCTTGGTCCCCGCCACGGAATTCGACCCCAAGAAGACCGCCCACTTCACCTTCTATGACCGCTTCACGCTGGCCGCCTGGGTGAAACCAGCCTCCGAGAAAGGCGGCCCGGTCATCACGCGCGCCGACGACATCGAGGAAGGCTCCGGCTACGGACTCTACATCAAGAACGGCCGCGTCCAGGCCAACTACGTTTTGCGCTGGCTCGACGACGCCCTTCGGATCGAAACCGAGGCCACGATTCCCGCCGGGCAGTGGAGCCACGTCATGGTGTCCTACGACGGCACGCGCATGGCGGAAGGCGTCCGCATGTACATCAACGGCCAACCGCAAAAACTCAAGATCCTGCTGGACGAGTTGAACCAGGATTTCAAGGTCAAGGACCCGGTTCGCGTCGGCGCCGGCGGCGGTCCCGCGAAGTTCGACGGCCAGATCGACGGCGCGGGCATCTACAACCGCGTCGTCGGCGAGTCCGAAGCGGCCGTGCTCGCGCTGGCCGACCCGCTTGGCCGCGTCGCCGCCATCCCCGAAAACAAACGCACTCCTGCCCAGCGCGACCTGGTGGAGTGGAGCTTCCTGGATAGCTTCGGCCCCGCCAATATTCGCGACTCCTGGCGCCGGCTGGCGGACGCCCGTGAAGAACGCGCGAAATTCTACGACGCTATTCCTACGGTCATGGTGATGGAGGAAATGGACAAGCCCCGCCAAACGCGTATCCTGCTGCGCGGCCAATACGACAAGCTTGGCGATCCCGTCCAGGCCGGCGTCCCCGCCGCGCTTCCGCCGCTCCCCGCAGGCGCGCCCGCCAACCGCCTCGGCCTCGCCAAATGGCTGATGGCGCCGGAAAATCCGCTCACCGCCCGCGTCGCTGTGAACCGTTTCTGGCAGATGTATTTTGGCACCGGCCTGGTGAAGACGGTCGAGGATTTCGGCTCTCAGGGCGAATGGCCGAGCCACCCGGCGTTGCTTGACTGGCTGGCGGTCGAATTCCGCGAGTCCGGATGGGACCTGAAGCACATGCAGAAGCTGATCGTGTCCAGCGCCGCTTACCGACAGTCCTCCCGTGTCACGCCGGAACTCGAGCAGAAGGACCCCGACAACCGGCTCCTCGCGCGCGGCCCGCGCGTCCGCCTGCCCGCCGAGACGGTCCGCGATCAGGCGCTCGCAGCCTCCGGCCTGCTGGTCGAAAAAATCGGCGGCCCCTCGGTCAAGCCGTATCAACCCGCAGGCCTCTGGAAGGAGCTCAGCGGCGCCGAGGAATACCCGCAGGATCATGGCGAAGGCCTCTATCGCCGCAGCATGTACACGTTCTGGAAACGCGCCTCTCCTCCGCCCTCGCTGATGAACTTCGACGCCGCCGGCCGTGAAGCCTGCGTCGTGCGCGAAAATCGCACCAACACGCCGCTCCAGGCCCTCAACCTGATGAACGACGTCACCTATCTCGAAGCCGCGCGCAAAATCGGCGAGCGCATGATGAAGGACGGCGGCCCGACGCCGGCAGAGCGCATCGCCTACGGCTTCCGCCTCATCACCTCGCGCCGGCCCGGCGAGAAAGAACTCGGCGTGCTCGTCGACGGCTATCGTTATTATCTCGACCGCTACCGGACCGACCCCAAGGCCGCCCTCAAGCTGGTCAGCCAGGGCGAGTCCCCGCGCGATGAATCGCTCGACACGGGCGAGCACGCGGCCTACTCGGCGTCGGCGAGCCTGATCCTCAACCTGGATGAAGTGATTACAAAGGAGTGATGCTGTGCACACCGGCCCGATGACTCGGCGATACTTTTTCGGCAAGACCTCGCGCGGAATCGGCGTGGCCGCGCTGGCTTCTCTCTTACAGGATGATATGCGCGCCTCCGGCGAAACCGGCGGGCTCACCGGCCTACCGCATTTCGCGCCCAAGGCCAAGCGCGTCATCTATCTCTTCCAGTCCGGCGCGCCCTCCCAGCTCGACCTGTTCGACTACAAGCCCAAGCTCGACGGCATGCGTGCGGCCGAGCTTCCCGATTCGGTCCGCATGGGCCAGCGCCTCACCGGCATGACGGCTACGCAGGCCAGCTTCCCCGTCGCGCCGTCGATGTTCAAGTTCGCGCAGCATGGCCAGTCCCAAGCCTGGGTCAGCGAGCTGATGCCGCACATCGCCAAGACCGTGGACGACCTCTGCTTCATCAAGTCGATGCACACCGAGCAGATCAACCACGACCCGGCCGTGACATTTTTCCAGACCGGCTTCCAGTTGGCGGGCCGCCCAAGCATCGGCTCCTGGATCTCCTACGGACTGGGCAGCGAAAACAAGGACCTGCCCGCCTTCGTCGTCATGATTTCGCAGGGCACCGGCAATCCCGCCGATCAGCCGCTTTACGACCGGCTGTGGGGCAGCGGCTTCCTCCCCACCCGCTACCAGGGCGTCAAATTCCGCGCCGGCGGCGATCCGGTGCTCTTCCTCTCCGATCCCGAAGGCATGGACCGCAACGGCCGCCGGCGCTTTCTCGACGACCTCGCGAAGTTGAACCAGATGGAGCTGGACGATTTCGGCGATCCGGAGATTTCTACGCGCATCGCGCAATACGAGATGGCGTACCGTATGCAAGCGTCCGTGCCGGAACTGGCCGATCTTTCAAAAGAGCCAGACAGCGTCTTCGAGGCGTACGGACCTGAATCGCGCCGCCCCGGCTCCTTCGCCCGCAATTGTCTGCTTGCCCGGCGGCTGGCCGAGCGCGGTGTGCGATTCATCCAGCTCTTCCACCGCGGCTGGGATCAGCACGCCAAGCTCCCCAAGCAAATCCGCGGGCAGGCCGCCGACACCGACCAGCCGTCCGCCGCGCTGGTGCAGGATCTCAAGGCTCGCGGCCTGCTCGACGACACGCTCGTCGTCTGGGGCGGCGAGTTCGGCCGCACGGTCTATTGTCAGGGCAAGCTCACCGCCGAGGACTACGGACGCGATCACCATCCGCGCTGCTTCACTGTCTGGATGGCCGGCGGCGGCGTCAAGCCCGGGGTCAGCTATGGGTCCACCGACGATTTCTGCTACAACATCGCCGAGAATCCCGTGCACGTGCACGACCTGCACGCCACCATCCTGCATTGCCTCGGCGTCGATCATACCAAGCTGACGTTCAAATACCAGGGCCGCCACTTCCGCCTGACCGATGTTCACGGCAACGCGGTCCGCGGAGTGCTGAGCTGATGCCAGCAGTTTCCCGCCGGGCGCTGCTGGCGGGCTTGGCCGGCCTCGGCGCGGCGCGTCCTTCAGGCTTGCTCATCGATTCGCACGTTCACCTGTTCGATCCCGCGAAATTCCCCTATCACCCGCGAGCCACGTACAGGCCGCCCGCCGCTCCCCTGGAGACCTACGAGCAATTCATCGCTGCCTCGCGAATCGACCATACCGTCATCGTGCATCCAGAGCCCTATCAGGACGACCACCGCTATCTGGAATACTGCTTCGCGCACGAGCCGCGCCCCGGGTTCTTCAAAGGCACCTGCCTGTTCGATCCCGTAGCTCCGGAGACGCCCGACCGCATGGAGGCGCTCGTCAAGAAACTGCCCGGCCGAATCGTCGCCCTCCGCATTCACCAGATGCGTAAAGCCGGCGAGCCGCCTACCGGCCCTGACCAGCCCATTCGCGACCGCGACATGAGCGCCCCTCAGATGCGCGCCACCTGGAAGAAGGCCTCCGATCTCGGACTGGCGATCCAGATGCATTTCGTTCCCGTCCACGCGCCGGAAATCGGACGCCTCGCAGGAGAGTTTCGCTCTATGCCCGTCATTCTCGATCACCTCGCCCGCGCCGGCCAGGGAACATCCGCCGAGTTCGACGAAGTGTTGAAGCTGGCCAAGCTGCCTCGCGCCATCATGAAGTATTCCGGCGTGCCCTATTCGTCCAAGCAGCCGCGCCCGCACGCGGACGCGAAACCGCTGGTCCGCCGCGCGTTCGACGCTTTCGGCGCGGATCGAATGATCTGGGGCGGCCTCGGCATGAACGCCGAACAGTTCTCAAAGCAGGTGGACCTGTTTGAGTTCATGTTCGACTTCGCGTCTGAGTCGGACAAAGCCAAGATCCGCGGCTTGAACGCCTCCCGGCTCTTCCGCTTCTGAACGGTTTGTCGAGCCTACGCCTCCAGATCCAGAATCACCTTCCCCGCCTTCCCGCTCCGCATCGCCTCGAACCCCGCCTCGTACTCGCTGAACGGAAACCGATGCGTAATCACCGGCCGGATATCCAGCCCCGATTGCAGCATCACGGTCATCTTGTACCAGGTCTCGTACATCTCGCGCCCATAGATCCCCTTGATCGTCAGCATGGAGAAAATCACCGTGTTCCAGTCGATCGGGATCGGCTCGGTCGGAATCCCCAGCATCGCGATCTTGCCGCCGTGGCTCATGTTCGCCAGCATGTCACGCAGCGCCTGCGGGTTCCCCGACATCTCCAGCCCCACGTCGAACCCTTCCTTCATCCCGAGCTGTTTCTGCGCGCCTTCCAGCGACGTCTCCCGCGTATTTACCGCCAGCGTCACGCCCATTTTCCTGGCCAGCTCCAGCCGCGCCGGATTCACGTCGGTGATCACCGTGTACCGCGCCCCCGCGTGGCGCGCCACTGCCGCCGCCATCATGCCGATCGGACCGGCGCCGGTGATCAGCACGTCTTCTCCCAGCAGCGGAAACGAGAGCGCCGTGTGTACCGCGTTGCCGAACGGGTCGAAGATGCTTGCCACGTCCGTGTCGATCGACGGCGCGTGTACCCACACGTTGGTCATCGGCAGCGCGATGTACTCGGCGAAACAGCCCGGCCGGTTGACGCCGACGCCCGACGTGTGCGCGCAGAGGTGGCGCCGCCCCGCCAGGCAGTTACGGCACCGCCCGCACACCACGTGGCCTTCCCCGCTCACCAGTTGCCCCGGGTGAAAGTCGGTCACGTTTGCGCCCCGATCTGCGATTTCGCCGACAAACTCGTGGCCGATGGTCATCGGAACCGGAATCGTCTTCGCCGCCCACCCATCCCAGTTGTAGATGTGGACGTCGGTTCCGCACAAGGAAGCTTTCTTAACCTTGATCAGGACGTCGTTGATGCCGATCTCCGGCACCGGAACGTCCTCCAGCCACAAGCCGGGTGCGGCTTCCTTTTTGACTATAGCTTTCATTGCGCGCTCCTACTTTAAAAAAGGGCTCCGATATAATGGAGTGCCCTCCTGTATGATAGACGCCGCCGATTCCACTTTGCAAGACGAGCCTCTCATATAATGGAAGCATGTCGAAGGCCCGCGCCGCCGACGCCCACGCCGACCCGCTGAGCACACATCTCCGCGGCCGCGTGCGGACGCTGCGCGGCGAGCGCGGCTGGTCGCTCGACGAGATGTCCAGCGCCTGCGGCGTCAGCCGCTCCATGCTTAGCCAGATCGAGCGCGGCCGCGTCAATCCGACTATCGCAGTCGCCTTCCGCATCGCCCGCGCTTTCGGGCTCTCCCTCGCCGAGCTGGTCGAAACTCCCGGAGCTACCTCCTCGGTGAACGTGATCCGCGCCTCCGACCACGCCTATCACTTCCGATCCGACGAGCACTGCCGCATCAGAACTCTGTCCCCCCTGCACTTTGAGAAAGACGTCGAGTTCTACCAGATCGAGCTTCAGCCCAAAGGCGCCCTGAAGAGCGCCCCCCACTTCGAGGGAACGCGCGAGTACCTGACCGTCGTCAAAGGGCGGGTTCGCATCGAATCCGCCGGCGACAGTGAAGTGCTAGGTCCCGGCGATTCCGCCGCCTACCGCGCCGACGTCCCCCACGCGATCGTCAATCTGGCGCCCACACCTGCCGTCGTCTATCTGGTCGACATCTACCGTTAGCTGGGTGATGCCTTACCGTTCCTGCCGGTACGACACGACCACGCGATACAGATCCGTCCGCACCACCTTCGCCAGTTCCCGCGAATCGTCCAGGTAGCGGGCATAGTTCTTGTTCGGAAAGAGCTTGGCGAACAACGCTGGCGCCCCGCCCCCCGGGCCGCCTCCACTCACGGCGCTCGCCAGATCCTTGTAAACCGTATTGGTCGCCGCATCGTAAGGAAGCGACGTGCCCGTCGGAAACGTCAGGTGGGAGAACGACCATCCCTTCTGGCTACCGGCCTTCACCCTCTCCGTCGCCATCGCCAGCCGCACGTCGTGCATCAGCTCGGACAACTCCGCGCCCTTCCCCTCGGCGGTCTTCAAGCGGCTGGTGGCGATGTAATCGCCCTCGGCCAGGCTATAGTCCGGAGTCAAATCGTGAACATGCCACAGCGTCGTCCCCACCGCCGAACTCATCGTCCGGACACTTTGCATGTAATCCGCGTATGACATCCCGGCCGCCGCGAGGAACATCTCGTTCCTCTTGGCCGGATCCGGCTCCTGCGGCGCCTCGTTTGCCACCGCCACAATCAGATAATTAGCCCGCGGGGCCGGATCCCCCGGATACACCACGTGCCGCAGACTCCAACCGAGCGCGTTCGGATTCGCCTTCAGCCGCGCCCGAACCGTCTTGGCGCCCGCCCCGGTCCTGTAGAAGTCCACGAAGGCGGTCTCCTTTTCGGGCGGGACCTGGACGGAGATCACGGTGCCGTAACGTCGCACCGGGGGCGTTTGGCCGGTCGCCGTTTGCGAAGAAATCGTGCCAATGAGCAGCGCAACGGCCGCCGAAACCTGCAAGACAACTCTGTGCATCCATCTCTCCTTGGCCAGGCTTTGTCAATCGAGCCGCCCGGCGTGGAGAGTATACCGCTTCCCGCCCGCTCGCGCAGTTTATTTGAGATCGTCGGCTCGTAGCGAGACTTGGTGGAAGCCGGTCGTAAGTTGTGTCGCGAGTTTGTCGCTGGTTTCAGTGCTTGGGCCGTGTCAGGCGATCATCGCGCCCCAT
>JACXTT010003971.1_pt1 | contig 22253 bp, 15 predicted proteins | sample 9270951 | NCBI WGS metagenome assembly JACXTT01 (sample SAMN15532306, study PRJNA645909) | rock metagenome | isolation source: weathered quartz diorite | place: Puerto Rico | collected 2017-06-21
TCACCATGCAGTTCGGCCCCAAGCCGTTGTTCGAGAATATCTCGGTCAAGTTCGGCGAGGGCAACCGCTACGGCCTGATCGGCGCGAACGGCTGCGGCAAGTCCACCTTCATGAAGATCATGGGTGGCGATCTGGAATCGAGCGCCGGCAACGTCATGCTCGAACCGGGCGTGCGCCTGGGCAAGCTGCGCCAGGACCAGTTCGCGTATGAAGACATGCGCGTGCTGGACGTGGTGATGATGGGGCACACCGAGATGTGGGGCGCCGCGCAGGAGCGCGACGCCATCTACGCCAACCCGGAAGCGACCGACGAAGACTACATGAAGGCCGCCGAGCTGGAGGCCAAGTACGCGGAATACGACGGCTACACGGCCGAGGCGCGCGCCGGCGAACTGCTGCTGGGCGTGGGCATTCCCACCGAGCAGCACCAGGGCCCGATGAGCGAGATCGCCCCCGGCTGGAAGCTGCGTGTGCTGCTGGCGCAGGCACTGTTCTCGAACCCGGACGTGCTGCTGCTGGACGAACCGACCAACAACCTGGACATCAACACGATCCGCTGGCTGGAAGATGTGCTCAACGAGCGCAACTCCACCATGGTCATCATTTCCCACGACCGCCACTTCCTGAACTCCGTGTGCACGCACATGGCCGACATGGACTACGGCACGCTGAAGGTCTACCCGGGCAACTACGACGACTATCTGGAAGCCTCGATGCAGGCCCGCGAGCGCCAGGTGGCTTCCAACGCGCGCGCCAAGGAGCGCATCTCCGAGCTGCAGGACTTCGTGCGCCGCTTCTCGGCCAACAAGTCCAAGGCGCGCCAGGCCACCTCGCGCGCGAAGCAGATCGAGAAGATCAAGGTGGAGGACATCAAGCCGTCCTCGCGCCAGAGCCCGTTCATTCGCTTCGAGTTCGAGAAGAAGCTGCACAACCTGGCCGTGGAAGTCGAGGGCGTCACCAAGTCCTATGACCGCAAGATCGTCAATAGCCTGACGATGGCGATCCAGGCCGGCGAACGCGTGGCCATCATCGGCGAAAACGGCGCGGGCAAGACCACGCTGTTGCGCAGCCTGCTGAGCAACGCCGTGCAGACCGGGGTGCAACGCGGCGTCGAGGTGGACCGCGGCGCGGTCAAGTGGGCGGAGAATGCCAGCGTGGGCTACATGCCGCAGGATACCTACGAGGAATTCCCCGCTGATCGCGACGTCATGGACTGGATGAGCCAGTGGACACAGGCCGGCGATGACGAAACCTCGCTGCGCGGCACGCTGGGCCGCCTGCTGTTCTCGGCCGACGATATCAAGAAGAACGTCAAGGTGCTGTCCGGTGGCGAGAAGGGCCGCATGATCTGGGGCAAGCTGATGCTGGGCCGCCACAACGTGCTGGCGCTGGACGAGCCGACCAACCACATGGACATGGAGTCGATCGAGTCGATGCAGATCGCGCTGGACAAGTTCCAGGGCACGCTGATCTTCGTCTCGCACGACCGCGAATTCGTCTCGGGGCTGGCCACGCGCATTATCGAGGTGCGCACCGACGGCACGCTGACGGATTATCTGGGTACGTATGACGAGTACCTGCAGTCGCAGGGGATCGACGGCTAAAGGCCGCGCGTTGCCCAGTGAAGAAGGCCGCCTCCGGGCGGCCTTTCTTATATGCGCTTTCCGCTGTCTTTCGGCTTCCACAGGCCGCAGGTTGCTGCCGTGCTCTTGGATTGTGACTGAGCCTCGCATATGTGTTGCCAGTCACGAAAGCCGCGGGTTTTCCCGGGTGCCTCGCGTCAAACCGACAGGGCTATCATTTGTTCAATTCACGAACTCAAGTTCGTAATTAGAACTTCATTCATTGGACGCAAGCATCCGGCGCGCTTCGTATCCCGGTGCCGGGCAAGCGATGCATCGCCAATGCGTCCAGAGAGTGGGGCGTCAAGTCCTGCCTCGGCCGGATCCCAGGAGACCAAGTATGTTCAGTCCTCAACGTCGACAATGGCTGGCCATGGGGCTGGCTGCCGCTGGCACATCGATGCTGCCCGCATTCAGCATGGCACAGGCGGCGCAAGGTGACGCCAGGCAGCCGCGCGATGGTACCCGTCTTATCCTGCTCGGTACCAAAGGTGGTCCCCGCGTGGGCGGTACTCGGTCCAACCCTGCCAACCTGCTGCTTATCCATGGCGTTCCGTATGTGATTGACTGCGGCACTGGTGTTTCACGGCAACTGGTCAACGCGGGTGTGCCGCTTACCCAATTGCGCTATGTGTTCATCACGCATCATCACTCGGACCACAATCTTGAGTATGGCAACTTGCTTTACAACGCCTGGGCTGCTGGCTTGAACCACGAAGTTGACGCGTTTGGCCCCAAGGGGCTCAGGGCAATGACCAAGGCGTACTGGGAGGTCAACCGCTTTGACATGGAGACGCGCGTGGCCGACGAGGGCAAGCCGGACCTGCGTAAATTGGTGGTCGCCAAGGAGGTACTCGACGATGGCATCGTGCTGCAAAACGCCAACGTCAAGGTGACGGCCCTCCGCACGCCGCATCCCCCCATCGTCGACAACGTTGCCTATCGCTTTGAAACTCCGGACCGTACTGTTGTCTTCTCGGGGGACACCGCCTACAACCCGAAGCTGGCTGAGTTTGCCAAAGACGCAGATGTCTTGGTGCACGAGGCCATGTACGGACCGGGTATTGATGCGTTGGCGGCGCGCGTCCCCAACGCCTCAACGATCAAGAAGCACTTCCTGGCAAGCCATACGCTGACCGAGGACGTCGGGCGCGTCGCCGCTGCCGCGGGTGTGAAGACCTTGGTGTTGAGCCACTTTGTGCCAGGCGATGACGACACCATTACCGACGAGATGTGGGTAGAAGATGTGCGCAAGCACTACAGCGGACGCATCGTTGTCGGCAAGGATCTCATGGAAATCTGAGTCATGACTCAACGGCGGCGCGATTCAGACTTCCGCAAGCCACTGAGGCAGGCATCGCCATATGTGTCGCATGAGGAATGCCACCGGTCGGGGTAGGTGAGCCAACAGATCTCAAATACCGGGAGCGCGGCAACGTTCTATTCTTGATGTATGGGGCGTACTGGGCGCATCGCCCAGCCAGCCTCGCGCCACGGCGATCAGCACGCTGACAGTCACGGCACGGGAAGAGCAGGGCGGCGACGACATGAACCGGGTTCTCGCGATGGCTTCGGCATGCTGCCTGATGGCTGCCTGTGTATCGACGGGTGTTGACATCAAGCCAGAGCAATTGGCGAACTTCATCCCGGGTTTCTCCACTCGTGATGACGTGACCGGGCAGCTTGGGACTCCCACATCGCAGGCGACGCTAAGCAATGGGTCGACCATACTGCTCTATTCGTTTGCGACCTCCAAGCCTCACCCTGAGAGCTTTATTCCGTTCATTGGCCCGTTGTTTGCCGGAGGCGAGATCCGATCGTCGACAGTGCTGTTCGAGTTCGACGAAAACGGTGTTCTCAGGAGCGAGCGCAAGACAACCTCTACCGGTGCTTCGGGCCTGAGCATATTGCCGCCTTGAGGGGGCAAGCTGACAAGCGGTGTCTGGTGCATATCGGTATGCCTGCGAGCGTGCGCTGGCCGGCGGACATTGTCCGGTAGCGAACGCAATACCCGCTGCCGTTACACCTACAATGGTTCACGTGGGTGACTTCACGCAGACGTTTGCCTGAGGCCGGATCGCGTCATCGCGGCTGCCCCACAGGCATTGCGCCATGCCGCTGGCAGATCTGCATTGCGCCGACGTCCGGGCGCGGCAAGCCATGGATGGCGGTCCAGAAAGGAGCGTGATCCATGCGCTTGCCCGGAAGGCCCGGCACTCGACTGACAGGCATCGCCACCGCAGCCGTGGTCGTCATTGCCGGCCTGATCCTGGTCGGGCGCGTCACCGGCTTGCTGATTGACTGGCTGTGGTTTTCCTCTGTCGGCTACGGCGACGTTTTCTGGACGATCTTTCTCGCCCGGGCACTTCTGTTCGGCGCCGTCTTCGCCGTCTCGTCGTATGCGCTATGGACGTCCGCATGGCTGGCGCACCGCCATGCAAGGCGCCTGGGCGCGCGGGGCGCGGACACGGTACTGCCGCCAGGGGTGCCGGAAATCCTGAACGAACTGGTCGGCGACGTCGCGCAGCATCTCCGGTGGCGCACCGCCATTGCCGGCGTGGCCGTCCTGCTGGGCCTGCTCATCGCCACGGCCGATGTCACGGACTGGGACCTCGCGCTTCGCTTCGTCAGGCAGGTGCCGTTCGGCAAGGCCGATCCGATCTTCGGCAAGGACATCGGCTTCTACCTGTTCTCACTGCCAGCCTATGTCGCGCTCAGGAACTGGCTGCAACTGCTGCTTGGTGGCTGCGCTGGCGTTGCCGCCGTGGTGTACGGGTTGCGCGGCGATATCGCGATCATGCTACCTCCGCGCGGGTTGTCGCCAGCCGCCGCCAGGCATGGTTCGATACTGCTGGGCTTGTTCTTCCTGCTGCAGGCCTGGTCTTACTGGCTCGATCGCTTTCTGCTGCTCTACGGCGACAACGGTGTCGTGGTGGGCGCCGGCTATACCGATGTCCACGTCCAGTTGCCCGTCCTGTGGCTACTTGCGGGCCTCGCCGCTGCTGCCGCAGTCGCGACATGGGCCAATTTGCGTTGGCTGGACTATCGGGTTCCCGCCGTCTCGGTACTGACGCTATTCGGCAGCGCAATCGTACTCTCCTTGATTTACCCGGCGTTGTTCCAACGGTTCTACGTCAAGCCGAACGAACTGCAGTTTGAGACGCCGTATATCAGGAACAGTATTGCGCTGACGCGGGAGGCCTATGGGCTGGCGCGGATCGTGGTAAAGCCGTTCCCGGCCGAACAGAACCTGAATCTCGCCACGCTCGACGCCAATCGGGCAACCGTCGACAACATCCGTTTGTGGGACCTGCAGCCGCTGCAGGATACCTATGCGCAGTTGCAGGAGATCAGGACCTATTACCGGTTCCTGGCGACGGACATCGACCGATACCGGCTCAGTGCCGGCTACCAGCAGGTGATGCTGTCAGCGCGGGAACTGGAGCCATCGCTGCTTCCGGCCAACGCCCAGACCTGGGTGAACCTGCATGTCCTGTTTACCCACGGCAATGGTGTCGTCATGTCGCCGGTAAAGGAGAAATCCCTCGAAGGCCTGCCGACCCTCTATCTGCAGAATATTCCGCCTGTCTCCACCGGCGGGCCGGGCATCCGGGAACCTCGGCTGTACTTCGGCGAAGGCCACAAGGACTACGTCATCGTCAACGGCAGCACGCCGGAATTCGACTATCCCAAGGCCGAGGAGAACGTCTACACGACGTATCGCGGGCGCGACGGCATTGCCATTGGCAGCCTGGCGCGACAGGCGCTCTTCGCCTGGCAATTCAGCGATCCCAATATCCTCGTGAGCGAGTATGTCGCGCCGGCAAGCCGGATCCTGCTCCATCGCAATATTCAGGATCGAGTGCGTATGATCGCGCCATTCCTCGCCCTCGACCATGATCCCTATATCGTCGTGAGCGACGGGCGCCTGTTCTGGATCCAGGATGCCTACACCACCAGCCGTTGGTTCCCGTACTCGCCGCCGGGTTCCGGCGATGGCGACAACTATATCCGCAACGCTGTGAAGGTGGTGATCGATGCCTACCATGGCACGGTCGACTTCTACGTCAGCGATCCTGCCGATCCGCTCGTGCAAACGTACCAGCGCATGTTTCCGGGCCTGTTCAAGCCCCTGGGCACGATGCCAGAGACACTGCGGCAGCATATCCGCTACCCCGAGGATCTGTTCCTGATCCAGGCGCAGATCTATCGTGCGTACCACATGGAAACGCCGGAAGTCTTCTATAACCGCGAGGATCTCTGGCAGTTCCCGCGCAAACTGGCCGACATCGACGCGGCGAAGGCGCCTGCCACGCCGATGATGCCCTACTACATGATCGCGCGGCTTCCCGCGGAGCCGAGCGCCGAGTTTTTCCTCATGCTGCCGATGGTACCCAGCCGGCGCGAAAACATGATTGCCTGGCTGGCCGCGCGTTGCGATGGGGCCGAGTACGGCAAGCTTGTCGTCTACACGTTTCCCAAGGACAAGCTGGTTTACGGCCCGTTCCAGATCGAGGCACGCATCCAGCAGAATACGGAAATCTCACAGCAGATTTCGCTGTGGAACCAGATGGGTTCGCGCGTCATCCGCGGCCACCTCCAGGTCGTGCCCATCGAAGGCTCGATTCTCTACATCTCGCCGCTCTATTTGCGCGCGGAATCCGGGCAATTGCCGGAGTTGAAGCGGGTGATCGCTGCCTATGGAGACCGTGTGGTCATGGAGGAAACCTTGGGCGCGGCCCTGGCGGCGCTCTTCAAGGAGATTCCTCCAGCGGGGATGCCGCCCGATGGTACCGCGGGCAAGCGCGCCCGCGACGCACTGGCTCACTACAACCGTGCCCTCGAGCGATTGAAGGCGGGAGACTGGAGCGGTTTTGGCAAGGAACTCGATACCCTGCGGCCGTTGCTGGAAGCGCTCGGCACAGAAGGCGCCGATGGACGGAAATCACCCGCTCAAGGGAAGTGATTCCGTTGCCATGCGCCTGGCTTGTTCGCCACGCGCTGACGTTCTTCTCCCCTGGCGCCACTGGCCGACCCTGCTTCTATACTGGGCTTACGACAGTGCGGGACTTGCGCTCAACGGTGCGGCGGCGCGCGTACATGGCGGGAATTGGGACCTTGATTCTGGCCAGCCCCGCGTGATCCAGTACTGGCACCACCCGCCCGGCGTGGATGTCCTCGTGGATACACATTTTGCCTGGATTCGGGCAGGGAGAATTTCATGGACAACGCTCAAGGACAACTCGTCTTCACCCTGAACCACCTGATTGGCGTCGGCAAGGACGGCGAACTCAGTTGCATGACCGGCGCCCGTGACGTGCACAACGCCGAGATGCGCAGCATCCTGGCCGGCTCCGCCGAAACCTGCCGCAACTCGGTGACCGAACTGCAGGCGCTGGTCAGCTCGCTAGGCGCCGTGCCGCGCGACCGCGGCACCATGACCGGCACGATGCATCGCGGCTGGATGGAAGTGATGCATATCATCGCGCCGCACAACGATGACGTGGTGCTGAAGTTGTGCGAACGCGAGGAAGAGGCTGCCAGACGCGAGTACCGCTCGGCGCTGATGAAAGACATGCCAGGGGACATCCGCTCGGTGGTCCTGCGCCAGTACGAGGGTATGCAGAAGTATCACGAACGCATCCACGCCATGCGTGGCATGCAGATTCACTGACGCGCTGACGCACGCCTGGTTCACGCTGCATCGATGCCCGATTGGCCCGATCGCACCAGGCGTGCGGACAAGTCGCGAAACGGCGTCCGTCTCTGACCGACCCTGAGCGGCCTGCCGCGAAAGACGCGCTAACGTCGCGTCCATGAAGTTTCAGTCAGCGTGCATTGAGCACATTGGAGAGCAACGCCCATCGCTCATGATCTCGCCATTTGCCATTGACGCGAAGGTAGCTCGGCGAAAAACCTTCCTTCTGAAATCCGAGGCGGCGTACCAGGGCTATCGACGCTTCGTTTTCGGGCTGTATGTTTGCCTCCAGTCGATGTAATCCGAGGTCGTCGAACGCATAATCGACTGCGGCTCGCAGCGCCTCGGTCATCAGTCCTTTCCGGCTGAAGCTCGACATTCCGTAGTAGCCGAGGTAAGCACTCTGGAATGCACCGACAACGATCTCGCTGATATTCACGACACCGACGATGCACCCGGAAACCCGCTCTCGGGCAACAAGCCCGACGTTCGGGCCGGTCAGGCAACGCCCAAACCAACTATCGAATCCCGTCTGGTCCGTGAAAGGCGTGACCCACGGTTGGTGGTAGTCCTGATTCGCTCTATTGGCGGCGATCAAATCTGCAGCGTCAGCGCGGATCGCGCGATTGAGTTGAATCGAATTCATGGATGTGTCGGTAACCGACTGTTTTTCTCGGATGTTGATCGACGAAATATACGGGATTCTCTTGCCTAAAAAGCACAGCTCCACGGATGGCTGGATTGGGGAAGACTGCAGCCCCTACTCGGGTGATGGCAATTGTCCCTTACTGGCCGAACTCGATCGCCCGGGTGCCCCGCGACATCCACCCATATTCAGGCAGCGCGCCATGACAGCCCCACGACCTTCCCGTCCAGCAATTCGGCGATGAACCTTTGTTTATGGCCCGTCACCGCGCCGGCACCACCCCCAGCGACGCCATCAACCCATCAAGCTGCGCGACAATCGCGTCCGCGGTGATTTCCCCCTTGGCCTTTTGCAGCGCGGCGTGGAGCGCGTCGCGCAAGCCGGCCAGTTCCAGCAGCGTGACCGCCTTTTCCACCTTCACCTGCATCACATAGCCGCGCAGGCCGAGGTGGTGGCCGATGACGTCGGTATAGAAGTGATAAAGCTGCTGGTAGGCATTCGCGCCGGCGGGAGCCGGCGAGACGGGCGGGGGCGGTGCGGACGCCGCGGCGGCCCGATCCGGTGACAGGTCCACGCGGCGCATCGCGTAGAGCGAAAACAGATTGTCCTTGTCCGCGCCGGTGTTTGTGTCCTGTGACAATTGCGGCGATGGCTGCGCCGAAGCCGGCGGGGCTACACTTGCCGCGGGCGCTGGCACCTGTGCGGCCACCGGCTCGATCAGCCCCAGCTCCAGCAACGCACCAAATGCCTCCGGCCCCACACCCATGCCGCCCACCTGCGCCAGCAGGTCCTGCCGGCTTCGTTCCCCATTGATGATCAGCAGCAGCGCGCGCAGCTTGTGATCCAGCCGGCGCTGCCGTGTCTTGATCTCGTCATGTCCCGCGTCCGTCTTGTGATAGACCGGATCGGCGTGATCGACCATGTCCCGCTCCTCTTGTGACTTATCTTTTTGTTATCTGCCGGCCGCCTGGCCGATTATCGCCACCTTGTTGCCGGCGGGGTCTCGCGGCGCGAAAAACCAAGCCGGGAATCCGCTCTACAATGTGGTGCACCATAAAAGTAACAAAGATTGCCAACCGCCGATTGACCGATATGACAACTGTGGCCATGCAACAACGAGACAAACTCTTTATCAACGGTAAATGGGTCAGCCCGCACGGTACGGGGCTGATCGACGTCATCCACTCCAGCACCGAGGCGGTCATGGGCCGCATCCCCGAGGGGCATGCCCGCGACGCCGAGGACGCTATCCTCGCCGCCCGGGCGGCCTTCGACGGCTGGTCCGCCACGCCCCCCGCCGTGCGCGCCGGTTACATCCGCAAGATCGCCGAGGGCCTCAAGGCCCGCACCGAGGAGCTGGCGCAGATGATCGCGGGCGAGGTGGGCATGCCCATCAAGCTCGCGCGCGCCATCCAGGTGGGCGGACCGGTCTACAACTGGGCGCAGGCCGCCAGCCTGCTGGAGAGCTTTGAGTTCGAGGAGCAGGTCGGCAATTCGCTGGTCGTGCGGGAACCGGTCGGCGTGGTCGCGGCGATCACGCCGTGGAACTATCCGCTCAACCAGATCACGCTGAAGGTCGCGCCCGCGCTGGCGGCCGGCTGTACGGTGGTGCTCAAGCCTTCCGAGGTGGCGCCGCTCAATGCCTTCGTGCTGGCCGAGGTGATCGAAGCGGCCGGCCTGCCGCCGGGCGTGTTCAACCTGGTCACCGGCTTCGGGCCGGTGGTCGGCGAGGTGCTGGCGAGCCATCCGGAAGTGGATATGGTGTCGTTTACCGGCTCCACGCGCGCGGGAAAGCGCGTGTCGGAGTTGGCCTCGCAGTCCGTCAAGCGCGTGGCGCTGGAGTTGGGCGGCAAGTCGGCCTCCGTGGTCCTGGACGACGCCGACCTGCCGTCGGCGGTCAAGGGCACGATCAGCGCCTGCTTCCTGAACTCCGGCCAGACCTGCTCGGCGCACACGCGCATGCTGGTGCCGCGCCAGCGCTATGAAGAAGTCCGGGAGATCGCCCGCAAGGTGGTGGAGGGCTTCACCGTCGGCGATCCGCTGCAGGAAACCACCAGGATGGGGCCGCTGATCTCGGCCGTGCAGAAGGAGCGCGTGACCGGCTACATCCGGCGTGGCCTGGAAGACGGCGCCGAACTGGTGGCCGGCGGCCCGGACACCCCGGCAGGCCTGGAAACCGGTTTCTTCGTCAAGCCGACGGTGCTCGGCAATGTCGATCCGAAGGCAACCGTCGCCCAGGAGGAGATCTTCGGGCCGGTCCTGACGATCATCTGCTACGACACCGAAGAGGAAGCCGTGCGCATCGCCAACGACAGCATCTATGGGCTGGGCGGCGGCGTGTGGTCGGGCGACGAGGCGCGTGCGATCCGCGTGGCGCGCCGCATCCGCACCGGCCAGGTCGACATCAACGGCGGCCCGTTCAACATGATGGCGCCGTTCGGTGGCTACAAGCAGTCGGGCAATGGCCGCGAGGCCGGCCGGTACGGGCTGGAGGAGTTCCTCGAATACAAGTCGCTGCAACTGAAGAAGCCGGCCGCCTGACGCGCCCGCGCCACACCTTCGGTAAATGCCCGGCTGGTCCGGGCATTTTTTCATCGCCGGGCCGTCCCAAGATGAAAAAGCCCCCTCGGGGGCAGCGACCCGCGAAGCGGGGGAGCGTGGGGCCATTTTATTGGTGGATAATCCGGCTGTTCGCCGCCTTCCAGGCGTGACTAGAAGAACAATGAACGGAGAACAACCGATGCGCTGGTTCAAACGGCTCGCCTGGCTGGTGGTGGTGCTGGCCGCGGCGGCGGGCATTGCGGGCGTGAGCGCCTATGTCTGGTACCGCCAGGCCTCCCAGCCCGATATGGCAGGCACGCTGCGGCTGCCGGGCCTGGCGGACAAAGTCACCATCGTGCGCGACCGCAACGCCGTGCCGCACATTCGCGCGGCGTCGATGGCCGATGCCTGGTTCGCGCTCGGCTACGTCCATGCGCAGGACCGCCTGTGGCAGATGCAGATGAACAAGCGCATCGTCGCCGGGCGGCTCGCCGAGATTCTCGGCCCCAAAGGGCTCGATACCGATCGTTTTCTGCGCACGCTGGGCGTGCGCCGCAATGCCGAGGCCATCTTCGCGCGGAGTTCGCCCGAGACGCGCGCGGCGCTGCAAGCCTATGCCAACGGCGTCAACGCCTACATCGACACCCGCAAGGGGCCGCTGCCGCCTGAATTCCTGATCCTGCACACCCAGCCGGAGCACTGGGAACCGGCCGACACGCTCGGCTGGCAGACCATGATGGCCTGGGACCTGGGCGGCAACTGGACGCAGGAGGTGCTGCGCATGAACCTGGCGCAGGTGCTGCCGGTGTCGCGCATCAACGAACTGTTGGCGCCATACCCCGGCGAACAGCCGCTGCGCACGATGGACTACGGCAGCCTGTATCGCCAATTGGCGCCGCAGGCCAGCGCGCTGGCTGCGGTCGAGCGCCGGGCGCCGGCCGGCTACGTGGAGGGCATGGGGTCGAACAACTGGGTGGTGTCCGGCGCCCACACGCGTTCGGGCAAGCCGTTGCTTGCCAACGATCCGCACCTCGGCCTGCAGGCGCCGGCGCTGTGGTACATGGCCCATCTGCAGGCGCCGGGGCTGGACGTTGCCGGCGCCACGCTACCGGGCGCGCCGATCGTGGTGCTGGGCCACAACCAGCGTATCGCCTGGGGCTTTACCAATACCGCGCCCGATGTGCAGGACCTGTACATCGAACGCATTCGTCCCGGCGACACGACGCAATACCAGACCCCGGACGGCTGGGCGGCCTTTGAGACGCGCACGGAGATCCTGCACGTCAAGGACGGGCCGGACGTCACGCTCCCGGTGCGCGTCACCCGCCACGGGCCGGTCATCTCCGATGCGAACGAGGCGGTCGGCACGGCGGCCGCGCCGCTCGGCGGGCAGTACGTGGTGGCGTTCCAGTGGACCGCATTGCGCACCGACGACCTGACATTCCAGGCCGGCCTCAAGATGAACACGGCGACCGACTGGGCGTCGTTCACCGCCGCGCTGCGCGATTTCCACTCGCCGCAGCAGAACATCGTCTACGCCGACGTGGACGGCAATATCGGCTTCATGGCGCCGGGCCGCGTGCCGCTGCGCCGTGCCGACAACGATCTCAAGGGTCTGGCGCCCGCGCCGGGCTGGGATGCGCGCTACGACTGGAACGGCTTCGTGCCGTTCGAGCGGCTGCCACGCAGCTACAACCCGCCGGCCGGGATGATCGTGACGGCCAACCAGAAGATCGTCGGCGACGACTATCCGTACTTCATCACCAGCGAATGGACGGTGCCATACCGCTACCAGCGCATCCGCACGCTGCTGGAGGCCGGCCAGCCGCACACGATGGACAGCTTCGCGGCCATCCAGAAAGATGTGGTGTCGCTCGCCGTGCGTGACGCCTTGCCGCTGCTGCTGGCCGCGCCGGTTGCCAGCGACACAAGCCGCCCGGCGCGCGAGCGGGAACTGTTCGAGGCGTTGCGGCGCTGGGACGGCACGATGCGGGCCGACCGCGCGGAGCCGCTGGTCGTCACGGCCTGGCTGCGTGAACTGTCGCGGCTGCTGATCGAGGACAAGGTCGGCGAGACGCTGTTCCGCCGCCTCTGGGAGCAACGCAACGTTCAGCAGGCGATGCTGAACGCGCTGCGCGCGCCGCGCGGCGCCGGCGCGTTCTGGTGCGACGACACGCGCACGCCCGGCCAGGAAACCTGCGAGCAGACGATTGGCCTGGCCTGGCAGCGCGCGCTGGCCGACCTGGACAGCCGCTACGGCGACAACCCGTCGCGCTGGCGCTGGGGCAAGGCCCATACCGCGCGCTCGGAGCACAAGCCGTTCGGCAAGGTGCCGTATCTGGCGAGTCTGTTCAATGTCCGCGTGCCGACCGGCGGCGATACGTATACCGTCGATGTCGGCCGCCACAACCTGCGCGACGAGCAGGCGCCGTTCGAGAGCACGCACGCGGCCAGCCTGCGTGCCATCTACGATCTGTCCGAGCTGACGGCGTCGCGTTTCATGACCTCGACCGGCCAGTCCGGCAACGCGCTGTCGCCGAACTATCGCGACTGGACTGGCAAGTGGGCCGCCGTGGAGTTCGTCACGATCGCGCCGCAGCGGCGCATGCTCGGAGACGACGCCTTCGATACGCTGGTGCTGGCGCCGGCGGCCGCAAGAAAATAGGTCACGTCGTGATGTCAACTTTTGTGGCGGCCGGCAACGCGGGATGACGGATGGCAGTACCATGGTGGCCTGTTTTCCCTTGCCAAGAGGAGTCCACGGATGGCCACCGGCACCGCTTTCACGACCCACATCATTCAGCACGTCGGCTTCGAGCATGCCGGCGTGATCGGCGCGGCCCTGCGCGCACGCGGGCATGCGCTGCGCGTGTTCCAGGCCGGCGTGGACGATCTCTCCGTCGTAACGCGCGAGAATCCGGACCTGCTGCTGGTGCTGGGCGGCCCGATTGGCGTGTACGAAACCGATGTCTATCCGTGGCTGGAAGCCGAAATCGCCGTCATTCGCGAGCGCCTGGCGGCGGGCGGCAAGATGATCGGCGTTTGCCTGGGCGCGCAGTTGATTGCGCGTGCGGCCGGCGCCCGCGTCTACCCGGGCACGCGTGAAATCGGCTGGGCATCCATCACGCCCACGGAAGCCGGCAAGCAGTCCGCGCTTGGCGAGCTTGCCGCCGCCGACTGGCAGGTGCTCCACTGGCATGGCGACACCTTTGATCTACCGCCGGGCGCGGCACTACTGGCGTCCACGGCCGCCGTGCCGCACCAGGCCTACACGATCGGTCACCAGGTGCTGGCTCTGCAGTTCCACCCCGAGGTGATGCCCGGCGATATCGAAACCTGGTTGATCGGCCATACCGTTGAACTGGCCAAGGCCGGCATCGATCCCCGCACCATTCGCGCCCGGACCGCCGAGATCGGTGAGGGCGTCGCCGCCGCGGGGCAGCGCATGTTCTCGCGCTGGCTGGACGAGGTGGGGTTGTGAGCGGCAGCGGGTTCGTTGTTTCAGCAGTCGGTAGCGCCTGGAAGATCAACGCGGTACTCGTCGGTAAGGTTCGGCCGTTCGGTCCGGCGGGCAAGCCCAGCGGCATCGACAAGTCGGCCGTGGGCGGGGTGGCGCGTGTCGCCCGCCTGGGGCTGGACGGCGACGAGCAGGGCGACCCGAAACATCATGGCGGCCCCGAGAAGGCGCTGCACCACTACCCATTCGACCACTACGCGAGCTGGCGCGACGAGCTTGCCGGCCAGTCCGCGCAGGCGGCGTCCGTGCTCGCGCAACCGGGCGCCTTTGGCGAAAACCTGAGTACCGTGGGCCTGACGGAGGCCAATGTCTGCGTCGGCGACCGCTTCCGGCTGGGCACGGCACTGGTCGAGGTGTCGCAGGCACGCCAGCCGTGCTGGAAGCTGAACCACCGCTTCGGTCATGCGGGCATGTCGCTGGCAGTGCAGCAGAGCCTGCGCACGGGCTGGTACTACCGGGTGCTGGAGGAGGGCGCGGTGACCGTCGGCGATGTCTTGATGCTGGCCGAGCGCCCGCATCCGACCTGGACGTTGCAGCGCCTGCTGCGCGTGCTGTACGTGGACCGGCTGGACTATGCGGCCCTGGCCGAGATGGCCGAACTGCCGCCGCTGGCCGAGAACTGGCGCCGGCTTGCCGCGCAGCGCGTGGCCCGGCAGGAAGTGGAAGACATGCAGCGGCGGTTGGCGGGAGGCTGACGCCCGCCGGTCTCAGCCCTGACGGAAGCGCCGGGCGGTGCCTTCGCGCGTAATGCGCTCCCAGATCACCTGTTTTTCCGCCTCGTTGTAAAACACCCAGTTGCTGACTTCGCCGGCGGTGCGCCCGCAACCCTGGCAAATCTCGTCGAACAGCGTCGAACAGATGCCAATGCAGGGGCTATCGGGGCGGTCGGAGAGACCGATGTCCGTGGCCTGTGCGGCTGCCGTGGCCTCGCCCGTGGTCGTGGCGACCGGGTCGGCAATCGGGGAGGTGGCTTCGGGCGGCTGGATCGGCATGCGGAAAGACGGGGGCGGGTCCGGTGGGACGGCCGCACATTATAAACGGGCGGGGCACGGCGGTTCGGGATGCCCTGCCGCCGAGGATTACCCGGCGGGTAATTGAATCACCTCGGGGCAGGCCGTAGGCTGGAGGCATCGAGTCCGTCCAGATCATTCCGGAGCCCGCCATGTTGCAAGCCCTTGCCGAACTGTCCGACCGTATGCCTGCATCTGCGGACAGCGCCCGGATCGACCCACGCATTCGCCGCATGGTCGACGACGTGCTGATGCAATCGCCGGTCGCCCGCGCGCTCGGCATCGGCCTCGATGCCATGGCCGTCGATCACGTGGAACTGACGCTGTCGTACCACGCGGGGAACGTCACGCACGGCAACACGATCCACGGCGGCGTGATTGCCACGCTGATCGACGTGGCCGGTGCCGCCGCCGCGGCTTCCGGGGCCGACGCCGACACACTGCGCGGCGGCGCCACCAGTTCGCTGACGATCCAGTATCTCGCCCCCGCCCAGGCCGCGCCGCTGCGCGCCGTGGCCGTCGTGGTGCGGCGCGGGCGCCGGCAGGTGGTCAGCGATGTGTCGGTCTACGCCGAAGGGAAGGACGAGGGCGTGCTGGTGGCCAAGGCGTTGATGAGCAGCGCGATGTTTTGAATCGTGTTGCGAAAGAAAAACGGCCCGTTGTTTGCAGCCGCCCGATAACTCGGAACCGGCAAACAACGGGCCGTCACGGCCTATTGCCGCAGCCGGTGGAAGATCCTCCCGCCGGCCGCTCAACCTCACATCAATACTTCCACAGAATCTTCTGCAGTTCCTTGCTGTCGCTGGTCTTGGTCAGCGCCAGTGCCATCAGGATGCGGGCCTTCTGCGGCAACTGGTCGTCGGTGACGATCCAGTCGTACTTGTCGTCGGGCTGCTCCGCGTTGCGGATCACCACGCCGCTGCCGGTGCGCGAGGCGCGCACGATCTGCACGCCCTTGGCGCGGGCGGCCTTCAGCGGCTCGACCATGTAGTCGCCGACGCTGCCGTTGCCGGTCGCGGCGTAGACGATCGCCTTGGCGCCGTTCTGCACGGCGGCATCGACGCTGCCCGGATTGACGTTGCCATAGGCGTAGACCACGGCGACTTCAGGCAGCTTGTCGATCTTGTCGATGTCCCATTCGGTCTTGGTGGTGTGCGGGCGAGCCGGCAGGCGATAGAAGGCCGTGCGGCCTTCGACCACGTAGCCGAGCGGGCCGAACGGCGAGCGGAAGGTCTCGGCCTTGAACGTGTTGCTCTTGGTGACGTCGCGGCCGGTGTGGATTTCGTCGTTGAGCACCACCAACGTGCCCTTGCCCTTGGAGTCCGGGCTGGAGGCGACCAGCACGGCGTCATACAGATTCAGCGAGCCGTCGGCGCCCAGCGCGGTGCCCGGGCGCATCGAGCCAACCACCACCACGGGCTTGTCGCTCTTGAGCGTCAGGTTCAGGAAGTACGAGGTTTCCTCGATGGTGTCGGTGCCGTGCGTGATGACGATCCCGTCCACGTCCGGCTGCTTGAGCAACTCGGACACCCGCTTGCCCAGCTTGAGCAGGCGCTCGTTGTTGAAGCTCTCCGAACCGATCTGGAAGATCTGCTCGCCCTTGACGTTGGCGATCTTCGAGATTTCCGGCACCGAGGCGATGATCTTGTCGACCGGCACCACGGCCGACTGGTAGGCCGCCGTATTGATCGCCGACGCGCCTGCGCCGGCAATGGTGCCGCCGGTGCCGATGATCACGATGTTGGGCTTGCGCGCCTCGCTGGCGGCGGAGGGCTGCGTCGTGGCCGGCGCGGACGGCGCGGACGGCGCCAGTTGCGCGTGCGCGGTGCCGGCGACAAGGCTGGCGGCCAGCATCAGGGCGCCGAGGGAAAAGGTATTGGCAGTACGCTTCATGGTTCTCCTCTTATCGGAACAGCCCGACATCACCTTTTGGGTGCGCGCGGCTGGTCGTTGTCGATGTCAAGCAATCTGCTTGCCAGGGGCTGTCTTACAGAGGCCGGGCAGGCAGAGCGAGAACCATACGCGACGGATGAGGGGCGTGTAAAGGCCGGCGAAGGGGCCGGCATCAGATGGCGTACAGATCGAGGTACTCGTTGACCGGCATCGGCTCCAGCCGGGCAGGGTCGAGCGAGGCCGCGAGGATGGCCTCCTGCTGCCTGGCCGGAAAGCGTCGCGCGAGGTTGGTCTTGAACTTCTCGACCAGCAACGGCATGCCTTCGTCGCGGCGGCGCTTGTGTCCTAGCGGGTATTCGACCACCACCTCCGGCAGCACCGTGCCGTCGTTGAGCGTTACCGTGAGGCCGTTGGCGATGGCGCGTTTCGCGGGGTCGTGATAGTCCGCCGTGAAGGCCGGATCTTCCACGCAGACGATCCTTGCCCGCAGTGCATCGATGCGCGGATCGGCGGCCGCGTGGTCTTCGTAGTCTTCCGCGGTCAGCCGCCCGAACAGCAGCGGCACGGCCACCATGTACTGGATGCAGTGGTCGCGGTCGGCCGGATTGGCAAGCGGCCCGCTCTTGTCGACGATGCGCAGGCAGGCTTCATGCGTGCGGATCGTGACCTGCCGGATGTCCGCGGCGCTCCTGCCGGCGGCGGCCAACTGGCCATGCAGTGCCATCGCGGCTTCCACTGCGGTCTGGGCGTGGAACTCGGCCGGGTAGGCGATCTTGAACAGCACGTTTTCCATCACGTACGTGCCATACGGACGCTGGAAGCGGAACGGCTGCCCTTTGAACAGCACGTCGTAGAAGCCCCAGGTGGGCGCGCTCAAGACCGACGGATAGCCCATCTCGCCGGTCCGCGCGATCAGCGCCAGACGGACGGCGCGGCTGGTGGCGTCGCCCGCGGCCCAGCTCTTGCGGCTGCCGGTGTTGGGGGCGTGGCGATAGGTGCGCAGCGACTGGCCGTCGACCCAGGCGAGCGACACCGCGTTGATGATCTCGTCGCGCGACAGGCCGAGCAAGTTGGCGACGACGGCGGTGGAGGCCACCTTGACCAGCACCACGTGATCGAGCCCCACCTTGTTGAACGCGTTCTCGAGCGCGAGGCAGCCCTGGATCTCGTGGGCCTGGATCATGGCCGTCAGCACGTCCTTCATCGCGAGCGGCTTGCGGCCGGCGGCGATGTTGCTACGCGAGATCCAGTCGGCGGTGGCGAGGATGCCGCCGAGGTTGTCGGAGGGATGCCCCCATTCAGCGGCCAGCCAGGTGTCGTTGAAGTCCAGCCAGCGGATCATCGTGCCGATGTTGAAGGCGGCCTGGACCGGATCGAGCTGGAATTGCGTGCCGGGCACGCGGGCGCCATTGGGGACCACCGTGCCGGGCACGATCGGCCCCAGCAGCTTGGTGCAGGCGGGATAGGACAGCGCTTCCAGCCCGCAGCCCAGTGTGTCGATCAGGCAATGGCGGGCGGTGTCGTAGGCGAGGCCGCTCTGGATGGCGTACCCGGTTACGTAGTCGGCGATGTCGACCAGTACCGGGTCCGGGGCGGGGCGCTTGGCAGATGTGGCAGACATGACGGCGGTCTCCGACAGAACGGCCCCGCCGGGCAAGGGGCTTAGAAAACGTCGCCCGGCACGCGCACCCAGCCTTCCATCAGCACGCGGGCGCTGCGGCTCATGATGGCCTTGGTGACGACCCATGCGCCGTCCACCTGGCTCGCCTGCGCGCCAACGCGCAGGGTGCCGGACGGATGGCCAAAGCGTACCGCATTGCGCTCGCCGCCGCCGGCCGCGAGGTTCACCAGCGTGCCGGGGATTGCCGCGGCGGTGCCGATGGCCACGGCGGCCGTGCCCATCATGGCGTGGTGCAGCTTGCCCATCGACAGCGCGCGTACGAGCAGGTCGATCTCGCCGGCGGCCACGGTCTTGCCGCTGGAGGCCGCATAGTCGGCCGGCGGGGCCACGAACGCGACCTTCGGCGTGTGCTGCCGGGTCGCCGCTTCGTCGAGATGCTTGATCAGACCCATGCGCAACGCGCCGTGCGCGCGGATGGTCTCGAACATCGCCAGCGCCTTCGCGTCGCCGTTGATGGCGTCCTGCAACTCGGTGCCCGTGTAGCCGATGGCATCCGCGTTGACGAAGATGGTCGGGATGCCGGCGTTGATCATCGTCGCCTTGAGCGTGCCGACGCCCGGCACTTCCAGGTCGTCAACGAGGTTGCCGGTCGGGAACATCGCGCCGCCGCCTTCGCCGTCTTCGTCGGCGGCCGGGTCCATGAATTCCAGTTGCACCTCGGCGGCGGGGAAGGTCACGCCGTCGAGCTCGAAATCGCCGGTTTCCTGCACGGCGCCGTTGGTCATCGGCACGTGCGCGACGATGGTCTTGCCGATATTGGCCTGCCAGATGCGGATGGTGGCCACGCCGTCTTGCGGGACGCGGCTTGCGTCCACCAGCCCGGCGCCGATCGCGAACGGCCCGACGGCGGCGGAAAGGTTGCCGCAGTTGCCGCTCCAGTCCACGAACGGCTTGTCGATGGAAACCTGGCCGAACAGGTAGTCGACGTCATGGTCGGGCCGGCTGCTGCGGGACAGGATGACGGTCTTGCTGGTGCTGGAGGTGGCCGCGCCCATGCCGTCAATCTGCTTGCCGTACGGGTCCGGGCTGCCGATCACGCGCAGCAGCAGCGCGTCGCGCGCGCGGCCGGGCACCTGCGCGGCCTCGGGCAGGTCCTGCAGGCGGAAGAACACGCCTTTGCTGGTGCCGCCACGGATATAGGTGGCGGGAATCCTGATCTGGGGTACGTGGGCCATGGAAATGATGTCCTGATGAAAACAGGGGCGGTACGTTGCCGCACCGCCCCGCGATCGTCTTAGGCAGTAGCCGCCTTCGACGATTCAAGGAAGTCCTGCGCGAAGCGTTGCAGCACGCCGCCGGCCTCGTAGATCGAGACCTCCTCGTCGCTGTCGAGGCGGCAGGTCACCGGCACCTCCACGCGCTCGCCGTTGCGGCGATGGATGACCAGCGTCAGGTCCGCGCGCGGGCGGCGCTCGCCGCTCACGTCGTAGGTCTCGGTGCCGTCCAGGCCAAGCGTGACGCGGTTCACACCGGCCTTGAACTCCAGCGGCAACACGCCCATGCCGATCAGGTTGGTGCGGTGGATGCGCTCGAAGCCCTCGGCCACGATGACCTCCACACCAGCCAGACGCACGCCCTTGGCCGCCCAGTCGCGCGACGAGCCCTGGCCGTAGTCGGCGCCGGCGACGATGATCAGCGGCTGCTTGCGGTCCATGTAGGTCTCGATGGCTTCCCACATGCGCACAACCTTGCCTTCCGGCTCGACACGGGCCAGCGAGCCCTTCTGCACCTTGCCATCGACCACGGCCATCTCGTTGTGCAGCGTGGGATTGGCGAAGGTCGCGCGCTGCGCGGTCAGGTGGTCGCCGCGATGGGTGGCGTAGGAGTTGAAGTCCTCCTCGGGCAGGCCCATCTTCGCCAGGTACTCGCCAGCGGCGCTGTCGAGCAGGATCGCATTCGACGGCGACAGGTGGTCGGTGGTGATGTTGTCGCCCAGCACCGCCAGCGGACGCAGGCCGCGCAGCGTGCGCTCGCCGGCCAGCGCACCTTCCCAGTAGGGCGGGCGGCGGATGTAGGTGCTCTGCGGGCGCCAGTCGTACAGCGGGCTGACGCGCTCGCCGTGGCTGGCCGTGGCGGCAAACATCGGCTCGTAGACCTTGCGGAACTGCTCGGGCTTCACGCTTTGCGCGACGATGGCGTCGATCTCCTCGTCGCTCGGCCAGATGTCCTTCAGGTAGACCGGCTTGCCGTCCTGGTCGTTGCCGAGCATGTCTTGCTCGATGTCGAAGCGAATCGTGCCCGCAATCGCGTAGGCCACCACCAGCGGCGGCGAGGCCAAAAAGGCCTGCTTGGCGTACGGGTGGATGCGGCCGTCGAAGTTGCGATTGCCGGACAGCACGGCGGTGGCGTACAGGTCGCGGTCGATGATCTCCTGCTGGATCTTCGGATCGAGCGCGCCGGACATGCCGTTGCAGGTCGTGCAGGCGAAGGCGACGATACCAAAGCCGAGCGCTTCCAGACCCGGCAGCAGCTTCGCCTCTTCGAGGTACAGCTCGACCGCCTTCGATCCCGGCGCCAGCGACGACTTGACCCACGGCTTGCGCGTGAGGCCACGCGCGTTGGCATTGCGCGCGAGCAGCGCGGCGGCGATCACGTTGCGCGGATTGCTGGTGTTGGTGCAACTGGTGATGGCGGCGATGATGACCGCGCCGTCCGGCATCTGGCCGGGGACTTCCTCCCACTTGCCCGCGATGCCGCGCTCGGCGAGCGCCGAGGTCGGCAGCCGCTTGTGCGGGTTGGACGGGCCGGCCATGTTGCGGACCACGCTGGACAGGTCGAAACGCAGCACGCGCTCGTACTCGGCGGCGACGAGCGTATCGGCCCACAGGCCGGCCGTCTTCGCATAGGTTTCCACCAGCTTCACCTGCTCGTCCGTGCGCCCGGTCAGGCGCAGGTACTCGGTGGTCTGGCCGTCGATGAAGAACATCGCGGCGGTGGCGCCGTACTCGGGCGCCATATTGGAGATCGTCGCGCGGTCGCCGAGCGTCAGGCTCGCGGCGCCTTCGCCACGGAACTCCAGGTACGCGCCGACGACCTTCTCCTTGCGCAGGAATTCGGTCAGGGCCAGCACGATGTCGGTGGCGGTGATGCCGGGCTGGCGTTTGCCGGTCAGCTCCACGCCGACGATGTCGGGCAGGCGCATCCACGAGGCGCGGCCGAGCATCACGTTCTCGGCCTCCAGGCCGCCCACACCGATGGCGATTACGCCCAGCGCGTCCACGTGCGGCGTATGGCTGTCGGTGCCCACGCAGGTGTCGGGGTAGGCCACGCCACCGTCCGCATGGATCACCGGCGACATCTTCTCCAGATTGATCTGGTGCATGATGCCGTTGCCCGGCGGGATCACATCGACGTTGCGGAAGGCCGCCTTGGTCCAGTCGATGAAATGGAAGCGGTCTTCGTTGCGCCGGTCCTCGATCGCGCGGTTCTTGGCGAAGGCATCGGGGTCGAAGCCGCCGCACTCGACGGCCAGCGAGTGGTCGACGATCAGTTGCACCGGCACTACCGGATTGACCTTGGCCGGATCGCCGCCCTGGTCGGCAATGGCGTCGCGCAGCCCGGCCAGGTCCACCAGCGCGGTCTGGCCGAGGATGTCATGGCACACCACACGCGCCGGAAACCACGGAAAGTCCAGTTCGCGCTTGC
>JACXTT010003972.1_pt1 | contig 22253 bp, 20 predicted proteins | sample 9270951 | NCBI WGS metagenome assembly JACXTT01 (sample SAMN15532306, study PRJNA645909) | rock metagenome | isolation source: weathered quartz diorite | place: Puerto Rico | collected 2017-06-21
AGCATTAGCGATTTCTTTGCCGTTCACAAACAACTCAAAACGTTCCACTAACCCTTCTTTGCTGCGGTGCTTTTTAGCAAGCGGGGTCATTTCGATTGGATAATCAGTGATGTATGTTGGTTGTATCAAATTAGCTTCCACTTTAGCGCCGAATATCTCGTCGATCAGTTTGCCTTTACCCATGGTATCATCTATCTCGATACTCAGCTCAGCGCAGGTTTTGCGTAGGGCAGCTTCATCCATAGCAGATACATCTATCCCGGTATATTTCTGGATAGATTCAAACATGGTTAACCGGGTATATGGTCCTGCAAAGTTGATCTCGTTTTCGCCTACTTGTACTGCCGGAATGCCGTTTACCGCGCGGGTTACATACTCCAGGCAGTTTTCCACCATTTCCATCATCCAGATATAGTCTTTGTAGGCTATATAAATCTCAACAGAAGTAAACTCTGGGTTGTGGGTACGGTCCATACCCTCGTTACGGAACATTTTGCCGAATTCGTATACGCCGTCAAAGCCGGCTACGATCAACCTCTTCAGGTATAATTCATTAGCGATACGCAGAAACAGCTGCATATCTAACGTGTTATGATGCGTTTTGAAAGGTCTTGCCGCCGCTCCGCCATGTACAGTCTGTAGGATTGGGGTTTCCACCTCCATCCATCCCTGAGAGTTAAAGTAATCGCGCATTGAACTGATCACTTTTGAGCGTTTCATGAAGATCCGCTTAAACTCAGGGTTTACAGTCAGGTCAACATAACGCTGGCGGTAACGCAGTTCGGGATCGGTAAAGGCATCGTGTATATTGCCTTCTTCATCACGTTTGACAATCGGCAGCGGTTTTAACGACTTGGATAGGAGGGTGAATTCCTGCACGTGCACCGAAACCTCGCCGGTTTGGGTGGTGAATACATAACCCTTTACACCGATATAATCACCTAAATCCAACAGCTTCTTAAATACAGTGTTATATAGTGTTTTATCCTCGCCAGGGCAAATATCATCGCGCTTTAGATAGACCTGGATGCGCCCTGTCGAGTCTTGTAGTTTTGCAAATGAGGCGCTTCCCATTACATTAAAGCTCATTATCCTGCCGGCAATGGTTACCTGCTTATAGGTCTCAGGAAATTTTTCAAAGTTTTCCAAAATGTCCTGCGCGGTTGCAGTGATCTTAAACTCTTCGGGCGGATATGGATTAATGCCCAACGCGCGTAACTGATTTAGTTTTTCGCGGCGTAAAATTTCCTGTTCGGATAAAGCGATACTCATAAGTTTTATTAAGGCTGCAAAAATAGCTTTTTTTTAGATTTGACAGGTGCGATTTGAGGGATGAGTTTGTATTTAGGAACAGAAAATAATGATAATAACCCTTAGACTGCAAGGAAGCCCTTGATGAAGCTAATTCAATGCACCGTCGGAAACTCATAATATCCCGACAATATTTGTTTTAAACCGCCACTGCCATTGCTATTAACACTATATATTCCTAAATGAGCCGGGTAGTCAGCATTTGATAAAAATATTTGAGAGCCATCTGCTGACCATGACGCGCCTAGCAGGTAATTGGGGTTGTTGTTGTCGTATTTAATGATGGTCTTGATATTGGCACCATTAACGTCGCAGGTGTAGAGCCCATCACTCAAATCAAAAAGAAGATGTTTGGCATCGAGTGATATCCCCAGGAAGTCGACATCGTACATAATGTATTTTAAGTTGCTTCCATCGGGACTGACAGAATAGACCCCGGCCTTGTCACGGTCGCTTACGGCTTCAAAATAAATTTTATTATCAGCCCCCCAGCGAATATTAGCTACAGCGCCATTGAAGTCGGCAAAGGTTGTTATGCGATGCTCATCCGTACCATCAAAATGAGAAACGTAAATATCATATTTGAACGGGATAAAATGTACAAGACTTTTGGTATAGGCGATGCTTAAACCATCAGGCGAAAATGCACCATAATCTACTTCATCACCTTTAGTTATACTTTTAAAATTCCCGCCATTAACATCAATGACGCATAGCCGGCGGTCTGTATCAGCCGCATCGCCTCTTACATAAAGTACAAATTGTCCATTCGGCGACCATGACGGACGATAACAATAATATCCGGGATCATTCGGCGTAACCCGGGTAATGTTTGAACCGTCCAGATTTGCGTAGTAAATTGCCGTGTACGCGCTGGGGGCGGGAGACAGCCCGTTATTGAACGCTTGATCGGCGTCAAAAAGCAGGTACTTACCTGGGTAGAGCGTCGAAATAGTAATTGACGGTGGACCGTTGTGCTCCTTTTTGCACGAAAAAAATAATGCCAACACCATAATGCCCACCATGCAGGCCAATCTCTTCTTTTCCATAGCACAATGTTTTAAACATCTATATGCTAATCCACCTCTGCTTCTTGTAAATACATATCATCGATAGCGTGGGCGTATTTCTTTTCAATTACCTTACGTTTGGCCTTCATGGTAGGGGTAATTTCGCCCTCGTCCATGCTAAACGGATTGCGTTTTACCTTGAAGTTTTTTATCCTCTCAAATTTAGCCAATTCGTGTGATAAACGTTTGATATCCTGAGCTATCCAGTCAATAATTTCTTTATCTTCTATAAATAGATCAGGTTTGTTGAAGAATTCTTCGGTAAGGTTGAATGCTTCTTGCATGATTTCTTTTGCAGGAACAATAATGGCAGTAATGTATTCCCGCTTGTCGCCGATAAGGAAAACTTGTTCTATTCTTGAACTCTTCAGGTAAGTATTTTCCACCGGTGTTGGGTAGATGTTCTTACCGTAAGCATTTACCAGCATATTTTTCAACCTGTCGGTAATTTGCAGATTACCCCTGTAAAAACGGCCAATGTCCCCGGTGTGGAACCAGCCATCCTGATCGATTACATTTGCGGTTTCTTCTGGTTTGTTCCAGTAACCCTTCATTACGCAATGGCCACGAACGATGATCTCGCCTTCTTCTGACTGAAAATCCGGGTTAAAATTATTGTGCGTTTGAATGGTATAGATTTTTTTAGTATCGACGTTTTGTATGCCAACCTCAATGCGCGGAATAATGCGGCCAACGGTGCCATAAATTACCCGTTCATTTTCGGTAACAGCCATAACCGGTGAAGTTTCTGTTAAGCCGAAACCTTCTAATACTTTTATTCCCAGATCACCAAAGAATTCTCCAATATTTTTTGGAAGCGCTCCGCCGCCGGAAATAAGAAACTTCAGTCGGCCACCAGTTCTTTCCTTTATTTTGCTGAATACCAGCTTTTCGGCAATTTTATGTTGATTGCGGAGTAAGAAACCTGGCTTTTTACCTTCTTCATGCAAAAGCCTGTATTTTTTGCCAATACCGAGTGCCCATACAAAAATTTTAGTTTTTGCACCGCCTGCTGATAAGCCGTTTTTCATAGCCCGGTCGTGAATACGCTCCAATAAACGCGGAACACAACACATGATAGTCGGTTTAACCTCAGCCATGTTTTTAGCTAATAAATCCAGGCTTTGGGCAAATGCTATGGTGCAGCCTTCATATAAGCAAATGTGGTAGGTTGCTGTACGCTCAAATACATGAGATAGTGGCAGGAAAGACAGGAATATATCCGTCTTTTCTAATACCTGGATCTGCTCCAGGCTGGCACGAACGTTTTCCGTTAGGTTATGGTGCGTAAGCATTACGCCCTTCGGAATGCCAGTAGTACCTGATGTATAAATAAGACATGATAAATCAGATGGCAAAATGGCTTCCCGCGCGCTGTTGATCGCATGACGATATTCATCAATGATATATTTGCCTTCTTCAATTACTTCGTGAAATCCGATTACACCTGCATTCAGGTTTAGCTTTTCAATGAATTTTTCGTAGTCGTCAAACGCAGGTATAATGCGTATTAGATCAGGGCAGTTATTGGCTACCTTGATTACTTTCCTGAATAAAAAGGGATTGCCGACAAGAATAGTTTTTGCGCCGGAATCGTTTAAAATATATTCGATCTCGCTTTCGGAAAGAGTAGGATATATTGAGGTATTTACAGCGCCTATTTGCTGTAGCGCCTGATCATAATACACATAATCCGGACCATTTTCGATAATCAATGCCAAACGGTCGCCCTTCATGACACCCATATCCAAAAACCATGCTGATATCGCATCGGCTTTTTCGATGGTCTCACGATAGGATATATTTACCCACTCATCCTTTACTTTGTGGGTCATAAACGTATGCGTATCAGGATGTATATTGGCAACAATGTTGCGTATAAGACTTGGAACAGTCGTTCGCTCCGCTACAGAATTCATTAAATTATAATTGGATTGCACCGATAAATATAGGATGATTACACCGATTATAAAAGAATAGATTGCACAGATATATAAACTATTACACCGATGTCTTGTTCAAACATCGGTGTAATCAGTCAAAATCGGTGAAATCTTATACTGAGAAACTTTCTCCGCAACCGCAGGTGCGGGTTGCATTTGGGTTGTGGAAGTTGAAACCTTTGCCATTAAGACCGTCTGAAAAATCAAGCTCGGTACCGGCAAGATATAAGAACGACTTCATATCTAAAGCGATGCGAACACCTTTGTCTTCAAAAAACTGGTCGCCCTTTTTCATTTCGTTATCAAAATCGAGGTTATAAGATAAGCCTGAGCATCCGCCTCCCTGCACCGATACACGCAGGAAATATGAACCATCCAGGTTCGAATCCTGCATCAGGTGATCTATCTTATCTTTCGCCTTATCTGTTACTGTTACCATTTTGTATAGAGTCAAGAGTCAAGATACAAGAGTCAAGATTTTTCAAAGATGCATATCCTTGATTCTTGACTCTTGGTTCTTAACTCTATTAATGATGTGTTTTTGCGCTTGCAATAGCCTCTAAGCCATTTTTTACGCGGTAATCATTGATGGCTGCTTTAATAGCATCTTCTGCTAATACTGAGCAGTGGATCTTTACCGGTGGTAAAGCCAATTCTTCAACGATATCCATATTGTCGATCTTCATCGCATCGTCGATGGATTTACCTTTAAGCCACTCAGTTGCCAATGATGAGGAGGCAATAGCCGAACCGCAGCCAAATGTTTTAAATTTAGCATCAGTGATAACGTTGTTATCATCAACCTGTATTTGCAGACGCATAACGTCGCCGCACTCAGGCGCACCAACCAAACCAGTACCAACTTTGCTGCTGCTTTTATCTAAAGTACCAACGTTGCGCGGGTTAGTGTAGTGATCAATTACTTTATCTGAATAAGACATTGCTTTATATTTTAAATTCTAAACTCTAATTTCTAAATCCTAATTTCTAAGCTTCTAAATCCGAAATCGAAAATCCGAATTTCGAAATCTCTTAGTGTTCTGCCCACTCAATTGTGCTCAGATCTATACCTTCTTTGAACATTTCCCACAGTGGCGAAAGTTCGCGTAAGTGAGTAACCGATTTTTTGGTTACCTCGATGGCATAATCCACTTCTTCTTCGGTGGTGAAACGTCCCAGACCGAAACGGATAGATGAATGCGCCAGATCGTCTGACAAACCTAAACTCTTCAATACATATGATGGTTCAAGCGAAGCTGACGTACATGCAGAACCTGAAGATACTGCCAAGTCTTTCATCGCCATCATTAATCCTTCACCTTCTACGTATTTGAATGATATATTGGCTACATGTGGTAAACGATGTTCGACATTACCGTTCACATAGCTTTCTTCTAATTCCAAAACCGATTTTTGCAGTTTATCACGTAAGGCAGACAAACGCTTTGCTTCACTTTCCATTTCCTGCATGCATAGTTCGCAGGCTTTGCCGAAACCAACGATACCAGGAACGTTCAAAGTACCAGAACGCATACCGCGCTCGTGGCCGCCTCCGTCCATTTGCGCAGTAACTTTCACACGTGGTCCTTTACGGCGTACGTATAATGCACCTACACCTTTAGGGCCATATATTTTGTGTGCACTAAAAGCCAACAAGTCAATTCCATCAGCATTTACATCAACCGGAATTTTACCAACTGCCTGGGTAGCGTCCGTCATAAACAAAGCGCCATATTTATGTGCAATAGCAGCAATTTCTTTTACAGGCTGGATCACACCGATCTCGTTGTTGCCATACATGATAGAAACCAAAATAGTTTCTTTAGTCATAGCAGCTTCTAACTCATTCAGGTCGATCATACCATCTTCCTTAACCGGTAAATAAGTAACCTTACCGCCTAGTTTTTCAATGTGTTTGCAGGTATCCAGTACGGCTTTATGCTCGGTAACCGCAGTAATGATGTGGTTGCCTTTTTCCTGGTACATTTCAAACACACCTTTTATAGCCAGGTTATCGGCTTCGGTAGCACCTGAGGTAAAGATGATCTCTTTTTCAGTTGCACCAATAATTTTGGCTACTTGTTCACGTGCGTAATCAACAGCTTCTTCTGCCACCCATCCAAACGAGTGATTGCGGCTCGCGGCATTACCAAATTTCTGGGTAAAATAAGGCACCATCGCATCCAGTACCCGTGGGTCCATGGGCGTTGTTGCATTATTATCCAGGTATATAGGAAGGTTCATATTCATATCAATTATTAAACAATACAAAGATATGCAAAGTTTTTATTTAAAATCATTCAAAACAAGGACGAATAATCAGATAAAGGTAATTATTTGCAATATTTGGATATGAGAAAGATTGAGCACATTGGCATAGCTGTAAAGGATATCGCAGGGACGGGGATGATCTATGAAAAGCTACTGAACACAACGGTATACAAAATTGAAGCTGTTGCGTCAGAGGGAGTTAAAACTGCATTTCTGAAATCGGGGCCTAATAAAATAGAGTTGCTTGAGCCGTCATCTGTAGATAGTCCTATCCATAAATTCATCGAAAAAAGAGGAGAGGGGATACATCACATAGCCTTTGATGTAGAGGACATTGTGGCCGAAATGGCACGTTTGAAAAAAGAGGGTTTTGTATTATTGAATGATCAACCCAAAGAGGGCGCTGATAACAAATTAGTATGCTTTCTTCATCCCAAAAGTGCTAATGGCGTGCTGATCGAGCTCTGCCAGTCGAAGTCATAGCGGTTGTAGTGGTTAAATTGGTTAAACCACTACAACCACTACAACCACTACAACCACTACAACCTCTTCAACCTCTTCAACCAATGCAACTACTCAATAGATCACAACTTCTCCAACTTTACAAAATCACCGATCTTGTGCAGATTTAATACTATCGTACCGTCTTCATCCCTGTCAAATGCCGGTGTAAATTTGGCATCCCATATAATATCAGTGCATTTATAGGAGGTACGGGAGTGTACTGTTTGCGAGAAGGTATCGTCGAAAGCTTTTAGTAGTATGGCAATACTGGCTTGTGAATCAAGGAGATCCTCAGGCATCATATCTTTCAGTGGGCTATTCTCATCTAATGGATGTACCACTGTCCAGCTTAAAGTAAGTATACTTACACGTTTTCTTTCCAATTCGAGCGGGAAGAACCGCCGGACCAGCTTTCCATCTACATTTTCATTATAAGAAAAGATGATTTCCATTTGCAGATCAATCAGCGTATTCCGGCGCAAATTGGCCAGCCTGAACATTAATCCTCTGCCATTTTCCTTATAAGGAGACACCAATAAATTCGCGCTGTAAACAATTTTTGCTGTAGGTCGCGAAAAACGCCCGTATAATAAGCCGGTGGCTAGGGCAAAAGCAAGCAACCCCATCATTGATTCTAAGGCAGCAACACTATTAGCTGCCATTCCCCTTGGACTGATATGCCCATAACCGACAGTAGAAATAGTTTGTGCCGAAAAGAAAAAGGCATCCCAAAAGTGCTGATACGTATTTGTTCCTTCTGCACCGTTAAGATTGCCAACACCTATGAACAGGTAAATAAAGGCAAATAATGTATTAATGACCAGGTAACCGCACAAAACAATAAGCCAGAACTTGCCCCAACTCATGGTGATGAGTTTGTGATAATTATTGGCGGTATTATAAAACGGCAACCCGCGGCGCTTTACGTTAATAGAGCCGTCGTGCCGTATCAATGGCTGATTCTTAAGTACCGGCTGGGTACCAAATCCTAAGTCATCTTCCGGGTTAAATTTGCGTTTATGGATGGGCATGTGTTTTTTAGTTGTAGTTGTTGAAGTGGTTGTAAAAGTTGTAAAGGTTATAAGCTTGAAGAGGTAGGAAGAAAAGTTAACTACTTCAACCATTACAACTTCTCCAACCACTACAACCTCTCCCCAACTTAATCAACCAAAAATATAATTCCCCTTGCTTTTAGTAAAAACTATTTCCATATTTGTGGCACAAGATCATGAACAAAGTATTAAACAACAATTGGTGGTGGCTTAACGAGTAATCGTAAGGCAGTCCTGTGTTTGTTTAAAAATGATATATACAAGAAGGGTTGCCACAAGGCAGCCCTTTTTTATTAGCTAATGGCATGAAAGCAATATTAAACTATTTATTTGAGCACAAAACATTTACCCGCGAGCAGTCGAAGGAGATTTTGACCAATATTGCGCAGGGGAAATATAATAATTCGCAAATGGCGGCATTTATGACCGCTTATTGCATGCGCAGCATCACAGTTCACGAATTGGAGGGGTTCCGCGATGCCATGCTCGATCTGTGTTTGCCGGCCAACCTGGAGACAAACGAACTAATCGACCTTTGCGGCACTGGTGGAGATGGAAAAGATACCTTCAATATTTCAACGCTCGCGTCATTTGTTGTGGCCGGTGCGGGCTATAAAGTAGCCAAACATGGTAACTATGGTGTATCGTCAGGTTGTGGATCATCCAATGTGATGGAATTCCTCGGTTATCAGTTCACTAATGAAAGTGAAAAACTGAATAATAGCCTCAATAAAGCTAATATTTGTTTTCTGCATGCGCCTTTATTCCACCCTGCAATGAAAACGGTTGCGCCGATACGTAGGGAATTGGGTGTAAAAACCTTCTTCAATATGCTTGGACCGATGGTAAATCCTGCCAAACCGAAAAACCAGATGGTCGGTGTGTTTAACCTGGAACTGGCACGTATATATGCATACCTGTATCAAAAGTCAGATGTAAAATATACCATCCTGAATGCTTTGGATGGTTATGACGAGGTATCACTGACAGGCGATTTCAAAACCTTTTCCGCCGAAGGTGAAAAGATCAACAGCATAGAAAACCTGGGCTTTGAAAAGCTTGACCCTATAGAAATAGGAGGGGGAAGTACAGTGAAGGAGTCAGCAGATATATTTATGGGAGTACTGAATGGCGATGGCACCACAGCGCAAAATAATGTGGTAGTTTGCAATGCTGCCTTAGCCATTGGAACCATTCACCCTGAAAAGACATTTGCCGATTGCTTTTATGAGGCCGACGAAGCTTTGTTGAGCAAGAGAGCGTTAACCAGTTTTAAAACATTGATAAGCAGCAACTAATGCAAATAAAAATTTGCGGACTGAAACACCGCGACAATATTGAAGCTGTTATAGCATTAAAGCCCGACTATGTGGGGTTTATCTGCTATGCCCCCTCGCCGCGTTTTGCTGGCGGGTTGGATCGCGAAACATTAGCTGTAGTGCCGGAAATAATTGCCAAGACCGCTGTTTTTGTGAATGAGACGGCTGAAACGATACATCAATTGATCGACAAATATCATTTTGATGCGATTCAGTTGCATGGAAATGAAGACCCTGAGTTTTGTGCCGGGTTTTTAGGCGATGTTGCTGTACTGAAAGCTTTTGGCATCGATCAGGATTTTGATTTTGAGAGATTGAATCAATATGCCGACAGTGTTGACTTCTTCCTGTTTGATACCAAAACGGATAAGCATGGCGGTTCTGGAAAAAGTTTTGACTGGTCGCTATTGAATAAATACAAACTGAATGTCCCTTTCTTTTTGAGCGGGGGATTGAGCCTGGATAATTTGGAGGAAATGAAGTTGATCAAACACCCGCAATTTCATGGGGTTGACCTGAACAGTCGCTTTGAAATTGAGCCGGGCTTAAAGGATATTGAAAAATTAAAAAACGCATTCGAACTATTACGATGAAATACGGAGTTAACGAACACGGGTATTATGGCGATTTTGGAGGAGCTTATATCCCCGAAATGCTGTATCCCAACGTGGAAGAACTAAGACAGCAATATACCCAGATACTTAGCGATCCCGGTTTTAAAGCTGAATTTGAACAGCTTTTAAGGGATTATGTAGGTCGGCCTTCGCCACTGTACCCGGCAAAAAGGTATTCCGAAAAATATGGCGCCAATATTTTTTTCAAGCGTGAGGATCTGAACCATACGGGTTCACATAAGATCAACAATGCTATCGGGCAAATATTGCTGGCGCGACGTCTTGGTAAAAAACGCATCATTGCCGAGACAGGGGCTGGTCAGCATGGTGTGGCAACGGCTACGGTTTGTGCTTTAATGGGTATTGAATGCGTGGTATACATGGGCGAAGTGGATATGGAACGCCAGGCACCCAATGTTTCGCGTATGAAAATGCTGGGCGCAAAAGTGGTTCCGGCTACATCCGGCAGCAAAACATTGAAGGATGCTACCAACGAGGCAATGCGCGACTGGATCAACAACCCGGTGGATACACATTATATTATAGGCTCGGTAGTGGGGCCGTATCCATATCCGGAGATGGTGGCACAATTCCAATCAATTATTTCATTGGAAACAAAAAAGCAATTGCTGGAACATACCGGCAACGAACTACCCCAATATGTAATGGCCTGTGTGGGCGGCGGCAGCAATGCCATGGGTATGTTTTATCATTTCCTGGATGACGAATCTGTAAAACTGATCGCTGTTGAAGCGGCAGGACAAGGAGTAGAAAGCGGACACTCAGCAGCCACAACATTCTTAGGCCGCGAGGGGGTACTGCATGGCAGCCGTACGATTTTAATGCAGACAGATGACGGCCAGGTAGTAGAACCTTATTCTATTTCGGCTGGTTTGGATTATCCGGGCATCGGTCCGCAGCATGCTCATTTGTATAAAGTGCATCGTGCGGAATATGTAAGTATTACTGATGATGAAGCCCTGCAGGCAGGTTTACTTTGCTCACAACTGGAAGGGATAATCCCGGCGATAGAAACGGCACATGCCCTTGCCTATCTTGAAAAGATGACCTTTAAAAAGGATGATAATGTGGTGATCTGCATTTCGGGCAGAGGGGATAAGGATTTGAGTACATATATTAAATATTTTAATTTTTAGTAGTTCATGGTTCATAGTTGATAGTTCATAGAGAACTGCTGCCATGAACCATGATCCATCAACCGTGAACTATTAATGAACCGACTAAACAAACTCTTCGAATCAAAAAAAGATAACCTGTTATCCATTTACTTTACTGCCGGATATCCTGAACTGAATACCACGGTTGATATTGCTGAGGCATTGGAAAAAGCAGGGGTAGATTTCCTGGAAATAGGCTTTCCGTATTCCGATCCGGTTGCCGATGGGCCTACCATTCAACACAGTTCAGAAAAGGCATTGGAAAACGGCATGAACCTGAACCAATTATTCGAAGAACTAAAAGATTTGCGTAAGCGTGTCAGCATACCGATCTTATTAATGGGCTATGTTAACCCGATGGTTCAGTATGGCATCGAAAGGTTTTGCAAAAAGGCAGCTGAGGTAGGAGTGGACGGTGTGATTGTCCCTGACTTGCCGATGTATGAGTATGAAACGTTATACTCAAAATATTTCACTGATAATGGACTGAGCAATATCTTTCTGGTTACCCCGCAAACCTCTGAAGAACGCATTCGCAAGATCGATGGGCTGACCAACAGCTTTATTTATCTGCTATCTTCTTCATCCATCACCGGGAAAAATCTGCAAGTGTCTAATGCAATTGAGGATTATTACAAACGTATCAAAGCAATGCGGTTAAAAAATCCGGCGGTGATTGGTTTTGGTATTTCCAATAATGAGACGTTTACCAAAGCTTGTGAATATGCACGTGGCGCTATTGTAGGCAGTGCGTTTGTGAAGTTTTTAGCAACTGAAAATTATTTGGAGAAGATATCGGAGTTTATAGAGTCGATTAGGCCATGACTTAATTGGTGATTTTTTCTTTAACACGGGTAATATATTCATCGACAGACATGGTTTCAGGATCAATTTGTTTGGCTTTTTCGAAATTTAAAAGAGCATCATCCCAATTGCGCTTTTCAAAATGATACATTCCATTTACAAAATAGGCATATGCAAAGTTGTTATCCAATGATAAGGCTTTATTGATATCCATAGCGGCATCATCTAAAAGACTGAGTTTTATATTAGAAAAAGCCCTGTTGCAATATCCATAAATAGACTCAGGATTTATCTCAATTGAATGACTCAGATCTTCTTTTGCATCCATATAATTGTTAAGCATATTCTTAACAAACCCCCGGCTATTTAACGTTGAAAAGCTTTCTGGTTCAAGAGTTAGTGATTTGTCCAACATAATCAATGCATCTGTATAACGCATTAATTGTATATCAACCCAAGCGAAAGTGCCATAGTCCTCGCTATCAAATTTTACTAGCTTGCCATCGGAATATTTTTCAATAATTTTTTTTGCTGAGTTGAAATCATTTAGTTTCACATAACACCCTATCAATAAGTTGAATACATGCTTGTCGATATGGCGCTCACTTACCTTCTCAAAAAGTAAAACCGCATTAAAAAAGTCACTATTATTAAAATATTGTATTCCATTTAAAAGTTCTTCACGATACTTTCTGCTCTTAATCACAGAAATTATTTGATGCCCGTCAGTATAAATAAACTCTCTCGCAGAGTTTACAAATATCTTTCTTGGATAAAGGTTTACAATCAGACTAATTAACGATGCGGCTAATAAAACAGCGGTGAACGCTTTGAAAAAGCCATGAGCATCGTTTGTGAACACAATGTAAAAAAGAGTAAGCGCTATGAAGAATGTTATGACTGGCCCGGAAATCAATATAATAAGTTCTTTAAATATTGAAAAAGTTCTTGAGTGTTTACATAATCCGCCAGTCTTAGTATAGAAAAACCTTAATTTGAAATATATTGTTAGCTTTCCTATCGTAATTTTAGGGCCGCGTTCGTCGCCATAACTTCCGATATATATCGAAACATTCTCTTTCGTAAAAAATAATGCAGGAATTGCGTGTGCCATCTCATGGGTGAAAATTATAAAAAGGCAGGAAATATTAAATAATATCCAAAAGAAAGGGAGTATCAACAGCGTAAAGGTGCCCATTAATAGGAATAGGTTAAACAGATTTTCAAATTAACACTTGAAACGAGATTTTACAAATATAGTTCCAACTCCCCCTTACCCTCACGAACAATATCAAACTCACCCGAGGTGCAATCCACCACAGTAGATGGTATATTGCCCCCATAACCACCGTCGATCACTATGTCGACATTATCTTCATATTTCTCTTCAATCAATTCAGGATCCGTAGAATATTCAACAATATCATCATCATCGTGAATAGATGTTGAAAGGATTGGATTACCCAATACCCTTACGATCTCACGTGCTATATCATTATCGGGGACACGTATACCGACAGTCTTCTTGTTGGAGCTTAGCAACTTGGGAACATTGTGACTGGCGTTAAAAATAAAGGTAAATGGCCCCGGAAGCGCTTTTTTGAGTACACGAAAAGTAGCGTTGTCAATAGGCTTGATATAATCGGAAATATGGCTCAGGTCGTAGCAGATAAATGAAAAGTTAGCTTTTTCCGGTTTGATGTGCCTGATCTGGCATATTTTTTCAATTGCCTTATGATTGGTAATATCGCAGCCCAAACCGTAAACTGTGTCAGTAGGGTAAATGATAAGTCCGCCCCGGCGAAGAACATCAACTACCTGTTCAATTGCTTTGGGGTTTGGGTTTTCTGGATATATCTTTATCAGCATATTTTGAATTTCGGATTTTCGATTTCGGATTTAATAATTTAAATTTTGAAATTGCTGGGTCATCTTTAAATAAAAGTAATCAGTTATTAAACTGTTTATCGCGTTCACGGTTTTAAGCAAGCCGTTCTTACGGGCAGGTTTGTCTTTGGGTAAAGTTTCAGTGTCGTTATTTACTTCATCTTCAATTGATTGTTTTAACATCGTTATGTAAAGCTCCTTTTGCTTTTTGATATCATATGATTTTTTAAAGTACCCATAGTCTTTATCAGAATTAAGAAGATAAATAGAATATTCCGCATAACCTAAAATACGTCGGTATTGATGCCCATAATACGTTCCTCCATTGGCCAAACGACCGTAGATAGAATTAATGTCCCGGTATAATTCTATGAGCGTTTTCCTCTGTACTTTATATTGCTCATCACAGTCGTGCATTTTCAGAAAGAAAGCATACAACTCATAATAATTATCCCGGCATAATTCGCAATTCAAGCTAAATATATTATTGTTGCCAAGATCAACCGCGACATTTTTTACGCTGGCATACTCTTCATCCGGTGGATAAACCATCTCGTCTGTAAGTTCAGGAAATCCTTTTACTATTTTTCTCAGATCACCTTTCGAGTATTCCAATGTATCACCGTCATCAGCGCTGATGTAAACTACATCTTTATCATTTCCACTGATGATATCCGGCTCTTTATTGTCTACAGTATGAGGGATATCGTCTTTGCCGTTGTCAGGTTTGGTAGCAGAGTTTTTGCAACTGAATAATGTGGCGACGACCATTATCAGCAAAATAGTGCGGTTCATCAGGTCAAAGGTTTCCAATTGCCTTAAAAGTAAAGAATATTACTGGATATTCCTTTAAGTAGAGAGGCCACTTGCATTTGCAAGTGGCCTCTCTAAATCCTTTAATCCTTTAATCCTTAATTCCGAAATCGAAAATCCGAATTCCGAAATCAAATTATTTCTGTTTGGTCAGCTGTGCGTTAATGGTCAGTTTAATATCTTCACCAACAACTACTGAACCAGCTTCGGTTATGCCATCCCAGGTTAAACCGAACTCTTTACGATTTATCTTGCCTGTGATTTCGAAACCTGCTTTGGTGTTACCATAAAAGTCGTCTGCCGAACCGCCAAACTCAACTTCTAATGTAACCGGTTTGGTAACGTTTTTTATAGTCAGATCACCCTTTAATTCATATTCATCATCACCAGTCTTTTTGAACGAGGTCGAGCGAAATTTAATATGAGGATAGGCAGCGGCGTCGAAAAAATCAGCCGATTTCAAGTGTTCGTCCCGTTGTGTTTGCTTGGTATCGATGCTGTCGATGTCGATAGAAAAATCAATTTTTGCATGCTCGAAATTATCGCCATCAGATTCTACGGTACCTTCAAAACTTTTGAAAAAGCCGCTTACAGTTGATATAACGAGGTGTTTAACTTTGAACTGTACTTCTGAGTGCATTGGGTCAATTGCCCATTTGGTTGTGGTTTGTGTTTCCATGGCTATAATACTTTTAATGATTGTTTTATGAATCAAAGGTAATATAATATATGTTTAAACATCTATTTTATTTATGAAGATTACATTTTGTCGACAAATTGTATAGACTTTAACCTTTCAGCCTTGCTTTTGTTCGGGAAAAACAGCCAAAATAGTTAACAAAACAAATATTTATTTTAAATATTAGCTGAATATAAAGCTAATAAAAAAAGCCCGTTAAGGGCTTTCTTTATATCGGATTTCGAATATAGAATTATCGAAACTAATAACTGATTAACTAATCACTACTTCTTCAATACTTCCTCAACACGCTGTGCGGCTTCTTTCAGCAGGATAGCAGAGTAAACTTTCAAACCTGATTCGTCGATCAGTTTTTTAGCTTCTTCAGCATTGGTGCCTTGTAAGCGAACGATGATTGGAACCTGGATATTTCCTAATTCTTTGTAAGCATCGATCACGCCTTGCGCAACACGGTCGCAACGAACGATACCACCAAAAATATTGATCAGGATCGCCTTTACGTTCGGGTCTTTCAGAATAATGTTGAAAGCCGCTTTTACAGTTTCAGCATTAGCGGTACCGCCTACGTCAAGGAAGTTGGCAGGCTCACCACCAGCCAGTTTGATAATATCCATGGTAGCCATTGCTAAACCGGCACCATTCACCATACAGCCAACGTTTCCGTCAAGTTTTACATAGTTTAGGTTTGATTTGCTGGCTTCAACTTCATTTGGGTCTTCCTCGTGGAAGTCGCGCAGATCAGCAAAGTCGGGATGACGGAACAACCCATTATCATCCAGGTTTACTTTAGCGTCAACTGCTAATATTTTATTGTCAGATGTTTTTAATACAGGATTGATCTCAAATAGTGAAGAATCAGTTGCATCATATGCTTTGTACAATGCAGTTACGAATTTCACCATATCTTTAAAGGCATCGCCTGAAAGACCGAGGTTGAAGGCGATCTTACGTGCCTGGAACGGCTGCAAACCAACTTTCGGATCAATTTCTTCCTTAAATATCAGGTGTGGGGTGTGTTCAGCAACGTGTTCGATATCCATACCGCCTTCGGTTGAGTACATCACGATGTTACGGCCTTTTGCACGATCAAGCAACACACTGATGTAAAACTCCTTGGTTTCACTTTCGCCCGGATAATAAACGTCCTGAGCTACCAGTACCTTATGAACTTTTTTACCTTCAGGGCCTGTTTGAGGGGTTATCAGCTGCATGCCCAATATAGCCGCTGCTTTTTCCCTAACCTCGTCCATGTTTTTTGCCAGTTTCACGCCGCCGCCTTTACCGCGACCACCGGCATGTATTTGCGCTTTAATTACTACCCAACTTGATCCTAAATCTCCTTTTAATTTTTGAGCGGCGGCAGCTGCCTGTTCAACAGTATCGGCAACTATACCTTCCTGTACCCTTACTCCAAAGCTTTTTAAAATGGCTTTACCCTGATATTCGTGAATATTCATGTTGTGTGAAGAATTTGCGCCAAAGCTAATTCTTTTTGTTGAAATGTTGTAAAGTCGGAAGGATGAAAAGTTGGATCAGATCGGAATAACCAGAAAAAATGGATTTACATTAACAAATGGAGAAAATTGAGCCAAAAAAAATAACTTTACAACCTTAAAACATTCCAAATTATAACAAACTGCTCATGCTCAAAGCCCACGCTATACATAAATCATACGGACAGCTTAAAATATTGAAAGGGGTGGATCTGGAAGTAAATAAGGGGGAGATTGTTGCGATTGTTGGGGCATCAGGAGCGGGAAAAAGCTCGCTATTGAATATACTGGGTACACTGGATAAGCCAGATTCGGGGAGTGTGGTCATTGGGAATACTGATGTTAGTAAACTGACCAATAAAGATTTGAGCGCATTCAGGAATAAGCAGATTGGTTTTGTTTTTCAATTTCACCATTTATTGGTTGAATTTAATGCGATAGAAAATGTATGTATCCCGGCATTAATAGCGGGTGATAACAGGGTAGTAGCCGAGCAGAAAGCGAAGATATTGTTAAATAGGTTAGGCTTGACAGACCGCATGACCCATAAACCTGGCCAGCTTTCAGGTGGGGAGCAGCAAAGGGTAGCAGTGGCACGCGCGCTGGTGAATAACCCGGCAATGATTTTTGCTGATGAACCGTCGGGTAACCTGGATTCGACCAATGCCAACGAACTGCACCATTTATTTAGCGAGTTGAGAGATGAATTTCATCAAACATTTGTGATAGTAACACATAACGAGCACCTGGCAGAATTATCGGACAGGAAAGTGTTGATGAAAGATGGTTTAATAGTTCAATAAACATCAGTGTATACACTTATCACGGGGGCAGCTTCGGCGGAGGCATATCGATTGAAAAACACCTTGGGCAGGGGCGAAGTGATATTGGGCGACTATATGGAATTGCCTGATTTATTGGTACGATCGGGCACAGTGATTACGTTGCCAAATCCTAAGAATGGCGCTTATGCACATCAAATTCTGGCTTTATGCCTGGATAAGGCTATAAATAGTATCTACGTTTTGCGTGCCGAGGAAAAAGAACAATTATTGAATGCAAAACAATTGTTTTGGGAATACGATATACAAATAGAGACTGCGGATGATAAAATATAGCGAGATCGACCCCCGAAAAGACGCTTTTATATTTGAGCTGGATGATGTCCTTTATCCTGAGAAAGATTATTTGTATCAAATTTATTATCTCTTTACTGCTTTTCTGGAGTATACAGAAATGATTGATGCTAAAGAAGCAACCTCATTTATGGTTGACGCGTACTTAGCAGGAGGGAAAGAGGTTGTTTTTGATCGCCTGAAAGAAAAGTATAGCCTTGATGAGAAATACAGGCAAAACTTCAGGCATTTGAATATCAATGCCAAACTCCCTTTAAAGCTATTGGTTGACGAAGGTTTGCTTAATTTTATGCAGGATATTGTTGTTGATAGGAAGAGGATTTTTATCCTGACCAATGGCAACCCTGAACAGCAGCTTAACAAGATAAAACAAACGGAATGGCATGGGCTTGAGCCATATCTCACCTGTTATTTTGCTGATGAGATAGCGCCAAAGCCTGAAACCGATAGCTTGGATTTATTGATTAAAAATCATAACTTACAAAGACGAAACATTCTGATGATCGGAAATTCGGATGTGGACAGGCAATGTGCAGATGCTTCCGGTGTGGATTTAATTAAACCAATCGAGTTTTCAGAAGTCTGACTATAACATAATTTCGTATCTTTCGTTAAAGTCAAAATATTTCAGGTAAGGTCAATAACTACTTCAATATGAAAAGATTTTTCTACTTAACTTTTGCCCTTGGCGTTTTGCTTTTTACTGCTTGCTCCAAAAAAAAGGCTCCAACCCCAACCGGCCCCGATGCCCCGGGGACTGTACTTGATAAGATCAAAGATTCAGTATTCCTGTATGCTAAGGAAGATTATTTGTGGTATAATGCGCTACCTTCATATGCAACATTTAACCCTCGATCTTTTACTGGCGCAGACGATATTACTGCATTGACTAACGAGGTTAACGCCATCTCGCAATATGCTATCAATCCGACTACAAACAAGGCATATGAATATTATTCAGACAGTCCTGGCGAAGCTAAATACTCTTTTATTGACGATGGTACCGTATCCACAGAATTAAATGGTGTTCACGGCGATTTTGGCTTTGCTCCCTTTTACAATACAGTTACCGACTTGCGGGTAAAATATGTTTATCCAGGTTCTCCGGCAGACCAAGCGGGTATTAAACGCGGCTACCAAATAACTAGTATTAATGGAAATACAAACTTATCCTACGATGGCGGCAATTATGGAAACGGCACTAATCTTAATTTTGTGATCAACGCTTATTCCAATAGTAATACGATATCAATGACTTTAAAGAAGCCGGATGGTACCACGCTAACGGTGACGAATATGAATGTATCTACCTATACTGTAAACCCTGTTTTAGCCCACACTATATTTGATCAGGGGAATGGCCATAAAGTAGGTTATATCGTATTCAATAGTTTCACCTCTGATGCAAACGCCGACCCTCAGTTAGATCCAATATTTGCCGACTTTGCATCGAACGGTGTTACTGATTTAGTAGTTGATTTACGTTATAATGGCGGCGGTTATGTATCTACCGCTGAGCATATCGATAACCTAATCGTTCCTGCTGCAAAAACAGGATCATTAATGTACAATACCTACTATAATGACATACTAACCAATGGCAAAGAGGTATTATTGAAAAATCAATGGAGAAAAGACGCTTCATCGGGCCAGGATTATAATTATGGCCAGTTTGACTATTCAGTAGCCGGTAATCATGTTAATTTTTCAAAAGTTGGTCAATTAAACGTAAACAGGGTTTTCTTTATCATAACAGGCTCCACAGCGTCAGCCAGTGAGCTGACTATCAATAATCTGCGTCCGGTAATGGATGTGCAGTTCATAGGCGAAACCAGCTATGGTAAGCCGGTGGGTTTCTTTGACATCGATATCAATAAATACCAACTGTATATTCCTGAGTTTTATACGCAGAATTCAGCAGGTCAGGGTGGGTATTATGGCGGGTTTACACCGGGAACGACCGACTATCCCGGTAAAGCCGATTATGATGATGTGACCAAAGATTTTGGCGACCCAACTGAAGGATTACTGGCTTATGCTTTAAACTATGTTAAGACTGGCACCTATGCAGTAAAAACACAATCAATTCAAAGCCTGCAGGCTAAGTATGGCACGTTCTCGATTGAGGCTCAAACAGCTGCCGCTTATAAAATGAATCAGCATAAATTTACCGGCATGATCTTTAATAATATGAAGAAGAAAAAATAAGATTACCGAAACAGATATAAGAAAGGCGTAAATATATCTTTCCGCCTTTCTTGCTTTTTTAGTCAGCTAATTCTCTAAGGTCGACCGGAACCACTCTCGATATACCTTGTTCAACCATCGTCACACCATAGATCACATCAGTACTGGCAATGGTTCTTTTATTGTGAGATACAACGATGAACTGCGATTGACCGGAAAATTCACGTATGATATTATTGAACTTATCGATGTTGGTATCATCCAAAGGAGCATCCACTTCATCAAAAATACAAAAAGGGGCAGGTTTTAACAGATAAAGCGAAAACAGGATTGCAGTCGCTGTCAGTGTCTTCTCGCCACCTGAGAGTTGGTTGATCGATAATGGCCTTTTACCTTTTGGGCGGGCAATAATATCGATATCTGATTCCAGCGGGTTTTCCGGATCGGTTAAGATCAGGTCGCAGGAATCCTGTTCATTAAACAGCGAGCGGAACACTTTGATGAAGTTTTCACGGACATTGGTAAATGCCATCATGAACTTTTCGCGGGCGGTATCGTCAATCTCCTGAATGGTGGTTAATAACGATGCTTTCGCTTCGAGTAAGTCTTTCTTTTGAGATTGGATAAATTCAAAACGCTGGTTCATTTCGTTATAAGCATCAACAGCTAGTGGGTTGATCGGCCCGAAGTCATCCAACTGGCGTTTTAACTTATCGGTTTTCTCGCGCAGGTCATCTTCATTCTCATTTTCAGGGGGCTCGGTATCCAGCAATTCGTTGATATCGATATTGAATTCAACAGACAGCCTTTCCTTTAAAGCATTCAGCTCGATCTTCAGGTTATTTTTCTGATCCTTCAACTCATTTTCAATTACCTCAGCCTGATCCTTTTTGCGGCGTAGTGCTGTGACGTCGTTTTCTGTTTCGGTAATCTTTCCTCGCCAGGTATAGTATTCCTGTTCAGCTTGTTGGGTTGCCTTTTCAAGTTCTTCCTTCTGGCTGTACATTTCCAGCAAGTCTTCATCTGAATGCCCAGCCTGTGCCAAATTCTCGTTGATAGCTTGTTTGACTTTTTCCAGCTCTGAGCTGTTTTGAGTTATACGGCTTTCGAGACTTTCCTTTTGAGTTTCGCGATAGTCCATATCCTTTACTAAGCCAGATACTTTGTTCTGCTGTTGGTGGAAGCGAATGTTTTCCTGGTTGTATCGGTTGGATTGTACGGAGGTATATTCGTTCAGCCCGTTAAAAGCCAATTGCTTTTCATTGAGCAAATCATTTTGAATATCTTTTTGTGTTTTTAGCTCTGAAAGTTCAGGTTGCAACCGCAGCATATCTTCTTTAATGCTATTGATCTTTTGTGCAATATCCTCTTTCCGGTTGCGGCTGTTCTCGATAAATGCCTGGTATTGTTCCTGGCGGGTTTTTACGGTGACCAGTTCCGTGTTCAGACGATTAAGGTCTTGCTGTTGCTGATTGATCTCACTGCTTTTTCCTGACGCTTTTAATGCAGCAAGTTTACTTTGCAGTTCTTCAGCTTTATGGCGACGATCGATCAGGCCGTTATCAATTGATTTGATCTCCTTAGCCAGATTCTCCAGGTTTTTAGCACGGCCGATACGTTTACCTTCAAACAAACCAACCGAGCCGCCGGCCATGGTAAATTTCGATTTGTTGAACTTGCCACTCTTACCGATAAGTACCATATCGCCATGCACTGGGGTATTATTCAAATCATTTTCTGTTGAGTCATTTACCAGGTAAACATTCTTCAATAAATGATTGCAAAGCCCCAGGTAGCGCTTCTCAACCTCAATCACGCTTAAAGCAGGTATGGCATCTGCAATGGGAGCCGGAGTGGCGGACGAGCGGTCATAATTGCTTAGCACAAAGAACTGGGCCCGCCCTTTTGATGAATTACTCAACAGGTTGATGGCCGAAATAGCTTCGTCGTAATTCTCAACCACATAGTAGT
>JACXTT010003973.1_pt1 | contig 22249 bp, 22 predicted proteins | sample 9270951 | NCBI WGS metagenome assembly JACXTT01 (sample SAMN15532306, study PRJNA645909) | rock metagenome | isolation source: weathered quartz diorite | place: Puerto Rico | collected 2017-06-21
ATACGTGGTGTCGGTTTTTGTCGAATTGGTACGGCCAGCGGCAAAGTTAACGGCAGGGGGCGTCATGCTTGTCATTGTGTCGACGAACGGGGTGACGGCTTAGCCACGGAAGTTGTAGCGCGGTCCAATCATCAAGTCATACCGCTGCGCTCGCGTCGCGAAGTTACGGCCGGATTTCAGGTCGAGATAACCGTTGTTGTTGTAGGTACCGGTGAAACTTGTCACGATTCCCACGTGGCGCGTGATGTTTTGATTGAACTCAGCGTGAAAGCCGTTGTAATTCTCGCGCTTGTCATCGAACAAAACCGTGTTGCCGTTGAAACGGCTCTTGCCATTGCGGTCGAAAGTCGACGCATTGTTGTCGGCTCGTTCGTACGCATAGCCGACGTAGAACTCGTAGTGTGAGTAGTCGTTATTCTTCTGCGCAAATGCGGCGGGCGCAAACATCATCGCCACCAGGAGCATGAGAAAAGGTCTAGACATTCCGAGGCCTCCTTGTCAGTCGCGGCACCTGAAAACTAGGGTTAACGGTTACATTAATACTCCCAATGCCGAAAATTTCCCAGAATTTTTCTCGCGATTGCTTATTTGTTATGGAAATACAGGTCACTCCAGCGGCCTGACCAAGGTATGAATAAATTCGCAACAGTCATCGGTAGCCTGCTGTGCCTCAGTGTGACAGCGTACTCACAAGCCATCGGCGACCCGGTTAAGGAGGCACAGCGCCTGACCCGGGTCGCGCAGGTGGCTCAACAACAAGGTCGGTACGACGACGCCCTGAAGGCTTACGAGACCATCGGTCTAATCGCGAAGGGCTCTCCAAAGATTGCCGCGGCGGCGCTGATAAACGCCGGCAACATCTACATGGCGACGGGTAAGTTTGCCGAAGCGGGAAAAAGTTTTCGCGCCTCACTGGCGCTCGATGCCAGTTCAGCCGAGGCGCAAAACAGTCTGGGAGAAGCGCTGGGTGAGATGAAGCAGTATCAAGCGGCGCTTGGTGCGTTTCAGCAGGCAGTGTCTCTTGATGGGACGTACATCAAGGCCCGCTACAACATGGGTGTCACTTACGACAAACTCGGACAGTTGAAGTATGCCGAGTTCGTCTATCGAATTCTGATTCGTGATCATCCTGACTTCGCTCTCGCTTACGACAGTCTCGCAGTGACGCTATCGAAATCCGGTCGCGCGCGCGAAGCGCTGCCGTTTCATCAGAAGGCAATCAACCTCAATCCCAACGACCCTTCGTTCTATTACAACTCTGCGGTCAGTTTTTTGATTCTGGGAGACCTGAAAAACGCGGAAGAACAGAAACAGAAACTTCAGGCAATCGATCCGGCGATGGCCGCACATCTCTCAGCGGTTATTGCGAAGCATCCTCGCTAAGCAGTTAGCCACAAAAAGGCACAAAAAGCACAAAAAGTAATTAACTCTTGCTTCTTGTGCCTCTTGTGCCTTTTCGTGGCTCGTATAGTTCCTAGAAATTTCCCTGGCACTCTTCGTGGCTGCAGTCACAATCCAACTCGATTGTCTTGCCTGCGCCTTCGCACGAGGCGCTACAGTATTTTCCACCTTCCTGCGGCGGACACGTGCAGGGCGGATTCTTGCATTTGTTCTCGTCAGCCATGTTTACCTCCGGCTCTGTTTTGAATGTTTTAGTTCGTAGGGCTTGCGCAGCTTAACACAAACCCGCGAAGGATCGGCAAGGCCTGCCCCCAACGAAACTCTTTCGATCAGCGAATAAAGATGCTAATCTCCCCGCCCGATCAAGCGAATGATCGAAAGCCCTTATGGATCGTAATCCGGCAACTACTGAACGGCTGCGCCAGCTAATCGCCAAACTTGACTCGCAGACCGCCGGCGGCGAATTGCATTGGGAGCGCCAAGCAGGTTCGGCGCATCGCTATGCGCGTTTGAATAACAACCTGCTGATTCTGGGACCCGCGTCGCCGATCAGCCAAAAAAATGTCCCGCGTTACCTGTTCATCACCCCATTTGATTCACCCGATTGCATCGAGGTGAATTCAGACGACGCGGAGTTGGGCTCGGCCGTCACAAAACTGGTGCAAACGGTTGAGAGCGTAAGCCAGCACGAACCGGCCACCGATCCGTTTGCGATAACCGAACAGCTCCTCGAGCGCATCGAGAGTTCTTGATACCGATAGTTCTCATATCAATGAAAAAAGGACTAATCACATGCCCGCAGACATGACCAACCTCAGCGACGAAGCCCAAAGCTTGGCTCGCGTTCCCCTTTTCAAACGGCTCGAGCCGCACGAACTCGAGAAGCTGGCGGAGGAAATCGATCAGGTTAATTATCCGGCCGGCGAAACTATCTTCAACGAACACGATCGCGGCGACGCGCTCTACATTTTGGAAGAAGGTGCGGTGCGCATCTGGGTCTACGACGAAGACGTCAAGGACGTAACGCTGGCCGAACTGAAGCCCGGGGATTTCTTTGGCGAGCTCGCTGTTTTGGATCGTGGCGAGAGATCCAGCAGCGCCACGGCTCTCACGGACATTCACCTGCATCGCCTGAGCAGCGATGATTTTCAAAAGTTTTTGCTCGAGCATCCGGACGCGTCGATCGATGTGATTTGCGAGATCGCCGCGCGCATGCGCCAGACAAATCAACTGGTTTCACAACGTGCGGCCCGCAACATCAACGTCGAGATGGAAGCCAAGTCTACTATTGGGCAGCGCGTCGCCGACAAGGTGGCATCGTTTGGTGGTTCGTGGACGTTCATTATTATCTATGTGGCTTTTTTAGCCAGCTGGATGGGGTTCAACACGTTCGTGCTGGTTCGTTACGGTCACGGCGACGAGGGAGCGCAATTCGATGCATATCCCTACATTCTGCTGAACCTGATGCTTTCGATGACGGCCGCTTTGCAGGCGCCGATCATCATGATGTCGCAGAACCGCGCCGCGGAAAAAGATCGTCTGGCGGCCGAGCAGGATTTCAAAGTGAACCTCAAGAGCGAACTAATGCTGGAAGAATTGATTCGTAAGCAGCGCGAGCGCGACGCGCAGATGGATCAGCTCAATAAGGCTCTGGCGACATTAAAGCAAACCAATCCACCACAATAACCCGGGGAACCTGGCATTGAAGAGCGAAGACCGGCTGAACATTCCGGGCTCGAAGTCTCATCGTGGATCGCTCGAAGATGCCATGATGAGCGAGCGGAATCCGGTTAAGCGGTTCTTCAAAATGCTGGGACCGGGACTCATCACCGGCGCCTCAGACGACGATCCTTCGGGCATTGGCACTTACGCCGTCGCCGGGGCCTCACTTGGTTTCTCTACCTTATGGACGGCTCTCTTCAGTTTGCCGTTGATGATCGCGGTGCTGCTTACCTGTGCCCGAATCGGCATGGTCAGCGGTGCAGGTTTGACTGCGGTCCTGCGCAGACACTATTCGCGCAATTTGTTGTATCTGACTGTGGGCGGATTGGTCGTCGCCAATACGATCAATGTGGGCGCAGACATTGGCGCAATCGCGGCGGCGATCAATCTGCTCGTTCCGGTGCCGGTGGCGGCGCTAATAGTGCCAATCGCGCTAATCATCCTGGCAGTACAAATCTGGGGTTCTTACCGGCTGATTGCCAGGACGTTCAAATGGCTGACGATCGTATTGTTGGCTTACATCGGCTCGGCGCTCTACGCTAAACCTGATCTGGTCACAGTCCTCAAAGCGACCTTCATTCCCCAGCTCAGTTTCGATCCAAACTTTCTGGCGATGCTGGTGGCCATTCTCGGCACGACGATTTCTCCTTATTTATTTTTCTGGCAGGCCAGTCAGGAAGTCGAGGAGGAAATCGGTTTTGGCCGCGTAACCCAAGCGCAGCGTCGAGGAGCAACCGATGCTGAGATGAAATACGCGCGCTGGGATGTTTACATTGGGGGGTTCCTGTCGAACCTGGTGATGTACTTCATAATCCTGGCGACGGCCGCGACCTTATTCAAAGCCGGTCACACCAATATCCAGTCAGCGGCTGATGCGGCGCAGGCGTTGAGGCCTTTGGCCGGCCGCGGCGCAGAAATTTTGCTGGCCTTAGGTTTGATCGGCACTGGATTTCTGGCAGTTCCGATCCTTAGCGGATCGAGCGCGTACGCCGTGACCGAAGCCTTCAAAGGAAGGTATGGGTTCAGCGAAAAATTCCGCGACGCGAAACTGTTCTATGGAGTTATCATCGGCTCGACGTTGGTCGGGCTGCTGATAAACTTTGTCGGGATCAACCCGATCCGCGCACTGTTTATGGCCGCGGTTATTAATGGTTTCCTGGCTCCGCCGCTGTTGATGGTTATCATGCTCATCGCCAACAACCGGAAGGTCATGAAGGATCGAGTGAACGGTCGTTGGATCAATATTTTCGGGTGGAGTGCGACGCTGGTAATGTTTTTCGCCGCAGTTGCGATGGTTCTCACCTGGAAGTAACGAACTTGGAGTAACAATATTATGGTTCGCGCAACGAAAATGAGGAACCGGCTATTGATCCTCCTTACAACCCTGTGTTTTCTGATAGCTCTGTCCAGTGTCTCAGCGTTAGCGCAAACGTCGGCGACACCGCGACCATCGCCTGCTTCAGACAAATCGACCGACAAGGCCACCGATCCGCGCGATCCGGTGGAACGCTCTGATGAATTCAAATCAAAGTTGACCTTCGGGACTTATTTCAGTCCCGGCCACCGAGCCTATGATCTAAACCTAAGACATCAATTCGGAGCATGGACGGCCTGGATTGCCGGATTCTATGATCCGCAGAATAACAAGCTGATCCGCGTCGGCGCTCAGTACGATTACAAGAAAGGCTGGCTCCACCTTGTGCCGACGCTGGAAGTCTCAACCACGAGGGCGATGTCTGGTTCGTTGTACTCAGAGTTAGGTTCGGGGAAGACTTACGCCATCGCGGGAATCGCGCGAACAAATCTGCGGCCTTTCTTCGATCTTTTTTGGGATCCGGGCGATTCAGTGCAACTGGGGGTCGGGCACAAAATTAGTAGCTACGACCGATTTCAGGCTTACACCATCGTCGACATTCGCCTGCACACCCAACAACAAAACACACACATACTCTGGCGTCACAAACTGAACGCGAATAACGGAATCACCTTTGACGGAGTTTTCAAAACCGGGCACGGTGATGCAGGTCTTTTCATCCGAGCCGTTGGCATTGGACTTTACTATGATCGTGAAAAGTGGTTCTGGAAACTCTACTACGATCCTCACGTGAACTTCACCGAGCACACAATGGTGCGCACCGGCATCGGACTGAAGTTTTAAAGCGCCTCACGTCAAAGCTGAACCCGTACCCAAGAACGGCATCAACAATTTGAAGAATCAGAAGGCGCAAAAAATAGAAAAGAAATTGTTCTCGGCTCTGCACGCCTTCAAGTACCGCAATTTCAAACTCTTCTTTGGTGGCCAGTTCATTTCCATCACCGGAAACTATATCCAGACGGTCGCGCAAGCCTGGTTGGTTTACCGACTGACCGGATCTGCCGCGCTGTTGGGTCTGGTTGCGTTCTCTGGCCAGATTTCAATTTTCATCCTCGCTCCGATCAGCGGTTATGTCGCTGACGTAAAGTCTCGACGCGGTGTGTTGTTCGCGACGCAAGTCGCTCCGATGCTGCTTTGCTTCGCGCTGGCGGCTCTGACGCTAACCGGCCGAGTTCAAGTCTGGCACGTGTTCACCATGGCCGCGTTGCTGGGAGTGGTTAACGCTTTCGATTTTCCGGTGCGTCAGGCCTTTGTCGCTGAGTTAGTGACCAAAGACGATTTGATGAGTGCGGTCACCCTCAATTCGTCGATGATTAATAGCGCCCGCACCATTGGTCCGGGCATCGGCGGATTGCTGGTAGCCAGCGTCGGCGAAGGTTGGTGCTTTCTCGGCAACGCGCTCAGTTATGTCGCCGTCATCATCGGGCTTCTGATGATTAGAACCGAATCGAAGCCGAGCAAGCCCGCCCAACATTTTCGCACGGGCATCACCGAGGCCTTCAGTTTTGTGCGGCACACCGGACCTGTCGGAGCGCTGTTAGTGCTGCTCGGTCTAATCAGTTTCATGGGATTGCGTTACGAGATCCTAATGCCGGTGTACGCCCGAGAGATGTTGCACGGTGGCCCCAAAGAATTCGGCTTGTTGATGGGAGCGTCAGGCGTCGGAGCGATTCTTGGCTCGTTTGTTCTGGCAACGTTTGGAGATGTGCGAACACTCGGCGATTGGGTGGGGCTCGCCGCCGCCGGTTTCGGTGGCAGCCTGGTGCTGTTGTCGTTCTCTCATTCCTTCGGTCTTTCGCTGGTGGCGATGTTGCTAATCGGGTTCACCATGGTGACTCAGTTGGACGCGTCCAACACACTGGTACAACGAATTGTGCCCGACGAGATGCGCGGGCGAGTGATGGCGATCTGGACGATGATGTTGAGCGGACTGGCGCCGTTCGGTTCGCTTTTGGTGGGCGCGCTGGCGCAACGCTTCACCGCGCGAAGAACCTTTGCCGCCGGCGGAATGGCCTGCGTGATGGGCGCTATGGCCTTTGGTTTTTGCCTGCCGATACTTCAGCGCGAAGCACGCAAACTCATCATGCGGCGTCGACGAGAAGATGGCGTATTAGTTCTGAAAACGGGGAGTTCTTAGGCTCGAAGTCATAACTCAAGCTCACGATTTTCTGACGAGAATCTGTGAGCAAGGAACACAATTACGGACGGCGCGTTTGGTTTGTCGCCGGGGTGCTGCTGGTTTTTGCGGCTGGCTTTCCCGTCGACGGAACACCTGTTCCCGCCGTTCTGCCTGACCGGGTCAAAGCAATTCGCTTTTCATTCCCGGTTGGCTGTGCCACCGTCACCTTAATCGAACGGAATGTACCATCGTGAGCTTTGTTCGTCGGGTCGTAACTAATCACGTATTGCGTGCGCAGGTCGCGAACAATCTCGTTGGCTATCTGCGGCAACTCAGAAATTGATTGCGGAAAGAACGCTCGCCCTCCGGTTTCGCTCGCCAATCGATTGATCAGATTTACCGCTTTATCCCGCGGACTCTTGCGAATCAAGCCTTTGTCGGCATCCAACTCATTCACAAAACCAATTACAAAAATCTGCACGTCCTCTTCGCGCAACGCCTGGAAGAGTTGCGTTTCCTGATAATAACTCGCGCGATCCTCGCCGTCCGTCACCACGATCAGCGCGCGCCGTCGCTTATCGTCGTCTCCACCCTTTTTATAATCCGCAACGTGTTCCGCCGCGAGATAAACACCGTCGATAACGGCGGTCTGACCGCCCTCGATGTAGAGAGTATCAAGGCCATCCATCAAAGCATCTTTGCTCGGCGTGAAATCCTGGATCGTTTCAATCTTGTCACTGCTGATGAAACGTTCAAGAAAAGTTTCGTCACCCTTCCTGTTGCTGTTGATGATTGTCTTGGCGGCGTCGACTACCTGGTTGAATTGGGGACGCAGCGACCCGGAAGTGTCCACGGCCAGACCATAGATAACCGGCACCTCTTCTTCAGTGAACGAAAAGATGGGTTGCGGCACGCCGTCCTCTAACACTTTGAACTCGTCTTTGCCCAATCGATTGATCGGATGATTGTTCCGATCGATGACGCGCACATGCAACGTGACTAGCTCCGCGTTCATTACCAGGCGACTGCCTTCGTCGATCTCTGCTGAGTTCGGATCCGGCGGCGGGGTCGGCTTTGGTTTCAAAACCGGCGGCGGCGGCGGTGCGCCAAGTTGCGGGGCGATGCGGCGACCGGGGCCGCCCTGGGGAACTGGTGTTGGGGTAGGAGTCGCCGGCGCTTGTTCGCTTGCTGTGCGCGGACGATCCTGCGCGCTGGTTCCGGCCACCACTAACAATGAGACCACAAACGCGAACACCGCCAGCGAAACTAGTAAGTTGCGACGCGCTTTGAGCGAATTAATAAGACCAAACATCATCAATTAAACCTTCTCTAAATAAAGAACCAATGTCAAACGATTTTCGCGGCTGGGAGCCAGGCTCTCGGGTGTAAAGATGCGGAAAATGTGGGGAGACGTTGGCTGAAGTTTGGAGTGCCGGATTCGTTAACGCCTGACCTTGGCGTCTCGGAGACTTTGCGACTTGGCACGGATCTGAATCACACCAAGCGCAAAGCCTCAACCCAAAGCACCATTATTTTGGATTAGCGATCGCGAAATATCCTTCTTTGCTACGCACAAACAGACGCGGCAACCCACGCGGCGGATGAACCGTCACTTTGATCTTGTGCCACTTGCCGTCGCTGTTGAAGTTTGCCGGTTTATAGCCAATTGAGTATTGATGGCGAAGCTCCAGAGCAATCTGCTCAAAGATATCATCCATCTCCGCACCGCTTCGCGGGTAGAAGGCCTTGCCGCCTGAGACGCCCGCCAGTTCATCAAGGATGCTCTGGCCTTCCATTCCCAGTTGGCTGCCTGCATCGCTACCGCCCAGGATGCCGATGGCGTAGAGCACCACATCCGACTCTTTCAAAACTCGGCGCAACTCGTTAAAGGTGTAACGCGAATTATTGTCCTGGCCGTCACTGATCAGCAGCAACGCGCGCTTCGGATGTGTCCCTCGTTGCACGCGCTCGACGCCCAGATAACAGGCATCGTACAAGGCAGTGTTGTTCTTCGTCTGGACGAAGGTGAGTTTGTCGAGCACGGCGTTGCCATCGCGCGTGCGATCCATTAGCAACTGCGCCCGTGAATTGAAACCAATCAAAAAATACTCGTCGCGATCGTGGCTGGTCTGAATGAAGTGCGACAGAGCATCGCGTGCGCGTCGCACCTTTTCGCCGCTCATCGAACCCGACACATCGAATAAGATTCCGACAGAAACCGGCGCGTCTTCATCGCTGAAAAAAGTAATATCCTGCTGCGATTTGTCATCGAAAATATTGAAGGCGGTCTTGCTCAACCCGGAAACGAATCGTCCGTAGATGTCCGTAACGGTCACATTAAAAGTGATCAAATCCGTATTCGTGATTACCGGATTCTTTTCGTCGACTTCACCCTGCGGCAACAGAATCTTGGTCGAAGGCTGCTGTGTTTTGTCGGGTGGCGTCTGCGAAGCCGCCGGCTGGACGGTGAGAAGTTCTTTCTGTTCAGTCTTCTTAGCGTCCTTCTCCGCCGGCTTTTGCTCAGCCGGTTTTTGCGGTTGCGCAGTTGACGTTTGTATCGCAGCTAGCGCGGCGATTATCGCGATGGAAGAGAGCAGCATTCCCAATGCTGCGCGGCGAAACGACCTCATTGGCTTACCCCCGTGTCCGGCGAAACAGATGGCGATGGCTGCGAAGCAGGGTGATGCGGACTCGACTCGCGGTCGAGCACGAGATTCATCGCAGATCGAAAAGGTTTCGCCTTCACTGATCCACTTGTGCTGCGTTGGCTTTGGAAGACTGGGCCGTCGCAGTTTTCAAATTCAAACCGATCGTTGCGGGGAGACGCTGCGCGCGCCTAAAGCAGTGTCGAACTGATGTCTCGCATTGTAGGCCAGCCTTCACGCCTGTGCAACAGTGCCGAGAAACAAATCTCCGCCGGCCGGGCGCGGGACCAATGAGTGGACGAGCGATTACTTGAAGAACCCGCCGGCAATCCGCGCCAGGTCGTCAGTCAAACTCCCATCGCGGTTCGAGTCAAGCATTGAACTCAAGATTCCCATTACTCCGGGCGTCGCAGCAGCTTGCTCTTGCTGTTGCTGTCCCAGAAACTGAGCCAGCCCTGACGAGTCCATACCATTCTGCTGTTGCGTGCGACCGACGGCTCCCATCACCAACGGCGCTACGATTTCCATCAGATTTCCGGCTGAATTTTGATCCATGCCAGTCGCTTGAGCCAGATTGTTTTCAACTGAACTCCGTTGATCGCCCAGCACGTGACCCAGAATTCCAGCTCCATTTGCCGCTTGCGGATTCCCCAGATAGCCCATCAGATTGTTCAAAATACTCCCGTCGTGATCGTTCGTGAGAGCTTGATGCAAATCCTGGGCGCCTTGTGGCTGGGAAGCGTTCCGCGCGAGCGCGGACAGGATGAGCGGCACGGCAATCTGCACTGCGGTGTTCGCGGTAGTCTCACTTACACCGAGGCGCGACGCGATTTGCTGGCTGGCCGCACCGGCGAGCTGCTGTGTAATCATCTGCGATATAGCGTTCATGATTTTATTCCTTTCGCTTGATGCGCATGAGTTCGGACGTAAAAAGTTTGCGGGTCCCGGATCGAGAGTTTGCTCTAACGAACCGGGACCCGCGCTCACCTAACCGATCTAGCCGGCCTTAGGTATGACTAGCTTTTGACCAGGAAAAATGCGATCCGGATTGCGCACTACGTCCTTGTTCGCTTCCTCGAAGGCCTGCAAGGACACGCCATGATCGCGAGCGATGTGCGTCATGTTGTCACCGCTTTTCACGGTGTACATGCTCTCGTCCGACACGCCGATCGTCAGAACCAGATCGTTCTCTCTCATGTCGGGATCGAGGGCAGTCCGAGCGCTCCAAACAGCCTGCTTCGCCTCTTCGGTGGGTGCTACTCCGGTGATATACAGGACGTCGCCCTGCTCCTGGACATTCATTTCGGTGACGCCATTCTGAGTCGCGGCATCGACGACCGACTGATACTTGTCTGCAAGTGCCATGACAAAACTCCTCTCCTTCTATCTATGAACAAATGATCGGACGATAACTCCAGCGCCCTCTTATTTGATGGTCATTTGGTTGTTTACCTTCTTGGGTTTGGCATCGTTCGCCGCCGTCATCGCGTTTTGCAGCTTGGCACGCTCGATGGTTCCCTTTAAGGTAACTTCGCCGTTCGTCACTTCCACAGTAATGCCAGTGATTTGATACTTGGCAAGATTGGCGATTACCGCGTTCTTGATCGTTGTATCCTCAGAGAAAGTGATCGGAGGCTTGACGATCAGGTTGTTGACAACCGACTTGACGCCTTCGACGCTTTTAGCGCTTTGCTCCACCTTCGCTTTTATCGCGTCTGAGTCAACCGCTCCCGTCAAAGTAACCACACCTTCGATTGTCGTTACCGTCACCGCGTTAGCCAATGCGGGACTGTCAGCGGCGATCTTTGCCTTCACGCCGTTCGTAATGGTGGCGTCGTCCGGGCCTTTGCTGCACGCAACTGCGAAGGCCGCCAGCAACAGACAAGCAAGACCCACAAGGATCTTTCGTCCCATTTCAATTTTCATGATTCTTCTCCTTAACATTTTCACAGGCCAATTAATCCTTCAGGACAAAGGTGACCTTCATCCTCACTTTGTATTCAGTAATTTTTCCGTCCTCAACTGCTACTTCCTGATCCTGAATCCACGCACCTTGAACCTGGTCCAGCGTCTTCGTCGCCCGAGTGATTCCCTGTTGGATTGCGTCTTCGAAGCTTTTGGCAGATGAAGCCGTTATTTCCGATACCTTAGCAACACTCATATGTCCTCCTCCTTCTCAAAATGGTTTGGCCCACAGCGGACAGTTCGTAGGAAAACAATTGTTTGGATACGTCTTTTCCGGGCAAGGGCTTTTAAAGAACTAACAAACACCCCTTGATGAAAAGCTCAACTGGCGCTGGCAGGGCAAAATGCCGGCCGAGAAAAAGGTGGACGAACCGGGAAAGAACCTATATAGCTTTGAAGCGCTTAGTTGACTGCCGTGGATGGTACTCAATACGTGGCGGCGGACGCAAGGCAAAAGCATGGCTGAGCGTAGATTGGCCCACAGGCTTCTTTTTTAAGCCAGTATCAAAGCCTTTTCAAACTTGCCCTAATTCGCTCAGCAGTCTTCGCGCCGATACCATCAACCATCTCAAGACCGCCGCCTTCCGCGAATTTTCTTAAATCGTCGAGCGAAGCAATCTTGAATTTCTGATGCAGCATGGCGGCTGTTTTCGGACCGATACCGGGTAGCGTCAACAAGTCGAGCACCGTGGCGGGAGTTTCAGCCGTTAACCGTTCCCAGGCGTCGAAGGTTGCCTTCTCGATCAACTCGACGATTTTGCCAGCGATCGCCTTACCCACGCCTGGCAACTCTTGGAGACCCGCCGCGCCTTCATTCCTGGTAATCTCCTCCATTGGTGTCGGCCAGGTCTCGATGGCTTCCGCGGCCATGCGATAAGAGCGTAAACGAAACGGATCCTCGCCGCGTACCTCCATCAGCGAAGCCATGTCATTAAAGCGGCGGGCGATTTCTTCGTTGGTCATTAGATTCGGTAAATCGTAAATCGTGAATCGTAAATAGTAAACCGGTTTCCAAAACGACGTCGGCCTTGATTCGCGCCACTTCTCTATTCCCAAGTTACGATTTACTATTCAGTGCGATTCAGGCATCCAAATTCATCGAAAACGGGTCTAAGGATTTCTCCCGTTTTCCTATCACAATCGAGGTTAAGAATGAGATTTAGAAGATTCCTGTGTGCGCTGTTTCTGGCGCTATTCAGTTTGCAAACGCTGCAGTTTACGGCGCGCGCAGACGAGGGCATGTGGCCCTTCAACAATGTGCCGCGTGCCGAGATTAAGAAAAAGTATGGTTTTGAGATCACTGACGAATGGCTGAAGAAGGTTCAACTCGCGGCCGTGCGATTCAATAACGGCGGCTCTGGTTCATTCGTGTCGTCAACCGGATTGGTGCTGACCAACTATCACATCGTCGAAGACTTTGTGAACGAGTTGAGCACCGCGCAAAAAGATTATGCCAAGGAAGGATTCGTCGCGCGGACGCGTGCCGACGAAATGAAGATTCCCAATCTCGAACTCAACGAGCTGCTAAGCATTGAAGATGTCACCAAGCGTGTGAACGACGCCGTCAAACCGGGCGCGTCTGACGCGGACGCTTTCGCCGCGCGGCGCGCGGAGATTTCCAAGATCGAAGCCGAGTCGACTCAGGCGACTGGCCTGCGCTCCGACGTCGTCACGCTTTATCAAGGCGGACAATACAACCTGTATCGCTACAAAAAATATACCGACATTCGTCTGGTATTTGTTCCTGAATTTCAGGCGGCATTCTTTGGCGGAGACCCGGACAACTTCAATTTTCCCCGCTTCAATATCGACATGTCGCTGGTGCGGGTCTATGAAAACGATCAGCCGGTGAAGCCTGCCAGCTACTTGAAATGGTCGACGGCGGGCGCGAAGGAAGGCGACCTGGCATTTGTCGTCGGCCATCCGGGATCCACTTCGCGCTTGAACACGGTCGCTCATCTGGAGGAGCTGCGCGACAACAGCATTCCCATCATTCTCCGTCTGCTCGAGCGCCGCGAGGCGGTGCTCAAGAAGTACATGTCGATGGGCGAAGAGCAAACGCGCCGGGCGCAGAATGAACTTAATAGCGTTCAGAACAGTCTGAAGGTTTACCGCGGCCAGCTCGCCGGTCTGAAAGATCCGAAGCTTCTGACCAGTAAGCGGCAACAAGAAGCCGCGCTGCGCAAATCGATCGCTGCCGATCCCGCAAAACAGAAAACTTACGGCGACGCGTGGGATGCAATTGCGAAAGCGCACCAGAGTTATGCATCGTTCGCGCGCGAAAGAAGAATCTTCGACCAGGCCGGCGGATTCAACACCGTGCTGTTCAATTACGCGCGAACCCTCGTGCGAATGGCAACGGAAAAGGACAAACTCAATCCGGCACGACTGCCCGAATATACAGACGCCCGGTTGCCGGCCACGAAAATGGCTCTGGCGGCGGATACGCCCATCTTCGCTGACTTCGAAAAACTCAAACTGGCGGATTCGCTTGCCTTCATGATTGAGCTTTTGCCGAACGATCCGTTGGTTAAAGAGATCATGCAGGGCAAGACGCCCGAAGCGCGGGCGGCCGAATTGATCGATGGTTCGAAGCTGATGGACGCTTCCTATCGCAAGCAATTGTCGGACGCCGATTCAAGGACGATCGGCGCTTCAACCGACTCGATGATTGCACTTGCGCGCATGATCGATGCGCGAGGCCGGGAGGTGCGCAAACGTTATGAATCAGAAGTCACCGGTGTCGAACGCGCGAATTACGCCAAGATTGCTCGCGCGAAGTTTGACACTGAAGGAACAAAGCTCTATCCCGACGCCACGTTCACCCTACGGTTGTCCTATGGCACGGTGAAGGGCTACACCGAGAATGGCAAGCGCGTCACGCCATTCACCACGTTCGGTGGTCTGTACGATCGCGCGGCAAAATACAAGTACGAATTTCCCTACAACCTGCCGCCGCGATGGATGGAAAAGAAATCCGCGATCAATTTGTCGACGCCCTTCAACTTTGTTAGCGATGACGACATCATCGGCGGTAACTCTGGTTCGCCGACGATTAATAAGAACGGCGAACTGATCGGATTGATTTTCGACGGTAATATTCAGTCGCTGGTGGGCAATTTCTACTTCGACGATTCAATCAATCGCGCTATCTCGGTTGATGTCCGCGCGATGACGGAAGTCCTGCGAAAAGTATTTGAGGCGAATGCGATCGCGGACGAGTTGATGAAGTAGTTCTTTAGAGCTTGGTTCATAGGCAAACGGCGGCTGAATCAATCAGCCGCCGTTTTTCTTTAACTCACAACCGAACGATCCTAGAACCTCAGCATATAACTCAGCCGCACGCTTCTCCCCATTTCCGGAGCAATCGCTTTAAGGAAAGAAAGATGGTTCCGATAAAGCTTGTCGGTAAGATTCGAGCCATGCAAAGAAATGATGTGCGCCACACGGTGCGTCACAAAGGTGTACGATCCGTTGAGGTGTACCAGCGCATAACCGGCCGTTGGTGTTTCGTTGTCGAATAGGCGCGTTTGCTTGTTCACGAGCACGACTTCGGGGCGTACGCTCCAACCACTATGTCGCCAATCCAAGCCAATCGTGCCGCGCAGTGGCGGAATGCGCGGCAACGGCTGGTTAAGCTCAGTCAAGTCAGCGCGAACGTAATCAAACTTTCCATTGAGCCACAAATCTGAAATCAAGCGAGCTTCAGCATTCGCTTCCGCTCCGGCGAACCGGCTCGTGGCCTGTTCGTACCTGATGATCGGCAAGTGAGAAGCCGCATCGGTTTGGCCGGTGAAGGCCGTGAAAACAAAATTGCGAATGTTGTAGTAATAAGCGCCGGTTTCCAACCTAAAGCGACCGCCGTTATGCCGCAGAGTTAAGTCGATGCCGTCCCCTTGTTCGGCATTCAAGTCGGGATTGCCGATGTCGAATGTTCGGATTCCCGGATGCGGCCCGTTGTTGTAGAGTTCTTCCAATGCCGGCGCACGAAATGAGTGTTGATAATTAGCCGCGACCGATCCCCCAGTCCAGAGCGGGATGCGCGCGCCGACACTCCCAGAAAACCCGACGAAGTTGCGTCGGCGAAAGTTTCCTTCCGGCTTGTAGCCGTTCTGTTCGATGCGGCCACCAAATTGAAACCCGACTCGCTCCAGATCGATTCGCTGTAAGGCGTAAACTGCAACCGAATTCTGTTTTGTATGCGGAGCGGGCGCTTCTTCTCCGACGGAAAGAAAATCTCTGGTGAATCCGGAGATACCGAAAGTACCTGAGTAGTTTCCGCGGCGGCGCTGACTGAAGTTTGCCCGATAGTTAAGATTCCGGTTCGTGGCGATCGACTTTAATTCAGTTAGATTCTCATCTGACTCGAACTCAAATTCACTCGCGTTGTAGTTGTTGTATCTAATCCCAAAATCGCCGGCTTCGACAAAGCCAGTGAGATTTCGCAGCCCGGCTTTCGCTTCGAAGCTGTGGCGACGTTCTTTCAAATACTCGAGATCGATTTCACCCCTTCCGGTTGGGATGCCATGCCGTCGGCGGTCGTGTGAATAGTTGAATATCAACCATCCTTTGCGCGGAAACCAGCCCGCGCCCACATTTGCCGCGCCGGCGCGAGCGTAGGAATTGAGCACTGTGCCGCTGCCAGACCGGTAGTCATTCGCGCGTTGACCGCTGGCGCTTCCGAAAAATGAAAACTTGTTGACGCCAAGCTTCAAGCCGCCACTGGCGCCGGCCTGCCGCCCATTAGTTCCGCCGAAAGCGGTCAAGTAACCCGACTGACCTTGCTGATACACATCATTGGTCGAAATCCCATTCACCACGCCACCGATTGCGTTGCTGCCGTAAAGCAGCGTCGCGGGTCCTCTGACGATTTCGACGCGATCGAGATTCAGGACGTCCATGGGCTCAACCTCGTCCGCTGACTGCGACGCGATGCTTCCCAGGCGCAAGCCGTCCTGAAGCACGAGTACGCGGTCGCCATCAAAGCCACGAATGATCGGTCGTCCCGAAGCAGGACCGAAACTTCGTTTCGCAACTCCAGTTTGATACTCGAGCGCCTCACCCAACGAGATCGGATTCTTCTGCGAGAGTTCGAGCGCGCTTACCGCCGCAGCGGGTTGATATGAAGAACCAAGCGCTTCGGCGCCGCCGCTCGCGGTGACTATTACCTGCTCACTAACCGGCGCCAACATCAATTCAAAGTCAACTGTTTGATCCGCGCCAGTGGTGGTGATCGTCTTTAACAGATCAGGCACCCGATCCAAGTGCGCCATGATCTGATACCTGCCGGCTGAAACCTTCTCGAACACGAATACTCCATTCGCGTCCGTCAGTGTCGATTGTCCGAGCTCGACGATACTTACCAGCGCGTTGCGGGCCGGAAGACCACCGGGCGCCAGCTTGACCGTGCCCCTAATGGCGCCTGACGACGCACTCTGCGCTGGGGCGATTGAAACTGAAAAGCAAAAGAAAAGTCCGATAACAGCGTAAATACTCAGGCGTGACATTACGACTCCTATGATTGCAAAAACTCGATTCAAAACTTAAAAAAAGAGAGAGAGAGATTGCCATGATAATGACAATCATTTTCATTTAGACTATAGCACGTGCGGCGGCACGGCCGTCAATCTTGATCGTCGTATGAAGTGATCGGTGTCACATCCGGCTTGGCTTTGGTTGTGACTCGCGCGCAGTGGGACTCAGGTGTATCTTCACGATGAATGCCAAAGAAATCAGAGAAGTCCGCCAAAAAGTCTCGGGTGAAGCTTACCCGTGAGAAACAAGGAGCCGCGATTACTCCGGAGGAGTTCCTTTCCCTGAAGAAGCCCAAGGGTGATGTGATCCTCGAAATCAGCGGCGAGCGTGTTTCGTTGACGAGTCTTGATCGAGTCTATTGGCCGGATGAGAAGCTAACGAAGTTCGATCTGCTCTGCTATTACCTCAGAATCAGCGATCTCATCATGCCGTTTGTGAAGGATCGTCCGGCAATCCTGCAACGGTATCCGCGCGGCATTAAAGCGCCGATGTTCTTTCAGCAGGACACGGAAAGCGCGCCGGCGTTCATCAAAACGGTCGCCTTGGTGAATCAGGAAGGGCGCGAAGTGAAATACTCCGTCTACACCACCGTCGGCTCGCTGCTCCACTTCGTTAATCTCGGCACGATCGAGCAGCATCCGTGGCATTCGACCTTGCAGCATCTCGACAAGCCTGATTACTTCATGCTCGATCTCGATCCGAAACAAGCGCCTTGGGAAAATGTCTTGAAGGTGGCGCTGGTCTGCAAAGAAGTATTGGATGAATTGGGTGTGCCGGCTTTTCCCAAAACGTCAGGCTCGTCGGGCATCCACATTTATCTACCGCTCAAGCCTAAGTACACATACGGAAAGATCGCGGCTATCGCGGAAGGTCTCGCCGCAGAAGTTGCGCGTCGCGCGCCGAAGATCGCCACGATTCAAAGATCGCTCGCAAAGCGTCAGAAGCAGCAGGTTTATGTTGATGCGATGCAGAACGCTCGCGGCAAGACAATCGCGGCGGCTTACAGCGCGCGTGCCAAACCGGGCGCGACTGTATCGATGCCGTTGACGTGGAAACAGATTGAGAAGGGCGTCAAAATTTCCGACTTCACGATTGAAAACGTGCCGGTGTTAAGTAAGGGGACCCAGCCGTGGAAGAACTTTTTTGAAAGCCGGCAAGAGCTGAAGCTGGGCTGAAGCGGAGCGCGGGTCGATTTAAGGTTGCGTCAGTTTTCTCTTGCCCGCAACCGCATCGTCATAAGCACCGCCGTTGATACGACCGATCTTGATCGCCGCATCAAACTCTTTCATTGCTTCGTCGTTTCGTTCCAGGAACGCAAGAATTCTTCCCATCGATTCGTGCGCGTGCGATAGCAGCGCGCCGTCAGTGTCCGCCGTGGCCGCCGCTACCGCCAGACGATAACTCGCCAGCGCCCGATTCAAACGATCTGCCTGTTGCGCGTCGTCAGTCGTATCACGCGCCCAGAGACTTGCGGTCCGACCCAGGGTAAACAGCAGCCGCGCGTCGCCCGGATACTCAAGCAAGAGCGACTTCAATTGCGACTCAGCATCTTCGTAATGACGGGTTTGCAGGAGCTTCTCGACTTCCGCGAGCGATTTGATCAGGGCGCTATTGCGAGTTCCTTCGATCGCTTCGCGCGCTTCGGAAGAGGGATCGATCAGCCACATCGAATACCGCGGATGGGCCCGGCGCGCGGCGATAGCGCGATCCCGCGACGTCGAAAGCGCTTCGAGTCGCTTCGCTTCTTTAGCCGCATCGATTCCGGTAATCATATCGCCAAAAAAGTTAGCGATGTCGAAACCCGATGATTGGAAATCTCGCAGTTGATCAGCAAAGAAAAAAGCCAGCACCGCGCCTCTTTCATAGTCGTCCGCCAACTCGGCAACCGATTCGTCGGCGACTGCCGCCCGCGCACTTTCAGCATCTTTCGCGATCCCGGCACGCGTCGCGTCATCCTTAGCCTGCTGCAAACGCGCTCGCTGAATCTGCGTAATCAGTTCCATCCGGTTGGCTTCGATATAACGCGCGTCGGCCGCCGCCACTAAAGACTTGGCCGTTACGATGAACACGTCGGGCGATACGGTGGCTCCAGCTTTGGTGCGGGCATCGATCAATTGCTTGATCTGATCGCGCTGAGTGGCGATCTGCTTATTGAATTTCAGGACCAGCGGATCGATCACAAACTGAAAAAAGCCCCGGCGCAACTCAGATGAAGTTGGATCTGTTCCTTCCGGAACGATCGCATAATACTCATCGGCGATCACGCGAAAGTTGATGACGCCCGGCGCGGCCAACAAATCCGGAACGATGTAGAAGTGGCGCTCATGCTCGCGCGTCGAGTACGCGACCACGTTCTTGTTTTTCTTGTCGGGACTTTTGACCCGCACGCGTTCAGTCGCAATCGTAATCGGACGCGTGTGCAGGTAAGAGAGTACCGAGCGCACGAGCTCCGCAGTCGGCAGCCGCAGCCGATCGCCTTCCGCCTGATATGCGCGCATGTACGAAGTTAGCCGTTCTTCCATCGCCGATTTGCGATAGAACTCCCGCACCAGCGGCGCAAAGTCGAGCACCTCGAGCACGCCGGCCGGTAACTCTTCAGATCGGTCAGGCCCATCCAGCAAAGGTGGCTGGCCCATGGCATAAGCAAGCGAAACATATCGCGCGGCCTCATCGGCGGGCGTCGCCGGAGCCGGCAATCGGTTGCGCTGATAGAAAGTCTGGAGGCGCTCGCGCAAAACTGGGTCGAGGTTCGCCTGATCTTTTCGCAGAATTAATCGGAAGGGCGACGGGTCTTTCCGGTTCGGAGTTGGATCGAAACCCGCCGCATCCAACGCGGCCATCACGATGATCAAGCGCGCATCGGGCTGCACCTTCACGCCGAACTCGTTGAGATCGAACGGAGTTGTTGCCCGCGGACTTTGTGACGGCTGGGCGGGTTGCCCGACCACGGCGCCGCTAAAGACAATTAGAAACGCGATTGGTAAAGCTTTTTTGATCATGTTCCGATTACTTGAAGAACTGGCCGAAGGTACGAATGCGTTATGTTAACTGATGCGCAATGCCTCGCAAAACCGCGACGCCTGCTGAGATGTCACGCGGCTCGGGTCGGATGCTCACACATCGGGAATCCAGAACTTTTGGTTGTTTACTTCGACAGCTTTCAGGCCGCGTTGTGGAAGTTCGCTCTCGTTCAATCCCAGAAAAGTGAAGTGCGGCAGGTCGCTCAGAACCGTTTGGAACCAACCATGTTCAGCCAAAATCTCTCGCACACGCGCATCAAGGAACTCATTTGCATCGAACGCCAGCATCGCCACGTGCTGGGATGTACCCGGCGCGGCAATCGAATAGAGCACTGACTTTGACAGATCTTTACTGAAGAAGATGCCCTGCTGTTCAAGTTCCAGGACTTCCGAGACTTGCCGACTGATCGGCAGAGCACGCAAACGGTCTGCCTCCTCTGATTTCAAACGGCCGACCTTGCTCCAGTGATCGAGCGCCGGTAGAAATCGCGAATTCCATAGACGCATTGTGTCTGCATAACTCCGGCGTGCCGCTTCCGCACCATCGCGAGGTGTGATGTCCAAGCCTTCTTCTTGCGCGGCAGCGCGCGCTTTCAATAGAGCTTTCATCGCAGCGGGCTGCAATTCGATAACGTCATCGCCAATCTTTGCAGCTTCGACGCCGGCCGCTGATTGGAATTCGGAAACCTGCGCTTCGCTGACAAAGACGCACGCTGAGGGCGACCGAACGCTATCAGCGCCGACGAACATCGCCCCATAGTCGTGTAAGACGCGACGCGCCACATCATCATCGTCGGGACAGATGTGATGGATCTCCTGATCACGTTGACTCAAAGCGTTCTGCAGGGTGCGATAGAACAACGTCGAGTAAAGGGCGTGTGACATCAAAGCCATCATAGGTGCGATAAGAACGCTCGCCAAGTCATTAGTCGCGGTTGCGCGACAGCAACAAAGTCGTTCGCTATACTCGCTTCAATGGGCACCGTCGAACTAGCCAAACAAATTGTCGCGCTGTATGAGCGTCACGGCTGGACTTTACGACGGATCTTGCTGTCTCGGGAGTCGCGCGCTGGTTTCGACGACAACTTAAAAGACGTGGTAGTGGTCGATTCCGACTTTGACGCGTTGTGGTTCGCGCGAACCTCACAGGGTAAGCGTGAAGCATGGGAACTACGCCTGCTGTCGGACCAGCCTTACGCCTTGTTTGAAGCCTTTGAAGCGGACGAGTCTGAAGAGGATCGCCAAGAAGCGCGCCACGAGATGGAAAACCGCATGCGTGATTATTTGAGGGGCGGCAGAGACTGAGTATCGACAGCCTTTTCAGCGCCTTCCCATCTTAACTGGAAACTGAAGTTGCTGCGTGCCGCGAATCACAACGACCTTCACCGTGCTATAGGGGATTGCTCGGCGCACTCGCATAAGAAACTCTCCGCGGTTGCGAATCGGCACGCCATCAAACTCAATCACGACGTCGCCGGTTTGAATTCCAGCCAGCACCGCAGGGCCGCTGCTGCTCAAAGTACCCATCTTTACACCGCTGATGTTTTTTCCTGCTACCGCCACCCTCGTAGTTGCGGTGTCCAGAAATCCAAGTGAACCGTAACCGCTGGGTCGCCTTTCAAAATCGTCGGCCAGGACTTCGAACTGGTCACGCGAGATGGTTGTCAGAAGGGCTTTCCTCGTTTCGCCGTCGCGCACGTAAGTGACTTCGATCCCCGTCCCGGCAAGCGGCTGTCCCACCGCGTTCATCAGGTCATCGACATTCTGCACCGCGTGCCCGTTACAAGCAGTGACAATGTCACCGCCGAGGAGCCCGGCTTTATCAGCGGGCGAGTCGGGAGGATAGACATTATTGAAAATGACTCCTCCATTGTTGGCGTTGTCGAGTTCTGAGACGCCGAAACTGTTTTGAATCATTGATTGAGTTTGTCTCCGCGCGTCCGGTGATCGCTGTTGGCGCAGCGTGCTCATCAGAAACCCGACGACAAACAACACCGCGAGACCCAGAAAGATCCAGGTCATCCCGCCGATGCGTCCTCGAAATTTGGATTTTGAAGAGGTCGTCTCGTGCTGAGGCTGCATAACCCGAGACCAGTTAGGCTTTGCCGATCTTCACAGGAACGACCATCCGCTGACCTTCACGAACAATCCCGAGGTAAATGGTTTTGTAAGGAATCGCTCGTCGCACGCGTGAGAGGAATTCATCCGAGGTGCGGATGGGCACGTTATCGAAGTCAGTGATGATGTCGTTCTTTTTGATGCCGAAGAGATCGGCGGGTCCATTTGGTTCGACGTAATCAATGCGCATGCCAAAAGTCCTGGTCGCGGGATCTTTTATTGGCGTCATCCGATTGCTTTCAAATCCAAACAGGCCCTTTCCTTCAGACCGACGGCTGTACTCGCGATCCATCCGGTTGATTTCATCGCGTGAAGTGGTGGTCATTTGTGCGGTATGTGAAACACCATC